>JGI25321J50212_10000004_pt1 | contig 337690 bp, 274 predicted proteins | sample AutmiccommuBRH23_FD_50212 | JGI IMG/M metagenome (IMG submission 50212)
TTCATGTTGTAGAATTCCTTCATGTCGATATACTTGTCTTTTCCTTCTTCCAGGAGTTCCTTCCGGCGTTCTTCAAATTTGTCGCTTACAAATTTCAGGAAGATGAGCCCCAGTACCACATGTTTGTACTCGGATGACTCAACTGTTCCACGTAATTTATTCGCCGAATCCCAAAGGGTTTCTTCCATGCTCTTTTGCTTGCCGTTTCCGTTCTTTTTGGCCATGCTTTCTTTATTCTTATTTCAATTATTATATTCTTCCTTTAAACCATGATGCCCTGTGTAGGAAATTACAGAAATCTACTACCAGCCATTCATTCATGAATGGAAACAACGCATTGACTTTTCTTAAAACCCAGGGATAAGTATCGAAGAAGCTGGTTCTTCAGCAAATCGTTTGTCAGATTTTGACGATCGAAGTCAGGCATTTCCAGTTATTTTTTTTAGTTCTTCGAAACTAATAAATTCTACTGATATTTTATTAAACTATGTTCGATGTTTTTCGAGATCACCCCGATCTGGAATGCTCATTATTCATTCAGGGCAAGCAAAAAGGCGAAGTGTCAGTTCACTTGAGTTCGATCATTGAATTATTTTCAACTATTCCAATACTCATAGGCTTAAGCTGTTTTACTCAAATTTTCCTCAAAGTTATTGATCGCTTCCCGGAACGGTAAAGGGGCGGTTGCTTTTCGTGGCAACCGTCCTTCGGATGCGTTCAGCTTTTTCCTTTCCAAATCAAACATTCCCTCCACACGGAAAACCTGACATGCACCCCATTGACCTCACCCGGGACACCTCAATGCCAGTACGCCAAAAATTTAAGTTTAAAGGCGTGCCAGATGCCATTATAAGTCCGCAGGGCAAGCGGCGATCTATTATGAATGATTTCAAAAATTTAAAACCCATTTCAGTTTACTCTACAAAACAGGCCGTTGATGATGGTTTTCTGATTCAAGTTGATCAAAAGATTTCCAAGGAAGCTGGGATTCGTCATCCGGTTTACCTGACCCGATCGGTTTGGGACAAATATGTGGAAGTTCCCGAAGGGATGGAAGTTTATCAGAACCAGGATGGCCGATTATGGGATGTGCTGTTCATGTTTGCCTTTTTCGCCCGGAAGGAATCTTCTTCTCACTTGCTTTTTAAGCTATTGATCCAACTGCCGGACACCGGTGATTGGGAGCAGAACGAAAAAGTAATGGACAGGTCGAACCGGCTGTTGCGCGAAGTTACCCTAAAGGCCTTGATAACAGCCCGTGATTTTGATGATCCGTCGCCTGCGATTTTCATTATGAAACCGTTTGAAGATTAACCAATTCTGATGATTTGAACACCAGGGCCGAGTGCCCCTTTTTTGTTCGTTCCCATGGCTTTTCAGGAAAATTGTTAAATCTGACGTATGGAATTAGGATACAAATCAGCCAGCTGTCCCTCTTTTGCCCATCAAAAAAAAGAAGACCCCAAGCCAACAGCTGCTTGTCAATTTTTCTACGAATTCAGTAACTACCAAACTGTGCTCGAAAGATCAAACAAAGGCGATCGTTCTTTGTTATGTTTTTGTAGCTCAATTAAATGCCCATTTGTTCACAAAGCTAATTTGCTTTTAAAAATTACTACGTCCGGGCAAGTATTCATCAAAATTGTATTAAATGAAGCGAGCTGATTTTATAAAAAGACTAGGTGGAGGGATTGCGGCTTCTGCGTTTTTGCCTGCATTCACATTTTGCGGGAACGGCAGCAGGGGTACAATGATCGAAGGAAATTACAAGATTAACGCTAGTTTTAATCCTGATGTTGATGTCGAATTTACAGCCATCCGGAACAATATTCAGGTAATGAGTGGCAACAAAACAGAGGTCTATTCTTATGTATTGAATGTACTAAAAGCAGACAATGCCACTGTTGAAAATCTGCCCGGCTCATGGTTGGGGCCCGTTTTCAGAGTGAAGCAGCGACAGAGAATCAGGGTTCGGTTTAAAAATCAACTTCCACGTGAGAGTGTTATTCACTGGCACGGGCTGCACATTCCGCCGGAAATGGACGGACATCCAATGTATGCCGTGGAAAACGGAGCGCAATATGTATATGAATTTGAGGTGAACAACCGTCCTGGAACCTACTGGTTTCATCCACATCCCGATAAGATTACCGGCCAACAGGTTTACGAGGGGCTTGCAGGAATGTTTATCGTTGAAGGGAACGAAGATCATCTGCCGACAGAAAAATACGACCTTCCCCTCATTATTCAGGACCGGATATTTGACGGAAATAATCAACTGGTTTACATGCAAAATAATCAGATGAGCAGGATGCAAGGTTTTCTGGGCGACCGGATTGCGGTAAACGGAACCCTCGAAAATAACATACACGTTTCAAAATCAACTTACCGATTTCGTGTTTTGAATGGTTCCAACTCAAGGATTTACAAACTTGCCTGGAGCGATGGTTCCGATGTGATTGTTATCGGAACCGATGGAGGATTATTGTCCCGACCTGTCCGAAAACCTTATGTGATGCTCGCTCCCGGCGAACGCATTGAAATTTGGAAAGATTTTTCAGAAATGAATGCTGAAGGCCAGGTTTATCTGCATAGCCTGCCGTTCAATGATGGCACTTCCATGGGAATGGGAGGTGGCATGATGGGAGACCAGATGATGTCCGGCTCAGGGCTGTCAAACGGTACCGGTTTCGACATCTGCTCGTTTACGGTTACTTCCGAAAGTGGCGAAAGAAAATCGTTGCCCTCCGCTTTTCAAAATATCAGTTCCATTCCGGAGTCGGAAGCTGTAAATGCGGCCTCTCCGCGTCAGTTCCGTTTTTTCAACCAGCGCATGCAGTGGGTGATTAACGGAGAAACCTTTGAAATGAGGGAAGTAGCAGACTGGGAAAAAGTAAGCCTGAATACTACTGAAGTTTGGGAGTTTATAAACGGCGATGATGGCCGGGGAATGGGAATGATGCAGGATATGATGCGTATGCCCCATCCGGTGCATCTGCATGGGTTGCAGTTTCAAATTATCGATCGTGATATTTCCGGGGTAAGCGCTGACTCATGGGGGACAGTCGAGGATGGTTTTATTGACGATGGATGGCAGGATACTTTTTTGTTATTGCCGGGAATGAAAGTTAAAATAGCACTGAAATTTGAAGATTTCACCGGCGTTTATGTCTACCACTGCCACAACCTGGAGCACGAAGATATGGGAATGATGCGTAATTACGAAGTCGTGGAATAGAACATAAATAGTAAAGAATTGGTGCCATGACAAACAAAATTAAAAAACGTTACAACCGAATCGCAAGTTTTTACGACATCCTCGATAAACCCATGGAAATGGTTGCATCCAAATGGAGGGAAAAACTGTTATCGGGAGCAAAAGGCCATGTGCTGGAGGTTGGAATTGGCACCGGTAGAAACATTCCCTATTATCCGGATAATGTTGAACTGACCGGAATTGACTTCAGCCCTAAAATGGTTGAAATTGCCCGACTAAAATATGGTAGCCGGGGAAACATAAAAATACTGGAAATGGATGCGGAAAATATGGACTTCAACGATAGCAGTTTCGATACCGTGATTACTTCCTGCGTATTTTGCTCCGTGCCCGACCCGGTGCAGGGACTTAAAGAGACAAAACGCGTATGCAAAAACGGTGGAGAAATAGTGATGCTCGAACACGTAAGAAGCCACAAAAAAATAGTGGGGCCATTAATGGATACACTTAACTTTATTCCCCTTCATTTGTACGGGGCAAATATTAACCGGGAAACTTTCGACAACTTACTTACAGCCGGTTTTGTTCCATCCCAGATTCAAGTTGAAAATGTATGGCTCGATATTGTCAAACTCATTCGGATAAACAACCACAAACAATAAAAGGAAAGGAGTAAATTATGATGAACGGATTTGGAGGACACGGCTGGGGAATGGGCTGGTGGTGGATCATCGGTCTCATTGTCCTCATTGCAGTTATCATGATTGCAATAAAATCAATGAATCGGGACACCGGCCCCACTCAAAGTCCCGGAAAATCAGCGCTCGATATATTGAAAGAGCGTTATGCCAGTGGCGAAATTGACAAGGAAGAGTTTGAAGAACGTAAAAGAGATTTGATGTAACACCCAGTTCCAAAATTGTTTTTTTATATGAGTGATTACAAAGAGAACAGTTTGTCATTAACCGGTGCTGTATCACTTGGGACCGGTGTAATGATCGGCGCAGGAATATTTGCGCTGCTCGGACAAGTTGCCGAATTATCCGGGAATTTATTCCCAATTGTTTTTGTATTAGGCGCTATAATCTCAGGGTTCAGCGCTTATTCCTATGTAAAACTATCCAACACCTTCCCTTCGGCAGGAGGAATTGCCATGTACCTTCAAAAGGAATATGGTAAAACTACATTTACCGCATTCGCTGCTTTATTGATGGCATTTTCAATGGTTATTAACGAAAGCCTGGTAGCGAGAACTTTTGGAACCTATGTAATGCAATTGTTTGGAGAAGAAACGGCCTCCTTTTGGGTGCCATTTCTGGGTGTTCTTTTAATTATCATCGCATTTCTGGTGAATATTTCCGGTAACAATTTTATTGAAAAATCAGCGTTCACCATGGCGATCCTAAAGGTCGGAGGTATCTCTGTTTTAGCTATTGGTGGGTTGTGGGCAGCCGGATTTAGCTTTGAAGATACAGTTCCGTCAACTATGCCAGATAAGTCGGCGATAAGCATAATTGGTGCACTCGCATTATCCATATTGGCTTATAAGGGGTTTACAACAATTACCAATAGCGGTGGTGAGATTAAAAAACCTCATAAAAACGTGGGAAGGGCAATCATACTATCTATCCTTATTTGTGCTGTGCTGTACTACTTGGTGGCAATAGCTGTAGCATCAAGCCTTTCTATTGGTGAAATAATCGAAGCAAAAGACTATACCCTGGCCGAAGCTGCAAGGCCTGCCTTTGGGAAGTCTGGTGTTTGGGTAACGGTAGGTGTTGCCATCATTGCTACCGTTTCTGGTCTAATAGCAAGTATTTTTGCAGTATCCCGAATGACGGCCATGCTTACCGAAATGAAATTAGTTCCACACAACCATTTTGGGATGCCCGGAAGCATTCAAAAACACATGCTGGTATATATGGCTGTTATTGCAATAATTCTGACCGTTTTGTTTGATTTGAGCCGTATTGCTTCTCTGGGAGCAATATTCTACCTGGTAATGGATATAGGGTTGCATTGGGGATTATTACGCAATTTAAAAAACAAGGTGAAGTTTTCTAAACCAATTGTCATGCTGGCTATTCTGCTTGATGCAATTGTATTAACCGGATTTATATGGATTAAAGCGAAGGTCGATTTAACGCTAATAATTGTGGCCTTTGGTCTAATGGTTATTCTGTTTTTTGGCGAAAAATGGTTTCTCAAATCTTTAGACAAGAATTAGTTCATTTTGGAACTGAATCTTTTGTAATAGCAAGAGAGAGTTAACAATTTAAGCCGAAAAGGTATGATAATTGCATGTTCCTTTACAGATTTGATTAGTGAAAATAAACATACAGTTCTTTTTAACAGTTTGACATGACAACAATTCAGCTTCTTTCGATAGTTACTTGTCCGGCGTGTGGATTTCAAAAAGAAGAGACCATGCCGGAAAATACGTGTAGTTTCTTTTACGAATGCACCCATTGTAAGCACATAATAAAGCCGAAAAAAGGAGATTGCTGTATTTTCTGTTCGTATGGTTCGGTCAAGTGTCCGCCTGAACAGAAACGTGAAAAATGTTGTTAGGAACCTGACAACTTATTTTAATAACTCATAAAAACCTTTTAAAATGAAAAATATAAAACATAACATCGTATTGATTGCAATGACCCTGTTTTTATCAACTTTTGCACATGCAACGTTTGCAAGCGATACAGAGAATCAAATAATTACAGCTGAAAAAGACACTATTCAAAACACTACTGTTTGCTACGAGGTTTTTGGCATGGATTGTCCGGGCTGTCAGTCGGCACTGGAAAAGCAGGTGAAGAAAATTGACGGTGTTGCCGATGCCAAAGCAAGTTTCAAAGAAAAGCAAGTGGTGATAGAATTGATGCCAGATGCCAAAGTGTCAGACCAGGAAATCGAAAAACGCATTAAAAAAGCCAATTTTACTCCGGGTAAGAAAATTAAGGCCGTAAAAGATGAAAAATAAAATACTCAGTTTTTCTATACTGACGGCCTTTTTATGCTACTTCGGGTCACAAACAAAAGCAGAAGGAATTAGCGTGGATGCCGGGTTAACACCTGCACAGGACCGTATTGTTGTACGGCTGCAGTACAGAAATATGCTTATGCAAATGGGCGACAACGACATCGTCATGCACATGATGCCGGTGGTGGTCGCCTACGGCTTAACTCCCGACATCACCGTGATGCTCCGCAATATATACCGCTCAGTGGGTACAAACGAAACGATGATGGAAATGGACAATCGCTGGATGGATCCTTTTCTGATGGGGAAAGTGAAGCTATATCGCCGCAATACACGGGCTTACTCACTTGGTGTGGCCGGTTTCGCAGGTACTACATTTCCCGTTCTAAACAGTTCGAGCTCAAAAACCTACAGTCCGGTTCTGGGATTGAATGCTTCTTTCCGGCCCGGGCTCTGGTCATTCGATTTGAACAATGCGTACGAATGGGTGAACTACAATACCGAAGAAAACCAGCCGGCGGCAAGACAGTTACAATTGAATTTGGCCGTTTCACATAACATTCTGGTGCCCGGTATAGAAAATTGGATCCTATCGCCCGTGCAGGAATTTTCATTTATCAGTGATAGTCCTGTCACCGGAGAATCCAGTTCTTATGGGTTTATTTCACCGGGGTTACAAATTGTTTCGCCATACGTAAAATTTGAGGCATTGTACCAGATCGCTTTAAACTCTTCGCAAAATGCGGGACTGAAAAACGGTGACCGATTGATTTTAGGATTAAGATTTTTGTTCTAGAATCTGCAATAACCCACATTTTAAAAGATTGTCAACTTCAGGCAGCCTTTTTTATTTGAAATTTTTGGTACTAATCCAGCCCCTACTAAATGATAGATCTGGGTGAATGGGAAAGAAAAATAGAATCTTTGTACAAGTTTTTCAATATTTTATGCGATTGTTTTAGTAGGTTTCGTTATATTTAAAGAACTATGTAATCATCATGCCGAAAAAATTTAGCCATATTGTCTTGTCATTTTTGTTGTTGATTTCAACAATGGGTATGGTTGTAAATTTGCATTATTGCGAGGGGAAATTATATGATGTAGGTATTTTTTCCGAAGCGAAAAACTGCTGCTTCGTTGACGATCATCATCATGAAAATCACCATAAGCACATCCACGCTCATCATGATTGCGATGCGAAAAACCTTGGACAAAATGATTGTGATGATGAAGCCGTAACCATTGAGCCTGTCGATCAGTTTGTTGCATCTTCATTCAGTTTCGACTTCGACAACTTATCTTTCATAAATTTTTCCTTGGCGGTACCGGTTATTACGAATTTACACAAATTGTCTACTGTTTCAATTGCAGAAATTCCAGAATTGAACATTCCGCCTCCTAGAATTCAAACTATACTTTCCAACTTACAGGTTTATCGTTTATGATTTACGGGTTTTAACCGTTCGTGCATCTATTATGGGCACGAAGCGGACTGATGTGACATTTCAGGTAATTACCTGAAATGAGTCATTCTATCATAGTCGTAAATTATAAATGGATAAAAATGGAATCACATATATTACATATAAAAAACATGGCATGTCCTAGGTGCAGGTGGGCGGTAGAAGGCATATTAAATAAGCTGGAAATTGACTATGAAAAAGTAAAAATCGGCGAGATTATTACTACCGAACCTACAAGTAAAATTGAGCACATCGACGAACTTAAAGCCGAATTGCATAAACTTGGATTTGAGCTACTCGAAGAAAAAAAGATGCAACTGGTGGAACAAATAAAAGGTTGTGTCATGTACTGGATAAAACATGCAATAACGGAAAAAGAAAAATGGACATTTTCGAGGTTTCTGGTGTTAAAAGTAAACCGGGATTACGGTTACCTCAGCACCGTATTCTCGGAAGTTGAAAATACGACCATTGAAAAATATATTATTCTTCAAAAAATAAAAAAGGCGAAAGAGTTCATCACTATTGATGAACTGAATTTTGCAGAAATTTCCTATGAACTGGGATACAGTAGCCCGGCACATTTTTCAAATCAATTTAAATCGGTAACCGGGTATTCCCCGCTTCAATTTAAGAAGTCGATTAAAAATGTTGAAAACCAAAAAATCATGTAAGTTTTACCTTGAATTGTGTAATACTTAAACGTCAGATATTCAGTAATTTTAAAAATAATTAAACGTTCAGACCATGTTTGCCAAACTATTAATTGCATCGGTCATCCTCGTGGCATTTGTCATGTTAGCATTGGGACTAAAGCTGTGGTTCGACCCCAACGCCGAATTTTCTGTACATTCCTGTGCTTTTGATGATGATAAACTTGACAAAGATCAAGCTTGCTCCAAATGCCAGTTGAAGGACTTGGCCGATTGTCCTGAAAACAAGAACGATCAAGTGAGAGATAAATAATTTATTGAACCTTAAAAAGTTAGTTATGAAATTAATCAAAGCGTACATCAGATACCGAATGGTAGAAGAAGTTTACAAAGCCCTTGACCAAGCAGGCTATTGCTGTATGACCTTTGTTGAATGTGAAGGCACCGGCCAATATTCAGACCATGAAAAAGAACACATCAGTGCTAAATATCCCTTCGCGGATGCATACCGGGTCATTAAACTTGAAATTTTAATTGCGGATGAACATGTACATCCGGTCATTGCCCTGATTCGAAAAAAAGGAAGGACGGGCTACCGGGGAGATGGGATGATTTTGGTATCGCCGGTAGAGGAAGTCTATAAGGTAAGAACAGATGAGAAAGGCATCCTGGCAGTCTAACCAGTCATAGTATCCGGGGATACCTCCAAGACTTTGCGTAGTGCATTAAAAACGTGAAGATTGCGTTTTTAGAGTAGTTGAGATTCTAAAAGTTTGTTCATGGAAAGGCTAAAAAAAATAATCGGTAATAAACCAGAGGGGATAATCAGTAAAATTATATTTTCCAATGGCAGGGATAAATTTGCCTCAAAGACAGAGTTGCCCTACCAAGGCCCCTTGAAATGCGAAGGTGACAAAACCTATAATACCCCAAGAAACTCCTGGGTTGCAATATGAAACTGTTCGCTGCTGACCGCGGTAAAGATTCACACGGTCATTCACATGGATGCTGCTAAGAAATTTATTAATCACTTAAAATTTGATATTATGAAGACAATAACAATTTTTATTACGATGCTTACGGTTTTGGTTTTCAACGTAAACGGCCAAAACGCCGATGTAAAAAGCTTACTTGATAACCAGGAAACTCGTACGGAGATTTTTAACGCCATTGCTGAAGACCACCAGCTAATGATGGATTTCATGCAAGTGGCAAAGGAAAATGAACATGGTGCGATGATGATGCGTAATACAGAAAACCACCAAATGAAAAAAATCGAATCGAAGGAAAGTGGCATGATGCATAAAAATGATGAGCATCAAATGATGGAGATGATGAACGACAATCCTGAAATGATGCAAAAAATGATGGGAAAAATGATGGAAATGTGCAAAAAGGACACTGTCATGCGTAATCAGATGATCAACATGATGACAGAACATCCCGAAATGATGAAGATGTGCATGCAGAAAATGAAAGAAAAAGGCACGATGGATCCCGACGGGAAAATGATGAACACGAAAGAAAAATCAAATCACGACAATCATGACCATTAAAAATTGTCAATCATGCCATATTGTATCAATAAAACAATTACGGCAAATTTTGACCGGGCGGTAGAGCTAGTAACAGAAGCATTAAAAACAGAAGGTTTTGGGGTACTTTCCGAAATTGATATTCAACAAAAGTTAAAAGAAAAACTGGATGTTGATTTCAGGAAATATAGAATCCTTGGGGCCTGTAACCCGCCCAATGCCTATAAGGCACTTCAGCATGAAGATAAGATTGGGACCATGCTTCCGTGCAATGTAATTGTGCAGGAAATTGGAGAAAACCTGGTGGAGATTGCAGCCGTTAACCCAGTAGCCTCTATGATGGCTGTTGATAATAAACAGCTTGCAGGTATTGCAGGAGAGATTAAGACAAAACTTGAAAAGGTTATCGCCTCACTTTAATTTTAAAGATAAAGGGGGACAAAATGCATGGATTTTGAGGATGAATTTTGGCATAAGCAGGTGGTGAACAATTAGGCTTATTCTTGTCGCTGCCATATTTTTGGGGCGTTGCCCACTCTCCCAATCAAAACGGTAACAACACGACAGATAAATCAACACATGATATCCTCAACGAACGATACGAGATTGACAAAGAGTAATTCGAAATGAAAAAAAAGGATCTCGGGTTAAAATAAAACTGAGCGAAATGGAAAAAACAAAACATAGTAATTTCTACTGTCCCATGAAATGCGAGGGCGACAAAGTGTATGATGAGCCCGGCGATTGCCCCGTTTGCAATATGCACCTGGTTCCTGTAAGTGGCGATGACAGCAATAATGGTCACCACAAACATGACCATGGAGAACACAAGCATGACCACAGTCATAGCGACCATTCTGGTGGAAGCGGAAAGTATTATTGCCCCATGCGTTGTGAAGGCGATAAAACCTACGACGAGCCGGGTGACTGTCCGGTTTGTGGTATGCACCTGAAAAAAGAGGAGGCAAAGCAGATTCCGGGCAGCAAACAAACCATTTACACCTGCCCCATGCACCCGGAAGTGAAACAAGACCACCCGGGCAGTTGTCCAAAATGTGGGATGGATTTGGTTCCTGAAAAAGCAGAAGAAACCAGCGACGAAGAACGAGCCTACAAAAGAATGTCCCGGAAATTCTGGGTAGCAGTTGGACTTAGCATTCCGGTTTTCCTTATCGCCATGTCAGAATTTTTTCCATTTATTACGTTAGACGAAATAGCTTCCCGAAAATTCTGGGGTTGGATTGAGTTCATACTGGCAACTCCAGTTGTTTTTTACAGTAGTTGGGACTTTTTTATACGTGGATGGAGTTCCATCCGCAGGTGGATGCCCAACATGTGGACATTAATATCCATTGGAGTTGGTGCAGCCTATCTTTTTAGTGTATTTGCATTGATTGTACCCGGCGCCTTTCCTGAGCAGTTCAAAGATGCGAACGGAAACGTCCATCTTTATTTTGAAGCAGCTGCTGTAATACTAACATTAGTACTGTTGGGGCAGGTACTCGAATTGCGTGCACACAGCAAAACAAATTCGGCAATAAAAGCCTTGCTCGGATTGGTTCCTCCGGTAGCGAGGGTCATCCGAGATGGAGAAGAAATCGAAGTTCCTCTGGAGGATGTGATTGTTGGTGATATTTTGAAAGTGAAGCCCGGCGAGAAAATTCCTGTTGACGGCAGTATTCATAAGGGCGAGGCGGTGATTGACGAAAGTATGATTACCGGCGAACCCATTCCGGTTGAAAAATCGGAAGGCGATAAAGTAACAGGTGGAACCATCAACGGGAAAACAGCCTTTGAAATGAAAGCCGAAAAAGTGGGCAGTGATACCTTACTTGCACAAATCATCGAAATGGTGAACACGGCCAGCCGTTCACGCGCACCAATTCAAAAACTGGCAGACACCGTTGCAAAATACTTTGTGCAGATCGTTATCTCAATTGCTCTGGTCACTTTTGCCGTTTGGGCAATATGGGGACCGGAACCTGCATACGTTTATGCGTTTGTAAATGCAGTGGCTGTATTGATTATTGCCTGTCCGTGTGCATTGGGCCTTGCTACTCCTATGTCGATTATGGTTGGATCCGGACGGATGGCACAATCGGGCGTCCTGGTAAAAGATGCCCGTGCTATAGAGGAAATGAACAAAGTGGATATCCTGATAATAGATAAAACCGGTACTATAACCGAAGGGAAACCCAGCCTTAAGAATTATCAATCCTTTGGTTCAATACCCGATGATGAGATTCTAAAACTGGCGGCCTCAATCGATGCCAATAGTGAACATCCGCTTGCCGACGCCATAGTTGCCGGCGCCAAAGAAAAAAGCATGAAGCTGATAAAAATGGACAAATTTGAATCGGTTACAGGCAAGGGAGTTAAGGCAATTTATCAAGGGAAAAAGATTGCCTTGGGAAACCAAAAACTGGTCGATGAATATGATGCCAGCTTGGATGAAAAGAACAGAAAAATTGTCAAAGAATGGCAGTTGAAAGCCCAGACTGTGATGTACCTGCTCATTGAAAACAAGGTTGAAGGCATTGTAACGGTTTCAGATAAAATTAAGGAAAGCTCGGCAAAAGCCATAATGGATTTGCAAAAAATGGGCATAAAAGTACACATGCTCACCGGCGACAATCAATTTACAGCCAAAGCCGTTGCCACCGAACTTGGATTGGATGGCTACCACGCCGACTGCCTGCCCAACGATAAATACAATAAGGTAAAAGAATTACAGGAACAAGGCTACATAGTTGCCATGGCCGGCGATGGCATAAACGATGCCCCAGCACTTGAACAGGCCAATGTTGGTATTGCCATGGGAACAGGTACCGACATTGCCATGCAAAGTGCCGAAGTCACCTTGGTAAAAGGTGATTTGGACGGAATAGTCCGGGCACGGGAATTAAGCCACAAAGTGATGCGAAATATCAAGCAAAATTTGTTCTTTGCTTTTGTTTACAATGCCTTGGGTGTTCCGGTTGCAGCTGGAATCCTGTTTCCATTTTTCGGAATTTTGCTCAGCCCGATGATAGCTGCTGCCGCTATGAGCTTCAGCTCGGTTTCGGTTATCTCAAATGCATTACGATTAAAGAAAGTGTAATTTAATTCTCAAATCAAAGTTTATGAAACATTTAGTAAAATTTTCAGGAATCGCTGTAGCATTATTGGTTTTGTTTACAGCTTGTCAAAAAGAAAAAACCAATGAGCCAAATCCAACTGTTGATGGGATCTACGAAGGTACTTTAATGGGTTTGCATACTAAAAGTACTGGTGGAACCACTGAAAGTAAAACGGCGACTTCACAAATTACAATTACCGGTGAAAACGAAATCCAGGTGCATTGTTATTCGCAAAATTTCGATACCACTTTTGTGATGAACTATTACATGGATAACGACAGCGCTTACGTATGCTATACCGGCGATGACTTCGAAGAAATGTACGGCCATATGCTCGGTAGTGGTCACATGGGTGGAATGATGGATGACATGCACAATGGTGAAACCCAATGGATGCATCACATGAACGAGGAACATGAAGAAGGCGACGAACACTTTGGCGGTTTCAATATGGCCAAGCACAGCTTTTCGTACACTTTTCAAATGAACAGAAATGATTCTTCGGATGATTTGCATTTTCAGGGTACAAAACAGTAATCCTTATATTTACTAGAGAAGGCGCTACGTGCTAAATCTGCAAGATGAACTTTTTGGAGTGATCTCATAAATTCATGCGGCGTAAACTCATAAAAAGGAAAAGGAGTTATAATATGAAATATGCCATTATCTTAGTAAGCACATTGTTAATTTCGCAAATCACTTTTGCTCAGGTTGGTACAAACGGTGACGATAGAAATGAGGACGGAAGGCCTGTGAAGGAATATAATCTTACAATTGAGCAAAATAAAATGACACTTGGTGGTGTTTCAGCAAAAGCGATGACCATAAATGGAAGCGTTCCCGGGCCGGTACTTGAGTTTAATGAAGGCGACCTCGCTGTAATCAACGTAACCAATAAAATGGATGAAGAAACCTCGGTGCATTGGCACGGGCTGATTCTTCCAAACATTTTTGATGGTGTTCCATACCTGACCACACCTCCAATTAAACCCGGGGCTACGTTTCAATACAGAATACCCGTCAACCAATCGGGTACCTATTGGTATCATTCTCATACCATGCTGCAAGAACAGAAAGGGGTGTATGGTTCCATTGTGATTCAACCCAAAGAGAAAACCCTGGAATATGACAAAGATTTGGTCGTGGTTTTATCCGACTGGACCAACGAAAAACCAATGAATGTGTTGCGAAACCTCAAGAGAGGCAATGAGTGGTACCAAGTTAAGAAAGGAACAGCAGTTCCGTTGAGCCGGGCTATTGCGCAAGGAGGATTTGGAGCACAGCTTAAAATGTGGCGCGACCGGATGGAAGGGGCAGACATCGCAGATATTTATTACCCGGCCTTTTTAAGTAACGGAAAAAAGCTGGCGGAATATCCTGATTTCGAGCCTGGTGAAAAAGTCAGGCTTCGATTTATAAATGCCTCTGCCTCGTCTTATTACTGGATGGATTTTGGTGCAGGCAATCCGATGGTAGTTGCAAGTGATGGAGCTGATGTTCAGCCCGTACACAAAAATAGATTTCTCTTTGCTATTGCCGAAACCTATGATGTTATTGTCACCATACCAAATGGAAAACTCGAAATTATTGCTACAGCGCAGGATGGCTCCGGCTACACCACCATTCATCTGGGCAGTGGGAAATTATTTGCAGCACAAGCAATTGATAGACCTGACAAGGTGGCTATGATGAAGCAAATGGCAAAAATGGACATGAAAATGGGCGCTCCTGCTTTAATAGGAAATAGAAAGAAGAAAACACCGGAATTCCTGATGAAAAAATATGGCATGGAAATGATGATGGATACGGATGATGACAATATGGGTAACCAAAAAGATGGAGAGATGCCAATGAATGAAGAGATGGATATGGGGCACATGAACCATAATACCATGCAGAACAAAGACACTACCGGAGATTTTAATCACCTTGAACGCATGACGCATTTTAACTACAATTTTCTTGAAGCAAAAGAGAAAACAACTTTTAATCCAAATATACCGGTAAATGAGATCCTTTTAAACCTTACCGGAAATATGAACCGATATGTGTGGAGCTTAAATGGCATCCCGCTTTCAGAAGCCGACAAAATAAAAATTGAGGGCGGAGAAATTACCCGGATTACCCTGAACAATCTAACCATGATGCATCACCCGATGCACCTTCACGGTCATTATTTCCGGGTTATTAATGAAAGTGGGGAACGCTCACCATTAAAGCATACCGTAAATGTACCGCCAATGCAAAAAGTAACCATCGAGTTTTACAATGAAGAATACGGTGATTGGTTCTTCCATTGCCACGTACTTTACCACATGATGGGTGGTATGGCACGCGTATTCAGTTATGACACGCCGAGAGATGAGCGTCTGGCAGATTTTCCCGTACAGGAACTCCTGGATGAAACAGACCACTATTTTTCCTGGGGTTTGGCTGAATTAAGTTCTAATTTCTCTGAATTAAGCCTTACGTCAAGCAATATTCGTAATGAATTTAATTTACAGGTAGAAACGGATTATAACCAAAATTCAGAAGTAGAATTTAGCTATAACCGGTATTTAAACGATTGGGTGCGCATTTACGCGGCTGTCAATTCAGAAAATGAAATTCCTGACTCTTACGATGAATTTAATACTGTTGGATTAGCGGGTATTAAGTATTTCACACCGTATATGTTCAATGTGGATGTTAGTCTGGACCATCAACTTCGCCCCAGACTTCGGGTTGACAAAGAAATTCTTCTGTTCCCAAGAATTTTTCTGGAAGGAGAATACGAATATCTGGCAGACTTCGGCTGGGTGAATGATTTGGACGACAACACAAGTTATGAAGGTGAAGAGGAATGGCTCATTAGGGCTTCATATATCGTATCCCGTAATTTTTCTATCCAAGCCAATTATCATAGCCAGTATGGTTGGGGTGGAGGCTTAAGTGTCAGGTTTTAATAAATACACTTAATAATATAAAAGCTTAAATTACATGCCATTACATCCAAAAATCGTTCATTTCCCGGTGGCTCTTTTAATCAGCGCCGCTATCTTGGGAATCTTTGCCCTGATTTGGAAGGGTAAGAGAGATACCCTCAAAGAAGTGCTGTTCTGGAACCTTATAATGGGAGTTGCAGGAGCCATTCTTGCTTTGATATCAGGTCTTGTGGAAGAAAGGACCCTGGTACATAACGATACAATTCATTCCATCATGGAAACCCATGAATTGCTTGGATTTATTTTTTCAGGGATTTTCCTCGGTGTATTGATTTGGTTGTTTATTCGTAAATCGAAAATGAAAACAACAGAATTTTCAGCCTTGGTGACCATTCTTGTGCTTTCATCAGGCTTACTGGTTTATTCAGCGCACCTGGGAGGCAAAATGGTGTATGAACAAGGCGCTGGCGTGGTTCCAATGGAAGAGATTATTTCCCATGGTGAATACCAACATGAGCATGGAAGTGGAGAAACGGATCACCATGACGAAGGTACAGGCGAGGATACTTTAGAAGCGGTACCAGAGCATCATGACCATAGCACGCATGAACATGGTGAACCGGATCAGAGTCAGGAACATGATCCTGGTTCGCACGAACATTAATATCAGGTTAAATGTAATTTCAATTCAAATGACAACTGTCTTAAATATCAAAAACATGGTCTGCCCCCGCTGCATATTAGCAGTGGAAAGAATCCTTAAAGAAATGGGCATTGAAGATATTGATGTGGGATTGGGTGAGGTTAAACTTGCCAACCCTTTGGATGATGATATTCAAAGAAAACTGGAAATCAAACTTAAGGAACTAGGATTTGAATTACTGAGCAATAGAAATTCGCAGTTGGTTGAAAAGATAAAAAATGCCATTATCTCCATGGTACATCACCAACATGAGCCGGAAAGAATTGGGCGTTTGAGCGAACAGATTCCCAATCAATTGGGGCTTAGTTATTCTTTTCTGAGTAAATTATTTTCTACACAAGAAGGGATGACGATTGAAAAATACCTGATTCTTCAAAAAATTGAAAAAGCGAAGGAACTTCTAATATACGGGGAACTAAATGTCAGCGAAATTGCTTTTCAGCTTAATTACAGTTCCAGTCAGCATTTTTCCCGGCAATTCAAAGCTGTAACAGGCTTATCTCCATCGCTATTCATGAAACTCAAAAATTCCGGGAGAAAACCTTTAGACGGGATTTGAAAGCTGCTTTGCAAAATTATGCACATTTTTATTAGAATTGTATACTTTCAACGTGCAGGGAAAAGCTACATTTGCATTCATTAATTTCGTATAGATGTTCAAAAAGATCAGTCATATTGCTCTTATGTCTCTCATCTTGGTAACTACCATGGGAATGACTGTATCTAAACATTACTGCGGGGATTCCCTGAAGTCCGTTGGAGTACTTTCTGCACCGGATCGCTGCTGTGAAGTCCCATCAGGCTGCTGTCATAATGAATCTTTTACGATTAAGGTTGAGGATGATTTTTCTGTTGCAACAAACGCTTTCGATTTTACCCAATTTGCAGTCATACTACCTGCGTTGATTGAATTGTACCAGATCGAATCGACGGAGAAAAAATCATTCACGTCTTTCATGGTTATACCACCGCCCAAAATACAAAGAATCCTTTCCAGTTTGCAGACATACCTTTTATGATTTGTGACTCAATTTAGAGTATTTTTCTGAGAACTTATTTCACACAGAGATAGGATCAGAATATAATTTTTATACATTGAGGTCAAAAAAATCATAAAAGTCTTTCTATGCTTAATAAAATTATTCGTTTTTTCCTTGAGAATAAACTGGTTACTTTTTTAGTATTAACCATTTTTATTAGTTGGGGGATTGTCAATTCCCCATTTGGGTGGGACACAGGGATCCTGCCATCTGACCCGGTTCCGGTGGATGCCATCCCCGATATTGGCGAAAACCAGCAAATTGTTTACACCGACTGGCCCGGCCGTTCGCCTCAGGATATCGAGGACCAGATATCCTACCCGCTGACCACTTCGCTGCTGGGAATACCGGGTGTAAAAACCATTCGCAGTAACTCGATTTTCGGCCTGTCCAGCATCTACATTATTTTTGATGAAGATGTGGAATTTTACTGGAGCCGCACGCGGATACTTGAAAAGCTGAATTCGTTGCCTGCCGGTACGTTGCCGGAAGACGTGACACCGGCGCTGGGTCCTGATGCCACTGCCCTGGGACAAGTTTACTGGTACACTTTGGAGGGAAGAGATAAGGATGGTAACCCGGCCGGTGGCTGGGATCCACATGAACTGCGCACGATTCAGGATTTTTATGTCCGTTACTCTTTGACCTCTGCAACAGGGGTCGCAGAGGTGGCTTCAATTGGAGGATTTGTCAAGGAGTATCAAATTGATATTGATCCCAATGCAATGAAGGCTCACGGGGTCAACGTAGCCCAAATCATGTCAGCCGTAAAGAATAGCAACCTCGACATAGGCGCACGCACCCTCGAATTTAACCGGGCTGAGTATTTGGTCAGGGCATTAGGGTACATTAAAACCCTGGAAGACCTGGAAGAAAGTGTTGTCGCTGTACGGAATAACGTGCCGATACGCCTGTCAGATGTTGCCAAAATTAATTTTGGGCCTGCTACCCGTCGGGGTGGTTTGGATAAGGGGGGAGCTGAAGCTGTCGGGGGTGTTGTAGTTGCACGATATGGCGCCAATCCGCTGGAAGCGATTGATAATGTAAAAGCCAAAATCGCAGAAGTATCCCCGGGTTTACCTTCCAAAACACTAAAAGACGGAACCGTATCCAAGGTGACTATCGTCCCGTTTTACGACCGTACCGGCCTGATTAAAGAGACCCTTGGTACCCTCGAAGAAGCCATCACATTGGAACTACTAATAAGTATCCTGGTTGTTATTGTTCTTGTATTGAACCTTCGCGCCTCTTTCCTGATTTCAAGCTTGTTGCCCATCGGGGTGTTAATGACCTTTATCACCATGCGGCAGTTTGGTGTCGATGCCAATATTGTAGCTTTGTCAGGCATTGCCATTGCCATTGGCGTGATGGTCGATGTCGGAGTGGTGTTCACCGAGAATATCATCCGACATCTGGATATGCCGGAGAACATCGGCGCCAGGGGAAAACATTTGCTGAATACCGTGTACGAAGCGACCGTTGAGGTAGCGGGAGCGGTAATTACTGCCCTGGCAACTACCATCGTGAGTTTTCTACCGGTTTTTGCGATGGAAGCTGCTGAAGGAAAGTTGTTTAAGCCGCTGGCCTTTACCAAAACCTTTACCATGCTTTCAGCATTGGTTATTGGTTTGATTATCATCCCTACCTTGGCAAATTTGATCTTTTCAATCCGTTTCGACAAAAACAGGTATAAAAAATATTGGAACATTTTGCTCATTGCAGCCGGACTGATTATTTCAGTAGCCACTGGTTACTATATTGCCCTGGCTTTGTCGGCTTACGGCGCGAATGGTTTGTTTGAGGATAAATGGAAAGATTCGAAAATTAACTGGCCCAATGTGATCAATATCGGCATAACCGTAGTTGTGGTCGTGTTCTTTTTAACCAAAGCATGGATGCCACTTGGCGCACAGAATTCGTTGTTTGCCAATTTCTTGTTTGTCATTGCTATGGTTGGCGTAATACTTGGGGCAATGTCGCTGTTTGTTTTGTTCTATCCCAAAATTTTACGTTGGTGCCTCGAATACAAATGGGCGTTTTTATCAGCTCCAATTTTGATCGTTGTTTTTGGGATCACGACCTGGCAAGGTTTTGATAAAATGTTTGGCTTTATGCCAGACTTCATCAAAAAAACCGACACATATCAGAGTTTGAATTCGCACATACCGGGCATCGGAAAGGAATTTATGCCCTCCCTGGATGAAGGATCTTTCCTGCTGATGCCAACAACCATGCCGCATTCAGGCATTCAGGAAAACTTGGAAGTGATTGCTCTGTTGGATAAAAAAGTCAATGAGATACCCGAAGTGGAAAGTGTGGTCGGGAAATGGGGACGTGTTATCTCCGCGCTCGACCCTGCGCCTACTTCCATGTATGAAAACCTGATCAACTATAAGTCAGAATACATTTTAAATGAAGATGGGCATCGGATGCGTTTTAAAGTCGATAAAAATGATGCTTTTGTATTACAGGATGGATCGACTTACAATCCTGAAACAGATGGATTCCGTTTGATTGAAAAAGAGGACTTGGTCAAAGATAAAAATGGAGAATATTTCCGCCAATGGCGGGAGCATATAAAATCGCCCAATGATATCTGGGATGAAATTATTCAAAAAGCCACTATTCCCGGCTTAACTTCTGCTCCAAAATTACAGCCCATTCAAACTCGCTTGGTAATGTTGCAAACCGGAATGCGTGCTCCGATGGGGATCAAGGTTTTTGGCCCAGACCTTGAAAGCATTGAAAAGGTGGGATTCGAGCTTGAACGGTTACTGAAAGAAGTTGAAGGCGTTCAGGGAATGTCGGTATTTGCTGACCGGGTAGTGGGCAAACCTTACCTGGAGATGGAAATAAATCGCAAAGCAATATCGCGGTACGGGTTAAGCATTCAAAACCTGCAAATGACACTGAGCAGCGCTATTGGCGGTATGAAGCTATCTTCTACTGTGGAAGGACGTGAACGTTTCCCTGTTCGTTTAAGATATGCTCGTGAATATCGTGATAATCCTGAAGATTTGAAAAAAATCCTGATTCCAACACCATCCGGATCTCAAATCCCACTTGGGGAATTGGTTACCATCCATTACATACGGGGCCCGCAGTTAATCAAGAGTGAGAATACATTTCTGGTAGGTTACGTCATTTTTGATAAAAAAGAAGGCTATGCCGAAGTGGATGTGGTAGAAAATGCCCAGGCCTACCTGGCTGATAAAATGGATAAGGGTGATTTTGAATTGCCGGCCGGTGTCAGCTATGTGTTTACAGGGAACTACGAAAACCAGATCCGGGCCACCAAACGGTTGATGGTTGTGGTGCCCATATCCTTGATGACCATTTTCCTGATCCTTTATTTTCAGTTCCGTTCAGTAACTGCTACTTCACTTATCTTTACCGGGATTATTGTGGCATTGTCAGGCGGTTTTATCATGCTGTGGTTGTATGGCCAGCCCTGGTTTTTAAACGGGACCATGGGTGGCATGAACCTCCGGGATTTATTTCAGGTGCACACCATCAATCTCAGCGTGGCGGTCTGGGTTGGGTTTATTGCCCTGTTTGGGGTGGCCACCGACGATGGGGTGTTGATCAGCACCTACATCAAACAATTGCAAGAAAAGAATAACCCTAAAACGGTTAAAGAGGTGCGCGCGCTTATCCTTGAAGCTGGCTCGAAAAGGGTGCGCCCGGCCATTATGACTACGGCCACCACCATCATTGCCCTGCTCCCGGTGCTTACCTCTACCGGAAAAGGCTCCGATATCATGATACCGATGGCCATCCCGCTGTTTGGGGGAATGCTCATTGAGGTGATGACCATTTTGGTATTGCCGGTGTTTTACAGCATGTGGCAGGAAGGAAAGGTTAAACGGGAGTTAAAAAAGTTAAAAGCGTAAAACCATGAAGAAATATAAAATTATAATAGGGATGCTCATCTTGCTGATTTCCTCAGTGGCATCGGCACAAAATAGACTAAATAAGTATCTGGAAATTGCGGCAGAGAATAACCCGGAGCTCAAGGCTCGGTTTGATGAATACATGGCTGCCCTTGAAGTTGCGCCGCAAGTTAAAGCGCTGCCAGACCCGCAGGTTGCTTTTGGCTACTTTATCCAACCAGTTGAAACGCGCGTGGGACCGCAACAATTTAAATTATCGGCCTCACAAATGTTTCCTTGGTTTGGAACCCTCAAAGCCAAGGAAAATGTGGCCATACAAACTGCCAAAGCGAAATATGAGTTGTTTGAGGAATCGAAATCGAAATTGTTCAATACAGTCAGCAACAACTATTTCAACCTGTACTTCAATCATAAGGCGATTGATATAACCATGGAAAATCTGGATATTCTCCATATTTTCAGAAAGCTGGCCATTATCAAAGTCGAAGCCGGCCTGGTTTCGTCAGTAGATGAATACCGGATTACGATTGAGATCAATGACCTGGAAAACCAGTTGGCTTTATTAAAAGACCAACAGCTTGTACTCACGATAGCATTCAACAACCTGTTAAATATTGACGGGCAAGCGCCAGTGGACGTTCCTGATCTCTTGTGGTCGGATGATTTTCCCCTGGATAAACAGGCAGCGCTCGATTCAATTTTTCAAAAGAACCATCAGCTACTCGGCATAGACTTGCAACAGGAAGCGCTTCAATACAAAAAAGAGGTGGCTTCACTGATGGGAAAACCAAGTTTTAAGCTCGGGCTGGATTATACGATCGTGGGAAAAGGGGAAAATAACATGCCCGGAACAGACGCCTTTATGTTCCCCTCGGTTGGAGTAACCATTCCGTTGTACCGCAATAAGTACAAAGCCATGGTGCAGGAAGTGGCCTACCTGGAATCTGCCAAAGCAAATGAGAAGGTTGATAAAACCAATATGCTGGAAACGCTTTTCGAAAATAATTGGAAAGATTACCAGGATGCAGTCCGGAGGTTAAGCTTGTACGAGGAACAGCTTGAACTGGCCCGAAAATCATTAACCATGTTGGAAACCGATTATTCCACAGGAAATGAAAACTTTGAGGAAATATTACGAATGGAACGTAAAGTTCTTAAATATAATCTCGAATTGGAAAAGGCCAGAGCAGATAAACAGGCTTCAGTTTCATTTATCAATTATTTAATGGGAAAATAAAATATCAATAATCATGAAAAATTTGATCAATAACATAAAAGGAAACTACAAGCTGGTAGTTGGCACCTTAATTTTGGGAATTCTCTTTGGTTGGTTGTTTTTCCATTCAGGAGGAGAATCAACTGCGTCACAGACCGGAGTTGAAGGACATGAAGGGCACGATCACGAATCCGAAGATCCAACGACCTGGACATGTTCCATGCACCCGCAAATTAAACAGGACAAACCGGGAGATTGCCCTATTTGCGGGATGGACCTGATCCCGTTGGCATCTATGCAGTCAGGCGGGGATGATGTTAACCCCAATGAGATTGCCATGAGCGAATCAGCCTCTAAGCTGGCCGAAATACAGACACTGACAGTATCAAAAGGAGTCCCTCAAAAATCCGTCTTTTTGCAGGGAAAGGTTCAGGCAGATGAGCGGAATATTGCGGAACTGACAGCCAGGTTTGGCGGACGGATTGAAAAGTTGTTTGTCAACTTTACCGGGCAACAGGTGCAAAAAGGAGAAAAGCTGGCAACCATTTATTCTCCGGGACTGGTTACCGCACAACGCGAACTGCTCGAAGCTATTTCGTATAAGGATAGCCGTCCTGCACTTTACGCTGCATCGAAAGGTAAACTCAAACTTTGGGATCTGACTGATGACCAAATTGCAGCGATTGAAGACAGAGGCGAACCGCAGCTTTATTTCGATGTGCTCTCTCCGATTTCCGGGACAGTTATGATGCGCCATGTAGCTTTGGGAGACTATGTGAAAGAAGGAACTGCTTTATTCAAAGTAACTGATCTTTCAAATGTTTGGGTGATGTTTGATGCTTATGAAAGCGATCTTCCATGGGTGAGATTGGGAGATTCGGTGGACATTACCATCCCGGCATTGCCGATGAAAACCTTTGAAGCCAGGGTTAACTACATTGACCCATTTATTGATGCGGCGACCCGGGTTGCGAAAGTACGGGTTGAGCTTACAAACAAAAAACAACAGTTAAAACCCGAGATGTTTGCCAATGGTATTGTAAAATCCAATTTCGCTGAAAAAAGCAATGAAATCTTGATTCCGAAGTCGTCCATTCTTTGGACCGGGAAGCGGGCAGTCGTTTACGTGAAAGTCGTCGATCGGGAAAGTCCCACTTTCCTCTATCGTGAAATCGATTTAGGACCGGAAGCGGGCGCTTTTTATGTTGTTGCTGATGGCCTTCATGCTGGTGAAGAAATAGCGGTGAATGGCGTGTTCAAGATTGATGCAGCCGCCCAGCTTCAAGGCTTGCCGAGCATGATGAACCCGGATGGTGGCGTTGTATCAACTGGTCACAACCATGGTGGAATGGATATGGGAGGCGGTGCAGCCACCGGTGACGCCGGACAACAGAACATGGAGATAACGAAAAAACTGGACAACATCAGTCCCGATTTTAAAGAGCAGTTAACCCAAGTTTACAAGGCTTATATAATCCTAAAAGATGCCTTTGTAGCCACCGATACCAAAAAAGTGGCCAGCGCAGCGGATGAAGTTGGCAAGGCGCTCAAGTCAGTGGACATGGGTCTTCTAAAAGGTGATGCCCACATGGTTTGGATGGAACAGTTAGAAACATTGGAAAATACGATCAGTTCAATTGGAAAACTCTCTGATATCGAAAAACAGCGCACGGAATTTGCCAAATTCAACCTGGCTTTTTATAAGAGCATCAAATCATTTGGATTGCATGATGTAACTACTTACTACCAATATTGCCCGATGGCCAACCGTGACAAAGGGGCTTATTGGTTGAGTGACTCAGAAGAAATAAGCAACCCCTATTTCGGGGAAGCGATGTTAGGGTGCGGTGAGAACAGGGAAACTTTGCAATAAACTGGAAAAACCGGAAAGGACTAGTCCCCTTTCCGGTTTTATTAAAACATCAAAAAAATGCATGCATTTTTTCAACATCGATTTAACTGATATTCAAAACCCAGGTTTGTGAAATTATGCACATTTTTCATAGAATTGTGTACATTTTTGAGAACGAATAGAATTATATTTATTGGCACAAAGTTTATAGACATGCTAAAAAAGATCAGTCATATTATGCTTATTTCGCTCATCCTCCTGACCACGATGGGAATGACTGTATCTAAACATTACTGTGGCAGCTCCCTTGAGTCCATGGGTGTACTTTCAACTCCCGAAGATTGCTGCAAAATGCCGAACGAGTGTTGTCATCATGAATCTTTTACCATCAAAATTCAAGATGATTTTTCTGTTACTACACATGCGTTTGATTTTACCCAATTTGCCGTGGTATTGCCTGCACTGGTTGAATTAGTTCCTGTGGGAGCTACAGAAAAACCATCATCTGTATCTTTTCTGGATGCACCGCCACCGCCTAAAATACAAACTGTCCTTTCCCGTATACAGGCTTATCTTTTATGAACCCTGGCTAAAAAGTTCAGGATGAAATGTGTCATCACCCAGAAGCATTCGGGGGTGTGAAATAATCTGTTAATTATCCTCGGATTGCCTCGCCCGACTCGCTGTTTGGCACACACCGAACTATTTTCCGACTGAACTTTCCTACGTTTTTCAAAATTCATTTTTCAGAGAACAAGCTCATTGCCGTTCTCTTGTAATTAATCATTTTAAACAAAATGACAATGATACGAATAGTTCAAACATTTCGATATATCGCCATTGTTGCGCTTGTCATATTTTCCGTTCAGGTATATGCCCAGGGCTCCTTTGTGCTTTCTCCCGATCAACAATTTAAAGTCGAGGGGACGTCTACTCTGCACGATTGGGAAATGATATCAACAAAAGCACACGGTGTTGCAACGATTACACTTCAAAATGGCAAAATCGCGAGTATTAATTATTTAATCGTCGATTTGCCAGTTACGTCACTAAAAAGCGGAAAGGGAGCAATGGACAAAAATGCTTATGATGCTTTGCAGGCAAATAAAAATCCGAAGATACAGCTTGAACTGACCGAAGCAGAGGTCATCTCTGAACAGTTGGTCAAAGCGAAAATCAAGCTATCTATTGCCGGTACTACCCGTGTGGCCGACTGGGATGTCAACTATAACCTGTCGGAAGGCGGTGTCTCGTTCTCGGGTTCTCATAAGATCAAATTCTCCGATTTTAAGGTAGCACCTCCCAAAGCCATGTTTGGCACCATAAAAACCGGGGATGATCTCGAACTCTCATTTGAAACAATTTTTAAATCAACGAATGAAACAGCTTTAAAAACAACAAACTAAAATTCAAAAAAATGAAAAAGATCAATAATAAATTCAGCACTGTATTTATCTCCCTATTGTTAATGGTGTCTGGCGCAGTCTATGCGCAGCAACCCAAGTTGCAATTTTTCAGGCCGAACGATAAGGAAGGACTGAACGTATTTGAAACTCCAAAAGCCGACAATGTTGTTTTTGATGGATTTAAAGTACGCCTTGGTGGCGATTTTTCCATGCAATTTCAAGGCTTGACCCAGAGTAATACCGCGGGCAACCTTGTTGAATTAGGATCCGATTTCAACCTGCCTTCAGCAAACCTGAATTTGGACGTGCAATTAATGGATGGAGTGAGAATGCACCTGAAAACCTACTTGTCTTCAAGAGCGCATAATGAATCCTGGGTAAAAGGTGGGCACATGCAGGTTGATAAATTGGATTTTGTCCGGCCCGGCTTTTTGGAAGGCTTGATGAAATACACCAGCATCACCATCGGCCTGGACGAGTTTAATTATGGAGATGCCCACTTCAGGCGATCTGATAATGCCAGGGGAATATTTAATCCTTTCGTTGGAAATTACCTCATGGATGCATTCTCAACGGAAGCATTTGGAGAAGTTACCTTGCAGAACAACGGCCTGCTTGCCGTGATTGGATTAACAAATGGGAAGCTAAATCAAAATGTAACAGTCAACGACAACACCGACAACAAACCGTCTTTCTACGGCAAGCTGGGATATGATAAGCAACTCAACGACGACCTGAGAGTGCGTCTTACCGGATCATGGTATATCAACAATGGAACTTCCAATGGCGGCTACCTTTATGGCGGCGATCGCGGAGGAGCAAGGTATTTCAATGTACTGTACACTGTTCCGGATCAAGAGGGCAACACCCAGGGTGGTCCGCGAGACGGCCAATACAACGCACGCTTTACCAAAATTACAGCGTTGCAGTTTAACCCTTTTATAAAATTTAAAGGCCTTGAATTTTTCGGCATTGTAGAGCGGGCCAACGGAAATAATGAGTTTACTCAACCACAAACCGATGAAGAAGGCGCATTCACGCAGCTGGCCGGAGAATTAATATACCGATTGGGGTCAGATGAAAAATTTTACATTGGGGGAAGGTACAATACCGTCAAAGGCAAACAGCGGGAAAGTTCAACTGAGGAGCTGGATGTCAGTCGGTTAAATGTAGGTGGAGGATGGTTTCTTTCCAATAACGTTTTAACAAAACTGGAATACGTTGACCAAAGCTATAATGGCGACGCATGGACCGGCAGGTTTGCCGGAGCTGAATTCAGTGGCGTTGTATTGGAAGCGGTCATCAGCTTTTAACAACACATTGCGTTGCGATGGGATTCAAGAAACAGAAATCCCAGGAGTGTGAAACTCAAATTAAGTTGCAAAAAGAAAAAGGCCAGAAGAACGATAAGGTAAAGTGAAAAGCCAACCGTGAAGGGGTGACGGCCCCTTCCGGTTTATTTAACATCGGATTCACGGAGTAGTATCACTAGTAATATGAAATTTCATCATGAAAAACAATAGGGAACTCATTCTGCATACAGTCATCGGATTATTCATCGGATATTTTCTTATACACCCGATCAGTATGGTTATCCATAGCTTTGAATTGAACCCGGGAGAAAACGGGCTTACTGATTTAATCCGGATTTTTATAGAAAATTTCAGACATTCTTTTAGCCTGCATATGATGCCGATGTCAGTGGCCTTTGCTACGCTGGGCGCATTTGTAGGGCTAAGCTCGGGCTTATATTATAAATCCATTAAAAAGAGAGAACATATGTTATATGGGAAGAGGCAATTACTTCAACAAAGCATTCCCAGCCTGATTGCAAATGGAGAAAATGAATTTGTCGAATTTAAATCCTCCTTACGGCACGATTACAGACAAGTAAAAACCGATAAAAACCTTGAACTGGTTGTATTAAAGGAAATTGCCGGGTTTCTGAACGCGAAAGGGGGTACTTTGATCATCGGGGTGGATGATTACGGCAAAATACTCGGGCTTAGCGATGATTACTGGTCTTTGAAAAAGAAAGATAAGGACGGGTTCCAACAGCGAATAATCTTACTGGTGTCCAATGCATTTGGCAAAGATATCTGCTCAAAAATCCACATTGCTTTCCACACGGTTCAAGACAGGGAAATCTGCACGCTCTACATCGAGCCTTCTCCCGAACGTCCGGTTTACCTGAACGAAGGGAACAGGACCATATTCTACCTGAGAACAGGAAATGTGACAAACCCGCTTACGACGAGCGAAACGGTAAAATACCTTCAAACAAGGGAAAGAAACTAAAACTCAAGACATGAAAGCACAGATTTTACTTGCAGGAATTTTCCTCTTCATCTCGGTTAACGTCTGTGCCCAGTTAAAATACGAGGGGGCAGTGTCTTCTATGTACAAAACGTTCCAACTGGATGACGGGACAATCAAATATGTCAAATACAACAAGAAGGAACAAAAAGTTTTTGTTTTCAATTTAGATAAAACGCTCTGGCGTGAAGTAAATCTGCCTTTACCTGAGGGGCATCAACTGGATGAAATAAAACATATTTCAGTTCATACATTTAATAAGGATGATCTTATGGAAATGGCCTACTCCTGCGTAAAGTATAAGATTCCGGATAGTGATGACGTCCGGGAAGATGAACGGAGTCCAATGGAATTCACATTGAACATCATAAATGAAACTGGGGATTCTCTGCTTGAAGTGTTGGGTAGCCACGACATGAAAATTGTTCATTCAAACGGACAAAAGAATTTGTTGGTATTTAAGCTCATCGGAAAACATTTTGATGAGAACAGAGAAACTCTGGTCTATTCTTTACCCTCGGGAAAATAGTGAAGATATGATAGAAAGACTTCGTCAAATAGCACAAATAAAAGGAGGATATTGTTTGTCCCGCCATTATTCGAAACAAAAGCAAAAGTTATTATGGCAATGCAAAGACGGGCATCAATGGTATGCAACGGCTGACAGCATCTTGTATGCAGGAAGTTGGTGCCCGGTGTGTGCAGGAAACCTTAAACTTTCCCTGGGTGAGTTGAAAAAGCTTGCTGAGCAAAAAGGTGGCAAATGTTTAACCAAAGAATATACCAATTCAAAAGCAAAGATGCGCTGGCAGTGCCAAAATGGGCATCAATGGTACGCGACGGCTTTCAGTATTAAAAACAGAAAAAGCTGGTGCCCCGAATGCTATCGGAATAATTTAAAAACAGTAAGAAAAATTAAGACATGGACAACTATTTAAAAAACATAACATTCTGGGCTGAGCAGACACTGACCCGGGAGGAGATTGAATCCTGCACGTCTTTAGTTATGTCAGAGAAAGGTATCTCCAATGTGAAATTTGCAGATCGATCTGCTTCGTTTGAATATAATCCATACCTGATCAGCAAAGAAGAGATTACCGAAGTAATCAAGCGGCTAAACATTGAATTTTCTGATGTGCCAAAGAAAATGGGCATTATTAAAAGATGGCTTTTAAAGATGGCGAAAGAAAACAGCGAAAACTTTGGAAATCAAGGCATTGATTGCTGCAATGTGAACGCTGAAAATAAAAAGAGTTAGAGCCGATTTTATTCACTAACATTGGATGAAGGCGATGAATTTGATTCTTATGATCCTTAAAATGTAAAAGTAGCTATTTCAACCACACCATGAAGAAAATGACAAAATCCCAAAAAAGAAAAATGGAAAAAGAAAAATGGATAAATCGTGCCTTTCTTTTCGGGGGAATACTATTTTTCATTTTCGCTACCTGGTTTTTATACCAGCATAATTTGAGAAGCAGTATCATCAGGAGTAGGCAGATTATGAAATACCAACAAAAAGAGTTGCCTGCGGGAAAGTTATGTATGTATTCGAACAAGCTCCAAATAAAAAACGCATCGTCTTTTTTCATTGGAAGCGATGAATGGTATGTCTGCTGTTCCAAGTGTGCAAAAAAGTTAAAATTGAATTTAGGAAATTCGCAATTTGCTAAAGACCCCTTGACACAGGAACGAATAAAGAAAGTAGACGCTTATGCTGTTTTGTTTAACGGATTGAGCGATAAGGTGACCTACTTCAAATCGGAAGAAAATTACAAATTGTTTATCAATAAAAATAACTAAAAAATGAAATTACAATCAATTCAGCTTGCATTATTTTTCCTGCTGGTGGGACTCAATGTCATGGCAGTGAATAAAACTGAAAAGATCAAAGTGAATGGATCGTGTGATATGTGCAAAAAACGCATTGAAAAAGCCGCCACTTCGCTGGATGGCATTGAAACTGCTCAATGGGACCCGGAAACGAAAGATTTATCGATAAGTTACGACGATCAAAAAATAAGTGCGCAGCAAATCCAAACGGCGATTGCAATGACCGGCCATGACACCGGGCTCTTTAGCGCCAACGATAAACGATACGCCGAACTTCCGGGATGCTGCCGTTATGAGAGGGATGACAACAGAAAAGTAAATAGTCATGCCTTGATGGAAATTCAGCGATCACTAAAATCAAAAGCAAATAAAGAAGAATGTGTTCACGATAAAGGACCAAATTCGGGTTCTTGTTGTGAACAAAAATAAATTGGGAAATAGTTTAATTATTAAAATTAATTCGTATGAAAACAAAAGTTTTAAGTTTAGTTGTTGTCTTCTTAATGGGGACAGTATCCGTTTTTGCAAAAGACAAAACGGAAAAATTCCTGGTAAACGGGAAATGTGAGATGTGCGAAAAGCGCATTGAAATGGCTGCCTTGGCAGTGGAGGGAGTTTCGAAAGCCGACTGGAATAAGGAAACCAAAGAGATCAGTGTCACCCTGGATGATTCGAAAACAGACATCCATAAGGTACACATGGCTATTGCCAAGGTGGGTCATGATACACCAATGCACAAAGCAAGTGATGATGCATACAATGGACTGCCAGCCTGCTGTAAATATGATCGGTCTGTACTTAAGGCTGCAAAAAAGCCGATGAAACATGAACACAAATAATAATTTCTAATACAAAAAAATGAAAACGAAAATTTTAAGTCTGTTAACCTTATTCCTGCTGGGAACAATAGTTGTTTCCGCAGGCAATAAAATCGAGAATTTTAAAGTGGGCGGAAACTGCGATATGTGTAAAAAGCGTATTGAAAAAGCAGCGAATCAGGTTGAAGGAGTTAATTCTGCTGACTGGAATCTTGAAACCAAAATGATGAAAATTGTTTTGGATGATAGTAAAACAGAGGTGCATAAAGTACACATGGCCATTGCCAAGGCTGGTTACGACACAGAAATGCATAGGGCTACCGATGAGGCCTATGATGCTTTGCCGGGTTGTTGCCAGTATCAACGCATCACTAAAAAAGAAGAGAAGATGCAAATGAAAATGCATCCGGTACATCAACATTAATCTTAGTTTTAAAAGGGATCAAGATATTATTTGATCTTGATCCCTTTTCTGATTTACTTTTAATGCATTTAAGATAAAGTTTTAAAAAACTATAGTGCTCCGAATCGCTATCCATATTATTTTGACAGTGGTTGTTGTATTGTCCACCATTGGTATTCAAATACACAAATACTACTGTTCCGGTGATGCACAAAAAACTACATTGCAGGTTCAGAAAAACAATGCGTGCAATCTGGCTAATTGTTGCCACGAGGAAGTCGCTATTTACCAAAATACGTTTCCTTATATAAATGAAAACTTAAATATTAAACTTGTATCACCCCAATTTACCTCGCCAATACCTGAAAAGGGGACTAAATACATAGACCTTCAAAACCAATTTTTTCCATCGGCAAAGAATATTGAACCACCACCTCTTAAAATTCAGGTAATACTGGCTAAAATCCAATCCTATCTCTTATAAATAGAATTTCATGTTGTTAATAGTGGGTCTGATCTTCGTTTGAATACAACAAACTGAAAAGAGCAGAATACCCTTGTTTTTCAAGTAAAATCATGGCCGCTATATGAAGAAATAATACTGGAATTCAAATGTTTAATAAATTTAAGAGATATGAAAAGGTCAATTTATAAAAAACAATTTGCACACTTATTTTCTGTTTTCACTTTATTGTTCTTAGTTACAAATTGTGCTGTGATACGACCCGGGCAAATGGGCGTATTGAATCGTAATTTAGGAGATGGAATTAAAACCGACAAAGTATATCAGGATGGGTTTACCTGGAAATGGCCATGGAATGAAATGATCAAATATGATATCCAATTGAATAGTTTTCAGGAAAAAATCCGAGTACTCACAGTCGATCAACTACACACTGAATTAACATTTTCTGTAATACTAAAGCCAAGGGCAGAGGAGTTGCCCTTTCTCGAACTTGAAATTGGAAAAGATTATTATCAGCGCATAATCAAACCGGAATTTATTTCAGTAAGCCGGGCAGTCATCGCATCTTATAAATATGAAAAACTCCCTGCTAAAAGTCGGGAAATCGAATCTATAATTTTCGGCGAACTGGCTAAAAAAATCGAGGGGAAACATGTAGAATTAGAAGGTGTTACACTCGATCACATTGTGTTCTCTCCAATGGTAACCCGGGCTACGGATGAGAAACTAGCGACCAAACAAAAGGTCGAGCAAAAGGATTTTGAGATTGAAGTTGCCAAAAAAGATGCGGAAATCCAGCGCATAAAAGCCAAGGGACAAAGTGACGCTCAAAAAATTATTGATCAGGGACTGACCACTAAATATCTCCAGTATAAATCATTGGAAGTGCAGGAAAAACTGACGCAAAGCCCCAACTCTACATTTTATTTTGTCCCCACCGGAAAGGACGGGATCCCGATTATTGTTGATACAAATCAGCGCAAATAATCCGGCGGAATTTAATTTTTATAAACCAGTAGAATCGATTACAATGAATACAAAGATTAAAGAATTAACCGAAAATATCTATAACGATGGGATAGCCAAAGCCCGTGAAGAGGCGGACCGGATATTGAAAGAAGCTTCTCAAAAGGCGGAGGAAACTACTGCTCAAGCCAAAGCCAGGGCTGAATCGATGTTGTCGCAAGCGAAAAGTGAATCTGAAAAAATAAACGCTTCCCTCAAAGCAGATTTACAAGCGACTAAAATTCAGGTCCTCGAAATAACAAGACAGGAAGTCGGTAATCTGATCACAGCAAGAACGGCCGGGGTAATGGCCGCCAGGCTTTCGGATAATGTGGATTTTATGAAGGACATGATCCTGGAAATTTTAAAAAGCTGGAACTGGAACAACGGAAATGCACAGCCGGTCGAAGCTCTGGTACCCGAAAAAATGGTTGACAATCTGGAAGCTATGATCCAATCTGATGCATCGGATATCATGGGAACAAACCTCGTTGTAAAACCAGTTGCAGACTTAAAAAAGGGTTTCCAAATTGTTAATGATGAAGCTGGCTTTAAAATTTCGTTCACCGACGAAGATTTCGAAACGTTCTTTGCGTCACTGATGAAACCCAAAATCAGGGAATACCTGTTCAAACCTTAAAATCATGGACGTTAATTATAGTTTAATAGCTGAGCTGCCTGATTTGAAATTTGATCCAGAAGCCACATTTGAGCTTCCGGAACATTTTCTTGGCAGCCTGGAAGGAAAAGTATTTCCGGTAGAGATGGATTTTATCCGTTTGTTGTGGTTTCAGAAATTTAACCGGAAACTGGCAGCTTTCTTTAGTGGCCGTCTTCCAAACAATGAACCACTTCCGGGATTGAATGCTACAGCATTTTACACTGATAACGAAGGATTTCATCAGGCTCCTGCTTATCTGAAAAAGATGGTAAGATGGAAAGAGCGACAAAAAGAGTATCCGAACGAAACGCTCATATCGCAGAAACTGCAGGAATTTCATTATGGGCAGATGCGCTGTTCCAAAAACCGGTTTCTGAAATGCTGGGGAGAACTGGAGCTTAACCGGCTCAACTTCCTGGCAGCCGGCAGGTGTGAGATAAATTCACTCGATAAAGAAGAGCAATTGATCAAAGGAAATGGCTACAGTGAATTGTTGCATGATTTTTCTGTCAGGGAGAAAATTATCCGGACAGAATTTTCGGTTGCCCCTCAATTGGAAATCATCATCGAAAAGATAAACTACCAGGAACGGGAATTGGCCATGGATCAGGTACGTTGGGATATGATCGATGAGATCAACCGTTTTGAATATTTCACGGTGGATGTGCTACTGGGATATTTTCAAAAATTACTATTGCTGGAACGTTGGGCAACGCTTCTCCAACGAAAAAAACCGGTCAATCCGGTGGAACTGGCCAATAAAATGATAAAAGAAGTGCATAACTAAGAAAAAGCCGGTGACGGATAAGCTTTCCCAACCGGTAAAAAAAATAGATAATTATGGAAAATAATTTAATTATCAGCAAAGGAAAAGTAATAGCCATCGTGGGCAACCTGGTGGAAGCCGTTGCAGACGGGCCGCTCATTCAAAACGGGATTTGCTTCTTTCTCCATAATGGAAAGGAAATCATGGGCGAAGTGATCAAAACACAGGGGAACAAAGCCTATGCACAGGTTTTTGAAACTACCCGTGGCTTCCGGACAGGCATAGAAGTGTTTTTTTCAGGTCACATGCTGGAAGTCAGCCTGGGGCCCGGTATGTTAACCCGGAATTATGATGGTTTGCAGAACGATCTTGACAAAATGGAGGGAATGTTCCTCGAACCCGGCGCCCGGACTTTCCCGCTCGACAAAGAATCTGTTTGGCCATTCACTCCGCTGGCAGAAACCGGTCAGAAGGTCATAGCCGGCGATTGGCTTGGCGAGGTGCCTGAATACCACGTCCAACATAAAATTATGGCGCCCTTTAAACTCGAAGGCGAATACAAACTAAGCTGGATAGCCGAAAAAGGCGAACATAAAATTACCGATATCGTTGCCCGTTTGACCAATGATGAGGGTGAAGAGATTGAAGTAAACATGATCCAGACCTGGCCGGTGAAATTGCCAATTACAGTTTACCGCGAAAAGAGGAGGCCGGGAACACTCTTCGAAACGGGAATCCGCGTGATTGATACGATGAACCCAATTTTGGAAGGTGGAACAGGTTTTATCCCCGGACCTTTTGGAAGCGGGAAAACGGTTCTTCAACATGCTTTGGCCAAACAGGCCGCTGCCGATGTGGTGATCATCGCCGCTTGCGGCGAACGCGCCAACGAGGTGGTGGAAATCTTCACCGAATTCCCGCATCTGGATGATCCGCGAACAGGTAGAAAGCTGGTGGAACGGACCGTGATCATCGCCAACACCTCGAACATGCCAGTTGCAGCCAGAGAAGCTTCGGTTTACACAGCCATGACCATTGCCGAATATTATCGTGCCATGGGATTGAAAACCTTGCTTCTGGCCGATTCCACATCCCGCTGGGCGCAGGCGCTGCGGGAAATGTCGAACCGGATGGAAGAACTTCCCGGGCCCGACGCTTTCCCGATGGACTTGTCGGCCATCATCGCCAATTATTATTCGCGTGCAGGCTTCACCGTACAAAACAACGGGAAAAGCGGATCGATCACTTTTATCGGGACGGTATCACCGGCCGGGGGAAACCTGCTGGAACCAGTAACCGAAGCCACCAAAAAAGTGGCCCGCTGTTTTTTCGCCCTTTCACAAAACCGGGCTGACAGCAAACGCTACCCGGCGATCGATCCCATTGAAAGTTATTCGAAATACCTGGAATATGATGAATACATCTCATTTGCGAAACAGGAAATTGATGAAAACTGGATTGAAAAAATTGACTTTGTGAAAAACTTCATGATCAGTGGACAGGAGATCAATGAGCAGATCAATATCCTGGGTGATGATGGCGTACCCGTTGAATACCATGAAACCTTCTGGAAAGCAGAACTGATTGATTTTGCTATTCTCCAGCAAGATGCATTTGACGATATCGATTGCAATACGCCGCCGGACCGGCAACGATACATGATGGATAAAGTGATTAAAATCGTTCAGACAGACTTTGGATTTGACGATTTCAACCGGGTGCGCAACTTCTTCAAAAGAGTCATCAATTTATTCAAACAAATGAATTACAGTGAATTCAATTCGGAGAAGTTTAGCGCCTATGAAAATGAATTAGATCAAATTATTAACCTCAAAACTGTAGAAGTATGAAACCTGGTGCATTTCAAAAAATATATTGCCGTTTGACCAATATCACCAAAGCAACCTGCACCCTTGAAGCGGAAGGCGTGGGTTACGAAGAAATGGCTTACGTGCAGGGCCGTGCGGCACAGGTTGTGAAAATTGCAGGGAATAAAGTCACTTTACAGATTTTTGAAGGGACTGAAGGTTTACGCAATGATGCAGAAATTATTTTCACCGGAAAAACGCCCATGTTACCTTTAAGCGAGCATATGAATGGCCGTTTTTTTGATGCCTTTGGACAACCAATTGATGGGCTGATTGCCGTTGAAGGGCGTGCCTATCCTATTGGAGGGCCTTCGGTGAACCCCGTACGTCGTAAGCAACCCAGCGAACTAATCGCCACCGGTATCGCCGGTATTGATCTGAACAATACCCTGGTTTCGGGACAAAAGATCCCTTTTTTCACCGATCCGGATCAACCGTACAACCAGGTACTGGCGCTAATCGCTCTTCGTGCAAAGGTGGATAAGATCATTCTCGGAGGCATGGGCCTGACGCGTGATGATTACCTGTTCTTCAAAAACACGTTCGAACAAGGTTACGGCGAATCAAAAATCATTGGTTTTATCAATACTACCGACAAATCGCCGGTGGAACGTCTGCTGATTCCCGACATGGCACTGGCAGCCGCCGAACATTTTGCCGTTGAGAAAAATGAAAAGGTGCTGGTGCTGCTCACCGACATGACCCAGTATGCCAATGCCCTGAGCATCGTGGCGAACCGCATGGACCAAATCCCTTCGAAAGACAGCATGCCGGGCTCATTGTACAGCGACCTTTCCAAAATTTATGAAAAAGCAGTACAGTTCCCTGATGGCGGAAATATTACCATTTTGGCCGTAACCACGCTTTCGGGGGGCGATATCACCCATGCCGTCCCGGACAACACCGGATACATTACGGAAGGACAGCTTTTTTTGCGGCGTTCGCCCGAAGTAAATAAGGTGATCATTGATCCCTTCCGCAGCCTTTCACGGCTCAAGCAACTGGTGATCGGCAAGGTGACCCGGAAAGACCATCCGCAGGTCATGAATGCCGCCATCCGCCTTTACGCCGATGCCGCCAACTCGAAAACCAAGCTGGAAAACGGGTTCGAATTATCGGATTACGACCGCCGCGTGCTCCTGTTCGCCGAAGACTATTCGCGTAACATCCTGGCCATCGATGTCAAGCTGGAAACAAATGAGATGCTGGACGAGACCTGGAAATTGTTCGGGAAATACATGACCGAAGACGAAGCCGGAATGAAGCAGGAATTTGTCGATCTGTACTGGAATGTAAAACAAATCGTCTGAACAGATCGAAGATGAAGCTACAGATCAAATATAACAAGACCACGCTGCGTGAATTTCAGAAACAGCTCACGGTGCGAAAAAAAGCGCTTCCTACTCTGAAAAACAAGGAAGCCGCCTTGCGTGCTATGGTTTTGGAGACCCGGCGAGAGCTTGAAAAAGCGAAGCTTGAACGCGATGCTGTCGAAAAAGAGATAGAGCCCTGGAAAATTTTGTGGAACGAGTTTGACTTTTCCCTCCTGAAGGTGAAAGAGGTTAGGATCAGCAATAGTAAAGTTGCCGGTATTCTCATTCCCCGCTTTGAAGGAGTGAAGTCACAAAGACAGGAATTTGCCATGACAGCCTCTCCCGATTGGTTTAGCGATGGTTTGCCCAAACTCGAGAAACTGTTTCATGCTCTGGCCAAACACCAGGTGATGAAAGAGCGTTTTGCGCTGCTTGAAGGCGCCCGGAAAAAGGCGACCCAAAAAGTAAACTTATTCGAAAAGGTACAAATACCTTCTTTGGAGTCAGCAATCCGCCAGATTAAAAGATATCTGGAAGATGAAGACAATTTGTCAAAAGCTGCACAGAAATTATTGAAATCAAAAATTCAAAAAGAGGAACTACCATGATTATTCCAATGAAGAAATATTCATTTGTCCTGTATTACAGGTTATACCCGGATTTTCTTGATGATTTGCAAGAACTGGGGGTGGTACATGTCGATACCGGCAAAAACGGTTCACTTCCCTGTGAAGTTGATGTTCTTGGCCCAGAAACAGACAGGATTAGGAAAACGCTTGAAATACTAAAACCATACAAAAATCCGGAGGACAAGACTACAGGAGCAGACCGGAAGGCTGCTGAACTTGTGGATCAAACCGCCGGGTTATATAAAAAACTGGAAGCAAATCGTCAAGAATTGGTCCTTCTGCGGAAAGCAAAAGCAATTCGCGAAATCTGGGGTGATTATTCGGATGAACTGGTGAACGAATTGACTAAAGTTGGATTAACACTCAATTTCTATTCCGCTTCGCCCAAAAAATTTAATGCAGATTGGTTGAACGGTTTCCCGTTGGAAATTGTGCACCAGGATTCAAAAGTGATCAAATTTGTTGTTATTGGTCAGTCCAAAGAAGAATTTGCAGGATGCCAAAAGGAATTTCCTTGCCGGAAACAGTTTGTTCAGTTGACGGAAGAAGCGGAAGCGGCAAAAAAGGAAATCGACAGTATCGAAGAGCAATTACGAACAACTGCCAATACGGGTTGGGAAGTACTTCGAAACAGGTTGAAATGGATACAGGCAAGGCTGGATTGGCTCCGGGTTTGTCACCATCCGGCGGCCGAAATAGGAGAAGGGGCCATTCAGGTGTTGGAAGGCTGGGTGCCTGTGACCGCGGAAGCAAAATTGAAAAGATACCTGAAGGAAAATCATATCATGTATGAAAAATCGCCAGGCACAGCAGACGAAGAGCCGCCGGTTCAGCTACTAAATAATAAATTCGGAAGGCTGTTTGAACCAATTGCCAAATTGTTTGCATTGCCAGCCTATCAAGAGCTGGACCTGACAATTTATTTCGCCCCGTTCTTCATGCTGTTTTTTGGCTTTTGCCTGGGCGATGCAGGCTATGGATTGGTTTTGTTGCTGGGTTCAACCATTGCCAAAAGGTTTGTTTCTTCTGAAACGAGAAACTTTCTGACATTGGGGCAGCTTTTTGGTGTTTCCACTTTCGCCATGGGTGTGATTTTCGGAACTTTCTTCGGAATTGAGCTTGCAAAGGTGCCCGCTTTGGAGAATGTCAGGGAAATGTTCCTGAAAAGCGAACAAGTCTTTACATTGGCATTAATCATAGGTGCCATACAAATCATCTTCGGTATCGTCCTGCGGGTGAAAAACCAGTTGAAACAACCTTACCCGCTCCAGGCTTTAAGTTCGGTGGGCTGGCTGCTTTTGTTTTTCACTGCAGCCGTGTTCGAGTTTCTTTTGAAAGATACCGGAACTTCTACCCTGCAGAAGGTCATGGAAACCGGTCTTTTCATGTTGTCTGGTTTATTGATTCTCTTTTTCTCCGGAACCGGGTCGATTCACATGCGGATGATCGGCGGGCTTTGGGAAATGTACAATACGGTCACGGGTATTTTTGGCGATTTGTTGTCGTATATCCGCTTGTTTGCATTGGGGATTGCCAGTTCTATTTTGGGTTTGGTCATCAACCAAATGGCTGTTTCATTTGGCCAGGCACCCTATGTTGGACCGGTCATCTTCTTCCTGATCATTGTGGTCGGGCATACGGCAAACCTGGCTATCTCATCACTTGGGGCATTTGTTCATCCAATGCGTTTGACATTTGTAGAGTTTTATAAAAATGCCGGGTTTAAAGGAGGTGGTAAGCCCTATATGCCATTTTCAAAATAAAAAAACTATTAATCAATTAAAAATTTATTATCATGGATTTAGCTTATGTATTCGTTTATGTGGGATTAGCGTTGATGGTCTTGTTATCAGGCATTGGCAGCGCTATTGGAGTTTCAAAAGGTGGTAATGCAACCATCGGTGCACTGAAAAAGAAAGATGAAGCCTTTGGGAGCTACATGCTGTTAAGCGCTTTGCCAGGGACACAAGGATTGTATGGATTTGCCGGATTTTTCGTGATGAACCTGAAGCTCGCCTCCCTGGGAGCGGTCACGATGTTGCACGGGGCGGCTTTTCTGGGCGCTGGCCTTGCACTTGGTCTGGTCGCCCTTTTTTCGGCCATCCAGCAGGGAAACATTACTGCAAACGGCATCGCCGGGATCGGTTCAGGATATGATGTTTTTGGAAAAACAATGATTCTGGCTGTCTTTCCGGAACTGTATGCCATAGTTGCATTTGCTGTGACTTTTCTGATCAGTAATTCTCTATAATACGGCCTATTTATAACCATTACAAATAAAGGGGTGATGGGGACAAATTTCTGAATAATTACTAAGTTTACATCCTATAATAACGGTAGGATTACTATCAAAAGACAAAATTGATGAACTTATCACTTTCCAATAGCATGATGTGTATGTGTTGCTGTATGTTGTTCAAACATGTGGAAGGTGGAGTCATGCTTTTATAAAATACAGAGACATATTTAAAGAGCGAATAAATTCCGAGCCTTTCACAACATTGTGAGAGGCTTTTTTTTATCAAAAAACTAAAATAGAATGACAGATCTTAAATTTAGAGTCCAGGGAAAGGCTCAGTCGGCAGCCCGCTTTTCTGCAGATGTCCGGCAGTTTAATCTTATTATTGATGAGCCTCCTATTTTGGGCGGCGATGATTTTGGGGCCAATCCTGTTGAGTATTTATTGGCAAGTTATGCAGGTTGCATAAATGTAGTTGCACATCTTACTGCACGTGAATTAGGTGTAAATCTTAAAAGACTTGAGATAGCAGTTCAGGGAAGCATTAATCCTGCCCGGCTGCTGGGAAAATCAGATGACGAGAGGGCCGGGTTCAAGCAAATTGATGTGCACTTTTCACCTGAGACAGACGCATCGCCTGGACAAATTGAAAACTGGATCAAAACGATCAAAGCCCGGTGTCCAATCAATGATAATCTTGCTAATCCAACTCCACTTTCTTTTAATCTAGTCTTGGAGGCAGCAGCAATCTGAATAGTTAAAAATAAAAATCAAGAACAATGAACATTAAAATTAACGGAAAAGAAAGCGCAATTGAAAGCACACAGGTTTCGGTTGCAGAAGTTTTGAAAGCGAACGGCGTTCAGACTGTTGAAATGGTAACAGTTCAGTTAAACGGAGCTTTCATTGCTAAAGAACAGTTAGAATCAACCCTCCTAAAAGAAAATGATCAGGTTGATTTCCTTTATTTCATGGGCGGTGGTTCAATTTAAAAGGTATCAATCTAAATGTATGGAACCACTTGACTTCTCTACTAAAGTTTTGCACACGCCTTATTTGCGTGAAGATAGCCATCAAGCGCTGCGGATGCCGGTGTATGACAGTGTTGCATTTAGTTTTGATTCAGCGGAAGAGATTGAAGCGGCTTTCAGAGGCAGTAAAGCCGGGCATGTCTATTCCAGGATCACTAACCCGACAGTGGAGCATTTTGAAAATCAAATGCGCACAGTATCCGGGGCTTTGGGAAGCATGGCTTTTTCGACTGGAATGGCTGCTCTCAGTAACCTGCTGGTTGCTATTGCCGGACAAGGAGAGAATATCATAACCACCCGAAAGATTTTTGGCAATACCTATTCGCTGTTCGCCGAAACGCTGACGGATTTGGGAATCGAATTTCGTTTTGCTGATTTCAGCCGGACTGAGACGATCGAACCTTTGATTGATGTAAATACACGGGCCATCTTTTTCGAAACCATCACCAATCCGCAAATGGAAGTGGCGGATACCAGGAAGCTGGCAACCATAGCGCGTAAGCATCATCTGCTTTTGTTGGCCGACACTACCCTCACTCCACCTTACCTCTTTCGGTCGAAAGAGTTTGGCGTTGATGTGGAGATGATTTCCAGCACCAAGTTCATTTCTGGAGGTGCCACTGCGTTAGGAGGAGTTATTCTGGACAATGGAACATATGATTGGGCTAAAAACCGGAAAGTCGCTCCGTTCGCAAGAAAATTCGGACCGTTCGCACTAATGGCCAAACTGCGAAAAGAAGTGGCCCGGAACTTGGGGGCAACTTTATCTGCACACAATGCCTGGTTGCAGTCACTGGGACTGGAAACTTTCACGCTCCGGGTAGACCAGGCTTGTCGCAATACACAGGCTATTGCTCAATGGCTGGAAGCCCAGCCCAAGGTACGTTCGGTGAACTATCCTGGGCTAAAAAGTTCTCACTTTTATGAAGTCAGCCAGCAGCAGTTTGGAAAGAGACCAGGAGCAGTGCTTACGTTTGACCTGGAGTCGAAGGAGCAATGTTTCGAGATGATTAATGGACTTCAGCTAATCCGGAAAGCCACGAATATCAATGATAACAAGTCACTGATCCTGCATCCTGCATCGACGATCTTTTGCGAGTACGATGCTGCCACGCTGAAGTCGCTTGATGTTCGCGAAACCACTATCCGGTTGGCCGTGGGCATTGAAGAAAGGCAAGATCTGATCAATGATCTGGCAAGTGCATTTCAACAAATTTGAAAGCAAACAAAAACCAAAAATCGTTAGGAATGAATTTTACGGAAGAACAAATTGAACGGTACAGCCGCCACCTGATTCTGCAGAATGTAGGGGTCGAAGGCCAGCAAAGAATTATGGAAGGAAAGGTGCTGGTGGTTGGTGCGGGTGGTCTTGGGTCGCCCGTGGCTCTTTACCTGGCTGCGGCTGGAGTAGGAACTATTGGTCTCATTGATGGCGACGTGGTGGACCGAACGAACCTGCAACGGCAGGTGATCCATTTTACCGCTGACCTGAATGTTCCCAAGGTGGAATCTGCTGCCAATAAAATCAAGCTGATCAACCCAGAAGTCAAAGTCAACACTTACAAGACGCTGTTGATGCCGGACAATGCGTTCGAGATCATCAACGATTATGATTTTATAATTGACGGCACCGATAATTTTCCCACCAAATTTATGGTGAACGATGCCTGCGTGATGGCGCAAAAGCCATTTTCGCACGGGGGCATTCTTCGCTTCGAGGGGCAAACAATGACTTATGTTCCTGGAAGTGCCTGCTACCGTTGTGTATTTGGTGGGCCGCCACCAAAAGATGCAGTGCCCAGCTGCTCTCAGGCGGGAGTTTTAGGCTCTATAGCGGGAATGTTGGGAACAATTCAGGCGACGGAAGCACTCAAATATTTGGTTGGGACCGGAGATTTGCTCACCAACCGCATGTTGATTTTCGATGCACTGAAAATGAAATTCAGGGAAGTCAATTTCACACCAAACAAAAACTGTAAACTCTGTGGAGAACATCCTGAAATCAAGACTCTGGAGATGGAGGAAATGCCAGCTTGCGATTTACATTAATCGAATCGTTAAAAACAACAGACAAATGATTAAAATAAAGCGAAACGTCCTGGAACAAATCCAACAGATTGCCAGGGAGGAGTTGCCCAATGAGGCCTGTGGCTATTTGGCGGGAAAGGATAATAAAATTACCCATTGTTACAGGTTGACCAATATCGATCACAGCCCGGAGCATTTCTCCTTTGATCCGAAAGAGCAATTTGAAACAATGATCAATGCCCGTAATAAAGGGCTGGAAATTATTGCCAACTTTCATAGTCACCCGGAAACGCCGGCCAGGCCTTCGAAAGAAGATATCAGGTTGGCATTCGATCCTCAAATTTTATATGGTATCATTTCATTGGCTGAACCCGCTGAAATCCTGAAATTTTTCAAGATCGAAAACGGAAAAGTCACGTCGGTTGATTATACACTCATTTAAGAAATTCAAAAAAAATCATGTACACGATACCCAATACACTAAAACGTGAAATAGAAGCTTTTTCCCGCGAAATAACAGATTTTCAGAGTGGGACAATTGAACCTGTCAAATTTAAAGCGATCCGTGTCCCGATGGGAATTTATGAGCAGCGGAACAACGGAACCTATATGGTACGGGCACGCTGTGCTGCCGGAGTAATTTCTCCTGCGCAGTTGCTTGGTGTTGCACGAATTGCCGCAAAACATGGCTGCGAACCGATCCATTTCACAACCCGCCAGGAATTACAGTTTCACAATGTCAGCCTGGAGCAAACGCCCGCTATTCTTGCTGAACTGTATGATCTGGGCCTTTCGTCGCGGGGAGGCGGAGGGAACACTGTGCGTAACATCATGGCTTCAGAAGATGCCGGTATTGCTACGGGTGAAGAGTTTGATGTGACGCCGTATGCGGTGGCGCTGACCAATACCCTGATCGCCGAGCCCGATTCATGGTCGCTGCCGCGGAAGTACAAAATCGCTTTTGCCGGAAACGAGTCAGACAATGCCAATGCGCTATTCAACGATCTGGGCTTTTTAGCCACAACTTTAAACGGGGAGAAAGGCTTTAAGGTGTTTCTTGGCGGCGGACTGGGCTCAAAACCATCGGCAGGGAATTTATTGTTTGACTTTCTTCCGGCGTCGGATATTTTATATGTTGCCGAAGCGGTTAAACAGCTTTTTTCAGAACATGGTAACCGCCGTAACCGGCACAAAGCGAGGATTCGATACATCTTTTATAAACTGGGAGTAGAAAAGGTTTTTGAGCTATTTCACGGTTACTTTAATCAACTGAAACAAGAACGAAAATACCCGTTGAACCTTCCTGAAATGCCTGCATCAACCAGCCAGCCAAACAGGTTGGCTCATGACGGGAGCAGGGCTTTTACTCTTTGGGCCCAAAGGTATGTGAATGAACAACGGCAGCAAGGGTTATATTCGGTGGAAATCCCGTTTGAACATGGCATGGCCGGTGCAAAGACGCTTGAACGTTTATCGCAAATTTTGATACCTTTTGGGCCCGGCTGCCTCCGTTTAACCATGAGGCAGAATATTTTACTTCGGAATATTCCCGGAGATCAACTGCAAAGCCTCTTTCATCTTTTAAATACCATTGGGATTGAAATCAGTTCTCCGAGGATTTTAAACAGCCTGGTGGCCTGTACCGGCGCCGATACTTGCCGACTGGGAATTTGCCTTTCCAAAGGAGCGTCAAAAGCCATTAAATCCAGGCTTTCGACTCTCGATAAACTGACATTGGATAAGGTTTCTAATTTCCGGATCAATTTGTCCGGATGTCCGAACTCCTGCGGACAACACCAGGTAGCTAATCTGGGATTTTACGGACGGGCTTCGCGGAATGAAAGGCTTTACCCGGCTTATTACGTCACGCTTGGGGGACAGACTGGCTGGGGCATAGCTCGTTTGGGTGAGATGATCGGCCAGATTAGCGCCCGTGATCTTCCGGTTTTTGCAGCAGAAGTGATAGAATTGTACGCATCTCGAAAAGAAGCATATGACGGTTTCGATTCCTATTTGCAGGCTGGAGGGGAAAAAGAAATCGGTCAGTTGCTGAAAAAGTACGACGAGGTCCCGTCGTTTGAAGAAGACAAAAATTATTATTTCGATTGGGGAGCGCAGGAATTGTTCTCGTTGACGGGAAAAGGGCAGGCTGAATGTTCTGCCGGAATGTTTGACATGATCGATTTTGACAGGGATTTCATCCTGGAACTTCAGAAGAAGATCAAAGAAAGTTTCCATGAAACAGCAACGAGTCAATTACTGTATGAAGTTGTTTTTCATGCTTCGCGTATGTTGCTGGTTACCCGTGGAATTGAACCCAAAAACCGGGAGGAGGTTTTTACCGCTTTCAAAGATGACTTTATCCGTGAGGGTCATGTGGATATGAAATTTGGTCCGGTGGTTCAACTGGCCCTAAAAAATCCGGAAGGCAACTTTCAGGAATACCAGGGACTCATTTTTGAATTGGCTTCATCCGTTATTGAGCTATACAATAGCATGGATGATTCTCTTCAATTTAAAGTGAAACAGGTAAAGCCAAAATCTGAAAGCCCCGAAAATGAAGCACAAGAAAAACGTTTCAAGGATTTTCGGGGAGTGGCTTGTCCAATGAATTTTGTGAAGACCAAGATCGAACTGGCTCAGATGCATTCCGGTGAATTCCTAGAAATTTTGCTGGATGACGGAGCACCGATCAACAATGTTCCCGGTTCGGTGCGCGGTGAAGGGCATGACGTGTCAGAGGTCAAAAATGTGGAAAATTATTGGTCAGTACTAATCCGTAAAAAATAAAAATTTGGAAAAAATGGATTTCTAAATAATTGCTGGTGATCTGCGTGTGCTATTTCTTTGCCACTCAATTTTTTGACAAAGTTATTTCGCTTCCCGGAACGATAAAGGGGCGGTTGCTATTCTTGGTAACCGTCCTTCGAATGTGTTCAGTTTTTCCCTTTCGATATCTCACATTCTCTTCGCATGGAAAACCTGACATGCACCCCGTTGACCTCATCCGGGATAGCTCACGCCAGTAAATCAAAAATTTAAATTTAGCGGCGTGCCAGAAGCCATGAAAAAGTGTGCAAGGTGGCAGCGATCTATAATGAATGATTTCAGAAACTTAAAACCCGTTTCAAGTTACTCTATAAGACAAGCCGGCGATGATGGTTTTTTGATTCAAGTTGATCAAAGGATTTGCACGGAAGCTGGGATCCGTCATCCAGTATAACTGCCCCGTTTAGTCTGGGACAAATATAAAGAAGTATCCAGGCATGGAAGGTCATTAGGATCGGGCGGGTCGATTATGGGATGTGCTTACCCAGGCCGGCAATAATTATCAGGCCCGCAGAATCAGCCAGATGAGTAATAATGACCTTAAGTATGGGGACATCAAAATAGATCAAGAAAACTAAGCAACCCTGGAGGATATCTTTCGTTACAACCGCGATGAAAAGTGGGTCAAAAGATCCATCGGCAGGTGGAGGACTTTGAACGAAAAGTAAAGTGCAAAAGAAATGGAGTCTGCAGTTTATTCCCTGCAATTGACATATATGATCCGTTCCCAGTAAACATATTGAATGAATTTAATCGACTCTTTATTACTTCAAATGGTTAACTTTTTTTATCGGAATTTCCTTTGTTTCAAGTTTTGATTTCAGAATTGAAATGTCATCAGACATGCGGGTATCAACAATTCTAGCATAAATCTGTGTCGTTTGCAACGAGGTGTGTCCAAGCATTTTTGAGACCGTTTCGATCGGGACTCCGTTACTAAGGGTTACCGTGGTGGCAAAAGTGTGCCGGGCCAAATGAAAAGTGAGGTTCTTTTTAATCCCACAGATATCTGCTATTTCCTTGAGGTAATTATTTAATTTTTGATTAGAAATCACAGGGAATACTGTTCCGCGATGCACTGAACGGGGGTGATCCTTGTACTGCTCAATTATTTCCTGGGCTTTAGGCAATATTGGAAGTCTTAATGCGGTATTGGTCTTTTTTCGTGTTGTAATAATCCAATAGTTTCCGTCAATTCCGAGGTGAATATTTTCCAATTTTAACCGAATGGCATCGCTATAGGCGAGTCCTGTATAGCAGCTGAATATAAAGAGATTTTTGGTGTATTTTAGGCGATCTACCTTGAATTCTGCATTTTCCAGAATTTGCAGTTCGTCTGGTTCCAGATATTCACGATCAAATTTCTTGAACTTAATTTGATAGCTCTCAAATGGATTCTTGTTTGTCCATTCAAGTTTCTTCGCTAATTTGATGACTTTACGTACACGTTCCAAGTGCTTCATTATTCCATTGTTGGATAATGGTTTTATATGATCCGTTGGTTGTCGTGTTCTCAGAAAATACTCAAAGTCAGTAATAAATTTGTAGTTTATTTTCGAAAGATATATATCGGATGTTTGGAGGCGTTTGTGTAGAAATTCTCTCACATATTTCCCGGTAGTTTCATAATGTTGGAGGGTTGATTCTGAAAGGTCACTCGTGGATATCTTTTGATGATAGTCAAAAGCGACGAGCAGAGTTTTGCCCTGTTCTTTAATTCCAAGAAAGTGGTTTTTTACAGCCTTGGGAGTGGGCAGCTCTCCTTCTACCATAAGTTCCCTGTAGATGTTAGATAATTTTGTTCTTACCTGATCCAGAAATTGGTTGAGTTTTTTTTGCTCTCCTGATTTGCCTTTTGCCATTCCTTTGACTGAATTCCAGTCCTTAGGTTCCACTCGTTGTTTTAATGAGATTTCTGCCCTTGAACCATTGATGGTAATTCGGGCAAAAATTCGTTGGCTTTTTAGATCATTTTTTTCTCTGCTTTGTCTTGTGATAAACTGAATTCCAAATGATTGCATCGTTTCCATATTCATTTGTTTTAGTGTGTTCTGAACTGTTTTATTTGATGATCCCATTTTTGCTCACCGGAAAATGCTTCAAACAAGATCATTTTTGCCAATAAATTAATGAGTTCTGTTTCCGTATCCTTCAGATATACAAATCAATGCAAGGATGCTGGTGAGCAAATTTAGTATAAAAAAAAGCTCACCGGATCGTACACCAGCAATATGGTTTTGATTGGATTATTTTGATATGTTAAAAAATAGAAAAAGCCAATAAATCAACGATTTACTGGCTTTTGATGTCGTTTGGAATCCTAAAAAGAGGTCTCTGGCGGATTCGAACCGCCGTACGCGGTTTTGCAGACCGCTGCCTAGCCACTCGGCCAAGAGACCCTGTTAAACTATTGCGACTAAAGAACTTGATGTCTTGCCGTGTGCGGTTTTTCCCGAATCCTCGGGACTAGCCACTCGGCCAAGAGACCGATTTTTAATGGACTGCAAATGTAATAAAATTTTCTTCTTTTGAGCAAGAATTTTAGTCCGCGTCTGAATAAAACTCCTGAAGTTAGGACTTATTTGCACTTTGACAGTTTGTATTGCTTGGCAAATTTTACTTAGGTCAGGGGTGCAGGTCATTCATTTATTCCTATTTTAGCACGCATGAATCTTGCTAAACGGATAAGGTATTGTCTGATCACTTTTCTTTTCCAGCTGATTTTTTTGCTGGCCAATGCCCAAAGTAAGTTGTCGTTTGAGCAGCTGACCATTGAGCATGGCTTGGCAAATAACTCCGTGCGTACCATGCTTCAGGATCAGGAGGGTTACCTTTGGTTTGGAACCTTGAACGGGCTTAGCCGATACGACGGAAAACAGTTCAAGACATTTGACTACGATCCGGGTGATTCGACTTCAATCGGGAACAATAAAATACGCGGACTTTTTCAGGATGGTGCCGGCTATATTTGGGCAACGACCTACGATGATCATGCGCACCGGTTTGATCCGCAGACAGAGACATTTATTAATTTTCCCTCAAACCTGGGAGAAGAGTATATTGATTGTACCGTCAGCTCGGTTTATGAGTCGTCACCCGGTGTTGTCTGGATGTATCTGGGAGGCAAAGGCTGTGTGCGGATTATTTCTACAGCCGAATCGCCTGACTATTCAAGCTGGTTTTTTTCCTCAAATAATGGGCTGACCTCGGATTATCTGAATGAAATTTGGGCCGATCGAAACAATGGGCTTTGGGTTGGAACCTACGAGGGCATCAGCTATCTGCCGGACGACCGCATGTCGGTTGACGCCTCGGGAAAGGCGCGGCAGTTTCTTGCTGATCCGGGTAGGAGTGTTGTGGCTTTTTGCGAAACCGAAACGGCGGTGTGGGCCGGAACACAAACCGGCGAACTTTTCAAAATAAGCCAGGGCCAAGCCGAACTGGTTTGGAAAACACCCGCACTGAGTAACGGAACACAGCGTGTTCGCGACCTGCAAGCGTCAAAAGATGGGCGTGTGATTGTGGCGACAGAAAGTGGCCTGCTTGTCGTGGATAGTGAAACGGGGGGCCAACAGTATTTCAATCGCGATAATAGCAGCCTGCCCACCAACTTGCTGGCTTCGTTCTACCTCGATCAGCACGGCGATTGCTGGTTTGTGACCGATTTACGTGGCGTGGTACGTTTTCAGCCCGATCTTCAGAAGTTTACCCACTATCCGCTTCAGCCCGAAGTCCGGCAATCCATTTTGGAAGGGGAGAAGCAGGTGTTTCAGGAAGACCAAAACGGTGATTTGTGGGTGGGGATTTACGGTGGCGGAATATCGCGCTTTGACCGGGAGCAGGAGGTTTTTGAACAGTTTTTGAACGAGGAGAATAACCCCGGTAGCCTGTCTTCGAACCTGATTTTGTCCATTGCACACGACCGGTCCGGCAATATTTGGGCCGGAACCTACAAGCGCGGGGTGAATAAAGTCAACTTGGAACAGTCGAACTTTCATTCATTGAAAAACAAAACAGGTGCCGAACGTGATTTTTCCAATGAAGTGCGCGCCGTTTATGAAGATAGTCGTAAGTGGATATGGACCGGCAATAAAAGAGGGGAAGTGATAGTGTATGACCAGGAATTTCAGCCGCTTTTCAATTTGAAGGATCTGCTGCCGGCCTTGAGAATACATTCGGGCGTTTATGCTTTTGAAGAAGATGGAAACGGCAACATCTGGATTGGCACCAAGGGCGACGGCATATTTGTACTAAAAAATATCCCCTCGAACCATTCGGTTTCCGCATTCAATCAGGTAGAAATCCAACGGTTTTCGACCAGCTCGCCGGAGCGCAGCCGCTTGAGCCACAACGATGCGTTTGATTTGCACGAAGACCGGCATGGACAAATGTGGGTCGCGCTTTATCATGGCGGTGTCAATATTATTCGAAATCCGCTGCGCAATGGGCAGGAAGTGTTGCATTATCGGCATAACGAAAACGACAAGTTCGCCCTTTCCGATGATCGGGTGCGTTGTTTTTTGGAAGATCGCCAGGGTAACATGTGGGTTGGCACCTCCAATGGCTTGAATTTCGTGGCCGGGCAATACGTGACGGCCGACAACCTGAAGTTCCGGCAGATTGAACGGACGAATGATCCGCTGGGTTTATCTTATAACGATGTGATTGGTGTTTCGCAGGATTCGGACGGAACGATCTGGGTTGGAACCTATGGTGGCGGAATCAATCGATTGAAGTCGGTGCCGGCTGATCAGCCATTTCAGTTCGATTATATCAGGGAAAGCGATGGGTTGACGAGCAACCTGGTGCTTAGTATTGTTGAAGACCACCACGGCTTTTTGTGGGTGGGCACCGATTTTGGCTTAAGCAAGTACGATCCGAAAGCACAAACATTCGAAAATTTTTATGCCGCAAACGGGTTGGGAGAGAATTCTTTTTCTGAAGGCCCTGGAATTTTAACCAGCTCAAACAAGCTTGTTTTTGGTCATATTTCGGGTATGGTTTGGTTCGAAACAGATTCTGTGCAAAAGTCACAGCGGCAAGTTCCGCTGGTGCTGACCAACTTATTGGTTAATGGCAAAACCGACAAAGAGAAACTATCGGAGGCGAGGCATGTTTTAAACGATCCCTCAGAATCAATCCGGCTCAAATACAACGAAAATGTGATTACTTTTGAATTTGCAGCGCTCGACTTTAAAGCCCCTTCAAAAATTCAATACGCCTTTCAACTCGAAGAATACGAGCAAAACTGGAACCGGTCGGGAAACCTCAGTTCAGCTATTTATCGGGAATTGCAGCCGGGCGATTACCGGTTCCGCATGCGGGCATCGAACAGCGATGGAGTATGGACTAACCCGGAAATGACGCTGAACTTGAGTATTGCCCCGCCGCCATGGAAAACCTGGTGGGCGTACACCGCTTACTTTCTGCTGGCCTTTGGCTTGTTTTGGCTGGCCCGCCGCATCATCCTGGAACGCATCCGACTCAAGCATGAGGTGCAGTTTGAAAAACAGCTGGCCGACGATAAGCTCAAATTTTACACCAGCATTTCGCATGAGTTTAAAACGCCATTGGCCTTGATTCTGGGGCCGGTTGAAGACTTGCTTGGTGGTAGAAATCTTTCACCAGCGGTGGAAAAACCATTGCGCATGGTGAGGCGCAACACCCACCGCTTGTTGGAGTTGATTGATCAGCTAATGGATTTCAGGAAAATTCAGAAGGGTTTTTTCAAGCCAACACCTGTTCGGGGAGCGCTTGTTCCGTTTTTGGATGAGATTTTTCAAACGTTCAAGCCACTGGCTGAACGTAAGCAGATTGACTTTTCATTTAGGTCCGAAGCGCCTGATCGCCCGGTGATGCTGGATTTTAGATCGCTTGAGAAAATCGTTTTTAACCTTTTGTCCAATGCCTTTAAACACACGGCCTCTGGTCAGCGAATTGTGCTGAATTTGGAGTTGGCCGAAGAACAGAACCAGCTTCTGATCTCGGTTTCTGACAAAGGTGAAGGCATTCGCAAAAAGGACTTACCGCATATTTTTGAGCGGTTTAACCTGGGCAACCGTTCGCGCTGGAAAGAAGAATCGAGCACCGGAATTGGCTTGTCGCTGGTGCGCGAGCTTGTGGAAATGCAGGGTGGCGTGGTTTCGGTTGAAAGCACCTTGGGCAAAGGAAGCTGCTTTACCGTAAAATTGCCGTTGGTGTTCGCTTCCGAAGATGAAATGGACCGTTCGGCTGTGCTTCCGGAACTCAATTACACAAAAAAGTTTGTGGATGTGGTCGATGAAGATGAGCCGGATGCGGAACCACTTGGAAGGAAATCGGAAAAAGAAAAGGAGACGATTTTGGTGGTGGAAGACAACCTCGATTTACAGCTTTATCTTCGAAATAATTTATCGTCGAATTATCGCGTGTTGCAAGCGGCAAATGGAAAAATTGGCTTGGAACTGGCAAAAAATAAAGATCCGGACCTCATCGTTTGCGATATCATGATGCCTGAAATGGACGGTATTGAATTGACCCGCATGTTGAAAACGGAGTTTCACACCAGCCACATTCCCATCATCCTGCTGACGGCTAAATCGCTGGAAGAGCACAAGATTGAGGGTATTGAGACCGGAGCCGATGACTACATCACCAAGCCCTTCAATATGATATATTTGGAGAAGCGGATCAAAAATATGCTGAAGCAGCGCAAACAACTGCGAGAACGTTTTAGCCGCGATTTGCAGACAGCACCCAAGGCTTTGGCACATTCCGCAGCCGATCAGGAGTTTTTGGACAAGGTGGTTCAATTGGTAGAGGAAAACCTGTCCGATCCGGATTTTTCAATCGAAACCTTGCTTCAACATTTTAGTTACGGCAGAACCGTTTTTTACAAAAAGATGAAGGGGATATCTGGTTATTCACCAAAAGATTTTCTACGCATTGTCCGCATGAAAAAAGCGGGCAGCTTGTTGTGCGACACCAACCAAACGGTTTCGGAAGTGGCTTTTGCTATTGGCTTTAATGATCCAAACTACTTCAGCAAACAATTCAAAAAGCACTTCGGAGAGAATCCATCGGAATACCAGAAAAGAGTTTGCCAGGGTAATAATCCAGATGGTGAAGGTGATTAAATAAAATACCTGTTTGTACCGTCATAGCTGGCAAATTTTGTCATTCATCGTCATTTTTTTGTGATTGATCGTTTAAGAACAACTGAATGACCGCCTAATGACAATTGAATGACTATTTAATGACATTCGATTAGCTTGCGCATACTCCTTAAATAAACTTGATCGATGCTACTTTCCCGGTAAACGTCGCAAATTCCTCCGCCAAGGCAACAAACTCATGCTTGGTGGTTTGGTTAATTCGGCTGAAAGGTTTGAGTTCAATAATTACCCGATTTTCTTTTAATATCCGTTTCCAGGTTCCAATCACCAGTCCGTGTTCAACCATGACCGGGTAGAAAATTCCATTTTTTGAAATCACGCTTGGGGAATATGACGGATCGAGCAAGGCGCTTCGATCTCGATAGGCAATAATATATTCATCGAAAGCGGGAAGCAAGAAGCTTGCCTGCTTAAGCCTGGTTTTTGCTACACGCTGCTCATTGAAAAAGTAGGTTTTTCCGTTGATTGTTTGCTGCTGAAACTCCGATTGAACAGCTTCCAGTCCGGCACGTGCGTCGGTCATTTTCAATCCCGACCACCACACAAAATCCTCCAGCGTGGCCGGGCTCCGGCTCGAAAAGTAACGTTTGGCTAGTTCGGCCAGTGCTTCATCGGTTGATTTTGGATTTGAAAGCGGCACAAATTCATCCATCAATACAAAGGTGAATTCCTTGTTTTTCCGCACACCAAAGCAAATCAGTTTTTCGAGTGCGGCTCGTTGCAGCATATGCGGCAGGCGTTGTCCCGTGGTTCGAATCCCATTCTTTTCCAGAATTTGGGACAGTTCATTCCGGCTAAGTTCCCTTTTGTTTAGTAACGCATGATTCAATATTTTGTGGCTTTTGCTAAAGGTCTTTTCATCCAGCTCCAACTGGCGATGCCGACCGGCTCCCGCTTTGATCAATCGCGGGGCCAGCAAATCGAGCATCCACCGAATGTCGATTGCAGCGGCCAGGTGGAGTGTCCCCCGCATCAGCCAGCTGCGGACAATCTTTCGTTCGGCAATGGACTGTTCCACTTGTTTGTCGGTGATCCCCGGCGTTCGCAATCCAAGGGCCCACTTACAGCTGGTATAATCCTGGGCCTGCATGCCCCCGAGCCAGGCAAGTAATTCGTCCGGGCTGGTGAATTCACTCCCGGTCAGCTTTTGATTTACTAATCGGGCATGCAACAATTCTTGTTCAGTCATTTGGTGGCGTTTTTATGATTGAATCGAGAGTCAATCAACGAATTAACAAATTAAAACCAGTTTGTCATAGGTATTGTGTACAAAATTACAGACGGATTGGGAGCCCAGCGCATACATTTGTGGATGATGATACCGGTATTGGTCTGTCAATAATCGATATATCGTTTATAGTAAACTAATTAACAAGCGCTTTTGAAGTTTCAAGACGAACTGCGATAATGAAGAAAAAACTAAACGATGAATTGCCTAAAATTAAAAAAACACATCAGGTATGCGCTTGTCTTCCTGATTTTCGCTCTTGGTGTCAGTTGGGAATCTCCAGCGATCCCTGCTCGTAAAACCTACAATTTTAATTCCTCGTGGAAACTGTTTGTGGGTGATGTGGAAGACGCTGAAAAGCCCGGTTTTGACGATTCAGCCTGGAAAGAAATCACCCTTCCGTATGCCTGGAACCAGAACGAAGCTTTCTTAAAGGACATTCGGGATTTGTCAACCGGGATTGCATGGTACCGCAAGACCTTTGTGCTTCCTGAGGGAAATGAAAGCAATAAGGTTTTCCTCGAATTTGAGGGCGTCCGTCAGGCCGGCGAGTTTTACCTGAACGGATCCCTGGTTGGCTTGCACGAAAATGGCGCAATGGCCGTGGGGCTGGATGTTTCGCGGTTGGTCAAGCCTTATCCTGCAAAAAATACGGTTGCTGTAAAAACCAACAACGATTGGGATTACCGCGAACGTTTTTTCAATCAAAAATATCAATGGGCCGACCGGAATTTCAATGCCAATTACGGTGGCATTCCCAAAAATGTTTTTCTGCACATCGCCGGCGAGGTGTACCAAACCCTGCCCCTTTATTCTTCGCTCGGAACAACCGGCGTGTATGTGTATGCCACAGATTTTGACATTGCAGGAAAATCGGCACAAATTCATGTCGAGTCGGAAGTGAAGAATGAAACCGCCGAAGCACAAGTAGTTGCGCTCGAAGTTCGGGTTGAAGAATTAGATGGTCGTGAAGTCGCTCGTTTTGAAGGTGTGCCCCGGATGGTTTCACCCAATGGGATGACGAAGCTGGATGCCTCAGAGGTCGTCGGCAACCTGGAGTTTTGGAGCTGGGGCTACGGTTATTTATATACCGTGAGATCACGTCTGCTCATCAACGGGATGGTGGTGGACGAGGTGCCGGTGAAGACCGGATTCCGCAAAACAGCTTACCACAACGGCATGGTGTATTTGAATGACCGGGTGATCATGATGAAGGGCTATGCCCAGCGCACCAGCAACGAATGGCCTGCCATCGGCATGTCGGTTCCACCGTGGTTAAGCGACTACAGCAACCGGCTAATGACCGAATCCAACGGTAATTTTGTGCGCTGGATGCACATCACCCCATGGAAACAGGATGTGGAATCGTGCGACCGTGTGGGACTAATACAGGTGATGCCCGCCGGCGATGCCGAAAGAGATGTTACCGGGCGGCGATGGGATCAACGCCAAGAGCTGATGCGCGATGCCATCATCTACAATCGCAACAACCCCAGTATCCTGTTTTATGAAGGTGGAAATGATAACATCAGCGAAGAACACATGGCGGAGTTGAAACGGATTCGCGACACTTTTGATCCACACGGAGGGCGGGCCATTGGAAGCCGCGAAATGCTCGACAGCAAGGTGGCCGAATATGGCGGCGAAATGCTATACATTAATAAGAGTGCCGGCAAGCCGTTGTTTGCCACGGAGTACTCGCGCGATGAAGGGTTGCGAAAATATTGGGATGAATACTCGCCGCCCTACCACAAAGATGGAGACGGCCCTTTGTATAAAGGAAAGGATGCCAGCGAATACAACCGAAACCAGGATTCGCACGCCATTGAGAACGTCATCCGGTGGTACGACTATTATCGGGAGCGGCCGGGAACAGGTGAACGGGTTAGCAGCGGCGGGGCCAACATCATCTTTTCAGATACCAACACCCATTACCGTGGTTCGGAAAATTACCGGCGAAGCGGTGAAGTGGATCCCATGCGCATTCCGAAGGACGGTTTTTGGGCACACCGCGTAATGTGGGCTGGCTGGGTCGATTTGGAGGAACAGCTCACCCATCTGATCGGGCATTGGAACTATCAAAAAGGCACAACGAAGAATATCTACGTGGTTTCGGGTGGCGCAAAAGTGGAGCTGTTCGTCAATGGGCAGTCGAAAGGCTTTGGAGAACCATCCTACCGGTTTCTGTTCACCTTCCCCGACATAAGCTGGGAGCCCGGCGAAATCAAGGCGGTTTCCTACAACGCATCGGGAGAGCTGGTTTCTGAGGATCTGATTCAGACAGCCGGAAAACCTGATGCGATCCGCCTGACAAACATCACGTCCCCCACAGGGTTTAAGGCCGATGGGGCCGATGTGGCCCTCGTGGAAGTTGAAGTGGTTGATCAAAACGGGCAGCGTTGCCCAACAGCTCTGAACCTGGTTCAGTTTGAGCTGAAGGGCGAAGCCGAATGGCTGGGCGGTATCGCCCAAGGCGAGAACAATTATATCGGATCAAAAATCCTACCTGTTGAAGGAGGTGTCAATCGCGTACTGATTCGGTCCACAACCCAGGCCGGATCGGTGAGACTGAAAGCCACCGCAAAGGGATTGAAAAGTGCTTCGCTGGAATTGAGCAGCCGTGCATTCCCGGTTACAAATGGTTTGTCGGAACAGTTACCGTCCGACTTGCTGCCGGTGAACCTGGCTTATGGACCAACGCCTGCTTCGCCCGCTTACACCGTGAAGCGGATTCCCCTAAGAATTGCAAAAGCAACCGCAGGGTCGAACAACGAGTTGGCTGCAAACAGTTACGACGACAATGAAATGTCTGACTGGTACAATGACGGACAACTGGAAACCGCATGGATTAATTACGAGCTTGAAAACGAATCAGCCATTAGCCAGGTGGTTCTCAAGCTGAATAATTTCAGGACGAAGAGGTATCCGATCCACATTGAAGTGGACGGGCAAAAGGTTTTTGAAGGCAACACGCCTTTAAGTCTTGGCTACGTCAGCCTGAAGTTTCCCCCGGCAAAAGGTCGATCCGTAAAAATACAATTGACAGGTGGTGCGGCTGCACACGATGATAAAAGTGTAGAAGTGGACGGAACCAAATTGGATGATGGTGTTACCCGAAATGATGCGGGTCAAAAAGGTCGGTTGAGCATCATTGAAACGGAGATTTATGAGCTGCCGGATTAATCAGGAAAGATGGCATTTCGGAAATTTTTCACGGCAATTCGCTTCGCTTCAGCGAAAAGTGCCATTGAAGGGTGCCAATCAATGCCATCGGTCCGAAACTGGTCACATTTTAAGGTTTTTACACTTATAAAAACAGTTTGTCATGGGTATTGTGTACAAAATTACAGGCCGGCAGAAAAAGCTGTCTATAGATTTGTGGATATAGAAATGAGCCGAATAAAAATTGTTGCCTATGACATAGCGCCCAAAATAAATTTAATCAAAGGAAAAGCAATTTTTTTTTGAGGAAGGTCTTCCCGAATCGTGATTTTGATGATTGATGTACTCGCGAAGACTGAAGACCACAGATTACTAAATAAACTACATAAAACAAACTTAACTATGAAAAACAAATTGAAGCACGCCAATGTGCTAGCTGACGTTTTGTGTCTTCTCTCTAAAATTCCCAAATCCTTTGGGAATGGCTTGAATCGCATGTTTCAGGCCGATCAAATACCATTTTACTCCAGTCGTTTGAATCCAGTTTTAGTCAGCGGAATGTGCTGGCCGAAAGTAGGGTTTGCAAATTAATTTCAAAACAGCACAACGTATGAACAAAATGAAATTCATCAAAACAATCGCTTGGGTTTTCATTTTCGTTTTTGCACTGAGTTCGTGTAAAGACCAAATGGAAGAGCATTACGCTGCTCCCGACTGGCTTAAAGGAAGCACGTGGGACGCACTTGAAGAAAGAGGAAATTATTCAATCTTCTTGAAGGGTGCTGAACTGGCTGGCTTTGAGCCGATATTGAAAGGAAAGAGTTTGGTGACGGTGATGGCGCCAAATGATGAGGTGTTTGCCAGCTATCTTTCCGATCATGGCAAATCGTCTATCGAAGATTACTCAGCCGGAGAACTCCAGAAACTAATCGGCTTTCACATCATGTACTATTCTTACGACAAGAATAAGCTTGTAAACTTCAGGCCGGAGCAAGGAGATGGCGCGACTGAGGATGAAAAAGCATTTGAAGCCGGACTGTATTATAAACACCGCACCAGGAGTATCGAAGCTCCCACTGCCGGAAAAGATACTTCGGGACTTGACATTTTGATCTATCACAACGAGGCCTTGTTGCCGGTATTCTCACACCGGATGTTCAGTACAAAAAATATTGATGCCTCATACAATTACGAATATTTCTATTCCAATTCGAACTGGACGGGCGACGATGGCTTTAACGTATCCAACGCTTCGGTCGAAGAGTATGAACTGATTGCCAGCAATGGTTATTTGTACCTGGTAGATCAGGTGGTTGAGCCGCTGAATACCATTCATGCTGAATTGAAAAGCCGCCCCGACTATTCCACTTACCTGAGTTTGTACGATTCCTATTCGTACTTTGAACTGGACGAGGAGTTGACAGTCAACTTTGGAAATGGCAGCGATCTTTACCGTCACCGGCATGAGGCTCCGCTGGCCGACATTGCCTTGGAATGGCCCAGCTCAAGCTTTAGGAGCATCGGTATCAATTCGAAATTGGCCTACAGTACATTTGCGCCTTCCAATTCGGCTTTCAGCGAATTCATGGAAGATTACTGGATTCCGGGCGGGTATAATGAGTTAAGCGAAGTGAACAGCGTTGCGATCCGCTACCTGATTACAAACAGTTATTATGCTGATGCCATTGTTTTTCCTGAAGAAATCAAAAAAGGCCAGGTGTTAAACCCTTACGATTTGGTGATTGATTTTGATGTTGACGGTGTTCCGGCCGAGAATCGGGTGGTATGCCAAAACGGTGTGTTCTATGGTCTGGAAGAGCTCAATCCTCCGGGCATGTTCCGCTCAGTTACCGGCCCCGCTTTTCAGAAAAAAGATTTGTCGTGGTACCTCTACATGCTCGATCCGACTGACTTATTGGTAGGTTTGTCAAGCAACGATTCCCGGTTCACCCTACTGATTCCTTCAAATAGCCAAATGGAAGAAGGCGGGATTGGCTTGGAAGATGGTGAGCTGTGGTCGTCGGATGGAGGCGATTATGGACCGATGAATAATTCGACCATGATTGAGACCGTCAACTTGCATACGGTAACCGGCGGAACTGGAGTCAGTTCTTCGGGAATTCAGGTTCTTCGTACTAATATTCCTTACACCTATTGGTTTGTTAAAGATGGTCAAATTACAACCAGCGTGCTGTTTAATAGTTACTTTGAATTGCCTGGGTCGACCGTTGATTTTTATAACATTACGGAAACCACCTACAACGGGGCCGACTGGACCAATGGAAAAGCTTACACCTATGATAGTCCGGATATTTTCAGGCCCATTGTATCCACCCAGTCCATGCAGTACCGTTTGGCCATTACTCAGGATGGAACCTACCCCTATTATAAATTTTCTCAGCTGTTGCGCGACGCCGGCGTGGTGGATGCTGCCCGGGGATCCATCAATTTTCTGAATGGAATTCGTTGCGTGGCCTTTGTGCCAACCAATACTGCTATTGATGCAGCCGTTGCAGCCGGCGAGATTCCGGGAGTGGAAACCGATGGTACGGTCTCGGATCAAGCCGCTTTGGCTGCTTACCTGCGTTGCTATTTTGTGCCGACTGAGGACAATGGAATGTCAACCTATCCTTTTCTGGGATCGGGAGTGAATGGTGAATATCAAACACGGCATGCCTATTTTGACGGCACCGGAACTGCGAATACCATGCTTTCCATTTTTGATGATGGGCAAAAGCTGAGTGTGCAGCTGAAGGATGCCGCGTTTGGAACCGGAGCGAAAGTGGATGTTGTTCCTGACTTCTACTATTTCCCATTCTCCTATAATGATGGCGGTGTTCATTACATTGACGGGGTACTTTAATCTAACAAATGAAACCGATTCAATATGAATAAAATGAAATATCTAGTTGTAGTTTTTTTGCTCCTCATGACAGGAATTCTTCAAGCGCAGAACACGAAAGTTCTGTCGGGTAGGGTTTTTGAAATGGTTGATGGAGAAAAACAACCGATTCCCGGGGCAAACGTGGTGGTGGCCAACAGTCAAAACCGTTTTCTTACCGGGGTGGCAACAGGACCAAGTGGAGAGTATAATTTCCGTGTTCCTGCAAACGAAGAAGGCTTGAGTATTATTTTTTCGTTCATCGGCTTACGAAGTCAGAAAATTCCGTACACCGGACAGGCAACGATTGAAGTTGTGCTGGAGTCGGAAGACCGCCAGGTTGACGAAGTGGTTGTACAAGGCCGACATATTGACCGGGTGACCGGAATTACGGAAAAGCAGCAGACGGCAGCTACCCAGCGGGTTGAAATGGACGAAATTATGGCTGTGTCCCCTGTAAATTCACTCGAAGAAGCACTGCAGGGTCAACTGGGTGGAGTGGACATCATCGCCGGTGGTGACCCGGGTGCCCGCAGCTCCATTCGTATTCGTGGTACCAGTACTTTGAATGCGTCGGCCGATCCCTTGATTGTGATTGACGGGATTCCTTACTCAACAGAAATCAGTGATGATTTTAACTTCGCGACGGCCAATGCTGAAGATTTTGGTCAACTGATCAACATTGCGCCTACCGATATCGAATCCATCGAAGTATTGAAAGATGCTGCAGCAACCGCCATTTGGGGAACCAAAGGTGGAAATGGGGTATTGATGATCAACACGAAAAAGGGAGCCCGCGGCAAAACACGGTTTACCTATTCTTCGAAGTTCACAACCCGTTTCGAACCAGACCCAATTCCGATGTTGGATGGCAACCAGTATGTGGCCTTGATGCAGGATGCGATTTGGAACACGGCCAATGCTAAAGGATTGGCCAATGCGCAGACCGAGCTCAATTTGTTGTTCGATACACCGGAAATTAATTATAGCCCCAACTGGCGCTATTTTGACGAATACAATGTCAATACCAACTGGTTGGATGAAGTCCGTCGCACTGCATTTGTTACCGACAATAACTTTTCAATGATGGGTGGTGGCGATAAAGCCACTTACCGCTTCTCGGTTGGTTATCTGAATGACCAGGGAACGACGATTGGTACTTCGCTTGATCGTTTAACCTCTTTGTTGAATGTAAACTACAACTTCTCCGAAAAACTGCGGGTGGATGTGGACTACAGTTTTACCCAAACGGAAAAGGACGGAAACTATCTGAATGCGCGTTCCGAAGCCATGGCCAAAATGCCAAATAAAAGTCCCTACTGGATTGATGAAGAGACTGGTCTGCGGATGGACGAGTATTTTTCTCGTCAAAATCGCGATGAATTCCAGGGAGCTTTCAACGGAAGCAAAAATTACAATCCGGTAGCTTTGGTACACGAAGGTTTCAATAAATCTTCGATCCGCGAATCACGGATTACTTTCCGCATGAATTATTACATGAGTAAGAATTTGACTTACACTGGCTGGGCCAGTATGAAACTCAATTCGAACCGGAATGAGAAGTTTTTACCCCAGGTGGCTACAGGCGTTACCGGGGTGAGCGTGTATGCCAACCAAAGTACCGATGCGGTTTCGGACGGGTTCAACCTGCAAACCGAAAACAAACTGTTGTACCGCAAAAATTGGAACCAACGCCACAACCTGGTGGGTATGGCTCTGTATCGCACCAACCAAAGCCAGGGATCAAACTATTTCAGTGCCATATCAGGAGCAGCTTCGGGTGGTTTGGCCGATCCTACTACCGGCGGTGCTGTTGCAGGATATGGCTCGGGATCGTCTGAAACCCGGTCGATGTCGGGAATCATGAATGCTCACTATACGTTTTTGGAGCGCTACATGTTAAATGCCACGGTCAACTTTGAAGGAAATTCCAGCTTGGGAAAATCCGAGCGCTGGGGCATGTTCCCCGCTGTTGGGCTGGCGTGGCAGGCGCAAGAAGAAGAGTTTGTGAAATCGCTGGGATGGGTGAATGAAGCGAAGTTCCGCGTAAGTTATGGTGCATCAGGACGGTCGCCAAGCGGCGCCTCCCCCTATATTGGATCGTTCCAGGCCTTGGGTGAGAACTATATCGATATGACTGCGATTGCTCCGATAAAAATCCAACTGGACAACTTGAAGTGGGAAACCTCAAGGGAACTCAACCTGGGATCCGATATCATTTTATTGGACAACAAGTTTACCTTCACTTTTGACTGGTATAAAAAGAGAACCGATGATCTTTTGCAGAAAGATGTAAAGATTCCTGCCTCAACAGGGTTCGGTTCGATTAAGTGGTATAACTCGGGCGAGATTACCAACACAGGGGTTGAGTTCCGGGTGGACTATGAAGTTTTCCGTAATTCGGACTGGCGCGTGTCGGTCAATGCCAACCTCAACCGGAATGTTAATAAAATTGTGTCCTTGCCCGACAATCTCACGCAGGAAGCCTATTCTTTCGGTAATGGCAACTATGCCCAGCGTTTGGAAACAGGTGTTCCGGTGGGATCATTCTATGGGTACAGATATTTGGGTGTTTACCAAAATGTTGACGAAACCTATGCCCGCGACGAAGACGGCAACGTCATGAACGACATGGAAGGGAAGCCCATTGTCACTCAAAACGGTAACCTTCAGGTATTCCCGGGCGATGCCAAATACGAAGACACCAACAACGACGGGGTAATTAACCAGTACGACATTGTTTACCTGGGCAACAGCATGCCGGTATTTACCGGTGGTGGTGGTTTCCAGATCAAATACAAAGACTTCACTGTAACTACTTTCTTCCACGGCAGGGCCGGGCAAAAAGTGATTAACCAGGGTCGCATGAACAGTGAAGCGATGTACGGACGCGACAACCAAAGTACGGCCACCTTGAAGAGATGGCGCAGCGAAGGCGACCAAACCGATATCCCAAGAGCCTTATACAATTATGGCTATAACTATTTGGGATCGGACCGCTTTGTGGAAGATGCCTCTTATATCCGTCTGAAATCTTTGTCGTTGAGTTACAATATGCCGCGTGAATTAGTTCAGAATTTGGGAATTTCAAACCTGAACGTTTTTGTGACGGGCTACGACTTGTTTACCTGGACAAAATACGCCGGACAAGATCCGGAAGTGAGAATGCCAAGTGCCACAAACGCCCTGGTAAAAGATGAAGCCAATACGCCGATTTCAAGACGTTTTGCAATGGGCGTGAATATTAACTTCTAATTGGAGGATTCGAAATGATAAATAAAATTAAATATTTACTGTTATTAGCCGTTCTGGCCTTTCAGTTTACCGCTTGTAACGATTGGCTTTCGGTGCTGCCTGAGAATGAACAGGTCAGTGATGAATATTGGACTTCAAAAGAAGAAGTAGAATCTGTTCTGGCTTCCGGCTATGTGTACTTGCGCGATGCCGTACCCCGCCTGGTGCAATGGGGCGAGTTACGTGGAGGAGCCATTTACTCGATCAATGGAAATGACCTGCAAACCTTTCAGGTTACCCCCGACGATGGCTCGCTGTGTTCCTGGGCTCCGCTCTACAAAGTCATCAATATGGCCAACTCGGTGATTGCCAATGCCGAAGTTGTTATGCAGCGTGACGAAACCTTTGACGAGGCAGTCATGACGTCCTACCTGACCGAAGCTTATTACCTGCGGGCCTTAAGCTATTTCTACATCGTACGGAACTGGCGTGATGCCCCCCTGATTTTGGCGCCCTATGAAACGGATAAAATCAGTTACGAAAAGGAAAAATCGTCCGAAGCCGAAATTATCGCTCAAATCAAGGAAGATATAACAACTGCGCTTGGGAGCGGAGCTGCTAAGGAAAAGTACGAAGAAGATTGGGCAACCAAAGGACGTGGAACCAAATGGTCGCTACATGCCCTGATGGCCGATGTTTGCCTTTGGAGTGAAGACTACCAGGCAGCGATTATGCATTGCAATGAAGTACTGGATGCTACTTCAGCATTCCGCCCGGTTTTTGTAACCGACCCAACCAAATGGTACGAATTGTTCTATCCTGGAAACAGCAACGGATCAATTTTCGAAATCAATTGGGACCACGGAGTCTACAACCAGACCAACAATCTGGCCACCCAGTTTGGAAACGGTAGTCCAGTGTATGTTTATTCGGAGCAAATGTTACTTGACTGGATCGATGAAACGGACCTTACAGGCTCGAACGAAGCGGTTCGCAGTTTATATGGAGCCTTTGTTCCCGATGTTAACGGAGATGATTATGCCAACGCAAGTTTGGGTTATGTGTGGAAGTACAGTGGTATCGGTATGCAGGCCCAGGTGCGAAACACGGTGAATGAGCAAGATCCGAACTACATGGTGTATCGCGTGGCCGATGTGATGCTCATGAAAGCTGAAGCGATGATCTTGTCCTCTTCCGACATGCAAGCCTGGAGTGTTGCCATTGACTTGATTAATGAAGTAAGAACCCGAGCCAAGCTCCCTGTTTTGGAGCCGGTGCTGGAGGAACTGAACGAAGCCGACATGCTGGAATTGGTACTTTACGAAAGAAACATGGAACTGGCTGGCGAAGGCAAGCGCTGGTACGACCTGCTTCGTTTTGGTAAACGCGATGGATTCAAATATCGAAGTCTGTTTCTTATCGATATGGTTGTTGCCTACAACAGAACAGCGAATCCGGCGTGGATCCGTTCGGTGCTAAACAACGATGATGCCTTGTTCCTGCCTATTGAAACGAGTGAATTGGAAAACAACCGTTTGCTTGTGCAGAATCCCTATTATCAAGCAACAAACTAAAAGGAGACCTGGATATGAAAAAATATTTGCTAATCAGTATGGTGTTTTTACTCGTCTTTTCATGCGAGGACCCATACGAAAATGAAAACTTTGTCGTGTACGACTTGTACCCTGCCGCAACTTATCTGGAAACCCGCGAGGATGAATTTTCGCAGTGGATTGAGATCTTAAAATATGCTGATCTGTATAATGCTGTGAACCAGGCAAGCAAAACCTTTACCTTGTTTGTCCCCGATAACGATGCCGTGGACGCTTTTCTCTCAGAAAAAGGCGTTGACAATATTGCTGATCTTGGGGTGAGCTATGCGAAAGCACTGGTCCAGTATCATATTATTGAAGGTGAAGTTCCGCAAAAAGAGTTTTTAATTGGCGGAAAACTGACCAAAGCGACCATCTCGGGCGACTACCTTTCGGTTTCATTCGACGATAACGAAAATACGGAAGGAGGGCTCAATTCGGTTTACGTGAACGAAGAAGCACTCGTCAACGAGTTTGCCAATGAAGTAACCAACGGATTTGTGTACGCCCTGGACGATGTGCTGACGCCACTTGTTGAAACCGTTTACGATCGCATCAATGAAAATAGCCAGTATTCCATTTTTAAGGAAGCTGTTGAGGCAACAGGCTGGGATGAAATACTGAGCACCGTTTACGATACGGTTCAAAATGAATTTGGTGGAACAACCGTTGTGAAGCGAAATTATACGGCTTTTGTTGTTTCCAATGCAACCTTTGGTGCCGATGGTATCGCCAGCTTAAGCGATTTGGCATCGAAAGTTGGTGCTTCATCCGACTATGAAAGCCCGGAAAACATGCTCAACCAATATGTGGCCTATCACCTGCTTTCTTCAACACGATATATTGAAGATTTATACAGTTTTTCCGATGGTGATTCAACAGCCATATGGAGCACCCGAGCCTCAAAACAGGTGATTTCGACTCACAACTTTTGGGGAACAAACTATGTGAACTACGATGAAGCCACTTCATCCGGAATTGAGCTGGTCCCCGGTAAAACCGATATGCCTGCCAGAAATGGAATTCTGCACGAGGTAGATCATTACATGCCTGTTTTCGCACCAAATCCAATGACCATCATTTGGGATATTTGTGACTTCGATGATGTGGCTTCCTTCGTCAATGCCTACGGGGCTGAGAATGAACTGGGCGATATTTATCAGATTCCTCAAAGTGGTGAGCACTGGATTCAATTTACAACCGATGCGATTAAAAGCTATTCCTGGAAAGAAAATAGTACAGCGGGATGGTACCCACCCCTGGGATATCTGGTTACCAAAACAAACGATGGTGGAAAAACCAATACCTACAAAGCATACAAAAACGACATGCTGGTCGTCAATCTCGGGTATTTGGGCCATGTAACGATGCAAACGCCGGTGCTGCTCCAAGGCCGGTACAAGGTCGAGTTGTTTTATGCCAGTGCAGGATCACTTGCTCCGTTTGTGTCGGGAGGCAGCTTGTGCAAAGTATCGCTCGATGCCACCGAAAACGAAGTGTATGTGTACGACGGAGCCAAAGCTTCGGTCGGCATTTATGGCATGACCTTGTTCAATGAGATTGAATTTGATGAAACAGACGCACATCAGTTCAAAGTAGTTTTGTTGGATGCCAGGGCAACAACACACTCTGCTTACCGCCTGCAATTGGATTATCTCAAATTTACCCCTATTAACGATTAACCTTATCGATCATGAAAAGAATATATTTATACACCATAGCCTTTGTGATGATGCTGTTGTCCTTTGCTTGCGCCGACAAGTGGGATCAGCATTACGCTCCGGGCGATAAAGAAGTGGGTAGTGGCACTGTCGAAGTGGTGGACATGTCGGCCGAAGTCTATATCCAGTCTGAGTCCGATTTGAGCTCCATTGCTGCTTTATTTACCGAGCAAGATGTATTCACCAAAATGGGTGAAAAGGATCAGCTATTCACCGTCTTGGTTTATTCAAACGCAGTGATGGGCGCGGCTCAAATTGATGAGCCCAATTTCTTTGCCAACACCTGTGTAAGCGATTTGGCATTCACGCCAACCAAACTGGTCGATGGCCTGTCCATTCAAATGTGGAATGGCAAATACCTTGAAGTTTCGGTTGAGGCGGGTGCCAGCACAACCGACTATTCCATTGCCGGATCGCCCATTGTGAAAATTATTCAGGTGGATAATGGTTTTGTTTACCTGATGGGCGAACCGATTTATGCACCCAAGTCATTGTACGAGTTCTTAAACGGACTGAGCAACGACCAATATGGCCTGTTTAAAGAGTTGGTCTTCAAATACGAAGAGCGGGCATTCGATCGGGAAAACAGTGTGCCGGTTGGAGTCGATAATACGGGAAATACGGTTTATGATTCAATATTTGTGACCAAAAACCTATTGATGGATCGCTACAATTCGGGTGGTTCTGAGTCCTGGAATATGCGTTCCGAATTTTTCGCTTCAACCTTGCTGATTCCCAATAATGACTTAGTGGACGGCGCCTTGACCAAAGCCTACCAGGACGTTCGCGATGCACTAAATCGGGAGCCAAATGCCAACGATACCCTTAAGTTTGAACAGTACGTCATTAAGTCGGCGTTTTATGACCGGGTTTTGACTGCTGAGGAACTGGATGGCACGGACGATCTGTTTTCTGTTTCGGGCTACATCGAAGGTGAGTCGGCTTCAACCCCGGGCGTTCAATGGAAACCCACAGTGCAGCGGGTGAACACAGCGGCTCCGGTTACCTTGAGCAACGGACTGGCTTACTACACCACCGCCTTGAAAATTCCAAATAATGTGGTGATTCACCGAATCAAAAGCCGCTTCTATCTTTGGGAATATTGTAACGAAGCTGAGAAGGATGAATATTTTGTGTGGGATGGTATGGACGATGTTTCCATACACGATGCCGGAGGTTTCGGGCCATTGGGCCCATGGCCGTGGATTCCTTACAAGCTGGTTCGGGCATGGCCGTCGGAAGCCGCTCAGGCTGATAATGCTCCGGTTTCTGTCGAATATACCGGTATCGCTTTGAAGGAGGACGGTACGGTTGCCGTGGTGATGGTTCCGCCGGGCGAGTACAACCTGAGAATGGGCTTTGAGTCCAATAAATATCCGTATCGCCTCGAGATTTATTTCAACGATGAATTGGTGGCTGAAAATGTCAATCCCAATATTCACTACGACCGTACTGGCCTCGGATTTCCGGAAGGTTATGTTCCTGCCGATTGGGCCGCGGTTTCAAACCGGGCATCTTACTATGACTGTGATGGCGCCCAGATTGGTGTTGTAACCATTACCGGCACCGAATTGCAGCCGATTAAAATTAAGATTCTTAGTCGGGATATCGCAGAATTGCGGAAGACGGATTCAAAAGCCAGATACGAACTCTATTGCTGGACCCTGCGTCCCACAGAGAATAATTATTAATGGATAAAGTATTGAATATGAGACACAATAAAATAGCACTGACAATACTATTCGTTTTATTGGTATGTGGATTGTCGGCACAAAACATAACCGTAAAAGGTAAAGTCACTTCGCCAGCCAACCAAGCTGTTTCATCGGCTGTAATTACAGTCAGCGGAACCGAAGGGGTGGTTCAGACCAACGAAAACGGAGAGTTCGAAGTTGAGACCGATCATCCTGATGTCGTTTTGACCGTTACGGCGGAAGGATATTACGAAGTTTCCCAGCCCTTGCAGGGACGAACAGAAGTCAACATTGTTCTGGTGGATTTGGCAAAACCGAAATACAACGAGGATTTGGTTTTCCCATTTCGCAAGCTTTCGTCCGAAGCACAAACATCGGCAGCCACGAATATTGGTGCCAAAGACCTGGACCAGGTTCATACCATCGAGCATGGGCTACAGGGAGAAGTTGCCGGATTGCGAGTTACCAACAAAAGTGGAATGCCGGGCGAAGGTTCTTATATGAATCTTCGCGGAGTACGCTCACTGGTGAGTAAAAGCATGCCTTTGGTTTTGGTGAATGGTGTTCCCTACCTGCCCGATACAGAGGATTCGCCAATCATTGGAGGCTATTCCCGTGGAATTTTCGATGGATTGAATGTAGCCGATATTCAGAATATTACCGTACTGAAAGGAGCCGAAGCTTCAATCTACGGTTCGATGGGGGCCAATGGCGTGATTCTGATCGAAACCAATGGCGCTTCACAATCGGATAATCTGGAAACTCAAATCAGTTTAAAATCCCAGTTTGGGCTTAGCTGGAATGATGAAAGAATTCCGGTGATGAATGGCGACGAGTACAAGTCCTATCTGACCGATGTTGGCTTGACTTACTATGCAAATATGGCCGATTTGATTGGGGAGTTCCCGTTTCTAGTTGATGATCCGAACTACTATTACAACTACCTGTACAACAACAGAACCAATTGGCAGGACGAAGTTTACCAACCATCCATGGTGTCCAACAATGTGTTGCGTGTTGAAGGTGGCGACGCGGTAGCAAAATACGATATCTCCTTGGGTTACTTGAATGAAGGAGGCGTTGTGGACAACACCAAACGCGACCGTTATCATACCCAAATCAACACCAGTATCAATGTCAATCGTAAACTCGAACTGATTGCCAGTATTGGTCTGGCATACATGCGTGCCGACTTGCAGGAGCAGGGACTGATTCAGGAGACCAACCCCGTGTTGACAGCTTACAATAAACTTCCCATGCTGAGTCCGTACAAAAAAGATCCGAACGGCAGTGTTTTGGCCGAGCATGATGTGTATCGCTATGGGGTGAGTAATCCGGTAGCCATCACCAACACCCTGGCCGCCGATAACAGGCAGCACAATGTGAATCTTCGTTTTGGTGCCAACTACAGCCTCACGCCCAACTTGTTGCTTTCGGGTACTGCCGGCTTGTATTATAACTACGACCAGGAGAATATTTTCATTCCCGGCCGCAGTAGTGGCGCCATTGTGTCGATGAACAACGGATTGGCCGAAAACACCGTGCGTGCAGGAGTTGGTGAGGTGAAAAACATGTACTATAATTTAAATGCCAACTATAAAAAAGTGCTTAGCTCAGGAAATCTGCTAAATGTTTATGGCGGTCTGCAAATGTTGAACAGCAGCAAAGAGTTTGATGCAGGAGCCGGATACAACACCGCCAATGATTTCTATCAAACATTGAATTTTGTGGAAAGTGGAAGCACGAAGTTTTACGGTTATATCGATGAATGGAACTGGATGAACATGTATGCCCATGGCGACTATACCATGAATCATTTGTTGCGGGCTTCGGTCAATGTTGCTGTTGACGGAACTTCGGCTTCGGGAGTTGATGCTTCACGATTAGGCGTATTTCCTTCAGGCGGCCTGACATTGATGGCCAAAAATCTGGAAGGCCTTCAAAATTCAACCTTGGTGAACAAGCTGAATGTGCGTGCGGAATACGGATTGACCGGAAACAGTCGGTTCTCTTCAAACTACGGTAAAAATTATTACCAAAGCACACCATTTTTGGTCTTGTCAGGAATCGTCCGCTCAAACATCCCAAATACTGATTTATCATGGGAAAAAACCAAACAATTGGACTTGGGAGTCGACCTGTCGCTTTTAAGAAATCGCCTGGACTTGGGCCTGAATTACTTCAATGCGCGGTCAACCGACATCTTGTTTGCCCAGCCGGTATCATCGGTGTTTGGCTCTTCAACCTACTTTGAGAATTCGGCCGAAATTTCAAACACGGGGATTGAAGTGGAATTATCAGCAAGCTTGCTGAAAAGCAAAGATTTCGAATGGATTGTTGGCGGAAACATGTCTACTTTGACAAACGAGGTGAAATCGCTGGGAGCAGTATCTGAGCAGCGAATGAATTTGCCCGATGGTGCCGAGTTGATGACCCGCGCCGGAGAAAACGTCTACAGTTTTTACGGATGGAAAGCGGAAGGTGTGTTTGCTTCGCAGGCCGAAGCTACCGCAGCCAATCTGAAGGACTGGAGAAGCATTAACTACGAAGCCGGTGATGTTCGCTACGAGGATGTGAACAACGACGGACAAATTACCGATGCCGACAAACAAATTCTGGGGTCGGCCACGCCCGATTTTTTCGGTGGATTCCATTCCTATGTGCGTTACAAAAATTTCTCCTTGTCAGCTGAGTTTACCTACTCTTCAGGAAATGAAGCCTACAATGCAACGCGTCGTTCGGTCGAGGCCATGGATAACTTCAATAACCAGTCAAGAGCTGCGGTTAACCGCTGGCAGTTGGACGGACAGGTCACCAATATGCCAAAAGCGGTGTACGGCGATCCGATGAACAACAATGCGTTTTCATCGCGTTGGATTGAAGATGCTTCCTATCTGAAATTGAAATATTTGACCTTTGCTTACGAGTTTGACAAAACGTTTGTGAATTTCTTCCGCTCAGGAAAAATTTATGTTACCGGTGAAAACCTGCTGACCTGGACGGACTACCTGGGACTGGATCCGGAATTTGCCTATTCGTATGCGGAAGCTTTACAGGGCGTTGATTATGCGAAAGCAGTCATTCCCCGAAGCGTAAAATTTGGATTTAACCTGAATTTCTAAGCCGGGAAATTGAATTAATAGCATAAAAATTTAATCATATGAAAAAGATATTCAAAAATATAGTCATCATTTTGATGGTGTTTTCATTTGCGGGTTGTGAAGATTATTTTGACACCGACCCTTCCGACATTATCAACTCCGATGATTATATCAGCGCACAAAGTGAAATGTACTCAGGCTACCTGGGAATCATCTCCAAGATGCAAATCGTGGGCGATCAGCTGGTCTTTATGTCCGATATTCGTGCTGATTTTATGGAGCCAACCTTCGATGCGCCCGAAGACCTGTGGCAATTGTATAGCTACAACTATTCTCAGAATAACCAATATGCTGATCCGGTGGACATTTACGCTGTGATTATTGCCTGCAATGATTATTTGGAGAAAATGTTCGCTTATCGTGAGGAGCTGGGAGACGCCATGGATAGTAGTACCGAAGCCAATTTCAAGGCCTTGATCAGCGGTACATTGCGCATCAAGGCGTGGACCTATTTCCAATTGGCAAAAAACTACGGCGAAGCGATTTATTTTGATGATCCGGTAGCGGAGCTGAAAGATGTGACTGATGCTTCCATTTTTACCCGCTTAAACAGTGTGGAAGAAATCGTTGATAAATGTTTGGATCTCATTGACAATGGCGTCAACGGAATTGATGGTACATTGGAAATGAACTGGGGAGACTGGCTGGATCCGGAAAACCCCAACGATGGACAGTACCATCACTGGCGGTACATCACTCCTGATTGCATGGCTTTGCGTTGCGAATTGATCATGACCCAACCTTTTCCCGACTATGCCTGGGTGAAAGAACAAATCCTGACACGTCTCTCAACCACCTTTCTGGAGGATAGCTACATGTTCCGGTTGAACGCCGGTTGGACCAGTAATTACTATCGGATTTTTGCTGAGGGTATTTACTACAGCCGTTCGGCAATTTCATCCATCATTTACGACCAAGTCAATAATCAAAGCAACGATTTGATTACTTATTTCGGTAAACGATATCCGGCTCAATATTTAATTCGTCCTACGACCTTTGCCATGAGCAAGTATAGCGAAAACGACAGGCGCGGACGGTATTGTAACTTCCTCAGTCAGGATGGTGATACAGTGGTTGGAAAATACCACAGCAACTACCGCTGGAGACAACCCTACCAGAGTGATGCCAGTATTCCGATATACCGGGCACACGATTTGCATTTCTGGCTGGCCGAAGCTGAGAACCATCTGGGCAACTGGGATCCGGCAGGTGCACTGCTGAATGGAGGTGTGCATGGGCGGTTCGTTACCGGCCGCATCGACACGACCATCACCCAGGTGGGCAATGATGTGAAACAGTGGGACCTGCGTTATCAGACTTTTATGGAAAATTCAAGTTATTATAATATCGGTATCACAGGCTGTGTTAACGGCGAATTCCATGAGTTGCCTGATCCAACCGCCGAAGATTATGAGATGACTGAAGATGAGCGAATCAAAGCCTACGATTTGGCGCTTTTGGATGGCATGCTGCTGGAGTATCCTGCAGAAGGACGGGTGATGGGAATGTTGTATCGAATGGCCAAACGGTACAACGACATGTCCATCATTGCCGATCGGGTTGTGCCTAAATATCCGCAGTCGATGCAGGAGTCTGTACGAGCTAAAATTATGGATGGTGGGTTTTTTATCGACTACGATCTGCAATAGAAGAGCTTGATTACATTGCATAGAAATTGGTTTGGCAGCCTGGAATTTTCCCGGGCTGCCAAATCCGTTTCTTTCAGTCGCTACGTGATAGAAGTAAAAGCATTTAGCTGTTTGTGCAGCGAATTAAAAATCTACAAAAGTGATGAATTCATTCAAATTGTTTTTTTTATTCTTGTTGACAAGTTTCACCGTTTCTGCGCAAACGCCGGCTTTCCCGGGAGCCGAAGGTTTTGGGAAATTTGCACGCGGCGGGCGTGGCGGCGAAGTGTATATTGTCACCAATCTGAATGACGCTGGTCCGGGTTCATTTCGTGATGCGGTTAGCCAGCCCAACAGAACCGTGGTTTTTGAGGTTGGCGGCGTGATTCAGTTGCAGGATCGGCTGTCGCTTTCGGAAAATCTGACCATTGCCGGGCAAACAGCACCGGGCGAAGGGATTACACTCAGTGGGAATGGCGTTTCATTCACCAATGCCAACCATCTGATTTGTCGTTTTATTCGGATTCGAACGGGCAAAGCGGCTGGCAAAGGAATTGATGCAGCCGGCATCTACCAGGGACACGATATGATTTTCGATCATATGTCAGTCTCGTGGGGAACCGACGAAAATTTTTCGGTTAGCTCCATGAAGGTGGTCGATGGGCCGGTACGGGTAACCATTCAAAATTCGATTATTGCACAGGGCTTGCAACCGCATTCTTGCGGCGGACTGGTGCAAACCGAGGGTGGCACCACCATGTTGCGCACCCTGTACATCGACAACCACACCCGCAACATCAAAATGAAAGGCCGCAACCAGTTTGTCAACAATGTGGTGTATAACTGGGGCGGCGATGGCTATATTTTGGGTGGCGAATCGCAGTACAAATCAAACGCAATTGTCACCGATAATTATTTTATCACCGGGCCTGATACCAAGGGAAAACCCTTTACACGGGGTAACGAAAACTTTTCCATCTATGCGAAGAACAATCATTTTGACAATAACCGGAACGGAAAATTGGATGGGAAGGTGCTCTCAAAAGATGCTTATGGAATTGTGACCTGGCTGGATGAACCGGTGCCGAATTTCCCTGAATTGCAGGCCGAGCCGGCTGAGCTGGCCTTGAAGCAGGTGTTGGCCAACGCCGGGGCAAGTTTCCCCAAACGCGACGCGGTGGATCAACTGCTGATGAAGGAGCTGAAATCATACGGCAGGAAAGGCAAAATTATAGCCGACGAAAGCGAGTTGCCGGTTGGGATAACCCAAAAACAGTGGTCGCGAGACCCGGCGCTTGATACCGACCGCGACGGCATGCCCGACAAATGGGAACGGAAGAAGGGACTGGATCCAGCCGATTCAACCGATGCAGGGCAGTTCAAGCTGGATGCGGATTATACGAACCTGGAAGTTTATCTGAATGGGTTAATTAAATAAATAGATGAAAGATGAAAAAGTTAGTCAGTACGATGGCCCTGGTTGGTTTCTTTTGCTTGAGCCTGTTTGCTCAAACGCCCGAGGTATTAAAAAGTGACGGCATCAGCGCCGAAACACAGGAGCAATATGAAGCTGCCGCCAAAGCTTTTGAAGCCGCCGCGAAGGCTTTTCATGCTCAAAACATCATCGATACGGTGTGTATTTATCATGCGGGTGCCAATTACGCCCGGATCAATCAGCACGAAAAAGCCATCCCCTTTCTTCAGGAAAGTATTGAGCTGGGTTACAATGTGGGTCGCGCATCGCGTTTGCTTGCCGATGCCTTTTTCGGTCTCAAGGATGTGGAAAAAGCCGAAGCCGAGTTGTTGGCCGGAAAATCAAATGTTCCCGAAGAAGAATTTGAATTCGACAAGAAACTGGCCTATCTGTATTTCAATTCAGGGCAATACGAAAAATCGGCTGAAGTTTTCGAGAAAGTCGTTGCGCAGGATCCCCAGAATAAAAATTACCTGTACCTGTATGGCTTCTCGTTGGAACGGATCAAAAAATATCAGGAAGCAATGGCGATTTTTGAAGAGATGCAGCAGCTTTTTCCGAATGATAAGCGAGCCAGGAAAATGTTGGGAATCGTCTTGTTTGAGCTAACCGATGAACGGAATACAAAAGAGGTAGCGAATTATGAGTCGAACAAAGGCGCCAAGTTGGAGGATTACATCAACACCAAAAAACGACTCGAAAATATTAATGCCGGCTACGAGAAAGCCCGATTGCTGCTGGAGCAAGCGCTGAAGGATTTTCCAAACGACAAACAGCTGATCCATACCTTGTATAAAACCTACAAAAAGCAGTCTAAGGAAGAAGAAGCTGCTAAAATGAAAAGTCGACTGTAATCCAGATTTATGCAAAAATGGGACGATCGGCTGCGGCTTACGGTAAACCAGACGGAAAAGCTTCACGACGGAACGGAAGTGCAAGAAACCAGACGGAAAAGCTTCACGACCGGACGGAAGCGCAAAAAACCAGACGGAAAAGCCTCACGACGGAACGGAAATGCAAAAAACCAGACGGAAATGCCATTTAACCTGGTCGAATCGCATTTCCGCACCGTTTTTTGCATTTCCGTCGGGTTGGGTGCAGGTTTAGCCATTTTTTCGAAACTGTCTTTGCTCCTTTTGTAAGCGAATGGATGTTTTTACAGGCCAAAGCCGGATTTGCCCTCACTTGTTGGCCCTTATGATCCGTTTGGCAGATTTCTTTCAAAAGCGTTTGAGTGGCGCTGCAAGTGGTCCGATAAAACCAGTTTGTCCCGGTAGTTGTGTACAGAATTACAGGAGAAAATAAGCTTTCCTCACCAAATTTGTGAGCGGAACTTAATCGAACCATTGAATAGACAATTTTTAGAATGACCAATATAAACTGAAGTAGAACGATGAACCCTAAACGAATGATAGATGCGGGACAGTTGAGGTTTTTGCTGGTCTTATTATTTTTTACAACTATTCAAGCCTGTAATTCTCCACAATCAGTTTCCGTGTTGAACTCCGGCGACGATTCATTTGCAGCCCTTCAAATTTTCAATCCTTATGGCGAAGGATTAACCATTTCTCCCGGTGAAGAAACCGGTGCCATTGGTTACCAGCTTGGTGGCGAGATTCGTTGGGTGAAAGGAGAACCTGAAGTAAGTAAACAACAAGGAGCTTCAAGCTATCGGTGGAATAGCGGCGGTGAAATTGTGGAGCTCGAGCTGGTTGAAAAGGACAAGGAACTTGAATTGACCTTCAGGCTGGAAAACTCGGAAGAAGAGCCCGCTTCCTGGTTTCTAAAAACAACTGCTGCCCCCAACGAATATTTTACCGGTATTTTCGAGCGGGTGGTTGATGGGCCTCAAACCAAATCGTGGGAAGAAGGAATGACCACCGGCTTAAACCTGCGGGGCGAAAAAGTTGAAGTGAAGCTAAAACCTACCGTTTCTGCCTATGCACCTTTTTATATTTCTTCTGAAAACTATGCCCTATTCGTGCATGGCACCTGGCCGGGCGTGATCGATTTCTGCAAGGAAAATCCGGATTTGGTTCAAATTTCGTTCGAAGGGCCCGAGTTTTCCTTTTCATTGATGATGGACGAAAATCCGGCCGAGCTGGTCAAACGCCATGCCCTCGAAACCGGACCTTCATTTGTGCCTCCCAAGTGGGCTTTTGGCCCGTGGCGCTGGCGCGATGAGCATGTCAACAGGACAACACATTTTGATGGATCGCCAGTCCATGCACCTTATAATTCCGATTTGGTAGAAGATATTTTGATGATGGAAGCCTATGATATTCCGGTAACCGCTTACTGGATCGACCGCCCGTGGGGGCCTGGCGTACGTGGCTTCGACGATTACCTGGTCGACGAAGAGCGGCTACCCAAATTCGAAGAAATGATTGGCTGGCTTAATGCGAAAAAGGTGGAAGTGATGCTTTGGATTGGACCTTTTGTGATGGGCGACATGGCCGATGTGGCGGAAGAACGTGAATATGATTTGGTGAGCAGCGAATGGAAAAATTCGCGCCAGGTTCTCATGGACTTCACCAACGAAGAAGCCTGTCAATGGTGGGCTGAAAACGGGCCGGCCAAGCTCGCCAAAATGGGCGTGAAAGGCTACAAGCTTGACCGAGCTGATGGCGAAAAGCTACGGGACTCACTTCATCTGAAAACGTCGATCGGAACGACTTATCGCGAAAATTTTAACGATTATCCGCGGCAATATGTAAAAGCGGCTTATGAAGCCATTCAACCTGTTTTGGGCGACGACTTTATTTTGTTTCCCCGGGCGCAGTACACCGGTAGTGCCAAATACGGTGCACTTTGGGCGGGCGATACCGGCAACCCCGCTGAAGGGCTGCGCTCGGCCCTCATCGGTATGCAGCGTTGTGCGGTGATGGGCTATCCCATTTGGGGATCAGACACCGGCGGTTACCCCAAAAGAATGGAGCGCGAGGCCACCATGCGCTGGATGGGATTTGCCTGCTTTTCACCCATCATGGAGGTGGGGCCCACCAACAACCTGGGGTTTTGGGGAATGAATTATGAGCCTTCATTTGATCAGGAACTGCTGGCTATTTGGCGCTTTTATTCGAAACTCCGGATGTGCCTGGTGGATTACACCTACCATTTTGCAGAAGTGGCTCATGACACCGGAATGCCGGTTGCCCGTCCGCTGTTTTTGGAGTATCCCGATCAGCCCGAGAGTTGGAACGATTGGGCAACTTACCTGTATGGCGACGACTTGCTGGTGTCGGTTGTTTGGGAAGATGGCAAAAGCTCGCATCGGCTGTATTTGCCAGCCGGTGAAACCTGGATTAACCTTTGGACGAACGAGGAATTGGAGGGTGGCACTTATGTTGAGGTTGAAGCACCTGTTCATCAGACCCCTGTGTTTTTAAAAAAAGGCAGTAACTTGGTGCTGCCGGATTTTAATCAGCTGTATGATGAATCAGTCAGAATTACTTCCGTTAAGTATAAAATGAGTGATTTGGAAGCCGGCGAAGGATGGGTAAATTGAAAATAGTCGTAACAACGTAGTATAGGAAAGAAGAAAAGTTGTGCTGAAAAAAGCAAAGGAACATTAACTGAAAACTGAGCCGGAACCGGGCCAGCTTTCACTAATCAAAATACCATGAAAAAAATCTTGCTCTACTTCACTGCCCTGCTGATCCTGTCCATTTCTAGTCAGGCACAAGATTTGCCGGTTTTGGAAACCGGAGCGCAGCAACCAATGCCAGCGGCCTGGATTGATAGGGATACCGGTCATAAGCTTGTTCACCTCACTGATCGTGAAGGTGACAACCGCAGCTTTTATTTTCACAATAATCCATTTCTTCCGGGCACCAGCACCGAAAACGAGAAGATGATTTTTTACGGCATGGTGGACGGTGAACGGCAACTATTTTCAGTCGATTTGAAAACCCGCGAAACAGAACAACTCACCAATAAAAAAGGAGTGTCGGGCGAGATTGTCGGTAAGATGAGTCGCCGTGTTTTTTACCAGTGTGGCGACAGCGTGTTTTCAACCGGGGTGGACGACCGCAAAACCCGGCTGATTTATGTTTTTCCTGATAGCATTCGGGCCAATATTACTACCCTCAATGCCGATGAAACTTTGCTGGCAGGCGCGGTGAGCTCTCCCAAAGAACAGGAGCTTTTTCGGCAAAACCCCAAAAAAAGCGACTATTTCAATGTGATTTACGAAGCACGACTGAGGCGTTCACTGTTTACCATTGAGGTGGCAAGTGGAGAATTCAAAAATATTTATTCTGAAAATGCCTGGCTCAACCACATCCAGTTTTCACCAACTGAACCGGAATTGCTCATGTTTTGTCACGAAGGCCCCTGGCACAAAGTCGATCGCATTTGGACCATCAATATCCATGGTGGCGAGCCAAAACTGATGCACAAGCGAACCATGGACATGGAAATTGCCGGACACGAGTTTTTTAGTCCCGATGGAAAACGCATTTGGTTCGACCTGCAGTTACCGCGCGGAGAAGCTTTCTTTTTGGCCGGAGTGGATGTGAAAACAGGCGAAGAAAAACGCTATTCGCTCACCCGCGACGAATGGTCAATCCACTTCACACTTTCGCCCGATCAAACACTGTTTGCCGGCGATGGTGGCGATCCGGGACAGGTAGCCAAAGCCAGCGATGGCATGTGGATTTATCTGTTTTATCCAGAAGGCGATCGTTTTCGGTCGCAACGGCTGGTGAATATGAAACATCACGACTATCAGCTCGAGCCGAATGTGCATTTTTCTCCTGACATGAAGTGGATCATCTTTCGAGCCAACTTTGAAGGTCAGTCGGATATTTATGCGGTTGAGCTGAAGCGGGCGGTTCAATAAATTGTGGGTATCTTACAGGAAATGAAAAAATAAACATTTATGGCAACACGAATAGGACAAACAAAAGCTTCTTTTTTACTGAATGGCTTCGCCATCTGTTTGCTGATTGCGCTGGTCGGCTGCAGTACCGATAAAAGTGGCGCGGAGGTAGAATGGCCTGAAATTACCAACGAAACCAAGCCCTGGACCCGTTGGTGGTGGCACGATAGCGCGGTGAATCCTACCGATTTGACCGCCAACATGGAAGAACTGGAAGAAGCCGGCTTTGGCGGCTTGGAAATTACACCCATCTACGGGGTGAAAGGCTATGAAGACCAGGCCCTGCTTTTTCAGTCTGACGAATGGATGGATGCACTGGAACATACGCTGAATGAGGGCAAACGCCTGGATTTGGGCATCGACTTGGCTAACGCATCAGGCTGGCCGTTTGGCGGGCCGTGGATTTCAGCTGAGGATGCTTGCCGGAACGTGCAGTTCAAGCAATACAGCCTGAAAACCGGGCAACGGCTGAATGAAAAAGTGACTTACATACAGGAGCCGTTGATTCGTGCTGTGGGTCGCCGCGTTGAGATCTCGGAAGTGAAATTCCCGATTAGCAGCAATACCAATTTAAATGAATTGGCCCTGGACCAGATTCGGTTTGAAAAGCCGCTTCCCTTGCAAACACTGATGGCCTACAGCGATGCCGGCGAAGTGCTTGAGCTCACTTCCCTGGTTGACGGCAATGGTCAACTCGACTGGCAAGCACCCGAAGGCAATTGGAATTTATACGCCGTTTTTCAAGGTTGGCATGGCAAAATGGTGGAGCGTGCCGGACAAGGTGGCGAAGGCAATGTGATTGATCATTTTTCGGAGGAAGCGACACGCAAATTCCTGAAAGATTACGACGACAAAGCTGAGGGCCGCGATTTATCCGGCTTGCGCGCCTTTTTTAACGACTCCTACGAAGTGGACGATGCCAGTGGCGAATCGAACTGGACACCCCGCTTTTTCGAAGAATTTGAAGCCCGCCGGGGTTACGATTTGAAAAACTATTTGCCAGCCTTGTTTGGTAACGATTCCGAAGAAAAAAACAGCCGGGTGCTTTGCGATTACCGCGAAACAATTTCGGATTTGCTGCTGGACGAATTCACCAGAGTCTGGGCCGGTTGGGCCGAGTCGCACAACGCGGTCATTCGCAACCAGGCACATGGTTCGCCTGCCAATATCCTCGATTTATACGAAGCCAGCCACATTCCCGAAACGGAAGGGCTCAACCCCATGCGCATCAAAATGGCGACCTCGGCCGGGCATGTTTCCGGAAAGGAATTGATTGCCTGCGAGGCTTCCACCTGGCTCGACGAGCATTTTCTGGCCAACCTGGGCGATGCCAAGCAAAACTTCGACCGCTACCTGGCGCATGGCGTCAACCACATCGTGTATCACGGAACACCCTATTCGCCTCAGGGAGAAGAATGGCCGGGCTGGTTGTTTTATGCCGCCGTGCATTTTGCACCGACCAACTCGTGGTGGCCCGACATGAAAGCGCTGAACGATTACGTCACCAATTGCCAGTCGTTCATGCAGAAGTCGATCCCAAACAACGACATTTTACTTTATTTTCCGATATATGACACCTGGTCACAGAAAGGGCGCAGTATGTTGGCGCACTTTGGAAAACCGCAGGAGCCGCTAACCCGTGAACTCAGCGAGCTATTTCTTGCTAAAGGATACTCGTTCGACTATATTTCGGATAGGCAAATCCAGAAACTGACTGCCCAAAACAAACTGATTAAAGCGCCGGGTGCCACGTATAAAACCATTGTTGTACCCAAATGCGAACACATGCCTTTGGCAACCATGGAAAAATTACTGGAGTTGGCCGAAGCCGGCGCCAACATCGTGTTTCAGGAGCAACTGCCGGTTGATGTGCCCGGAATGGGCGATTTGAAAAACCGTCAGCAGGCTTATGAGGGGCTGGTAAAATCCATGGAGTTCAATCCGGTGATGAACCTGTCCGTTTATAGTAGAGGCGATGGAAACTTCCTGATGAGTGACGACATGGATGGGATGCTGGAGATGGTGGATGTTTATCCGGAAGAACTGGCACAGCTTGGCTTGTGGTACAATCGGGTGAAACGCGTGGAAGGCACTTGCTATTTTATCACCAACTGGAGCGATCAGCCGGTTGATCAGTGGGTGACTTTGCAGACTTCGGGAGAACATGCCGCCTGGTTTAACCCGATGAACCGCGCCAAAGGGAAAGCCAGCGTTCAGAAAGTTGATGAAAACCAGTCACAGGTTTATTTGCAGCTGGCGCCGGGCGAAACCCTCATTCTGCAATGGTATCCGTACAAAGTACAATTGGATGATTATCCGATGATGACTGCTGCTTCAGAAAAAAATGAATTGAGTGGCGAATGGACGGTGGCCTTTGAAAAGGGCGGGCCAAGCTTGCCGGCTTCCTACCAAACCACCGAACTAAAATCGTGGACCGAACAATCGGATGAATTGAAGAAGTTCTCGGGAACGGCCAGCTACCAAATTTCATTCGACAAACCACAGGCAGAAGCTTCTGCTTACTTGCTCGATTTGGGAGAAGTGCATGAATCCGCTTCGGTTTACCTGAATGGTGAAAAACTCGGAACCTTGGTCGGGCCAAGCTATCAGTTAAGCATCGATCCAAGTTTGTTGAAAGAAACCAACGAATTGGAAGTGAAGGTGTCGAACCTGATGGCCAACCGCATCATCGACATGGATAAAAACGGCGTGAATTACAAGAAATTTTACAACATCAACTTTGCCGCAAACAAGCGCGAGAACGTGGGTCCCGACGGGGTGTTTACGGCCGCACATTGGGAACCGCTTCCCTCAGGATTGCTTGGGCCGGTAAGTCTGACACCTTTAGAAATAAAAAACCAGTAAGCATGAAGCAACGAATTCTTCTTTTATCAATCCTCTCTGTTATGGTGTTGGCTAGTTGCCAATCGAAAAATGAGCCCGAAAAAATTGACCGGCATAGCGTGGTGACGCGCAACAATGTGTTGGTTGAAGGCTTCGACTCACTGGCTTCGCTGTCTGTTGGAAATGGTGAGTTTGCCTTTACCACCGACCTGACCGGGCTGCAAACCTTCTACTCTGACTATGAAAATGGCGTACCGCTGGGAACCCAATCCAACTGGGGCTGGCATACCAACCCCAATACCGAAGGCTACGACCGCTCCGAAACGCTCAAATATTTTGAAGTGGAAGGCAGGCAAGTGCCCTACCGTCATCAATTGAAAGATGATCCGAGGGCTGAAGCAGCGTGCAACTATTTCCGCGAAAACCCGCACCGCCTGCATTTGGGAATGATTGGCCTGGTGTTGACCAACTCTGAAGGTGAAACCGCGCGACTGGAAGACATCAAACAGGCCACACATCACCTGGACATGTGGACCGGCAAAATCAGCAGTTCGTTCGAGTTTGACGGGAAGCCGGTAAGCGTTGAGGTTTATTGTCATCAGGATCAGGACCAGATTTCAGCCAAAATTGAATCGCCCCTGATTGCTGAAGGAAAACTGGCCGTTCAGTGGAAATTTCCTTTTGGAGTGGCCGAAAATACCCACGAAGGCTACGACTTTCAGTCACCCGAAAAACACCAGTCTGTTTTAAGCGAAGTTTCATCCAATCAAGTGCAGATCAATCGTACGCTGGACAACGATCAATATGAGGTCGCCATTGCGTGGAAAGGTTCCGGTTCGGTGACCAAAGCCGGTGAACATCAGTTTGTCCTTCAGCCCGGAAGTGAAGAAGTTCTTGAATTCAACTGCCTGTTTGCTCCGGAAGTTGGCGAAATGACTTTAGCCGATTTCGAGTCAACCAAAACAAACAACGAACAGGCCTGGCTAAACTATTGGGAAAACGGTGGTATCGTTGATTTCACTGAATGTACCGATCCCCGGGCTCAGGAGTTGGAGCGACGCACAATCTTGTCGCAATATCTGATCAAAATACAAAGTACCGGTTCCTTGCCGCCCGCTGAAACGGGCCTGACCTACAACAGTTGGTATGGAAAATATCACCTGGAAATGCACTGGTGGCACATCGCCCATTTTCCGCAGTGGAACCGGGCACACCTCATCGAAAAACAACTGGACTATTACAACGACTTATACGAGCAGGCCCGGCAAACCGCGCAAGATCAAGGGTACCAAGGCGTGCGTTGGCAGAAAATGCTGGGGCCCGATGGCGAGAACAGTCCTTCGTCGGTTGGTTCCTACCTGGTTTGGCAGCAGCCGCACATCATCTGGTTTGCCGAGCAAATGTATCAGGCTGATCCAACGGAAGAAACCTTGAACAAATACAAAGACCTGGTTTTTGCCACGGCAGCTTTTATGGGCGACTTTCCGGTTTGGAACGAGGAAAAGCAACAGTACGATCTGGCACCGCCGCTTATTCCGGCGCAGGAGCATTGGTCGCGCGAAACCACGACCAATCCGCCATTTGAGCTGGCGTATTGGTACTGGGGACTGACCACCGCCCGGAAGTGGCAGGATCGTTTGCAACTGGAACCGGATGGCCAATGGGAGGACGTCCGATTAAAGCTGGCTGCTCCCGATCAGGCTGATGGGGTTTATTTGGGAATTGAAGGTGCGACCGAGTCCTACACCGACATGGAGCTCATGGAAGATCATCCGGTGGTTTTGGGCGCTTACGGCATTTTGCCGGCCTGGGACAAACTGGATCCCGAGGTGATGCGCAACACCATGCATCGCATTGCCGAACGTTGGGACTGGCCTTCGACCTGGGGATGGGATTACCCGATGGCAGCCATGTCGGCCGTCAGGCTGGGAGAGCCCGAACTGGCCTTGGAGTTTCTGCTGAAAGATGTTCAGAAAAACACTTATCTGCGCAACGGGCACAACTACCAAAGCGAACGCCTGCGGATTTATTTGCCGGGCAACGGCGGCCTGCTGACCACCATCGGCATGATGTGTGCCGGTTACGAAGGTTGCAAAACCGAAAACCCCGGCTTCCCCAAAGATGGTAAGTGGAAGGTGAAATGGGAAGACATTAAACCCGTGTTTTAGAGGCTCCCATGAAGGGAGTCGCAATTATAACTCTAACAACCTCTGCGGACCTCTGTGTGCAACTCTGTGAAACTCCGTGGTTAAATTTCGATATTCTAACCACAGAGTAACACAGAAAAATGGTCACAGACTTGCACTGAGTTTTGCGACACGTTTTCGCGGACCTGTTCGCATAGGAAATCTTGTTGGGAAAATGATTACGCATATTTATCGTCCTGCGAGGGGCTTTAATAATATATTTTGAACTATGAATAAGAACATGGAATTTTGTACAATTGTGAAGATCCCTTCTAGGGGATTTAGGGGGCTTTTTCTGATATTGCTATTTCCCCTTCTAGCTTTTTCCTCTCCCCAACAAAAGGAAATCCAATACCTTTCCGGAACCGATAATGAGAACACGGTGACCTGGGATTTTTATTGTACTTCGGGGCGAAACAGCGGCGTGTGGAGCACCATCGAAGTGCCTTCACACTGGGAACAGCAGGGTTTTGGCGAATACGACTATGGCCGCGACTACCGGACCTATGGAAAGAAGCACAAGTTTTCGGATGAAACGGGAATCTATAAACACCGCTTTATGGTTCCGCAGGATTGGAAGGACAAAACCATTTTCATTGTTTTTGAAGGATCGATGACCGACACGGAAGTGAAAATTAATGGCGAATTGGCCGGATCGGTTCACCAAGGATCGTTTTACCGGTTTCGGTATGATATTTCCGACAAGCTAGAGGCTGGACAGGAGAATGAACTGGAAGTGACCGTTCATAAAATGTCAGCCAACCACTCCGTCAACCGTGCAGAGCGTTTTGCCGACTACTGGATCTTTGGCGGAATCTACCGGCCGGTTTATCTTGAGGCGGTGCCCGAATCCTTTATCGACCGCGTTGCTATTAATGCCCAGGCTGACGGCAGTTTTTCGATGGATGTGTTTCCAGTAAACTTGGAAAAGAAACAAACAATTTTGGCTGAAATATTTGATGCGGCAGGAAACCGCGTGCAGAGCTGCGAAACCAAAGCCAGTGCCGGCGATTCGCTGGTCACCATGACTTGCCAGGTAGCTGAGGCCAGGCAGTGGACACCCGAGACGCCCAATCTGTATTCGGTGAAAGTGAGCCTGAAAAACGGTAATAAAACCATTTACGAGCTCAGTGAAAAATTTGGTTTTCGAACCATTGAAATTCGTGAGAGCGACGGAATTTATGTGAACGGCACCAAAGTGAAAATGAAAGGCGTCAACCGCCACGTTTTTTGGCCCGAAACCGGGCGCAGCGTCAATGCCACCATCGATTTAAATGATGTTCGGCTGATTAAGGCAATGAACATGAACGCCGTGCGTTGCGCGCACTATCCGCCCGATAAGGCTTTTCTGAATTACTGCGACTCGCTGGGTTTGTTTGTGATGAACGAACTGGCTGGCTGGCAAAATGCCTACGATACCGAGTCGGGTAGCAAACTGGTTCGCGAATTGGTGATCCGCGATGTGAACCATCCGTCCATCATCTTCTGGAGCAACGGAAACGAAGGCGGAACCAACAAGGAGCTGGATGATGATTACGCCATTTACGATCCGTCGAATCGCCCGGTCATTCATGCGCACCACCGGCCCGGGAATGATTTTAATGGGGTGGATTGCAACCACTACGAAACCTATTACAGTTCAAAAAAGATATTGGAAGGCGACTTGATTTACATGCCCACCGAGTTCCTGCATGCCCAGGATGATGGCGGTGGCGCTGCTGCCCTGGCTGATTATTGGGAACTGTTTTGGCATTCGGAACGGGCAGCGGGCGGCTTTTCGTGGGTGCTGGCCGACGAAGGTTTGGTCCGCACCGATTTGGATGGCGTGATCGACGTGAACCGCGTGAATGCGCCCGACGGACTGGTTGGTCCGCACCGCGAAAAGGAAGGCAGCTTTTATGCCATGCGCGAAATTTACAGTCCGGTGAAAATTGCGCTGGACAAACTTCCGGCCGGGTTTGATGGCCGTATTCCGGTTGAAAACCGTCACCATTTTACCAACCTCGCAGACGTTCGCTTTGAGTGGCAGTTGGTGAACTTCAGCTTGCCCGAAGAGCGGGGTGTCTATCAAAAAGTCATGAAAGAAGGGAAAGCCGAAAGCCCGGACGTTCAGCCGGTTCAAAAAGGAGAATTGAAGCTGGAACTGCCGGAAGATTATCAGCAGTACGATGCTTTGTTGTTGCGTGCCTTTGCTCCTTCGGGCGACGAGATTTATTGCTGGAGCTGGAAAACCGATGGCAACACCAATGCCGTGGTGCAACTGGTTGAAAAGGAACTGAGCGAAGCGGAGAAAGAACGGCTGAAGAAGCTGAAGGCCCAGGGAATTGAGGAGGATAACATCCTGCCCATCGAGCAGCAGGCCGGCGATGATAAGCTGAGTTCGAAGGTGGAAGTGACGGAAAAAGACAGCTTGCTGACCATGAAAGCGTCCGGCATAGCGGTGACTTTTAACACGCGCAGCGGGCTTTTGGTGTCGGTTCAAAACGACTTTGGACTGCCCATTCCCTTTAATAACGGTCCGGTGCTGGCGAGTGGCGAATCGGAATTGATTCGAGTTATGCATGAGGAAACAGCCCATGCCCATGTCGTGAAAATGACTTATTCGGGCGATTTGAAAGAAGTGAACTGGACGATGTACAACAGTGGCTGGCTGCAAATGGATTACGAATACCAGGTGGATGGGGGCCAATATTTTACTGGCGTCAGCTTCGATTTTCCCGAGTCGGACGTGATTGGTGCCAAGTGGCTGGGCCGCGGCCCCACGCACGTGTGGAAAAACCGCTTGCAGGGAGCCACATTGGATACGTATCAACGGCTGTTTAACAATGTTCTGCCCGGTGACAATTCGTGGGATTATCCACAGTTTAAAGGATATTACGCCGATGTATCGTGGATGGAATTCAACACCGTACATGGCAAGTTTACCGTGGTTGCCCAGGAAGACGATCTGTTTGTCCGCCTGTTCGATTTCTACGGAATCTCCGGCCCCAAAAACTACCCGGCCCTGCCAACCGGCAACATTTCCTTTTTGGATGGCATTCCGCCGATCGGAACCAAGCTGGCCATGGGCATCAGCAACGACACGAAAAGCCTCGGGCCAGCGGGTGAGCTGAACGTCATGGACAAACCCGTCAGTCGAACCTTGTATTTTTATTTCGGACTACGAAACGAGTAGGCGATGCTGAAGTTTTTGATTACCATACTATTTGCTGCATTCGTTTGGAGCGTAGGCGCGCAACCCATCGATCCTGCCCGTTGGTGGCAGGGGAAAGAGCGCGAGCTCAGGTACCAGCCCGACGGCGACGAGTTTGTCATTCATAACGGAGACAAGCGCTTTACCCGGGCGATTTACGGAACCAACACGGGCTTTCGTTTCGAAACGAGTGATTTTCCCGAATTTGGGCTGTACATGCCTTATTTGGGCGGAAGCATTTATCTCGCGATTTCCACACCCACAGAAGCTCGCTGGGTAAAAGACCTGGAATCTGTCGAGTCCCGTTTCAAATCGGGGCAGCGAACTTATATTCTGAAAGACAAGGATTTATTGGGAGGCGGAACACTCACCATTGAGGCCGTTGCCTTGTCTGATGGTGATGGTTTGTTGGTCAGGCACACAGCCGACAAGCTGCCCGCGGGAACTAGAATCCTTTGGGTTTACGGTGGCGCCAACAACAAGCGGTATAGCCGCGAAGGCGATCTGGGGGCCGATCCGGAAGATAGTTTCTACATCAAACCGGACAATTGCCAGGGAAATGTGTTCGAAATTACCGATCATCAGGCAACCGTTTGGTACGGACATCGGACCAAGCCGGTTTCCGATGACGAAGCCTATGAGCATCCCGAAAGCCGGAACAAGCAGAACGCTCCGTTATCGCAGGTGTATGCCGAATCGAAAAGTATGACCGGCACCTTTCCCCAGGGAACAAATATTCGCGAAGCCGATGGCAACCAAATTGATGATCTGGAACAATTGCTCCAGTCCGAGAAGTCTTTCCGCCCGGTAATCATTGCCGAATACGAAATGGATGCGGAGCCCTTTTACTTCGAATTGCACAACCCGAAGAGCCGTGCGCCTTTTGTCTACAGCGAACTGGCCGATGCTTTTAACAAAGGCACGGCTTATCGCGAAAAGATTGCTTCGACACTGAAATTACATACTCCCGATCCGTACCTGAATACGCTGGGTGGCATTTTCTCCGGGGCTGAGGATGCGGTGTGGGAAGATCCCGGCTATTTGCACGGAGCCATCGGCTGGCGCATGCCGCTTACCGGCTGGCGGGCGGCCTACCTGGCTGATTTGCTTGGGCTGCACGACCGGGCGCGAACGCACTTCAACGGCTACATCAACTCGCAGGTGACCGATGTGCAGGTGACCTTGCCGCACTTGCAGGACGAAGAGCTGAACCTGGCGCGTGCCGCCAAAACGTGGGGAACGCCGATGTACAGCAATGGCTACATCTGCCGGAGCCCCAACCGGACGGATATCATGCACCACTACGACATGAACCTGGTGTTTTTCGACGAGCTGCTGTGGCACCTGAACTGGACCGGCGACATGGATTACGCCCGCGAAATCTTTCCGGCCTTGCGGCGCCACCTGGCCTGGGAGAAAAACACCTTCGACCCCGACAACGATGGCCTTTACGACGGTTATTGCAGCATTTGGGCTTCGGATGCCTTGCAGTACAACGGAGGCAAGGCCACCCACTCGTCGGCTTATAACTACCGGGCCAACAACATGGCGGCGGAAATTGCCAAAAAATTGGGTGAAGATCCTTCACAATACGAAAAAGAGGCGGAGCTGATTCTCGCAGCGATGAACCGCGAGCTTTGGATTCCGGAGAAAGGCTGGTGGGCCGAATTCAAAGATAACATGGGGCACGGAATGCGGCACGACAATGCAGCGGTGTGGACCATTTATCATGCCATTGACTCGGATGTTCACGATCCGTTCAAAGCGTACCAGGCCACACGTTACATCGATACGGAACTGACGCACATCCCGGTTTTGGCCAAAGGGCTCGAAGACACGACCAATCACGTGGTGGCCACGACCAACTGGCAGCCCTACATGTGGTCGATCAACAATGTGGCCTTTGCCGAGATCGTCCACACTTCGTTGGCCTACTGGCAAACAGGCCGCCCGGACGAAGCGTTCAAACTTTACAAAGGGGCGCTGCTCGATGCCATGTACCTGGGTTCCGGGCCGGGCAACATCACCCAGATCTCGTTTTACGATGCCGCCCGCGGAGAAACCTACCGCGATTTTGCCGATCCGGTCTCCATGGGCGTTCGGGCGCTGGTGCAGGGCATGTACGGCATTGTTCCCGACCTGATGAACAAGCAGCTGACCATCCGCCCCGGATTTCCTGCGGACTGGGATTTTGCGGAGATCGAAACCCGGAATATGGCGTATGCCTTCAAACGCGAAGGAAATACCGACCACTATACCATCAAACCAAACCTTCTGAAAAAAGATATCCAGTTATCGCTGGAAGTGAAAGCCCCACGGAACCAGGTGCAATCCATTCGGGTGAATGGCCGCGAAACGGGCTTTGACTTGCTTGATGAATCGGTTTCGGTTCCGCGAATCCGGATTGATGCGGGAGTAGCACCAGCCTACGAAATTGAGATCGATTGGGCAGGCGAGGAGCTAAATACCGGGAAAGTAACAGCAAAAATCGCCCGCGGCGAAACGCTTCTCCTGGAATTGCCCTTCGAAGCTGAGAAGATCTACGATCCGCAATCGGTGCTTCAAGGTGCACAAATCCGAAACGGCGTGTTGAATGGAACGGTTTCCGCAGAAAAAGGCAACAAGACTTTGTTTGTTGAGGCTTCATCGGGCGAAATGCGCTTCTGGCTTCCGGTGGAACTGGAGGTGGTGAACCCTGTTGAAATCGCCAATCATCCGGATTCAGAATCGCTTGTTTTCGATCTGCTCAATCAGACCGATCAGCCCCTTGCCGGTGAACTTTGGGTGAATGGTAACAACATGGGGACTGTAAAAATCCCCGCTCAGGGAAAAACCAAACACGAGTTTTCGTCGCCGGTGGCCACCCTGGGGACCAATAAAATTGAAGTGAAGGTCGGAAAGAAAACGCATGAACTGCGGGCCATCAACTGGAATATCGCCAATCCGGCTGCACAGGCGTATCGTGCCGTTGCGATGGCAGACCGCTTTAACGAAAAGGTGCGCGACATCTTCGCTTACGGCAAATACCTGTCGCCGCGCTGGGAATACACCACTTTGCAGGTGCCCACGCAAGGCATGGGACAGTGGTGCCATCCCAACGACCTGTCGGCGATTGACGACAGCGGAATCCGCTCGCTGGCTGCGGCCAACAACGGCACTTTTACCATGCTGCAGGGTATTCCGTTCGCCACTCCGGGCAGCAAGAATGCCAACAACATTGCATTCACCACTTTGTGGGATAATTATCCGGCTTCGGTTAGCCTTCCGCTCAGCGGCAAGGCTTCGAAGGCGTATTTCCTGGTGGCCGCGTCCACCTATCACATGCAGGCGTATGTGCTGAACGGCCAAATCCGGGTGGGCTACGCCGATGGTACCGAGGACGTGCTCGACCTGGTTTTGCCCGACAACCTGATTCCGCTCGATCAGGATTTGTTTATCGACGGCTGGGCCTTTTACACCCGGCAGCCCCGTCCGTGGCGGGTGCGACTGAAAACCGGCGATGTGAGCAAGTACCACGCCGGCGAGTTGGGCGGACGCATGTCGAACGACCCGATTTATGTGGATGGCGGAATGGCGACTTTGCTCGATCTTCCGCTCGATCCGGACAAAGAACTGGTGTCGTTGACTTTGGAAACCATAGCCAACGAAGTGATTATTGGCTTGATGGGGGTAACCCTTGCACGATAGCATGAAACTGATCGGATGACTTCAAGTCATCCGATCAGTGAGCCATAGAAATTTTTACATCCTGATGGCGATAAATTTCCATCGGGGAGAAAATAAATTTTCATCGGGAAGAAAATAAATTTACATCAGGATGAAAATTTAAGCGGGTACTGATGAAAAAATTGCCCGTTCATTAAAGAAGGAATTGACCATGCAAACACGACGTCATTTTATACAACAAAGTTTGCTTGCCGGAGGGGCGCTGCTGGTGTCGGGCGGCCCCGGTTTGGCAGCTTCCATTCGCGATAAAAACGATCGGGAACAAGATGTTTCTGCTTTTTCGAAGCGCTTGAAACCGATGGGGCGCATACTCGAACTCGAAGGCTATTACGTTTGGGGCTGTAGCCCGATTGTGGCACCCGACGGCAAGTTTCACGTGTTTTTTTCGCGTTGGAATGCTGAGAAGGGCATGGGCGGCTGGATCAACAGTTCGGAGATTGCACATGCCGTGGCTGATGAGGCAGCGGGCCCTTACCGCAACGTAGAAACCATTCTGGCCCCGCGTGGTGAAGGTTTTTGGGATGGCACCACTTGTCACAACCCACATATCCAGTTGGTTGACGACACCTATTGCCTGTTTTATATCGGCAATTCGAACCGGAAAACAAATACCAAGCGTATCGGGCTGGCAACCGCCAACTCGCTCAATGGCCCGTGGAAACGGCCGGACAAACCACTGCTGGAGGCAGGACCGGAAGGGGCCTGGGATGATCATTGCACCTCGAATCCTTCCTTTCTGAAACATCCAAACGGACAATATTGGCTGTATTACAAAGGCTGGAACAACGAAGAATATGAAAATCCGGTGGATCCGGCCATTCGCGGAAACCGCAAATACGGACTGGCGATAGCCGAACAGCTGGAAGGGCCGTACGTTCGCTATGCCGAAAATCCCATCATCGACTATTCGGCCTTGGGCAACAACCGCCAGTTGGAAGATGGCAATGTGTTTCGCGAGAACGGGAAGTTCTACATGCTGGCACGCGACATGGGGCGTTTCGACCATGAGGTAGGCATCATTCTGGAGTCGGACGATGGGATCCATTGGTCGGAACCCAAAATCAGCTATTTCGGGGTGTCGCATTACATCAACCAGCCACCAAAGCCGAAGCATTTGAGTAAGTACGGCCGGTTTGAGCGGCCCCAAGTTTTGATGCAGCATGGAAAACCCACGCACCTGTTTGTCACCACGCAAGGCGGAAAATATTGGACATCCACTCCTTTTGTTTTTGAAATTGAAGCGGATGCACATAAGTAAGATATATTGATCGGATGACTCAAAGTCATCCGATCAATAAAAAGATAAACGAAAACGCTTTGGAAATGATAAAATTGATCAGCTTTTTATTGATGACTTGCCTATTGGCTTTCGGGAAAACAAACGCAAACGCCAAGCCCACCATTTATACGATTGGCGATTCAACCGTAAAAAACGGGCGGGGTGATGGCTCCGGTGGCCTTTGGGGCTGGGGTGATCCCTTGGTGCAGTTTTTTGATACCAGCCGGGTTGAGGTGGAAAACCATGCCCTGGGCGGAACAAGCAGCCGCACCTTTCGCACCAAAGGACTGTGGCAACCTGTGCTGGAAAGGCTTCAGCCGGGCGATTATGTGCTGATGCAGTTCGGCCATAACGATGCCGGCCCAATCAACGACGACTTCCGGGCGCGCGGCACGATCAAGGGCGTTGGCGATGAGTCGGAGGAAATCGACAACCTGCTTACCGGTGAGCACGAGGTGGTGCACAGCTATGGCTGGTACCTCCGTCAGTATATTCAGGAAGCCAAAGCGAAAGGGGCCATTCCGGTGGTCATGTCGCCCATTCCGCGTAACAGTTGGAAGGATGGCCGGGTGCCGCGCAATGATCAAAGTTATGGCTTGTGGGCCAAAGAGGTGGCCTTGGCCGAAGGCGTTGAATTCATCAACTTAAACGAAAAAATGGCCTCGGCCATGGAAAAGCTGGGCGAAGCGCAGGTGACGGGCAATTTGTTCTTTGAGCACGATCACACGCACACTTCGGCAAAAGGAGCGGTGCTGGCGGCTGCGCTGATTGTGGAGGGCCTGCGCGAGGCTGAGAACTGCCCGCTGAAAGATTATCTGTTGGAGAATCCAACCATCAACTTCCCGGAAAAAAAGAAGGTCTTTTTGATTGGCGATTCGACCGTGGCTGGCGGCAGTGGCGAAATTGTCGGTTGGGGGCGCGAACTGCCAGCCTTTTTTGACAGCAGCCGGGTAGAAACCATCAACAAAGCCCGTGGTGGGCGCAGCAGCCGTACTTTTCTGTACGAAGGTTTGTGGGATGAACTTGTTCCGCAACTGGGCAGGGGCGATTTTGTGCTGATGCAGTTTGGCCACAACGATGGCGGCAATATCGACAAAGCCAAATACCGGGGTTCACTGCCGGGAACTGGTGATGAAACGCAGGAAGTGACCCGTGAGGATGGCTCCAAGGAAACGGTGCACACTTATGGCTGGTATATGAAACAGTACATCGCTGATGCGCAGGCCAAAGGAGCGATCCCGATTGTCGTTTCCATGATTCCGCGTAACAGGTGGAAGGACGGGAAAGTGGAACGGGCTTCGGACAGTTGCGGCAAATGGGCCAGGGAAGTGGCCGAACAAACCGGTGCTTTCTTTATTGATTTGAATGAAGCCGTGGCTGCCGAATACGAAGCAATGGGAGCGGAGGCAGTCAGCGCGTTCTTCCCGGGCGATCATACGCACACCAATTCCGCGGGTGCCCTGCTGAATGCGAAAATCCTGGCGCAGCAGATCGCACGAATCAAGGAATGTCCCTTGCGGGGAGCGGTTAGTGTCAGTGGGCAGTCGCAGTGATCCAGTATCAAGGATCATCAGCAATCCAGTTAGTAACTAATATCCAATAACCAATGACCAATTTAAAATTATTTCTAATCCTGTTCTTACTCGCTGGCTTAACCGCTTCGGCCCAACGCCAGATGGAGCATCTGTCGCGTGGGCTGGTGGCTGTGCAGGCAGGCAAAGACAGCATTTTTGTAAGCTGGCGCCTGCTGCATTCCGATGCCGAAGACGTGGCTTTCAACGTTTATCGGCAGTCTGAAAATGGTGAAGAAGTTCTGTTGAATGACAAACCTGTAACTGATGCGACCTCGCTGATGGATGTTGCCAGCTTGCCCAATGGGATCTATACCTACCTGGTAAAACCTGACGGTAGTGGAACTGAATCCGAGCCTGATGGTTCCTATCGACTGGTGAAAACCGACGAAGTGCAGCCCTGGCTCACCATTCCCCTGCAAACACCCGAACGATACTCGCCCGGTGATATCGCTCCCGGCGATTTGGATGGCGACGGCGATTATGAGTTGGTAGTGCATATGACCGGCCGCGGGCGCGACAACAGCCACAAGGGCATGACCTCTGAGCCGGTTTTTCATGCTTACAAGCAGGACGGCACTTTGTTGTGGAGCATCAATTTGGGCAAGAATATCCGCGAGGGCGCTCATTATACCCAGTTTTTGGTGTATGATTTTGATGGCGATAGCCGCGCCGAAGTGGCCATGAAAACAGCAGACGGCACCGTTGATGGCACCGGGAAAGTGATCGGTGATGCGTCGGCTGACCACCGGAATCAGGACGGGCACATTTTGCGTGGGCCGGAGTTTCTCACCGTGTTTGACGGACTGACCGGAGCGGCATTGGCTACCGTGCCTTATCAGGCTGGCCGTCACCCCGAGAAAGAAAATCCAACGCCTGAAGAGTTGAAAGCGACTTGGGGTGACAACTATGGCAATCGCTCGGAGCGTTACCTGGCCTGCGTGGCTTACCTCGACGGCGAGCGTCCGTCAATCGTAATGTGCCGGGGCTACTACACCCGGGCGACTTTGGCTGCCTACGACTGGCGCGACGGAAAACTCACCCAACGCTGGCTGTTCGACAGTGACGACGGCACGCCCGGCAATCGTGCTTATCGAGGGCAAGGCAACCACAGCGTGAGTGTGGGCGATGTGGATGGAGATGGCAAAGATGAAATTATTTACGGGGCGGCCGCCATTGACCACGACGGCACGGGCCTTTATTCAACGGGGCTGGGGCATGGCGATGCGCTGCATCTTTCGGACTTGGACCCTACACGCCCTGGCCTGGAAGTATTCAACATTCAGGAACGCTTTGACGATGCAGGAATGAGCTTCCGTGATGCGGATACAGGTGAAATTCTTTGGAAAGTTCCATCGGTAAAGGCAGCCGATTCGGGTGGTGATAAAGGAGAAGGGCCCGGCCGCGGAGTTTCTTTCAATATCGATCCGCGCCATCCGGGAAACGAGTGCTGGGTTTTTGGAGCAGGCATCAGTGGTTTGTGGAATGCGCAAGGCGAGAAAATCTCGGAAACCACGCCGCGCAGTTGCAACTTTGCGGTGTGGTGGGATGGTGACCTGCTTCGCGAGCTGCTTGACAGAAACCGGATCATGAAGTGGGACTGGCAAAACGAGACCCTCACCAACTTATTGGTAGCCGACGGTTGCCAGAGCAATAACGGCTCCAAGTCAACGCCGGCCTTAAGCGCCGACCTGTTTGGCGACTGGCGGGAGGAAGTGGTCCTGCGTACAGAAGACAACCAATCGTTACGGATTTATACCACCACCATTCCTACGCAGCACCGCTTGGTTACCCTGATGCACGACCCCATTTACCGGTTGAGCATTGCCTGGCAGAATGTGGCCTATAACCAACCACCTCATCCCGGATTTTATATTGGAGAGGATATGGAACAGCCTGAAAAGCCCCGGTTGAACCTGATTAAATTTCATCCGGAATCGATCACCAAGAAGAACTCAAAATGAACTGTTTTTATAAGAAAGAAGCTAATCGGATTTAAAAGAGCAAAATAAGCAGTTAAAAGCAACGCAAAAACAAATTACTTATGAACTGTCAATTCTGGAAACAAATCACATTGAGCAGCCTGGTGTTACTCGGGTTGAACCTTGCCGGGGCACTGGCTCAGAAAGTTACTGACTCAACAACTCCACTACACTTGCTACAGCCTGAATATGATACGCCTTATGGGAAGCCCGATGTGAAGGCAATCGAAGAAGTTCTGGAACGGGTGCATGATTACCTGGAATCCACAACGCCGATGAAACTGATTGATCGGGCGTCAGGAGCGGAGTTGGATGACTTCAATGAAATCGACGAAAATACGATTTTTAAACCAGGCGACTATCGTTTGATCAGTTACGAGTGGGGCGTCACTTATGCCGGGATGCTTCTGGCTGCAGAAAGCACAGGCGACAAGCGCTATGCGGACTACACTCATAACCGCCTGCGATTTTTGGAAAGTATCCGTCCGCATTTTCTGGAATTGGAGAAAGAGCAGGCAGGAGTGAAACATGCCATGTACTCGGTCATTCACCCCCATGCGCTGGATGATGCCGGCGCCATGTGTGCGGCCATGATTAAAGCCAAACGTGCCGGATTGGATGCTGACCTTGATCCGATGATTTCAAATTTCATTGATTACATCAGCAACAAACAATTCCGGTTTGATGATGGCACCATGGCCCGCAACCGGCCGCAACCCAACTCGCTGTGGTTGGACGACTTGTTTATGAGTGTGCCGGCCCTGGCGCAAATGGGTAAGTATACAGGCGAGAATAATTATTACGACGATGCGGTGAAGCAAGTGCTGCAGTTTTCGAAGCGCATGTTCAATTACGAAAAAGGGCTGTACATGCATGGCTGGATCATGGGCATGGAAGAGCATCCCGAATTTTATTGGGGCCGCGCCAACGGCTGGGCGGTGATGACGATGGTGGAACTGCTGGAGGTTTTGCCGGCTGATTACCCTGGTCGCGACCAGGTGCTTGACTTATTGCAACGGCACCTGCGCGGCTTGGCCAATTACCAGTCGGGGCAGGGATTTTGGCACCAACTGCTCGACCGGAATGATTCGTACCTGGAAACATCGGCCACCGCCATTTACACTTATGCCATGGCCCGCGCCATCAACCGCGGTTATGTCGATGGCAAAGTTTATGGGCCTGTGGCTTGTTTGGCCTGGAATGCTGTGGCCACCAAGGTGAATGAAAAAGGACAGGTGGAAGGTACCTGTGTTGGAACTGGCATGGGCTTCGACCCGGCATTCTATTATTACCGTCCGGTGAATGTTTATGCAGCCCATAGTTATGGACCGGTTTTGCTGGCCGGCGCCGAAATGATTGAGCTGGTTAAATCGAATGAAATCAGAATAAACGACAGCTCGCTGCAGTTCTACGATCATCAGAATGAAGAAACAACAGGTTGGAAGTTTGATTTAGGCTCTGGAACTTTAAAAGAAGGGTTTATCCAGGTGGATGAGCACTCGCTTTACAGCGCTGAAAGAGGCTTTGGATTCGTCACTGAAAAGCGTTTGAAATCGGTGAAAAGCGATGGAGAAGATGAGCTGAATAGTGATTTTATCACCAGCGATCGTCCCTTTTACTTTGCGGTTGACGTACCCGAAGGACGGTATAAAATAACGCTGACCTTAGGCGATCCCAGCGGGGAATCTGCCACAACAGTTAAGGCCGAATCGCGCCGGTTGATGCTTGAGAATATTCGAACCCGAAAAGGCGAAGTAGTGACTAAAACCGTGGTGGTGGATGTGCGTACGCCCCGAATCAATGCCACTGAAGAAATTCGCAGGAAATCACGGGAAATGACTTATTTGAATTGGGACGACAAACTCACCCTCGAATTCAACGGACCGAAACCTTGTGTTTCCTCCATTGAGATTGAACCGGCAAACGACTTGCCGGTGATCTTTCTGGCCGGAAACTCAACAGTTGTTGATCAGGAACACGAACCTTGGGCTTCATGGGGACAACTATTTCCACGTTTCTTAAAACCAGAGATTGTGGTTGCTAACTATGCGGAATCTGGGGAGACACTGAAAGCGTTCCGGCGTGAAAAGCGACTGCAAAAAATACTGAGCGTGATGAAACCGGGCGATTACCTTTTTATGGAGTTTGCCCACAATGATCAGAAACCGGGCGGAAACCATGTGGAGCCGTTCACCACTTACCAGGATGAGCTGAGGAATTTTATCAGCGAAGCCAGAAAGCGCGGTGCGCATCCGGTTTTGGTGACTTCGACCAACCGCCGAAAATTTGACGAGCAGGGAAAGATTGAAAACACTCTGGAAGATTATCCCGAAGCCATGCGCCAGTTGGCGAAAGCTGACAACCTTCCGTTAATTGACCTGAATGCCATGAGCAAACAGCTTTATGAGGCACTGGGTGTGGAAGACTCGAAAAAGGCGTTCGTGCATTATCCGGCCAACACCTATCCCGGACAGGATAAGGCCCTTGCCGACAATACGCATTTTAGTACTTACGGGGCGTATGAATTGGCGAAGTGTGTCGTTCAGGGTATTCAGGACAACAAGATGGCGTTGGCCGATTATGTGGTGAGTGATTTTGATGGTTTTGATCCATCAATACCAGATGATTGGAAAAGCTTTTTTTGGCCCGAAAGTCCGTCAGCCGAAGTTGCCAAGCCCGATGGTAATTAATAGTTCCCGGCAGATCGGTTAAAAAAACAGGAGAGATATTAGGAATCGAAATGAATCATAAATGTTCTAAAATCAAAATGATATGAATAAGTTAATTGCGATGTTGCTGTTGGCGTTTGTGGGTTTGTCTGCATGTGCCAATAAACTTCCTTCCAAGGAAGAGATCATGGATAAAATGGTATTGACGAATGCCTATTTGATGAAAAAATGGCCCGACCCGGGCGTGAATGTCATTACCAACCGGGAGCGTCCGAGTAACCTGTGGACCCGTGCGGTCTATTACGAAGGCTTGATGGCTTTGTATGCGCTAAATCCGGATCAGAAGTATTACGATTACGCCGTTACCTGGGGAGAAGCACACAACTGGGGATTACGCAATGGGGTAGAAACCCGCCACGCGGATAACCATTGTGCCGGCCAAACTTACCTCGATTTGTACGAAATGGATGCCCAACCCGAGCGGATCCGGGATATTAAGGCTTCGATCGATTTGATGATGGAAACCGAAAAGATTGATGATTGGGACTGGATTGACGCCCTGCAAATGGCGATGCCGGTTTTTGCCAAACTGAGTGTGATAACCGGCGATCAAAGCTATTCGCAGCGCATGTACGATATGTACATGGATACGAAAGTCGCCCAGGGCTTGTGGAATCCCGAAGACCAGCTTTGGTGGCGCGATAAGGACTTTTTGCCACCGTATCGGGAACCGAATGGTGAAGATTGCTATTGGTCGCGTGGCAATGGCTGGGTGGTTGCTGCACTGGTGCGTGTGCTCGAAATTCTGCCTGAAGATGACCCTCATGGCGACGAATATCAAAACACTTTGTTACAAATGCTCGAAGCACTGGTTCCGCTGCAGCGCGAAGATGGTTTTTGGGGCGTTAGTCTGCACGATCCCAGCCATTTTGAAGGCCCTGAGACTTCAGGAACAGCTTTGTTTGTTTACGGCATGGCCTGGTGCGTCAATCAAGGGCTGCTGAAGGAAAAGAAGTATAAGCCCATCATCACCAAAGCCTGGAATGCCATGGTAAACGATGCCGTTCACCCCAACGGGTTTTTAGGCTACTTGCAGGGAACCGGGAAAGAGCCCAAGGATGGGCAGCCGGTGACTTACACCTCCAAACCCGATTTTGAAGACTACGGCCTCGGCTGTTTCTTACTGGCTGGAAGCGAAGTGTACCGAATGGCGAAATAGTCGCAAATAGCACAAAGTTAAAGGAAACTCCGGGGGCTTTTATTCCCGGAGTTTCTTACCTTTCGTTTACGATTGGTCGATCGTAGTTGATTGATGGCTGTAAGGAATGTTTGAGAGTATTGGGGTTGAACAGGAGTGACCATCGTGGTTTTTGAAATTGATTGTGATGAAGCAGGACGAAAAATACCTATTTTCTCAACTGAGATCCGGAAACGAAAAGGCTTTCGAGTACTTTTTCAAAACCTATTTTGAGCAGCTTTATCAATATGCCTTTCAAATAACCAAGGAGCAATTTCAGTCCGAGGAAATTGTAGAAGATACCTTTGTCATGCTTTGGGAAAAGCGCCGGAAAATAGATTTGCATGGCACACCAAAATCTTACCTGTTCCAAATGGTTTATAACCAATGCCTCAATTATTTCAAGCACAAAAAAGTAGGCGATAAATACAGAGAGTTCTTCTTGTATCACCAGCCGGTTTCCGACCTTTCGGGTTCTCAGTCCGGCTATCCTCTGGAGACTTTGATCAATCAAGAATTTCAGGAGGTAGTGGAAAAATCTATCCAGAAGTTGCCCCCGCAGTGCCGCCAAATATTTATCATGAGCCGACTGGAAGGAAGAAAAAATAAGGAAATCGCGGTGATTTTAGGAATCTCAGTAAATACCGTTAAGACGCAGTTGTTGAGGGGATTGAAGTCTGTTCGATCTGATTTGATAGATTTGGTTATTCTTTTTTTTCTGAAAAAGTAAGTTTTCTTGTCACCCTTTTTTTTGCTCAAGTTGTCCTAGTTTACATACGCAAGAAATGTCTGATTGCTGACCAATGGATGAACTGATTTTAAAATGTTTGCAAGATGAAGCTTCCGCAGAGGAACAACGGGAAGTTTGGACTTGGTTGAAAGATCGCAATAACTTTGATCGATACCAACGCTTGCGTGATTCGTGGCTGGCAAGCGGGATGATTCAAAAAAAATCTGCTTTTGACCTCGAGCAGCGATATAAAAAAGTACAGGTACGTATTCACTCCAGGAATCAGGTTGCTCACTATTTTAGACTGAAACCATTAAACTCAATATGGAAAGTTGCTGCCCTTTTTATTTTTGCTTTTCTGCTTGGTTTTTCCATTACCCAACTTACCTCCAGCAATGATTTTGTTGGTTTGGCCGAAAACCAGTACCATATTGAAGTTCCACGAGGAGCCAAAATTAGCCTGGACCTGGCCGACGGCACCAGCGTATGGTTAAATGCCGGGAGCCGCCTTAGTTACTCCAATGCATTCAACCTGGAAGACCGCACGGTTCATCTGGTGGGTGAAGGCTATTTTGAAGTGGCAGAAAATAAGCAAATTCCTTTTCTGGTGAAGGCTGACGGCGTCGTGGTAAAAGCCATCGGAACAGCCTTTAATGTCAAGGCCTATCCCGATGAGGCGTTGGTAGAAGCTACCCTGGTGGAGGGAATTATCGACGTGTCAGAAGGCCGGCAAACCATCCGGCTCGAACCCAATCAAAAAGTGTCCTTTATTCGGAATTCAGCCCATTTAGTTGATCAGACCAATGCTCAGGGAGAAAATGAACAGCTTGCAGCAGATTCGCAAAGCATCCGAACGGTAAATATTATTCACACCAGAAACATCAATCCCAATTTATATACCTCGTGGCGGAGCCAGCGCTGGATTTTTGAGCGTGCGAAACTGGCTGAATTTACCAAAATACTGGAACGCCGCTACGATGTGAAGGTGTATGTGATGGACAACGAACTGAACGACTATAAAATTTCCGGATCCATTCATCAACAAACATTGGATCAACTGTTAAATGCCGTTCGACTTACAGTTCCGATCAACTATAAAATCATCAACAATGAAGTGCTTTTGACATTGGACGAACGACTGGAAAAAGAATATAAAATGCTTATGAATAAATCTACGAACTAAATAAAAAGAGATGGGAGAACGAATTCTCCCATCTCCGGCATGTTTTAATTAAACCCTTTGGGAGTTTCTTGGCAGTTGGTCCCAAAGTAGTTGTTTAACTATTAACGAAGTAAAACTATGAAAAAAAAACAAATGAACGCTTCTCTATGGATAAAGAGAAGGTTAAAAACACTGTTGCTGACTATGAAGCTTACAAGTTTATTTCTTTTACTGGCGGTTATTCATGTTAGTGCGAGCACTTACTCCCAAAACACCAAGTTTAGTCTTAAACTTACAGAAAAGACCGTGAAGGATGTTTTGTTGGAAATTGAAAACCAGAGTAAATTTCATTTTTTGTACAATGATGAGTTTACGGATCTGAGTCGGAGAGTTTCCATTGACGTTGACGATGTCCAGGTTGATGATATTTTGGATGAGCTGTTTTCCGGGGCTGACCTGACCTATAAGCTAATGGATAACAACTTGATTGTGATTACGCCCTCCAATGCAGAGTTGGCTCAGCCATCGCGTGTTACCGGGCGGGTAGTCGATCAGTCTGGTACTCCGTTGCCGGGGGTTACGGTGGTTGAAAAAGGAACAACCAATGGTACGGTCACTAATCTGGATGGGAATTATACCATCAATGTTTCCGAAGGTGCCGTGTTGCATTTTTCGTTTGTTGGCATGGTGCCAGTCGAAGTGGCAGTTGCAAACCAAGGCGAAATCAATATCACCCTCGAAGAAGACATGATGGGCATTGATGAAGTTGTGGTGGTTGGTTATGGAACCCAAAAGAAAGCTGATATTATCAACTCGGTGGCCTCCATGGATGCTGAAAAGCTCAATGAACGACCGGTGAATAAAGTAGACCAAGCGTTGATCGGTCAAATGTCGGGGGTACGTGTAAAGCAAACCAGTGGTTTGCCCGGCCAGGGATTTAGCATCCAGGTTCGTGGTACCGGATCCATTACAGCCAATAATGAACCGCTTTATGTGGTTGACGGTTTTCCAATGGAAGTATCTCCTCAATCATCAAGCGGTAGCTTCTCCGGAGGTAACCCGCTGACCAATTTGAACCCCAATGACATTGAGTCGATCCAGGTGTTGAAAGATGCTGCTGCCGCTTCCATTTATGGATCACGCGGATCAAACGGGGTAGTGATTATCACGACCAAAACAGGAAAAAGCGGGAAGCCACAAATTTCCTTTAATTCATATTTTGGATGGAACGAGACCGTGAAAAAGCTGGATGTGCTTTCGGCTGAAGAATTTGCCGAACGTCAGATTGAGCACATGAACTATTTTTGGGTTCGTGATCATGCCGCTGATCTGGGAGCAACCTCATCACAATCAAATGCCGAAAGGCGAGCACTTTTAGGACTCGACGCAGGGGAGTACAACACCAAATACATGTGGGACGATCGTTGGCTTCAGGATGGCCACCCCGGACTGGATTATGTCGATTGGCAGGATCTGTTCTTCCGGAAAGGGTTGGTTCAAAGTTACCAGCTCTCGGCTACCGGTGGAAATGAAACCGTGAATTACTATGTCTCCGGCGATTATCTCGATCAGGATGGAATTGCGATTGGCGTGAATTACAAACGATACAGCGCCCGAGCCAATGTGGAGGTCAGCCCGAACGATAACCTGCGTTTTGGTTTAAATATTGCGCCTTCGTACAGCGAAGAACTCGACCCAAATGTGGAAGGAAAAGATGCCATTACACACATTGTGGTTGGGATGAACCCCATTGTAGAATCATCAACCGGAGCCGAGGGAACCAATGTTGGCGAAAATACCAGCTACGCCTGGGGAACCTCTCGCGTGAGCCCGATTGCCGAAGCCAAGAATGTGGACCGCATGAGTCAGACGTTCCGGAACATTACCACCACTTTTGTGGAATACCAGCTGATTGACGGATTGAAATTCAAAACGAATATCAATTTTGACGTGCATAACAACGAAGCCAAGCGTTTTACGCCGGCTTTTATTACCCGAAATCGTACTGCAAGTGCCAGTCGGTCAGGTTATAATCGGGTCAACTTTGTCAATGAGAACACATTGAATTATAACAAGTCAATTGGCGATCATAATTTTGATTTGCTGGCCGGTTATTCTTATAGTACGTTCAAACTTGAAACTTACAGCATTAGCGGAACGGGCTTTGCCTCGGATGCTATTCCAACTTTGAATGCTGCCTCCAGCACCAGTGGAACATCTTTTGAAACAAAGAATACATTGATTTCCTATTTTGGTAGAGCACAATACAATTACAAGAGCAAATATTTGGCGCAGGTCAGTCTTCGTCGTGATGGTTCGTCCAAATTTGGAGCCAACACCAAGTGGGGGGTGTTCCCCTCAGCTTCAATCGGATGGCGTGTTTCTGAAGAAAGTTTTATGGATGATGTCACTTTCTTCGATAACCTGAAACTTCGTGCCAGCTGGGGACTTGCGGGTAACAATGGTGTAGGCGATTACGACCAGATTGCCCGGTTGACTTTTGCCAACTACAGCAATGGAGGAAACCTGGTCAATGGTATGGTTCCATCAAATTTTGCCAACCCCGATTTGAGTTGGGAAACCTCAGAAACCTTCGATGTAGGGCTTGATTTTAGCATCCTTTCCAATCGGGTGAATGGTTCGTTCGATTATTACACAAAACGCAATACCGACCTGCTGTTGAATATTCCGGTGCCCACGGCCAGTGGATTTGGAACCGCTTTGACCAATATCGGAGAAGTGCTGAACAAAGGTTGGGAGTTTGAAGTAACAACCCGAAATATGGTGGGCGACTTTAAATGGCAAACGATGATCAATTTGAGCCACAACACCAATGAAGTGAAAAAACTGGGACCAAACAATACCCCGATTTTTGGCGGTGGATGGGATATAACGCACAATGTTCTGGAGGTTGGACGCCCGATGTACACGCTATATGTGGTTCAGCAAAATGGGCTGCTGACAACCGCTGACATTGAAAATGGCTATCCCGTTTACGGAAACCAGCAAGCCGGTGATCCAAAATATGTTGATCAGCTGACAGTTGACACCAACGGAGATGGCGTCCCAGATCAGGCTGATGGCATCATTGACGCCGACGACCGTACTTATTCGGGGCAGCCCAACCCGGACTATGTGTGGGGGATCACCAACAATTTTGCTTACAAGGGCTTTGATCTTTCCGTGCTGGTACAAGGACAGTGGGGTGGCGTACTCTACTCGACCTTTGGACGGGCCATGTACCGAACGGGTATGGGAGCCAATGAAAATACCCTTGGAATTACCCGCGAGAGGGTAAGATGGGAAGAAGACAAAGTTTATACCGAAGCCGACTTGGCCGGAAAAACAAGGAAGTCACCCTCTGTATTCGGGCGGATCAAAAATACCGACTGGCTTTATCCAAACGATTACTGGCGGATTAGGAACATTACTTTAGGTTATGATTTAGGCCGTCACATTCGCTCGCATGTGATTAGTGGCGCCCGAATCTATGTCACTGCTGAAAACTGGTTTGGAGCCGACAAATACGATGGTGGTTTTAACCCGGAAGCCGTAAATAACAGCGGTGATGACTATGGTGCTTTCCCGCTGTCTAAATCGATGGTGTTTGGGGTAAACTTGAAATTTTAACTGCTAGAATTAAATCGTTATGAAAAAAATATGTTTATTACTGATCAGTTTGGTACTCGTTTTCACTGCTTGTGAGGATGACCTTGACCTGGCTCCGATTTCAGAGCCTAGTGCTGCCAACTTTTATAACAATACCGAAGACTTTGAATTGGCTATCAACGGAGTTTACAATGCCTTGGGCGATTATCCGGCGAATCATTTGTACCTGTCCGAAGTTCGAAGCGACAATATTTATTCGCCCGGAACCGGAGTGAGGGAATGGAACCCGGTGAATAATTTTGAAAGAACCTTACAGACAAATCCGCTGATGGCTACAGCATGGAATTCATCCTATCGCGGAATTTTTCTGGCGAACATGGTATTGGACCAAATCAGCGAAGAGAAGGTGGAAGATACTGCTACCCGTTCGAGATTGATAGGCGAAGCCAAGTTCCTTCGCGCTTTACTCTACCTTGATCTGGTTCGCTTTTTTGGTAAAGTGCCCATTTATGATAAAGCCTATTCGCCTACCGAAGCGCTTGAAATACCGCGCTCACCGGTGTCCGAGGTATATACGCTGATTACGCAGGATTTGCAGGATGCAATTGGCAGTTTACCTGCTTCATACAATACACCGGGCAAAGCAACTTCGCACGCAGCTCGCGCTTTGCTGGCCCGCACCTATCTGACTATGTCGGGTCCTGACTATGGAATTGAAGGTCCTGGATTGGGAGAAGATCATTATAGTGAAGCACTCACGCTGCTCAACGAAGTAATTTCGAGCGGACAATACGGTTGGGTGACTGATTATGCTTCCATTTTCAGCTATACCAACGAAAATAATCCAGACATTGTCTTCGATATTCAGTTCATCAACGATGGAGCAACTGGTGATCGTGGTATTGGTACTATCTTACCAACCTTAATGTATCTCGAAAACTACGCACGTATTACGCTGCCCTTTGCGGGTGGGGTTCCCAACGATGGAACCGGTGGTCTGGATCCTTCAGACGATTTGGTTAACTCCTTCGACGAGGCCGATGTGCGGGATGATGCCTCCATTTTGATGTCATTTATCGATGAAAACAGCAACCCGGTTAATCACCCGCAGTACGTTAAATTTTTAAGTTTGAACCATATTCCCGCTGACCGCTTTAACTGGGGAATTAACTTCCCGGTGATTCGCTACACCGATGTACTGATGATGAAAGCCGAAGCCTTGCTGCAAACTGGCGGAAGTCAAACTGACATTGATGATATTGTGAATGATGTCCGCGAACGAGCCGGGTTGACTCCCGTGTCCAACGTCGATTTGGACATGCTCCTCGAAGAGCGCCGCAAAGAGTTCATGGCCGAAGGCTTACGATGGCATGACTTGGTTCGTACAGGAAAAGCGATTGACGTGATGAATGCTTTTGCTGCCAGTGACGACGATGCTGATAAAATTAGTACAGTAGTGGCTAATGACTTGATTTATGCCATCCACCAAGATCAGTTGGAAGTAAAGAGAGGCTTGTACGAGCAAAATCCGGGATATTAAAAAAATGACCCTGCTTTAGTTCGACCAGAGCTTAGGTTTGATGAGGAAGACCCCGGCAATTTTGTCGGGGTCTTTCGATTGTTCAATTACCGGCTCAAAGTCACACTTACCTTTTCAATCTGCCCACCCATAGGCGGGTTCATCTTCGATATTTTGACTGAAGCCTTGTCAATAGCCGGAAGTTCAGCAAAAAGCTGATCCAGAATACGGGTGGCCACGTGCTCCAGCAAATCCGAAGGAATGGCCATTTCCTGCTTAATCAAGCTGTACACTTTTTGGTAGTCCAGCGCATCTTCCAGCCGGTCCGACTTTCCCGCGGCAGCACAATCCGTTTGAATGCTGACATTCAGAATAAATTTGTTGCCTACTTCTTTTTCAATCGGATAATGTCCGTGGTATGCAAAAAACTCCAGTCCTTCCAAATCAATTTGTCCCATTTTTGCTTGCTTTTAGTGTGAAATGAAAGGGTCAAAATTAATTTTTCTTTTTCAGAAATGGATTTTATTGAACTTAAAACCCTTTGTGCAGAATCATTTTATATTTTTGTGGGCTATACATTAATTTAAAACTTCTATGAGCGATAAAACTCCTGAAAAAGAACCGGTAGTGAAAAAGAATTTCATTCATCAAATTATTGAAGAAGAACTGAAAGAAGGGAAAAATGACGGAAGGGTGCATACGCGTTTTCCGCCCGAGCCGAACGGCTACCTGCACATTGGGCATGCCAAATCCATTTGCCTGAATTTTGGGACCGCTCAGAAGTACAATGGGTTGACAAACCTGCGTTTTGATGATACCAATCCATCGAAAGAAGAGACCGAATATGTTGAGTCGATCAAGGCCGATGTTCACTGGCTGGGCTTCGACTGGGGCGATCGCGAGTTTTATGCTTCCGATTATTTTGACCAGCTGTTTGAGTTTGCCGTGAAACTAATCCGCGAGGGGAAAGCTTATGTGGATGATCAGGATGCAGAAACCATCAGTAGTCAAAAAGGAACACCGACCCGCCCGGGGACAGAAAGCCCGTTTCGAAACCGGACACCGGACGAAAACCTGGATTTGTTTATGCGCATGAAAGCCGGTGAATTTAAGGAAGGAGAGCATGTGTTGCGTGCCAAGATTGACATGGCTTCACCCAATATGCACATGCGCGATCCCATCATTTACCGGGTGATGCATGCCCCGCACCATCGCACGGGTAACAAGTGGTGCGTGTATCCGATGTACGATTTTGCGCACGGACAAAGCGACTATTGGGAGGGAATCACCCACTCGATTTGCACTTTGGAATTTGAAGTGCACCGGCCACTGTACAACTGGTTTATCGATCAGTTGAAAGATGGCGAATACCGCCCGCGCCAGGTGGAGTTTGCCCGCCTGAACTTGACTTATACCGTGATGAGCAAGCGTAAGCTGCTCGAACTGGTGAAAGACAAGCATGTGAATGGATGGGACGACCCACGGATGCCGACCATCTCCGGCTTGCGTCGCCGGGGATACACGCCCGAATCGATCCGAAACTTTGCCGAGCGTATTGGCGTGACAAAAGTAGATGGGATGATTGACGTGGCTTTGCTGGAGCACAGCGTTCGCGAAGACCTGAACAAACGGGCGCAGCGCGTGATGGGCGTTTTGAATCCGCTGAAAGTGGTGATCACCAATTATCCGGAAGGACAGGTGGAAATGATGAGCGCCATCAACAATCCCGAAGATCCGGAGGCCGGACGAAGAGACGTTCCATTCACCAAAGAAATATACATTGAGCGCGACGATTTTATGGAAGATCCGCCGCGCAAGTTTTTCCGAATGGCGCCCGGACGCGAAGTTCGTCTGCGCTACGCCTATTACGTGACTTGCACCGATGTGGTGAAAGATGGAAACGGCGAAATTGCCGAGCTGCATTGTACCTACGACCCCGAAACCAAGGGCGGCAACTCAGCCGACGGCCGCAAAGTGAAAGCAACCATGCACTGGGTTTCGGCCACCGAAAATGTGGAAGCCGAAGTTCGGTTATACGACCGCTTGTTTTTGGATGAAGATCCGCTGGGTCACAAGGAACGGGATTTCAAAGAATTTATGAATCCGGATTCGTTGACTGTTCTCGATAAATGTTACATCGAACCTTTTGTGAAACAAGCCAAACCGCTCGACTCATTTCAGTTTGAACGGCTGGGCTATTTCAATGTCGACCTGGATAGTTCGGATGAAAAACTCGTGTTCAACCGCACCGCTCAGCTGCGCGACGATTGGGCCAAATTCAAAGGAAAATAAGGAACTGAATAACGATTTGAAAAGGCAAAGCTCTGGTAGTTTTGCCTTTTTTCTTGTTTGATTCTTGCTTCTTACCGACAATTCACCCGTATTAACCGATCCTTTTTTCACAGCCGTTTTGGTAATGCCTAGCTTTATCCCGAAAATCAACAGGAGGCTGAGATGGAAAATCGACATGAAAATCAGAATTGCCGCCCCGCGCATGAACGAAAATCGGGTGGCTCATTTTTAGGCACCATTTTAATTGTTATTGGTGTGCTTTGGATTTTGAAGGAAATTGGTTGGCACGTTGGTTTGCCCGGCTGGCACAGTATGCAACAGGCCGGATCAAACCTGATGAACCTCTTTCATTTTGGAGCCATCAGCATAAGTTGGCCGGTTATTATTTTGATTGCAGGTTTACTGGTGCTTGCTGGCCGACGGGTGATTGGCGGCTTGTTGGTTTGCCTGGCCGTCTTCTTAATCCTTCCACACTTTGTCATCATCCCCGGCATTTTGGCCTTGCTGTTTTTTCCCGTCATCTTGCTGGTGTTGGGTATTATCCTGATCAGTAAAATTCTGTAAAAGGGAGGATTGCGGCTGTTCTTTTTTGAGGAATGCGGTTTTGAGGATTGGTATGAAATGAATTTGACTATTTTAGTTGCGATAAACACAGAATATTATGGAGAACAAGGGGAATAAACGATTTTATTTTGGGATTACACTGATAGCGATTGGTGGAATCCTGATTCTTGAGCGGTTGAATTTGATACCCTGGAGTTTGGCTGATCTGCTCATCTCGTGGCAGATGTTGTTAATAGCCATTGGCGTATTTTCATTGATTGGCGGTAACCGGACCGGCGGCACCATTCTGATTGTGATTGGTGGCTTTTTTCTGGTGCCTGAAATGATTGATGTACCCAACGAAATCAGGCGTTTGTACTGGCCCATGATTCTTGTGGCTATTGGAGCTGCGTTACTTTTCAGGCACAATGGCTGCCAATCGCGCATGGAGCGGGGAACAGGGGGTGAAGATATCAATCAGTTCGATGATTTTGTGATTTTTGGCGGCCGCGAAATTTTTATCAATGCCCAGGAATTGAAAGGCGGTCGCGCAACTTCTATTTTTGGTGGAATTGAATATGATTTTCGCCAGGCCAAACTTTCTCCTCAGGGTGCGTTTGTCGATACGATTTCGGTTTTTGGCGGTTGCGGCATTAAAGTTCCGCTCGACTGGAATGTACGCAATGAAGTAACGACCGTATTTGGCGCCTTTACCGACAAGCGAGGCGATACCTTTCAGCACAGCCAGTACGATCCGTCCAAGACCATTGTCATCCGCGGGTTTACCATTTTTGGCGGTTTCGAGGTTAAGCACGTCTAACGCTATTTTATGAAGCATCCGTTTCTCAATAACAAGAAAATACTACTTTACTACGGTTTATTCTGGTTGGTTATTGGCGTGGCCAATGCCTTGGTACAGTACCTCTGGTATGGAACCGATTTGAGCGCGGCCTTTCTTTCAGCCCTTACTTTCTTTGTGCTATATCCGGTTTTGGGTGGTAGTATTTGGTTCATTATCAAATACAATAGTTTGGAAGAAAACGACTTGTTGTGGGTGATGCTTTATCATTTAATTGGAGCGAGTATTCTGAATGGAATCTGGATTTATGTCACCTTTATTCTCACAAAGATTATTGCTCCTCCCCATTTGCAGGAACTATACGATACCCTGCCCGGGAAAGTTTTTTCCGGTTATGTGCTTTATGTGCTTTACGTGCTGTTTTTCTATTCAATCAACTATTACCAAACACTGAAGGAAAAAATTCAGAAAGAATCGGAGCTTAAGGCCCTGATTCGCGAAGCGGAGCTCAGCGCGCTAAAATCACAAATCAACCCACATTTCCTTTTCAACAGTCTCAACTCGATTGCTTCGCTCACCATCAGCTCACCCGAAAAAGCCCAGGAAATGGTGATTAACTTATCACGGTTTATGCGCTACTCGCTGCAACATGATCAGGATGAAACCGTTTCGTTAAAAGATGAGCTGGAAAATATCAAGTTGTATTTGAGCATCGAGAAAGTGCGGTTTGGCCGGAAGTTGAATCCCGTTTTCAATATTGAAGAAAGCTGCCAGGGGGTTCAAATTCCGAACATGATATTGCAACCTTTATTCGAAAATGCCATTAAATATGGTGTGTACGAAGCGACGGAGCCTGTGAGTATCACCACAAAATGCAAGAATGAAAAAGGGCATGTAACCATTTGCATTGAAAATGATTATGATGGCGAATCGTCGCGAAACCGGGGCGAAGGCATTGGCTTGCGAAACATCCGGCAGCGTCTGGAGTTGATTTACGGGTCGGCTGAACTCCTTCGCATCACCGATCAAAAAACGAGTTTTAAAGTTGAATTATTACTTCCAAAAACAATACCGGCATGAAAAAAAGTTTAAAAGCATTAATCATTGAAGACGAAGAGTTGGCCCGCAACTTGCTTAAGTCGTACCTGAAAGATCACCCGGTGCTTGAAATCATTGGCGAATGTGAAAATGGCTTTGAAGGCGTTCAGAAAATTAATGAGCTGAAGCCGGATGTTGTTTTTCTGGATATTCAGATGCCGAAAATTACCGGCTTCGAAATGCTCGAACTATTGGAGCACAAACCCGAAATCATCTTTACCACGGCATACGACCAGTACGCCTTGAAGGCCTTTGATTACAATGCAGTGGACTATTTGCTCAAACCGTTTTCGAAGGAACGCATGCTCGAAGCGGTTGAAAAAGTGGTGGACCGAATCGGAAACAATGAAAATACGCACAACAAGCTGGAGCAACTCAGCAGCTATGCCGTGAATGAATACCTCAACCGGATTGTGGTGAAAGACCGGCACAAAATCAATATCATCCCGGTTGAACGTGTCCGGTACATCGAGTCGCTCGATGATTACGTATTGATTTACACGCCCGACGGCCGGCACATGAAGCAAAAAACCATGAAGTACCTGGAGTCTCACCTCAATCCCAAGGACTTCATTCGTATTCATCGTTCCTATATCGTTCATGTGGATCACATTGCCGAAATTCAGCAATACGAAAAAGAATCCTATGTGGTGATTTTGAAAGACAGAACGAAACTCAAAGTGAGTAAAACGGGCTATAAGAAAATCAAGGATGTGCTGCATTTTTGAGTGGTGAATCCAACGAATAAGTAAAAACTCCCAAGTCCTGTTTTATTGCAGGACTTTCTTATTTTTACCAACTCAACGCTGTACCATGAAGAGAGTCGTTTTCCTTTTTCTATCGCTTGTTCCACTGGGTGTTGCTGCCCAAAACGAAGTTGCCCCCGAAGGTTATAAACTGCTTTGGGTGGTTGTGATTTCGGTAGCCATTCCCGTGGTTTACTATTTCATCAAAAAAATCCTGCAAAAACCCGGAAGCCGGAAAGGTAAACCTGTTTCCGTTTCAAGGAGAAAACTAAAAATTGACCTGCTGAAAGACCGGACCTATCGCCCCAACGTGCTGACCCTGAATATTACCAACAATAGTAAAAAAGACATCGATCTGGAAGCCCCGGTTCTCTGTTTCCGGAAAATTTGGAGCAAACGCAAATTCAAACTGAAGGGAATTAACCGTTACGAAATTTATCCGCTTTATCTTGAAGCTGGCAAAACACATGAACTACGCATCGATCTGGGTGTTTTCTTTAATCATGACCGGACACTCAAACGTTTTTACTGGGCCAAGATCCGGGTTTGGGACACCAAAGGAAAGAAATATTCATCCTCGTATATCACCCTGCGAAAAAGCTTGTTTTCATAAATGAGAAACTGGCAATTTAATCATATCGATTTTTCAACTTACCCCTATTACGGGGGAAATGATTTGGGCGTGCAATATCATCCGGAGGGCTTGCAGATGAAAGTGTGGGCGCCGACAGCCGAAGCGGTTGAACTGAAAATTTACCAGCGAAGTACCGGAGGAAAGGCCATTCGGGTCGAACAGTTTAATGCACTTGCTGACGGCGTTTGGCAAGTTCAGCTTAAGGGCGACTTCAAAGGATTGTATTATACCATCCGGGTGAATGACGGGGAGTGGCTGAATGAAACGCCAGGTGTGGATGCCCGGGCGGTTGGAGCCAACGGCAAACGCGCCCTGATTTTTGATCCGAAGGAAACCGAGCCCGAAGGCTGGGAAAATGATCAGCCCATGGTGTTGGACAGTCCGGTGGAAGCGGTTTTGTATGAATTGCATGTCCGCGATTTCTCCATTTCGCCGGCGTCGGGAATGAAACACAAGGGCAAATTTTTGGCTTTTACCGAACCGGACACCAAAACCCAAGCGGGACTGGCTTCCGGAATCAGCCATTTGAAAGAGCTGGGCATTACGCATGTTCATCTGTTGCCGGTGTTCGATTTTTATACGGTGGATGAAAATCATCCGGACGAAAAATACAACTGGGGCTACGACCCGCTCAACTACAACACCCCCGAAGGGAGTTATGCCAGCAATCCGGATGATACCTCGCGGATTACGGAGTTCAAACAGCTGGTGCAAAGTCTGCACAGTGCGGGCATTGGCGTGGTGATGGATGTGGTGTACAATCACACCGGCTACACGCGCCGGTCGTATTTCAACCAAACCGTGCCGGGATATTATTACCGGCAAAATCGCAACGGCAACTTTTCGAATGCCAGTGGTTGTGGCAACGAAATTGCTTCGGAACGGGCGATGGTGCGCAAATACATGATTGACTCACTGAAATATTGGGCTTCGGAATTTCACCTCGATGGCTTTCGTTTCGACTTGATGGGCATTCATGACCTGGAAACCATGAATGCCATCCGGCACGAGCTCGATCAGTTGCGGCCGGGCATCTTGTTGTATGGTGAAGGCTGGGTCGCCGACTACAGTCCGATGGACGAAAAATACCGGGCGGTGAAAACGAATGTTCAGAGATTGAATGGGATCGCCTGTTTTAATGACGACATGCGCGATGCCATAAAAGGCAATAACTTTGACGCGAAAAACCGCGGCTTTGTCAATGGGCGAACCTTGAACGAGGAAGCCGTTAAATTTGGCGTGGTGGCTGCCTGTCATCATCCGAAGATTGTGTACAGCTATGTGGAGAGTTCGCACGAAGCTTGGGCCAAAGAGCCCTGGCAGTGTGTCAACTATGTATCGTGTCACGATAATTTTACCCTGTTCGATAAGTTGAAGCGAAGCTGTCCGAAAGCGACCGGAGACCAACTGCGAAAAATGCAGAAGCTGGCACTGGCCTTGATTTTAACCTCGCAGGGGATTCCGTTTCTGCACGCGGGCAGCGAGTTTTGCCGGACAAAGCAGGGTGAGCACAATTCGTACAAATCGCCCGACCACATCAACCAAATTGACTGGACATGGAAGTCGGCGTACCAGGATGTGTTTGATTATAGCCGAAAACTGATCAGGCTTCGGAAAGAAGTGGCGGCTTTTCGCATGCACTCGGCCGATGAGATTCGCAGGTACCTGCATTTTTCTGAAAACTATGAGCCGGGCGTGTTGGCCTATTCCATTTTAGATTTTCCCAATTCTTTTGGATGGAAGACCATTCAGCTGGTTTTTAATGCCCGTCAGGAAGCGACCACGATGCAGCTGGACGAGCATAACTGGCAAGTAGTTGCCCGTGAAGATGAAATTGAACTCAGCGGGATTGACTGTCTGTTGGATAAAAATGTGGTGGTTCCTCCGCTGTCGATGATGATTCTGGTGAAGAATGACTAGAAAATGGCCAATAACAGGTCAATGTCTTTACAGGGCAGGTTCAGCTTTTCACCCAGGTCCTTGTTGGTCAAAATGCCATTGTAAATATACACGCCACGCCGGATTCCGGTCGAGCTTTTAATGTAATTCTGAATACCTCCAATTTCGCCTACCGAAATAATAATGGGCGTCAAGACGTTGCTTAGGGCAATGGAAGCGGTGCGCGAAACCATCGAAGCCATGTTGTGTACGCAGTAGTGGATTACCCCGTGTTTGATGTACGATGGATTTTTGAGGTCTGTGGGTTTGCTGGTTTCAAAGCAGCCGCCCTGGTCAATGTTCAGATCAATAATCACCGATCCGTCCTTCATGTCTTGCACCATTTCTTCGGAAACCTGAAACTTGGTATTTGAGTTAAACGACATGGCGCCCAACACCACATCGGCCGATTTTAGCGCTTTTTTCAACACGTTGGGATAAAGCACCGAAGTGAAAATTCGCTGGCCCAGCTTGTCTTCCAGCGCCTGCAAGTTAAACATGTTGTCGTCAAAAATTTTCACCGTCACGCCCAGACCGAGGGCGGCACGTGCGGCATATTCGGCAGCTGTTTTCGCTCCCAATATCACCAGTTCGGTCGGCGAAATACCGGTGACACTGCCCAGCAGAACTCCTTTCCCGTTTCTTGAGTTGCTCAGGTATTCGCTGGCAATGGTGATGGCTGTCGAGCCGGCAATCTGGCTCATCAGGTGAACAACGGGCAAATGCTTTTCTTCATTTTCCATGTACTCATAAGCAATGGTAGTCACCTTCTTTTTCATCAGTTTCTGAACCGTTTCCTGGCAGTGGTTGCTCAGGTGCATGTTCGAGATCAGGGTTTGGTGCCCCCGCAGCAGATCCACTTCGTCGGCATCAAAAGGCGCCACGCGGATAATCACATCGCATTGGAACACTTCTTCGCGCTTTTCAACAACCACAGCACCGGCCTCGCGGTATTCTTTGTCGGAGTAGCTGGCTGCCTTGCCGGCATCTTTTTCAATGTAAATTTCGTGACCGTAGGAGACCAACAATTCAACAGCTTCGGGGGTCAATGGAATCCGGTATTCAATTTTGGAGAAATCGGAAGGAATGCCAATGGTAATTTTCTTGCCGCGGCGGCGAATTTCCAGCATTTCTTCTTTCGGCAGAAGCAGGGATTTAATTTCCGATTGTTGCTCTTTTTCAGTCATTCAGCAAAAATTAATTGGTCAATTTACTTTTTATATCGATTCTTTCAAAAAGAATCACACGATATTTGCGGTAATCCTGCGTGCCGAACTGTCCAACACCTCAATTTCGACCTTCACAATTTTTTCAGGAAGCAGGTCTTCAATATTTTCCGGCCACTCCATCATGCAGTACTTTCCGCTGTATACATAGTCGTCAAAGCCAATATCCAGCGCTTCTTCGATATTTTTAATCCGGTAGAAATCGAAATGAAAAATCCGTTCGTTGCCGGCGGTGCTGTATTCGTTGACCAGGGCAAAGGTGGGGCTGGTAATGGGGTCGGTTGATCCCAGCGCGCGGCATAAGGCCTTGATGAGGGTGGTTTTACCGGCTCCCATTTTTCCGTAGAAGGCAAAAATGCGCTCGTTTTGAAAATGCCTGAGAAATGCTTCGGCTGCCTGCGGCAGCTCCTCAATGGTGTTGATCTGAATTGAAAACATGTTTTTTACCGTCTTGGTTGCTGCAAATTTAGGTAAAGTTCATTTTAAAAAACACAAAGGCTGCGCTTTGTTCGATTTCTGTTTTCGAAAAATGTATTACTTTTGAAGAAATCACAACTCAAGCTATCATTATGAATTTGCCAGAAAACTTAAAGTACACCAAAGAACACGAATGGGTTCGTGTTGAAGAAAATATTGCATCCGTTGGAATCACCGATTTTGCGCAAGGCGAATTGGGCGATATCGTGTTTGTTGAAATTGAAACGGAAGGCGAAGAGCTGGACAAAGGCGAAACCTTTGGAACGGTTGAAGCCGTGAAAACGGTATCCGACTTGTTTATGCCCGTTGGCGGGAAAGTGCTCGAATTCAACACCGCACTGGAAGACGAGCCGGAACTGATTAACAAAGATCCCTACGGAAAAGGCTGGATGATTAAAATTGAAATGAGCGATGCCGCCGATTTGGACGACCTGATGGACGCCGCCGCTTACCAGGCCATGCTCGAAGCATAATTTGAAAGCTTGATCCTTTGTCTGCCAGCCGAATAGGCCAATGCCTCCTGTACTTTCATTGATCGAAAAGCCATTGGTTGTCATTCAATAGTCATTTGTTGTCATTCAGTTGGGCCACTCACGATCAAATGATCTGAAACAACAAGCATTACGGCTTAATAGAGAATAGATAGTCAGCAAATAAACAACTAAAATAAATACGATCCCCGGAGAATGATTTCTTCGGGGATTTTTTTTGATTGGATATATTGGTGGAGGTGATGGATTAGGTTTGTTACCCCAACGATTGGCTCGCAGACCTAATGAAATAGGTTCCGGATCGAAGGGAATAGTCTCCAGACTTATGTGAATAGGTCGCGAACCTAAAAAAATTGGTAAAAGACCGGGTGAAATTGGTGTCGAACCTATTAGAATCAATCCAGGACCTGTCAGAATGGGTTTTGCACCTAAGTGAATAGATCCGGAACCTATTTGAATAGGTTGGGAACCTACTGGATTACGTTAAGTAACGAAGCGATTAGTAAGGCCCACATGGTATTGAAACCGAATATCGGGATCCGTCATAGGCCGGGCAATCAAAATAACCGGCGACTGGCAAGTTCTGACCCACCCTGCCGTGGCGAGCCACGGCTTCCCTCCCTTGAAAAGGGAGGGCCAGGGTGGGTCAGGCATTTATGGGTTGAAGAAACAACCAAGGGTGGTGAAATTTTACAATTCGTTATATCGTAATACAAAAGGGCCATCCCCAACGCCGGGAATGGCCCTTATATATGGCGAAAGAGAGTCATTGGATTATTTCCCGTATGGAAATAATTTCTTCATATCATTGTAAATCGTAATGGCGCTGCTATCCTGCTCCATGGCGTGGTAACGTACCGAACGGTAAAAGGCCAGTACATCCTGATAGTTGTCGTAGTCGAGCAGGATTTTGATGTCGCTAAGCTGGCGTTGCAGGTCGGTAATACCGATTAAGGTCTCGCCAATGTGCAGGCGTGCCTGGTAGTCGCGCTCAAATTCCTCTGCATCCACAAAAGCCGGCACAAAAGCTGGATATTCAGCCATGTAAGTACGTCCTTTGTCGATTTTTAATTTGTTTAGTTCGGCAACAGAACCGTATTCACGGCGTTCGTCGGTGGAGAGGTTGGGTGCTTTCGGTTTGATAATATCCTGAATTGTTTTCATGGCATCTTTCAGGCTTGTTTTTTCTTCTTCGGAAAAAACGATTTGGATTAAATCATTGTTGATCATAGGTTTTTGTTTTATTAGTTTGTAATTTTTTAAACGTTAGTGACGAAACTGCCGGATCAACTGGCTGTTTATTAGAGAGAGCCTTTACCCTGGCAGTAGTATGATTCAGCCATATGTTTGTATATTCCGATTTCATAAAAAAGGTAACCTTGAAAAGTAATAATTATTGATCAATAATTTATATTGTATCTTCGAATCCGATCAATTAAACTTATGGCAGGAATGGTTTTCGCCGTGGCGGGCTCATTTCGAAGTTTGGGAGCCAGGGAAAGTAGGCCCGGCCTATTTGTAAAAATGATCGTCTTTCCCTGTCCTGATCACCAGGTACATTCCCTGTCGCCATATTTTGTATTTCCCGTCATACTCGATCCGGATGACATCCCTTTCCGGGCATCCTCTACGTGTACACATAGCAGGCCCGTCGATCTGTACGGTATCTTTCGACACAAACTCATAAGGTGTCGAACAGCCATTGCAATCAATGGCAAACCGGAGACGCCCATCCCGGAATTCCAGGTAATGGTATTCGTCGATAAATTGAGTTCTTTTGGTTTCCAGATTTGTGATTTTGTCCAAAACCCATTGTTTGTTTTCTATGCGGGGGTTTTGGGAAAATACCTGCGCTGTTAGTAGCGAAAATGTGAAAATCAAAAAGAAGCGGATGATTGGGTTCATGGTTTTTTCTGCAAGATAAGTAAAATCCGACTGCAATTTGATATGCTTTTTCTGAACCGAAGTATTGACTTTGCAAAGAGGATTCGCACCTTTCCTGTCGAGATGGGTTCCTGCCAGGCTATGATTGACTATTCGTTATTTTTGAGCTGTAACCCTGATGATCCACACATCCTGCTGTGGTTTGCCATTTTTTACTTCACCGGGAACATGCTCCAGAATTTCATGCGTATCGATTAATTTTTTAACAAACGAAACTGGTTGAAAAGCACTAAAGGTACGATGTCCTTCTTTGCTCTTTGACCTAACAACCAAATTTCCGCTATCAAAATGTTTTTTCTCAATCTCTGTTAATTTATTTCTGAAACCATTTCCCTGTAAGGTTAAAAAAAGAATACCGCCTTGTTTAAGCACCCTAATAAGCTCGTTAAACCAAGCAAAATGCATTTCTTTTGAGAGATGGGTAAATATTGAAATACCATATACGATATCAAAGGTTTCGTTTTTATAATTTAAAGGCGGTGCAAGTTTGTTTGTAGTGAAAGAAACATTGGAAATGTTTTTGATACACCAATCAATGTATTTTTCATTGTAATCTGTGCCGTAGAACTGACAAGAATTATCCATAAACGAGGGTAGATGTCTTATAACCCTTCCGGGTCCACAACCCCAATCCAATACTTTTAAATTTTCCAGTTCCTTATACTTTCTGAAATAAGAAACTAGCCATTCAGCGGTTTCTATGCTCTTGTTGTAAAAGCTAAAGTAGTTGAGGTTAAAAGTCTCATAGATGAAATATGGCGGAGGTAGTTTCACATTTGGGTTTTCGATGTAGAACGCTCGTCTCAGTTTATACGATTTTGCATAGCTAGCGTAGTATTGTATTTTATCCAAAAACTTCATAAGTCTTAATCTACGTAAGGCGGAGATAATGGAGTACTTGTTCATAATCAAAAGTGGTTGCGTATGCAAAGAAACATGGACTAGTTTGATATGCAAAACTAAGAATTAAACAGTTGGATGAACGTTTTCAGTATTTTGGGAATGAATAATTATTCCTATTACAGCATTATTGAGTATTGTGGATAGGATCAAAAAGGAGGGAAGTCATTATAAAAATTTTGCCGGGTGCCAAATTTTAGAAATTCAACAGCTCCTTTGTCGATATATACCCCAAAACGGTATTGTCCGTGTTTGATCTTGAAAAATTTACCCCTGCTTTGAAGCGGTTCACAATGAGGAATGTCGCTAATTGTGTCAGCCTGTTCGCAAGCTTCAATAATCGTTTTTATCAGGGATTTAATTGTGGCTTGTTTTACTTTCTTGACATCCTTTAAGAACGAATTGCGGAATTCGAGTTTCATTTCAAGGCATTTAGCACTTGTTCTTTGCTGACCTTTCTGGTTTTGCGGCCTGCTTTCAATGCCTTTAACATGGAGATATTCTCCAATTCTTCGTCCGTAGCAATTGTTGCATTTTCAACCCCTTTCAAAAGCCGGACCGCTTCGAGTATTCGTTTTGCATTGGATCCTTCTTCGATATTGATTACAATTGTTTTCATTTCTATTTTGTTTGCAACAAACTTACAAATTTTAACCCGAAAAAGCTGAAATTCCATGGTTGCAAATGTGTTATGGCTTTCAGCACCGAGAATAATTTTGGACAGCAAGAGGCGTGAGAATCGCTGATTTTTATTTTTATCCCAGCATCACCACCAACTTTTTCAGGGCGACAATAAACTGGTCAATTTCGTCGAAGGTGTTGTACACGGCGAAGGAAACCCGGATGGTCGCCTGAACGCCGTAGTGATCCATCACCGGGTCGGCACACAGGCGGCCGGTGCGCACGGCAATGCCCATTTTATCGAGCATGGTCCCCAGGTCAAAGGGGTGAATCCCTTCGATATTGAAGGTAATCACGCCCGATTTTTCGGGCTGCGTGCCGTAAATGACCAGGTTCGGAATTTCCAGCATCTTTTGGGTGGCATAGGCCAATAACTCGTTTTCATAGGCCGCAATTCTATCAATTCCTAATTTTTGCAGGTAACGAATCGCTTCGCCAAAAGCGATGACGCCGGTAATGTGTGGGGTTCCGGCTTCAAACTTATAAGGCACTTCGTTGAAGGTCGTGTTTTCAAAAGTCACTTCCGAAATCATTTCGCCGCCGCCCTGGTACGGAGGCATTTGATCCAGCAATTCTTTCTTGCCATACAAAATACCAACCCCGTTTGGGCCGTACATTTTGTGCGCCGAGAACACATAAAAATCGGCATCCAGCGCTTGTACATCTACCGGAAGATGTTTTACGGCCTGTGCTCCATCAACCAAAACCTTGACTTCCTTTGCATGCGCTTTGGCAATAATCTCCCCAACCGGATTGATGGTTCCCAGGGTATTGGAGACATGAGCCACGGCCATCAGCCGGGTTTTCTCGTTGATCAGCGCATCCAGCTTTTCGACTTCCAGCCGGCCATCGTCGGTAAATGGCAGTTTGACAATTCGTGCGCCTTTGCGTTTGGCCATCAACTGCCAGGGAACAATATTGGCGTGATGCTCCATCTCCGAAACGATGATTTCATCGCCAGCCTTCACAAAGGCTTCGCCAAACGAGAAAGCAACCAGGTTAATGCTTTCTGTGGTTCCCTTCGTGAAGATGATTTCTTCGCGAGACCCGGCGTGAATGAAATCTTTTACCAAGTCGCGCACGGCTTCAAACTCGCCGGTTGCCTGATCGGCCAGGAAGTGTGCTCCGCGGTGAATGTTGCCGTAGTATTCCAGGTGCAGCTGCTCTTCCTTCTTTAAAACCGATAAGGTTTTTTGCGATGATGCAGCACTGTCCAGGTAAACCAGCGGCTTGTTGTAAACCTGTTGATCCAAAATGGGAAAATCTTTGCGTATGCGGGCTATATCGAGTGTCATGGGCTATCTGTTTTTTAATGAGAGTTTCATTTCAAGTGAGACGCTCATTAATTTCAACACAAAACTAATCTTTTTGATTGGACTTTTGAAGGCGGTTTTTACTCAGGCTCTCACTTCAAGTGAGAGCCTGAGTAAAAAATTTCATAATTTTAAAGTAAAAAATGTTTTTTGAAGCGAATCACCTTTACCATATTTATAATCGTGGTAATCTTTCCCGGAAAGTTTTTTACAGTAGGGAGAATTATATTTTCTTTTTGAGAAAGATCAGGCGGTACTGCCTTCCCTATGTGGATATTCTCGCATGGTGTCTGATGCCGAACCATTTTCATTTGATGGTACATGTGAACCATGTTGAGAGACCTATTAATATTACTGAGAGTCTCACTCCAACCAAGGGGCTCATTGATAGTAAGATCAGATCATTGAACGATTCTATTGGCATTATGCTCCGTACATATACCCGTGCGATTCAGAAGCAAGAAGGAATCAATGGTTCGCTGTTTCAGGAACACACGAAAGCTAATTGCCTTACGCAGTGCAATGGGGTTAGCCCGGCATATTTCAATCATGAATATGGCACGATAATCAATATTCCAAATCCGGAAGAAGAATACCCAGTGGTTTGCTTCAACTATATCCATCAGAATCCAGTGTTAGCAGGTTTGTGCATTTCACCTCAAGGTTGGGAGTTTTGTTCAGGACCTGATTACTATTCCAACAGAAATGGGAAACTGGTGAATAAAGGAAAAGCAAAAGAATTTGGATTGATTTGAATGAAAGGAACGACATGTAGCTTACTGAGAGTCTCACTTCAAGTGAGACTCTCAGTAACTCTCAGTAAGCTACTTCAATTAATGTCGATCACAAGAATGGCAGTAGGCCAGTTCGCCGCGGAGGCGTTTTTCAACCAACTCATCAATGCGGTCGCGAAGGGGTTCCACCCGGATGTTTTGCACCACTTCGTGTGCAAAGGCATTCATCAACATCATGCGGGCGTCGGCTTCACCAATTCCGCGTGCACGAAGGTAGAATAAGGCCTCTTCATCGATTTGACCAATGGTTGCTCCGTGACTACATTTTACATCGTCGGCGTCTATGATCAACTGCGGCTTGGTGTTCATTTTGGCCGAATCCGTCAGCAACACGTTGTTGTTGCGCTGGAAGGCGTTGGTTTTCTGCGCATCGCGCACCACATGAATCCGCCCGGCAAAAGCACCTACGGAATCTTCATCCAACACATATTTGTAAACCTGGTTACTGAGGCAATTGGGCTGTGCGTGTTCAATGTTGGTGAAGTTATCAACATGCTGTTTCTTGTCGGTAAACGACATGCCGTACAAATTGGCTTCGGCATGTTCGCCGGCCATCTCCACTTTCAGGTTATTGCGGATCAATCCGCCATGCAGGGTCGCCACGCTCGAAAGCAAATTTGAATTGGCTTCCTGTTTAAAGAAGGAGGAGTTGACCGAATTGGCCTGGTTATTTTGATTCTGAACCGTGTAAATATCAACCACAGCATCTTGTCCCACAAAGACTTCGGTGACATTGTTGGTCAGAAAATCGCGGGAACTCATGGTGTGGTCGCAGAAAATCACTTTGGCTTGACTGTTTTTTCCCACCACGATCAGGTTGCGCTGGGTCGCAAAAATCGCGTCTTGCGAACGCATGATGTTAATTACCTGAACTGGCTTTTCAAAAACCACATGATCCGGTACATGCATAAAGAAACCATCTTGGGCAAAAGCGGTATTCAACGCCACGATTGGATCGTCAGATAATGCGGCCTGGCGGTTTAAGTATTCCTGTACCAGTTCTGGCTGTTCGTTGGCCACTTGTTTCAAGCTACCCACAACTACTCCTTTGGGAAGATTCTGCAAGGGTTGGTTTTTTGCATAGTACCAGCCATTCACCAGCAATACCACGTGCGTATCGAGTTGGGGTACATCGCAACGAAATGCTTCGTTCAAATCGACATCAACCTGCTCATATTCGAGGATGTGCCTGTAGTCTTTGTCGAAGACCCGTTCGAGGTTGGTGTATTTGTAGTTCTCGTTTTTGAAGCCGGGGATGCCGGTCTTCTCAAAACGTTTGATGGCAATGTCACGCATCCGGTTTAGCAGGCTGGATGATCCGGCATCCAGCATACTCCGGTGAGCATGAAAAAGCTCGGTATATTTTTCGCTTAACGCGATTTTATTCGCTGTTAATGTCATAAACTATGAGTTTTAAGCCAGTCGTACCCTTTTTCTTCCAATTCGAGCGCCAGTTCTTTTCCGGCTGATTTGACAATCTTTCCTTGATACAACACGTGAACACAGTCGGGAACAATATACTCCAGCAAGCGCTGGTAGTGGGTGATGACGATGGTTGAACGTTCTGGGTGTTTTAAAGCATTTACACCGTCCGAAACGATACGCAGCGCATCAATATCCAAGCCTGAATCAGTTTCATCAAGAATGGCTAGCTTGGGTTCGAGCATGGCCATTTGAAATATCTCGTTCTTCTTTTTTTCACCACCGGAGAAACCTTCGTTGACCGAGCGGTTTGTCAGTTGCGAATCCAGATGAACCAGCTCCTTTTTCTCGCGCATCAGTTTCAGAAATTCACCGGCAGTGAGTGGCTCCAGACCTTTGAATTTACGATGTTCGTTGACTGATGTTTTGATGAAATTGACCATGGGTACCCCCGGAATTTCTACCGGATACTGGAAACCCAGGAACAAGCCTTTACGAGCCCGGTCTTCTGCCGAAAGCTCGAGCAAATCTTCGCCTTCGTACCAAATTTCACCGTCCAGTATTTCGTATTCTTCTTTACCGGCCAAAACATTGCCCAAGGTACTTTTTCCGGAACCGTTGGGTCCCATGATGGCATGTACTTCGCCCGCTTTAATTTCAAGGTTGATACCTTTCAGGATTTCCTTCCCTTCAATGGCAACTCTTAAATTCTTTATTGTCAGCATATTTGTTTATTATTTCGGATTTTGAGTTTCCGCATCGGAACCAACTCAAACGTTCGTATTTATATTCAATTTATCCAACACTTCCTTCCAGGCTAATTGCCAGTAATTTTTGCGCCTCAACGGCAAATTCCATCGGCAGCTTATTCAGTACTTCCTTGGCATAACCATTCACAATCATACCGATGGCATCTTCGGTTGAAATTCCGCGTTGATTGCAGTAGAAAATCTGGTCTTCACCAATTTTCGAGGTGGTCGCTTCGTGCTCAACAATCGACGATTTGTTTCCAACTTCAATATAAGGAAAAGTATGCGCGCCGCAGGTTGATCCCAACAACAGCGAGTCGCACTGCGAAAAGTTCCGCGAGTTAACCGCTCCGGGCAGTACTTTGACTAATCCACGGTAGGAGTTGTCGCTCAAGCCGGCAGAGATCCCTTTGGACACAATGGTGCTTTTGGTGTTTTTACCGATGTGGATCATCTTGGTTCCGGTGTCGGCTTGCTGGTGATTGTTGGTGACGGCAACCGAGTTAAACTCGCCCACCGAGTTGTCGCCCATCATAATCACGCTGGGGTATTTCCAGGTGATGGCCGATCCGGTTTCAACCTGTGTCCAGCTTATTTTTGAGGATTCGCCACGGCAAATGCCGCGTTTGGTCACGAAGTTGTATACGCCACCTTTTCCTTCTTTATTTCCCGGGTACCAGTTCTGTACGGTTGAATATTTTACTTCGGCCCGGTCCATGGCAATAATTTCAACCACGGCAGCGTGTAGCTGATTCTCGTCGCGCATGGGGGCGGTACATCCTTCCAGGTAGCTCACGTAACTGTCGTCTTCAGCAACAATCAAGGTTCGCTCAAACTGTCCGGTTCCGGCAGCATTAATCCGGAAGTAGGTCGACAGCTCCATCGGACAACGGACACCCTTGGGAATGTAGCAAAACGATCCGTCGGAAAATACCGCCGAATTGAGGGCTGCAAAGAAATTGTCGGAAGTTGGAACCGACATGCCCAAGTATTTTTTTACCAAATCAGGATGTTCTTTGACGGCCTCGCTGAACGAGCAAAAAATAACGCCTTTCTCAGCCAATGTTTCCTTGAAGGTTGTTTTCACGGACACACTGTCAATCACCGCATCAACCGCAACTCCGGCCAGCACTTTCTGCTCTTCCAATGGAATTCCCAGCTTGTTGAATGTCTCAATTAGATCAGGATCAACTTCATCCAGACTTTCATACTGTGGCTTCTTTTTAGGAGCTGAATAATAAATGATGTCCTGGAAATCGATTGGCGGAATCTTCAGATAGGCCCAATCAGGAATGGGCATTTTCAGCCATTTCCGGTAGGCATCCAATCGGAATTGAAGCATAAATTCCGGTTCGTTCTTTTTGGCCGAAATCGTCCGAATCACATCCTCATTGAGTCCCTTGGGAATCGAGTCCGATTCAAAATCAGACACAAACCCAAATTTATATTCTTGTGAAGTAACCTCTTGTAATATCTTGTCTTGTTCTTCCATATCCCACTTTTTTATCGTTTCTCTTACCGCATGTAATAACAAACTTCAAAATAGACTGTTTAAAAATAATTGCAAAGATAAGGAAGTAAAGCTATTTTTGCGACTGAAAACGATTAATCCACACCTGCAGGTCTGATATTTAAAACATGGATAATACAAAAAATCAAACAACACTGGCAACATTGGGGGAATTTGGCCTCATTGAGCGCCTGACAAAAAATATTCAAATTCAACACAAAAGCACGGTAAAAGGTGTTGGCGATGATGCTGCGGTGCTTGGTTTTGAAGGGAAACAGGTGGTCGTGACAACCGACTTGCTGACGGAAGGAATTCATTTCAACCTGATGTATGTTCCGCTGAAGCATTTGGGATACAAAGCGGTGGTGGTGAATTTGTCGGATGTATTTGCCATGAATGCCCAGCCCCGGCAGATTACGGTTTCGCTGGCTATTTCAAGTAAGTTTTCGGTGGAAGCGATTGATGAACTCTATTCCGGAATTCATTTGGCCTGTGAAAAATATGGAGTGGATTTGGTTGGTGGTGACACGACCAGTTCGTTGACCGGACTGACCATCAGTGTGACAGCCATTGGCGAGGCGAATCAGGAAGACCTGGTTTATCGCAGTGGGGCTCAGCTCAACGATTTAATTTGTGTGACAGGCGATTTGGGCGGTGCCTACATGGGGCTTCAGCTGTTGGAACGCGAGAATGAAGTTTTTAAAGTGAACCCGAAAGAGCAGCCCAAGTTGGAAGGCTACGATTATATATTGGAACGGCAACTTAAACCGGAAGCCCGGGGTGACGTGGTCAGCGCGTTGAAAAATCTGGGTGTCAAACCGACAGCCATGATCGATATTTCGGATGGCTTGTCGTCCGAGATTATGCATATTTGTAAAGCTTCGAAGGTGGGTTGTAGTATCTATGAAGAAAAAATTCCCATGGACTTTCAAACCCGTAAGTTTGCCGACGAGCTGAGCATCAATCCGCTTGTTGCTGCGCTGAATGGCGGCGAAGATTACGAACTGCTATTTACTGTTCCGCTGGCCGATCACGACAAAATTAAGCAGGATCCGGATATCACCATCATTGGACATATTACAGAGGAAAGCACCGGGACCAATATGATTACCGGCGCGGGAACGGCCGTCGCGCTTCAGGCACAGGGCTGGAACCCGCTGGGGTAGTTTCTTAGAAGTAGAAGGTATTTCGGATGGTTCGTTTCCCTTTGTATTCGCCTTTTTTCACCACCTTCACAATGTTGCGGTTGTTGGCTTGGTGTTCTGATTCCGGGCAATCCACACCATCGTCGCACTTGTTGAGCAGCCGGGTTTCTCCGTAGCCTTCGTAAGCCACACGCAGCGGATCAATTCCTTTCCAGCAGATGTAATCGAAAATGGCTTTTGCCCGCTGTTTTGACAGGAGCAGGTTTTTTTCGTCATCACCTCGCGAATCGGTGTGCGTTTCAATGCGAATTTCCATGTCAGGGAACTGGATCAAATACTGAATCAGTTCATTGATGGTATGGGCAACCTCTGAATTAACCACCCAATCACCCACGTAAAAATCAACGTCTCTAATTTCATGTACCTGAAGTGGTTCGCCATTTTCCTCTTCCATATACAGTGGTTCGGGCGATCCATCGTCAATCGCTTCTTCCATTTCAAGCAAAAGCTGGACAAAAGTTTCATCGCCGGCCCGCAATTTTTTGGTCGGAACCAGCGTGTCGTTGCCCAGATAAAACGCTTTGATGGCATGAATAAAATAGTTTTGTCCTTTATGAACTTCAAACTCAAATTCTCCGGTGCGTTTGGTTATTTGGGTTGAAAGGGTGTCGGCAAATTCATTGACCAGGCTGATGGTTGCACCAGCCAAAGGTTTTCCCGTGACAAAATCGTTGGCCACACCGCGGATAAACACCGGAACATGCGTAAGCCGGACAAAATAAATGTCATCGTTTCCGCGTCCGCCATTTCGGTTTGATGAGAAATAGCCGGCTGTTCCGGTTTCGTCGAGCACAAAGCTGAAGTCATCTTTAGGACTGTTCAAAGGGTAGCCCATGTTTTCGACCTGGTTGAAAAGGCCATCTTCAGGAATCGCGGAGTAAATGTCTAATCCACCAAGCCCCGGGTGCCCGTTTGACGAAAAATACAGTGTTCCGTCGTAGCTGATGAACGGGAACATTTCATTTTCCGACGTATTGATTTTCGGGCCCAGGTTAACCGGCGTGGTCCAATACCCTTGATTGAAAATACTGTAGTAAATGTCGGTTCCTCCGTAGCCGCCGGGCATGTCGGAAGCAAAGTACATTACCTGGCCGGTTGTATCGATGGATGGGTGTCCGGTGGAGTAGTCATCGCTGTTGTACGAAAACTCGCCCCGGTATTCCCACTCGTCTTTTTCTTTTCCACCAAACAGAATTTTCAGGTTAATTTCGCCCTGGCTTCCTCTGGCAGCGCTACCATTTTTTCCAACGTTGTTTCGGGTAATATACACCCTGTCGTTTTTCGGGTCGAAAGCTACCGGCCCGTCGTGGTAGCTTGTCTGTAATTTGGGTGCAAATTGTTTCGTGTTGATGATGTCTCCATTGGGAGCCTGATCGCCAATAAACAGGCTGAAATAAGGCAATTCATTCCATTTGTATTTTGGGCTGGGTGTTCCGTTTGTGAGTTTGGTTGATGAAAAGACAAGTTTTTTGCGGTAAAAGGTAACGCCCAGCTCTGAGCCATTGGTGTTCAGCGACACCGGACGAACTTTGTAACGGTCGGGGTTGTGGTGTAACAGCTGGATGTATTCAAGCAATGAGCTTTGAGCATTCACCCGGCTGTCGTCGGGACGAAGCTCGGCGTAACTGTTGAGCCACTTTTCGGCGTCGGGATATTTCCCATTGCTTTTTAGCGCTTGTGAGTAGTTGAACAGGTCATCGGGCTGCGCGTCTCCTTTTGAAATCAGAAGCTCCAGCCACTTCTCCATGGCCTCAGTATTTCCAATGTGGCGGTTTGCATCGGCTAGCCGGCGGATGACATAGGCGTTGGCCGAGTCTTTGCCGTAGGCAAATTCATACAAATCGATGGCTTCCATAAAAGCAAAGTTGTCGAAGCTTTTGTCGGCCATGCGAATGGTGACTTTTTGAGCATCAGCCAGCGAGTGTAGCAGAAAAGTAAAAATGAAAATGAGGAAGATCTTACCAGTTGCGCGTCTCATCAGTCAGCCGTTTCAAATTAAAAATAGCGTGGCGACCTCACCTTGTCGCGTCCGAAGTCAAAATCATAACTCACCAAAATTTCGTGCGTTCCGTTATTGTATGATCCCAATTCGGTGGCCGTTACGTCATAAGCATAGCCGACTTTCAGTTGGTTGGAAATTTGTATTTGGAACATGGCACCCACGGCATCGCCAACCCGGTACATCGCGCCCAGCCACAATCGTTCATAAAACAGAAATTGGGCGGTTAAGTCGACGGCAAGGGGCGAGTTGTGGCTGTATTTTGTTAGAAAGTACGGCTTAAATTTAAGAATTCGGTTGACATCAAAAACGTAGCCCGCCATAAAAAACAGGTGAATATTTTCCTTGCTCACATATTCTGAAGAAAAGTCTTTGCTGTTGATTTGGTTCTGAATGAGTTTGGGGATTGAAAGCCCGGTCATAAAACGTTCAGAATTGAAGTAAAGTCCGATGCCCACATTGGGCAGGAAATTCCGGTTGATGTCGCTGGCAAAAACAGGATCATTCGAGTCAACGGTCTCCAATTTTGAGAGGCCTGCCTCGAAAAAATTAACGCCACCTTTCAACCCAAACGATAAATACCGGCCGTGGGCAAAATCAATGCTGTACGAATAATCGACATAGGCGCCGGTTTGCGAGATGGGCCCAAGCTGGTCTTTCAGGAGCGAAAAACCCAGCCCCATATGGTGCTTGGTAATGGGGGTGTGGATGATAAACGACTGTGTTGCGGGAGCTCCTTCAATAGAAACCCATTGGTTACGCGACATGACCATCATGCTAAGCGCTTCGCCCGATCCGGCATAGGCCGGATTAACCGAAAGGATGTTGTTCATGTATTGCGTATACATGGGGTCTTGCTGTGCGCTGGCTTTGTTGATCTGAAAAAAAACAAATGCTACGCACAGGTAAAGGAATGTGAAAATTCGCATCATGTTATCGCCGTCATCTATCGTTTGTGTGTAAAACACACTCAATTTCAGCGACAAACATAGCAACACTGCCTGTCTGTAAAAATAAACAGTTAGCAAACCCATCTAAGCGAATAGCGAAGGGGGTATTGTAATTATCCGTGTTGGATGGCAGGCGGGTAAAATGGGGATGACTTGATTTTTTTTGTGCTGGAATTCGAAAAATAAGTTGGTTATGGGTGAATGAATTCCCAGGATTTGTTGTTCAACCATTTTAGAACTGAAAAGAGGGTGCTTGGTAGTCAAAGGTTTTAGCTTGGTGATGGAAATTTGTTGCCCGTTATTGATATGTTCCGGCTTGGTGATTAAAAGTTGGAGCTTGGTATTGAAAAATTCCAGCTTGGTATCGAAAAATTCGAGCTTGGTATCGAAAAATTCGAGCTTGGTATCCAAAAATTGGAGCTTGTTATTGAAAAATTGGAGCTTGGTATCCAAAAATTGGTGCTTGGTATCGAAAAATTGGAGCTTGGTGTCGAAAAACTGGAGCTTGGTATTGAAAAATTAGAGCTTGGTATCGAAAAATTAACGGTAGAGAAGGAGGGCGCAACTAAAAGAAACAAAAAAATGAAGGAGGTACGAAGTCCTGATAATCAATGAGCGGGAAATGGGGATCGAACCCACGACCCTCAGCTTGGGAAGCTGATGCTCTACCACTGAGCTACTCCCGCTTAAACCTTATTGTTTTAAAGAACCCACGATCCTCAGCTTGGGATCCGGCAGCTGCCGGACGACCACTGAGCTACTCCCGCCTGTGTTTTTATTGTTTTAAAGAACCCATTACCCACTGCCGCCACTTAACCTTAAGCGACTTGTGCTTAATTTTGGTGGTTCAAATGTAGTTTATTTTCGTGTTGAAAGATCAAGACGGGGCTTAATTTTTTCAATCCGAAGTTTCTTTTTTTCAAGCAGGACCAAATCTTAATTGAGCGTAGAATCGGAAGCACCTTCAATAAACTTCAGGTTGCGTTTCAAGCCTTCAAACTTGGTTCGCTTGACGGCGGACTTGCGAAACAACTCGTTAAACACGGGTTTGTCCATTTCCATCCATTCGTTTCGAGTGAGTGCCATCAATTTAGGGTGCGGCTCAAAATCCGGCTCCTGGTGCGGTTCCGATTTCAGGTTCCAGGGGCACACATCCTGACAAATGTCGCAGCCAAACACCCGGTCCTCAAATTTACCTTGCAGGCTCTGGTCCAGCTCACCTTTGAGTTCAATGGTTTGGTACGAAATGCAGCGTCGGGCATCGACGACCTGGGGGGCAACAATGGCTTGGGTGGGGCAGGCGTCAATGCAGCGGGTGCAGGTTCCACAATGGTCGCGCACTGATTTGTTGTCAGCAGGCAGCTCCAAATCAACAATCAACTCGCCAATAAAAAAGAAACTGCCATGCTCCACCGAAATCAGGTTGGTGTGTTTGCCCACCCAGCCCAGCCCGGCTTTCGCGGCCCAGGCTTTGTCGAGCACCGGTGCGGAATCGACAAACGGACGCCCGTTGCATGGTTCAATTTCATTCTGAATGAATTTCAGCAGTTCATTCAACTTGTCTTTCAACACAAAATGATAATCTTTTCCATAAGCATATTTCGACAGAACCGGAGCGTCATCAGCCTGTTGTTTTTCTGTGGGATAGTAATTGAGCAGCACCGAAATGACCGATTTGGCTCCTTCAAAAATCAAGCGCGGATCGAGCCGCATTTCCACATTTCGAGCCATATAAGCCATTTCGCCATGCAGCTCTTGATTAAGCCAGCGCTCGAGGCGCGGTTTCTCCTCGGCCAGAAAATCGGCTTTGGAAATTCCACAATCCAGAAAGCCCAATTCCAAAGCTTTCGCCTTTATTTTAGCTGCTTGTTCTTGCTGTTCCATGTTCTGCCCAATTTTTCCGAATATAAAAATACCCGGTTTTTGCCGGGTATTCAATTTATCTCGTTGTAACTTTTAAAAGAATCCCAGTTCCAGCCGGGCTTCTTCGCTCATCATCGACTTGTCCCAGGGCGGTTCAAAAGTCAATTCTACATGGGCATCTTCCACGCCTTCGGCTGTTAAAGCGGCCTGTTTGGTGTCTTCCACCAACATGTCGGCCACCGGGCATCCGGGAGCAGTCAGGGTCATTATTACATGCGCTTTGTTGTTTTCATCCACATCGATGTTATAAATCAGGCCCAAATCGTATATGTTTACCGGGATTTCCGGGTCGTACACTTCTTTTAAGTTCTCTATTATTAAATCAATTCTTGCGTCCATGGCTTGTCCTCCTTAACTTGAAATTCTGTTATAAGCAACAGCATATAATTTGATTTGTTTGATCATGGCAACCAATCCATTGGATCGGGTTGGCGACAGGTGTTGTTTTAAACCAATATCATCTACAAAGTGTAAGTCGCTTTCCATAATTTCCTCGGGTGTGCGGCCCGAAACAACCCGCAGCAGCAGTGCAACGAGTCCCTTGACAATCACTGCGTCGCTTTCCCCTTCAAAATAAATTTTCCCATCTTTAAATTCCGGAACCAGCCACACCCGCGACTGGCAGCCTTTAATCAGATGCTGATCGTTTTTCTGTTTTGGATCCAAATCCTTCAAATCATTTCCCAATTCTATCAGGTAGCTGTATTTGTCCATCCAGTCTTCGTAAATGGAGAACTCAGCAACTATTTCCTGCTGTATGTTTTCTATCGTCATCATATCCTAAATAAGGATGCAAATGTCGTCATTTTTTACTAATCATACAATCCTGGGGTGGATCGAATGAAAGACTTAAGGAAAAGAAAAGCCCGGTATCCTTTTTTTGAATCATTCTAAATATGGTTCTGCATTCCGCTAATCACTAACAAATAATTATCTTCCGCATTCAAAAAAATCAAAACTCCTAATTTTTAAAATAGACCAGAATGAATTCAATTGTTGGAACACAAACAGAGAAAAATCTATTGAAAGCTTTTGCTGGCGAATCACAAGCCAAAAACCGCTATCAGTTTTTTGCCAAGCAAGCCAAAAAGGAAGGATTGCATCAGATTGCCGCTATTTTTGAAGAGACAGCTGAAAATGAGGAAGCACATGCCAAACGTTTTTTCCGTTTTTTGGAAGGCGGCATGGTTGAAATTACGGCCAGCTACCCAGCCGGAGTGATTGGAACGACCATGGAAAACCTGAAAGCATCGGCCGATGGCGAAAACGAAGAGTGGACAGAACTGTATCCTGAATTTGCACGCGTAGCCGAAGAAGAGGGTTTCAAGCAGATTGCGGTAGTTTTTAAAACCATCGCCAAAATTGAAAAACACCACGAAGAACGCTACCGCAAGCTGTGCCAAAACCTGGAAGAAGGTAAAGTGTTTGAGCGCGAAGACAAAGTGGTGTGGAAGTGCCGCGTTTGTGGATTATTGCACGAGTCGAAGCGCCCGCCCAAAAAATGTCCGTCGTGCGAGCACGAGCAGGAATATTTCGAAATTGAAGCAACCAATTACTAAGGGGAGCGAAACAGCTTTAAGAATTAAAAGCGCCGGATTCCGTTAAGCGCCAAGATTTGATGGGGATTCAGGTGAGCTATTCAATCCGGGTTTTGGATTCTTGAAGCTGTTTTTTACTTTTTCCTTGCTACTTTTGCTTGGATATGCAACGAGTTCGTTTGATATTGAACCGGCGTTTTCCTTTTCTTGGAAAAAATTTACTCGACGAAATTGAGCAACACGGCTTGATTCAGGAAGTTCGGGTGGGTGATGAAATCCTGCGGGAAGGCCAGACTATTAAGTCGTTTCCGCTGATTTTGGAAGGAAGCCTTCGGGTTGTCCGAACCGAGAAGGATGGGCGCGAACTGTTGCTGTATCTCCTGAATCCCGGCGATGTGTGCAGCATGGCGCTGACCTGCTGTATGGGGCAGCAGCAAAGCAATGTGAACGCGATTGCCGAGAAAGACAGCCTGATTGTCCGCATTCCGGTCGATTTGCTGGATGACTGGATGATGCGTTTCCCGGAGTGGAAATCGTTTATGATGTACGCATACCGCAAACGTTTTGACGAGTTGCTGGAAACCATCGATGCCATTGCTTTTCTGAATCTGGATGAAAGGCTTGAACGGTTTTTCCGGTCACGTTTTGAAGCTACCGGAGAAAAACTGTTTCACGGCAAACATCAGGATATTGCGTATCAGCTGAACACTTCGCGCGAAGTCGTGTCGCGCCTGCTGAAAAAGATGGAGCAAAGGGGCATGGTCAAACTCAGTCGGAACGAAGTTGACTTTTCGGCTTTGATCAATGCCAAAGCCTGATTTTTCAGCATCAATCAACACCAGGCTTGTGTGACCCAAGTCACTTGATAACTCCTGACTTTCCCTTTTCTTTGCTGGAAATCTTGAATTATGAAAGAATTTTTTCTGAAACATAAATGGCGACTTGTTGGAACTGTACTTGGAGCGTTTGCCGGATTTTTATATTGGCACTACATTGGCTGCAACTCCGGAACCTGCCCGATTCAATCCAATTGGCATACCAGTTCGCTGTATGGCGGACTGATGGGGTTCCTGGTCAGCGATTTGAAAAAGACAAAGGAAAAGCCTGAGGAAGATGGAAAAGTTTAAGCAGATTGTGCAAGGAGCAACACCCGTGTTGGTCGATTTCTCGGCGGAGTGGTGCGGCCCGTGTAAAATGATGACCCCCATTCTCAAGCAGCTGAAAGAACAGATGGGGGATGGAATACGAATTTTGAAAATTGATGTTGACCGGAACCAGGAGCTTGCGAATCAATATCAAATCCGGAGCGTTCCAACCTTGATGCTTTTTCAACATGGCGAACGAAAATGGACCGGCAGCGGGGTTATGCAGGCCGATCAGCTGGCGTCGGTGATTCAGCAAACGACGAAGCTTGTTTAAGACGTATTCGGAAGAATCAATTTGCCTGTCCTTTTTTTATTGAAAGGGGAAAAATATCAACAATTAAACGTCGAAGATACTGCGAAGCCTCATTTGAGGGAAGCAGCAAAAAGGGGAAAGAAGAGGGAGCAGAGATCCGAAATGGGTTTCTGCTTTTTTATTGCTCATTGTTTTGTAATCGTTTGATCGTTCTTCTTTGAATATCCTGGGGTGTTGAAAAATTGGAAATTCCGTAAATGAAAAAATCCGGCTCGTGAGCCGGATTTTTCGTTATCAGATGATTTTTGTTTTGCGTCGTTAGAGTGACTTGGCGACTTCAACTTCGTGGAAGGCTTCGATCATATCGCCTTCTTTCACGTCATTATATCCGTCAATATTCAATCCACACTCGTAGCCTTTTTGTACTTCTTTCACATCGTCCTTGAAGCGTTTCAATGACCCCAGTGTTCCGGTGTAGATCACAATGCCGTCGCGGATGAGCCGTACTTTATTGTTCCGGTGAATTTTTCCGTCACGCACAATACAACCGGCGATGGTTCCGACCTTGGTGATTTTGAATGCTTCCATCACTTCGGCTGTTCCAAGAATTTCTTCCTTGATTTCCGGAGAAAGCATTCCTTCCATGGCCGACTTGATTTCGTTAATCGCATCGTAAATGATGGAGTACAGGCGAATATCTACTTCCTCTTTTTCAGCGAGCTTGCGGGCCTGCATGCTCGGACGAACCTGGAATCCAACCACAATCGCGTCGGAAGCTGTTGCCAGCATCACGTCGGATTCGGAAATGGCACCAACTGCTTTGTGAATCACATTTACCTGAATTTCATCGGTCGACAATTTGATCAATGCGTCGGACAATGCTTCGATTGAACCGTCCACGTCACCTTTCACAATCAGGTTTAATTCCTGGAAGTTTCCAATGGCAATCCGGCGTCCAATTTCATCCAGCGTAATGTGTTTCTGTGTCCGCAGACCTTGCTCGCGTGCCAGCTGCTCACGTTTGTTGGCAATTTGACGGGCTTCGCGTTCGTTCTCAAATACGTTAAATTTGTCACCGGCCTGAGGCGCGCCATCCAATCCAAGAATGATGACCGGCTCGGAAGGTCCGGCGGATTCGATACGCTGGTTCCGCTCGTTAAACATGGCTTTGATATGGCCGTAGTATTTTCCGGCCAACATGATGTCGCCCTGGTGCAGGGTTCCGTTTTGAACCAGCACGGTGGCCACATAACCCCGTCCGCGGTCAAGCGACGATTCAACGATTGTTCCGGTTGCCCGGCGGTCTTTATTTCCTTTCAGCTCAAGCATCTCTGCTTCGAGCAATACTTTTTCGAGCAGTTCGTCGATATTCACACCATTTTTGGCCGAGATATCCTGGCTCTGGTATTTACCGCCCCATTCTTCCACCAGGAAGTTGAGGTTGGCCAGGCCTTCTTTTATTTTATCAGGATTAGCGTTGGGCTTGTCAATTTTGTTAATGGCAAACACAATCGGCACACCAGCAGCTTGCGCGTGGTTAATGGCCTCTTTGGTTTGCGGCATAATGTCGTCGTCGGCAGCTACAATAATAATGGCGATGTCGGTAACCTGCGCACCACGGGCACGCATGGCCGTAAATGCTTCGTGACCCGGCGTGTCGAGGAAGGTGATCATTCGACCATCGGCCAGGCTAACATGGTATGCTCCGATGTGCTGGGTGATACCACCGGCCTCGCCGGCGATAACGTTGGCACTCCGAATGTGGTCGAGCAGTGATGTTTTACCGTGGTCAACGTGCCCCATTACCGTAACAATGGGCGCTCTTGGATGAACTTGTTCCGGTTCATCATCATCATCAACACCATCCAAAATGTCGGCGCTCACGAATTCGACCTCATAGCCAAACTCTTCAGCAACAATCGACATGGTTTCGGCATCCAGACGTTGGTTGATGGACACGAACAGCCCGAGGCTCATACAGGAAGAAATGACTTCCGTGACGCTCACATCCATCATGGTGGCCAGTTCTGAAACGGACACAAATTCCGTTACTTTCAGAACGTATTGTTCTGCGCTTTCTCTTTCGTGAGCCGCTGATGCCTTGTCGGACGCTGCTTGCCGTTTGTCGCGGCGATATTTTGATCCTTTTGATTTTTGCTTTCCGGAAGTCAGACGAGCCAAGGTGTCCTTAATTTGCTTTTGTACATCTTCCTCGCTAACCTCTTTTTTAATGATTTTGCGTTTTCCCTTACCGCCCTGCTGCTGCATGCGGCCACGCTGTCCTTGCCCTTGAGGTTGTCCTTGTCCGGGTTTGACCACGTTAATGCGCGAGTCGGAATCTTTTTGAATGCGCCGGCGCTTTTTCTTCGCGTTTTGAGCACTGGTGTCAGTGGATGAAGCCACTGGTTTCTTTTTCTTGATGTCAATTTTGCCAACAACATTTGGGCCTGATAGCTTTTCGACATTGGTTTTAATGTCTTTGTCGCGATCTCTTCCCTGCTCTTGGCTTGTCTGACGCTTTTGTTTGTCGCGTTCTTTCCGCTCGTCCTCTTTTTGTTTTTTTGTTTTCTTGGTCGGACGTGTTTTTTGGTTGATTGAGGAGAGATCGATTCGGCCAACGACCTTCACTTCATCAACTTTGGGAATATTGGTCTGAACTTCTTCGATTGGTTCCGTTTGTTTTTCTACTTCTGCGGGCTTTTCTTCCTCAGGTACTGGTTTAGGTTCCACCGGTTTGCTCACCTCTGCCTTAGGCGTTTCAATTTGCTTTTCTTCTTCCTTAGGCTTGGCTGCTTTCGGTTCTTCCTGCTTTTGGTCACCTTTTTTAATAACGGTAGGTTTTCCCTCGCGTTTTTTAGGCTGAATACTATCCAGGTCAATTTTGCCTAAGACTTTTGGCTGGTCAACCTCGGGCAGTTTTTCTTTTTCTTCTTCGGGTTGAGGTTTTGGTTCGGGCTTGGCTTTTGGGGTTTCCTTTTTTGGAGGATTCATATCCTTAATCCGAACTTCTTCCACTTCCTCTTCTTCATCGTCCTGATCAACGTCTTCTTCGGTGTCCGCATTAGCATTTTCAAGCGAAATGGATTCGTTCTTACTACGGTGACTCATCAGGTTGATTTTTTCAGACTCTTTTTTCAGCGTGATATCACTTTTATACTCTTTTTCGAGCATGTGATATGCGTCTTCTGAAATTTTTGAGTTTGGATTTGCATCAATATCAAATCCTTTTTTGTGCAGAAACTCAACAATGGTGTTGGTTCCCACATTAAACTCTCGTGCTACCTTACTAAGTCGCGTACTTTTTTTGCCAATTGCCATATACCCAATCTATTTTTTTATCTTTTTAAGTTTTGCGCGAAAAACTATGCAATTTTAAATCCAATTTATTTAAATGCCAATAGTTTAATGTTATTTGTTTTTGATTACTCAAACTCGGCGCGCAAAATTTTCAATATGTGATCAATTGTTTCTTCTTCCAAATCTGTTCGTTTAATCAGATCGGCACGGCTTAAACCCAATACGTTTTTAGCGGTGTCGCAGCCAATTGATTTTAATTGATCCAAAATCCAGGCATCAATTTCGTCTGCAAATTCTTCGAGGTTGACATCTTCGTCATCCGTTGCCATATCACGGTAAACATCAATTTCGTAGCCGGTTAACTGGCTTGCCAAACGAATGTTCAGGCCTCCTTTTCCAATGGCCAGCGAAACTTCGTCGGGTTTCAGGAAAACGTCCGCCCGCTTGGTGTCTTCGTGTAATTTTATCGAAGTTATTTTTGCCGGGTTCAACGCCCGCTGAATAAACAGTTGCACATTGGCTGAATAGTTGATCACATCAATGTTTTCGTTTCGTAGTTCACGAACAATACCGTGAATACGTGATCCTTTCATTCCAACACAAGCGCCCACAGGGTCAATGCGTTCGTCGTATGATTCAACAGCCACTTTGGCTCTTTCGCCCGGAACACGAACGATTTTTTTGATGGTGATCAGTCCATCAAAAATTTCAGGAACTTCCAGCTCAAACAAACGCTCGAGGAAAACAGGTGATGTCCGTGAAAGAATGATCAGCGGATTATTGTTTCGCAGTTCTACTTTGTAAACCACTGCTCTTAGGCTGTCGCCCTTGCGGAAGTAGTCTGAAGGAATTTGCTCCGTTTTTGGAAGAATCAGTTCATTGCCTTCATCATCCAAAACCAGAATTTCTTTTTTCCAAACCTGGTAAACTTCGCCGGTTACAATGTCGCCAATTTTGCTTTTGTATTTACCGAAGATGTGGTCTTTTTCCAGCTCTAGAATCCGACTGGCCAGGTTTTGACGTAAATTCAGAATTGCGCGACGTCCAAAGTCTTTCAACTTCACTTCGTCGGTCACTTCTTCACCGACTTCATAGTCGTCGTCAATTTTCTTGGCTTCCGACAGTGTGATTTGTCTGTTGGGATCCTCAATGTCGGCATCTTCTACCACTTCGCGGTTGCGCCAAATTTCAAAGTCACCCTTGTCGATATTAATAATGATGTCGAAGTTTTCATCTGTTCCGTAGGTTTTTTCCAACACATTACGGAAAACGTCTTCAAGAACGCTCATCATCGTGACCCGATCAATGTTTTTCAGATCTTTAAATTCAGAAAATGTATCGATAAGATTAATCGTATCCATCTTGCGCTCGTTTTAGAATTTAATAATGTTTTTAACTGTTTTCGCTTCGTCAAACGCTATACGGTGGAGGCTTGTTATAAGTTGCTTTTTCTTATGTCCTTCAACCTTTTCGCGTTTGCTTGTTTCTAATTCAAATCCTTCCTGGTCGGCGGTTTTCAGTACACCTTCCAGTTTTTCGCCGTTTGCCAGCACCACTTCCATTTCCTGCCCGATGTTTTTCACAAACTGGCGGTACACTTTCAGTGGCTGTCCGAGCCCTGACGATGACACTTGTAATTCAAAATCATCTTCCTCCCGGTCAATACTTCCTTCAACCGTCCGGCTAATCTCCACACAGTGGTCGATTGTGATGCCATGCATGCTGTCGAGAGTGACCATGATTTGGTTGCCCGGATTGATGTCAAAAGACACGATAAACTGGTCTTCACTTAGTTTATCTTCAATGAGTTGCCTGACTTTGTTTTTATCAATCATAAATTTCGACTAATAAAACAGGGGACTTTGGGGTCCCCTGCAAACGGTCTTTCTTCCAATTGTCAGCGCAAAATTAGCAAAAGGAATTCAAATCACAAAATGTGGAAGTTAACTGGTCATCCGTTAAGAGTTGTTTGGAAATAACCGGCTTAGGCTTGCCGGCTTCCGGGGAATGAAAAAATTCTTATTTTTGCCGGTAGCACGTGTAAAAAAGCAACGATCAGCTTGAGAACAAATAAGAAAAAGATTATTAATGATCCGGTTTTTGGCTTCATCACCATTCAGTCCGAATTCATCTACGACTTGATTGAGCATCCGTTCCTTCAGCGTTTACGCCGAATCAAACAGCTTGGCCTTTCCAGTATCGTTTTTCCGGGGGTGAACCACACCCGGTTTGAACACGCCATAGGCGCGGTACATTTAATGCGTTTGGCCATCTCGGGTTTGATCATGAAGGGTGTCGAGATCAGTGACGATGAAGCAGAGGCTGTAACTGCCGCCATTTTACTGCATGATATTGGACACGGGCCTTTTTCGCATGCACTGGAGCATTCGCTGGTCGAAGGCATTTCGCACGAAATGATTTCCTTGCTGCTCATGGAAGAACTGAACCGACAGTTTAACGGGCGCTTGGAGATGGCCATCCAGATTTTTAAAAATGAATACCCCAAACGGTTTCTTCACCAGTTGGTGGCCAGTCAGCTGGATGTTGACCGGTTGGATTACTTGCGTCGTGATAGTTTTTTTTCCGGGGTGACCGAGGGGATGATTGGCTCCGATCGTATTATCAAAATGCTCCACGTGCGCAACGATGGTTTGGTGATTGAGCACAAAGGAATCTATTCCATTGAAAAGTTTTTGATTTCGCGCCGCCTGATGTATTGGCAGGTTTATTTGCACAAAACCGTTTTGTCGGCCGAAAATATGTTGGTCAAAGTGCTGCAACGGGCCAAGGCTTTGGTAATGCAGGGGCATGATTTGTTTGCGACTCCGGCCTTGAAAGTTTTTATGGGACAGAAAATAACATGGGAATCTTTCAAGGAGCAAACCTTCGCAAATGAGAAGAGTTTGCTTGACTTGTTTGTTGAACTTGATGACAGCGACTTAATTTCGGCCATGAAGCAATGGCAGTACCACGACGACAAAATCCTGGCTTATCTTGCAGGCGCTGTAATTAATCGTAAACTATTTCGAATCAGAATTCAGAATACGCCATTTTCGGATGACGAAATTTCCAGGCTAAAAAACAGGATTACAGATCGATGGGGGCTTGACGGCAGTGAGCTGGACTATTTCCTGATTCATGACTCCATCAGCAATTTCGCCTACACTTCGGGAAGCGATAAAATTAACATTTTAATGAAAGACGGCAGGGTGCAGGAGATCAATGAAGCTTCAGATGTTAACCTTTCCAGCTTGCTGCAAACCGTAAGGAAATATTTTGTGTGTTATCCGAAAGAATTGGACATTAAGTAATTTAAACCTATTTTTGCAGCGCGCCAAGAAAAAATATATGGAATTTAAAGCACTTAACATCGCTGAGTTCCTTCACGGTACGATTGAAGGTGATGAGAATATCAGCGTAAATAATGTTTCGAAAATTGAAGATGGAAAGCCGGGAACACTGGCGTTTTTGTCCAATCCCAAGTACGAACGTTACATCTACGAAACAGAGGCTTCAATTGTATTGGTTAAGAATGATTTTACACCAGAACGAGCGATAAAAGCAACCTTAATTCGGGTGGACGATCCCTACCAGGCATTTGCTTCGTTGCTGGATCTTTATGAACAAGCCAAGCAATTAAAAAGCGGTATCGAACAACCTTCGTTTATCGACCCCTCGGCAACTGTTGGTGAGAACATCTATTTTGGTGCCTTTGCTTACCTCGGACAAAATTCTACCCTTGGAAATAAAGTGAAGATCTATCCACAAGTATTTATCGGCTCCGATGTCACCATTGGAGACAATACCATAATATACGCCGGAGCAAAAATTTATGACGGGTCTGTGATCGGGAGTAACTGCATTATTCATGCCGGTGCCGTGATTGGGTCCGATGGCTTTGGATTTGCACCCAGAGCAGACGGATCGTATCAAAAAATTCCACAAGTTGGAAATGTTATTTTGGAAGATCATGTTGAAATTGGCGCCAATACCACCATCGACTGCTCGACCATGGGATCAACCATTATTCGGAAAGGAGCAAAACTGGATAACCTGATTCAGGTAGCCCATAATTGCGAAGTTGGCGAGAATACAGTAATGGCTGCTTTGACAGGAATTGCCGGTTCAACCAAAATTGGTAAGAATTGTATGTTTGGTGGCCAGGTCGGTGTTGCAGGACATTTAACGATTGGTGATGATGTTAAAATTGGGGCGATGGCTGGAGTATCCAATAATATAAAAGCCGGGAAAACGGTACTTGGAGCACCGGCAATGGATCACGACCAGGCATTGAAGTCATTTGTGGTTTACCGCCGCCTTCCTCAAATGCGGGACCAGTTGATTGACTTGCAGAAAGAAGTTACAGAACTAAAATCGAAATTGAATAAACAATAAGTTTTAGAAATCGACTTGGAGATGACAGTGAAGCAAAAAACTTTAGCCCGCGAATTTTCATTGAGCGGCAAAGGATTACATACGGGAGTACAGGTGAACATGACCTTTAAACCAGCTCCCGAAAATCATGGATTTATTTTTCAACGGGTTGATCTGGACGACAAACCCATTTTAGAGGCAGACGCCAATTTAGTGATTGACACCTCGCGCGGAACCGTAATTGGAAAAGGTGAAGCACGATTGAGCACGATTGAACATGCCTTGGCGGCTCTTACGGGAATGGATTTGGACAATGTTTTGATCGAGATCGACAACGAAGAGGTGCCCATTCTTGATGGAAGCGCCAAACTTTTTGTCGAAGCCATAGCAGAAGCCGGCGTGGTTGAACAGGATGCCGAAAGAGAATACCTTGAAATAACCGAAAAGATTGTTTACAAAGATCCGGATTCAGGTTCGGAGATTATCGCTTTGCCCGATACGGATTATAACCTCAACGTAATGATTTCATTCAACTCCAGCGTGTTGAATAATCAATTTGCCGTGTTGGAAAATCTGGATGATTTTAAAAGCCAGGTGGCTCCTTGCAGGACGTTTGTTTTTGTTCGCGAGTTGGAGTTTCTGCTCAAAAACAACTTGGTTAAAGGAGGCGATTTGGATAATGCCATTGTTATTATGGATAAAGAAATCAGCCAGGATGAACTGAATCGCCTGGCCGATTTGTTCAACCACGAGCATATTGAGGTGAAGAAGGAACAAGGGATTTTAAATAATCTCGACCTGCAATTTGAAAATGAATGTGCCCGGCATAAATTGCTTGATGTGGTTGGCGATTTAAGTTTGGCAGGCCGAAGGATTAAAGGACGAATCATTGCAACAAAACCAGGGCACAAAGCCAATACGGAATTTGCCAAGTTGCTGAAAAAGGAAATCCGGAAACACGAAGTTTGCAAAGCCATTCCGCACTACGATCCAATGCAAGAACCGCTCATGTGCGTGAATGAAATTAAAACTTTTTTGCCCCATCGGTTTCCATTTCTGCTGGTTGATAAAATCACCGAAATTAAAGACAACTATATTGTTGGCGTTAAAAATGTAACGGTCAATGAACCCTTTTTTCAGGGACACTTCCCCGAAGAGCCGGTGATGCCGGGCGTATTATTAATAGAAGCCATGGCGCAATGCGGCGGCTTATACGTTTTGCACGACAAAACAGAAAAATATTCGACTTATTTTATTCGTATTGATAATGTGAAGTTTCGCAAAAAAGTGATTCCGGGTGACACCCTGTTGTTCCGGATCGAACTCACTTCACCAATCAGACGAGGAATTGCCAACATGAAAGGACTTTGTTATGTTGGAGATACAGTAGTCGCCGAAGGAGATTTTATGGCGCAGATTGTAAAGGCTTGAAGAAATTATTGAAAACAATTATTAGAACATGAAACAACCGTTAGCTTACGTACATTCAGAATCACAGGTCGCAGACAATGTGGTTATTGAACCATTTGTTACCATTGATAAGGATGTGATCATCGGTGAAGGTTCCCGTATTGGTTCAAACGTGACCATTATGCCCGGAACCCGGATTGGTAAAAACTGCCGCATTTTTCCAGGAGCAGTGATTGGTGCAATCCCTCAGGATTTGAAATTTAAAGGCGAATATAGCACCGTGGAAATTGGCGATAATACCACCATTCGCGAGTGCGTAACCATTAACCGTGGTACCGCGGCCAGAGGAAAAACAGTGGTTGGAAGCAACTGCTTGATTATGGCCTATGTACATATTGCCCACGATTGTATTGTGGGAAGCAACGTTATTTTGGTGAACAGCACCCAGTTGGCCGGCGAAGTCATTGTTGACGACTGGGCCATTATTGGTGGCATGTCGGCCATTCATCAGTTTTGCCATATCGGTTCGCATGTTATGATTTCCGGCGGCTCTTTGGTTCGAAAAGATGTACCTCCATTCATCAAGGCCGGCCGTGAACCACTTTCGTATGTCGGAATCAACTCAATTGGATTGAGAAGACGTAGTTACAACAACGACAAGATTCGCGAAGTGCAGGAAATTTATCGCTACATCTATCAAAAAGGTTTGAATATTTCGCAGGCTGTTGAGATTATTGAAGCAGAGATGTCGGCAACGCCGGAGCGCGACGAGATTTTGATGTTTGTTAAAGATTCCAAGCGGGGCATTATTCGTGGTTATTTCCCCGATTAATCACCCCAAATACAATATAAAAGGAAAAAGCCCGGATTTATCCGGGTTTTTTGTTTCAACCTTTCCTGGCTATGCCTTGTTGTAAACCCAGTATTATAATTGAAGACCAAAATGAAACTTCCATTACTTGCCCTGTTTTTGTTGCTGTTTAGTTTTTCCTTTGCTCAAGATCATGATCACGATCATGACCACGACCACAGCCATGATCTTCATCGTCATCATCTTGGCCTGGGTTTGGGAGCGGGGAGTTTGTTTGCTGAAAAGGAATATGCGCCGGTTGTTCACCTTCATTATTTGTACCGATTGACCCAACACAGCCCGGTTTCCATCGGCTTGGGTTTCGAATCAATTTTGGATGAGCACACGCACAATACCGTTTCCGCCTTGCTAAATTATGAAATTCTGCCCCGGTTGTCCATCGTTGGTGGTCCGGGAATTACCTTGGCTGATGAAGATGGAGAATCTCACACATCGATGTCGGGCCATGTTGAAATGATCTATGAATTCACGGTCGGATCGTTTCACCTGGGACCCATGCTTGGCTTTGGTTTCGACAAGGAGGAATCTCATGCTTCGCTAGGGATCCATATCGGCCTTGGCTTTTAAGCGCTTTTTCGTAGCAGCTGCCTGCTGTTGTTCCCGATGGGGCGATATGCAAAATCAGCAAGCCGTATTTTCTGCTTGCTGATTTTGGTTTGCCCAGGTTTTGCGTGTTACGCGGTGCTTGTCAAATTAGCGGCGCGAGGGGCTTCCGTTGGACGAACTCCTTGAGCTGCTGCTTCGGCTCGATGCGCCAGAGCTTCGGCTGCTCGAACTGCCTGTGCTTACTGCCGATCTTGTTGATCTGGACGAACTTTTTGAACTCACCGATCTTGTAGCCGATTTGGTTTTAGGGGCACGGGTTGATGACCTTTGAACCTTCGGACTGCTCTGCTTCGGAGCTGACGATTTTATTGTTCTGCTTTTGGTAACCGTAGTCGACTTTGGACTCACCGCACTGCTTTTTCTGCTTGAAGAATTTGAGTTGACGCGTGCGGGAGCATTGGTTGTGTTTGTCCTGCGGTTTACGCTTGTTCCTTTTACCGAAGCTGGACTGCTCACCGACCTTTTGGGTTGAATGGTCGTTGACTTCCGTGCGTTTTCCGTTGACCGACCGACCGCTTGGTTTGTCCTTGTTCGGTTCGATGAGTTTGAAACCGACCGTCTTTCAGAGCTGGAATCGTTTCTGTTGATCGAGCTGTTTTTGACAGTCGACGAATTTCTGCTGTCGTTTCTTCTTCCGGAATAGCTGCTGCGCGAGTTCGTATTGTTTCGCGTTGATCGCGTGTAAAGCACTTCCCCTTTTCTTCTCAGGTCGGGCCGTGAGTAGGTTTTCTTGTAGTTTCCTTCTTTTATTCTCGTTGTCACCCTCGGTGAGTAAGTTCGGATGTTGGAGTAATAATGGTCGTTGTATCGATGGTAACGATGATGATTCCAATGACGGTAATGCGTGTAATAATGGTGATGAAAGTGAGAATGGTATCCATAGTAAGTGTGGTAATACAATGGTCGCCACGGATTCCAGTACGATGGATAATATCCCCAGTGCCAGGACGAATACCAGCGAACGTAGCCCGGTCTGTATATAAACCGGATGACGGGCCAGGCTGCTACCTCATAGGTTGTCACTGCAACTACGCTTGGTCTTCCGTTGTTGCCCGAATTGCCGATGTAGGCGGGATTCGGAGTTTCCATGCTGTCGGCATATACCGGTTCAACGATGTAGTTTCTGCCATATAGCATTTCGTCACCAATAAGCTGTACACGTACCGATCCGTTGCTGTAGCGCTCAACAGTAAAAACCGCAATATCTTGTGTCTCATGTTGGTTGAGTGCCGTCCGTAAAACAATGGTGTGTACATTTCCATCAACATAGTCGACTACCATGATATAATCTACCAAGTTGTCACCATTCAGGTCGAGGTTGTTGATGTAAGAATTTTCATCATTCAGGCTTCGTTCAAAATCTTCGAGCGTTTCTGATTCCTGAAACAGTTTCATAGTGGCGTAGAGGTTGAAGTTGTCTCCCGGGAGTCCCAGATATTCATCCGGGTAATTTTTTGCCTGGGAGGTGCTCGTAGCTGCGGTCAGCAGTGCGAGAATGGATATGATGATTAATTTTTTCATGACAGTAAGTATTAAATGACTGATTTCTTGCTAAGCCAAATGACAAAACCCGTACCAGTAATTTAAAAAATATCAAGCAGATGAACCTGTTTAGATTTTATCTGATTGATAATGAGTGTGTTGTTGGCTTTATTTTCTCTTGGTGTTTGTGGCTATGCTTCAAAAACATAGGTTACGTGTAAAAATGTATTTGCAATTACGGATATTTTAGTCTTAATTGTGTCTATTTAGATATAATCTAAATAGCATGATTTATAAAGACAAGAAATTGTATTGGAAGAAAAATCTGACTTACCTGTCCATCCTTCTTTTTATTTGGCTTTTGGTTTCATTTGGCGCCGGAATTTTATGGGCCGATGCGTTGAACCAGTTCCGGCTGGCCGGCTTTCCTTTGGGATTTTGGTTTGCACACCAGGGATCAATCTACGTTTTTGTGATCCTGATTTTTGTGTATGTTTTTCTAATGAACCGGCTGGACAAAGAATTTGAAGTGGATGAAATCTGACTAAATAGAAATTTATGGATGCTCAAATCTGGACCTACGTATTGGTCGCATTTACCTTTTTGGTTTATATTGGAGTTGCAGCCTGGTCGCGGGCCGGCTCAACACAAGAGTTTTATGTTGCAGGCGGTGGCGTTCATCCGGTGGTGAATGGCATGGCAACTGCTGCCGATTGGATGTCGGCAGCTTCTTTTCTTTCGATGGCTGGTCTCATCTCATTTATGGGCTACGGGGGCGCTCAATATCTAATGGGCTGGACGGGTGGCTATGTTTTGTTAGCCTTGTTGCTGGCACCTTACCTGCGGAAGTTCGGAAAATATACGGTTCCCGATTTTATTGGCGAACGTTACTATTCGCGAAACGCACGGCTGGTAGCCCTTATTTGTGCCCTGTTTGTTTCGTTTACTTATGTGGTTGGACAAATGAAAGGAGTGGGGGTCGCCTTCGCACGATTTTTGAATATTCCCTTTGAAACGGGCGTTCTGATTGGCATTGGTATCGTGTTTTTTTACGCGGTTCTCGGTGGAATGAAAGGGATTACCTATACGCAGGTGGCACAATATTGCGTGTTGATTTTTGCTTTTACGGTGCCTGCTATTTTTATTTCACTTCAAATGACCGGAAACCCGGTTCCGCAGTTGGGCTTTGGCGGTAAAACGATGGATGGAGCTTTTTTACTTGACAAATTAAATCAGCTTTCTGTTGATTTGGGTTTTGCTGAATATACAGCTGTTAAGCAGGACAATCTGCTGAATATGGCTTTCATCACGGCTGCTTTAATGTTTGGAACGGCTGGTTTACCGCATGTTATCGTTCGTTTTTTTACAGTGCCAAGGGTAAAAGATGCACGTGTTTCGGCTGGCTGGGCTTTGCTTTTTATTGCCTTGCTGTACACCACGGCTCCTGCGGTAGCAGTCTTTGCCCGAACCAATCTGATCAATACAGTTTCGGAAAAACCGTATGCAGAAGTTCCGCAGTGGTTCTCGAATTGGGAGCATACCGGGCTGCTTTCGTTTACAGATAAGAATGCTGATGGAAAAATTCAGTACCTGGCTGATGCCAACCAAAACGAATTGACGATAGATCAGGATATTATTGTGCTGGCTAATCCTGAGATAGCCAATCTGCCAGCATGGGTGATTGCCTTGGTTGTTGCCGGCGGACTGGCTGCTGCACTTTCTACGGCTGCTGGCCTTTTGTTGGTGATCTCCACTTCTATTTCCCACGATTTGTTAAAGAAATATCTGAAGCCAGACATCTCGGAACACGGCGAATTATGGGCTGCGCGAATCAGCATCGCGGTTGCGGTGGTAGCAGCTGGAATTGCGGGGATGCACCCGCCGGGTTTTGTTGCGCAGGTGGTGGCCTTGGCTTTTGGCCTGGCAGCATCTTCTTTCTTCCCAGCCATTGTGCTTGGCATCTTTGATAAGCGAATGAACCGCGAAGGAGCTATTTCCGGGATGATTGTGGGCATCGTGTTTACGGCTTCCTACATTTTTTATTTTACGCCACAATTGAACGGGCCGGGAACCCCCGAAGGATTTTGGTTTGGTATTTCGCCCGAAGGAATCGGCACTTTAGGGATGCTGTTTAATTTTGTGGTTTCTATTGCGGTTTCGCGTTTAACCAGGCCAGCGCCCGAGGAAGTGCAGGAATTAACGGAGAACATTCGCTTTCCAAGAGGTGCCGGCGAAGCGCACGACATTACGATTCATTAGGAGTGAGCCAAAAAAAAATCCCGCCATTGGCGGGATTTAAGCTCTTTAAATGGTGAATTTATTTTAAACTAAGCCAGTTTAACATTTACCGCATTTAATCCTTTTTTGCCTTCCTGCAACTCAAATGTTACTTCGTCATTTTCACCAATGTTATCAACTAAACCAGATGAATGCACAAAATATTCTTTTGAAGAATTTGCATCTTTGATGAATCCAAAACCTTTAGATTCATTGAAAAATTTTACTGTTCCTTTGTTCATGATTTTAATATATTAATTGCATGCAAGTTAGGGCTAATTTTTGGGATATCAACAATATTTTGGCAATAGAATCGAAAGGATGCTGTGGATCGCGCAGATTGGTTTCCCGGAAATCATCTATTTTCACTTTCTGATCAAGCCGATGAATGAGAATCGAGGTTTTTGCTGTTTTTAAACATTGTTGTAGTCGCCCATAGATGGATTAAAGTCAGTTTTTAAGGTGCTTTTCATCTTTTCCTTTGTATAGAACAATTGGGTATTCATTTTGAAATAAAATAGAACAAGATGAGATCAGATATCAATGAATTTATGATGGCTTTGCAAGCCAAAACACCTGGCGAAAATGAGTTTCATCAGGCTGTTCAGGAGGTGGTTGAATCCATCTGGGATGTTTACATTAAGAATCCAAGGTATAAAAAAGCGAAAATACTGGAGCGTATGGTGGAACCAGAACGCGTCATTATGTTTCGCGTTCCCTGGATTGATGATCAAGGTGAGGTTCAAATCAACCGGGGTTACCGGGTTGAGTTCAATTCGGCGCTTGGACCATACAAAGGTGGCTTGCGTTTTCACCCAACCGTAACGCTTTCAATTCTGAAGTTTTTGGGGTTTGAACAAACATTCAAAAACAGTTTGACAACCTTGCCCATGGGTGGTGGAAAAGGAGGATCTGATTTTAGTCCTAAAGGAAAATCAGATAATGAGATCATGCGTTTTTGTCAAAGTTTCATGACCGAATTGCAACGACACATCGGCCCAAATACCGATGTGCCGGCCGGTGATATCGGGGTAGGTGGACGCGAAATTGGCTACTTGTTCGGTCAGTATAAACGTATCCGCAATGAATTTACGGGCGTTTTAACCGGCAAGGGGCTGGCTTGGGGCGGAAGTCTTATTCGTCCGGAAGCCACGGGCTACGGAGCGGTATATTTTGTGCAGCACATGCTTGAGTTGCTTGGAAAGAAAATAGCGGGACAGACCTTTGCTGTTTCTGGTTTCGGCAATGTTGCCTGGGGAGCAATTATGAAGATTAATGAACTGGGTGGCAAGGTGGTTACCATTTCAGGACCCGATGGATATATTTATGATCCGGCAGGTATCAGTGGTGAAAAAGTAGATTATCTTCTGGAGTTGAGGGCAAGCAACAACGATATTGTTGAGCCTTATGCCGATGAATTTGATGCAACTTTTTTCCCGGGAAGAAAACCTTGGGAGCAAAAAGTGGATATTGCCCTGCCCTGTGCGACTGAAAATGAGCTGGATGTGGGCGATGCAAGCTTGTTGGTTTTGAATGGATGTTTTTTACTGGCCGAAGTTTCCAACATGGGCTGTACCGCCGAAGCAGCCGAATTCTTGATGGAGAAAATTAGTTACGCCCCGGGAAAGGCGGTAAATGCCGGAGGAGTCGCTGTTTCGGGCCTGGAGATGACACAAAATAGCCAGCGGCTAAACTGGACCCGCGAGGAAGTGGACGCACGCTTGCACTTGATTATGCGCGAAATTCATGATACCTGCGTGCGGTTTGGACGTAACGGCGACCGAATCAATTACGTGAAAGGGGCCAACGTGGGTGGTTTTGTGAAAGTAGCTGACGCGATGCTTGCTCAAGGAGTTGTTTGATAATGGATTGGTCCGATTCTTTCAGGTGTTTTCAAGCCAGTTTTTAGCTAACCATCGGTCGAATTATCAATTAGATAATATTCGGTTTAAGGTTAGCTAAACGAAATTGGTTTTCTTTGAGGCAAATTTTCGAAATGCTAATTGATACACATTCACATATTTATTCGGAGGAATTTAACGACGATATTGATGAGGTGATTACCCGGGCCTATGACAGTGATGTCCGAAAAATAATACTACCCAACATTGACAGTTCATCGATTAAAAAGATGTTGGATCTGGCTGACCAGTATCCGCAGATATGCTTTCCTTTGATGGGACTGCACCCCACATCTGTGGGTGAAGATTATCAGGAAGAACTGGAGTTGGTGGAATTTTGGCTCAAAAAGCGAAAGTTTTACGGGATTGGTGAAATCGGGATTGATTTGTATTGGGAACGGACCTTTGTTGAACAACAGATCATTGCATTCAGACACCAGCTTCAGTTGGCAAAAAAATACCAATTGCCCGTTGTGCTTCACGTGCGCGAGTCGTTCGATGAAGTTTTTACTGTGGTAAAAGAAGAAAATACACCGGAGCTGACTGGCGTTTTTCATAGTTTCACCGGAACAATTGAGCAGGCAGAGAAAATTATTGATTTGGGCTTTAAGATTGGCATTGGCGGAATTGTTACCTTCAAAAACAGTGGATTGGATGAGGTGGTGCGAATGATTGAGCCCCAACACCTGATTCTGGAAACCGATGCTCCATATTTGACTCCGGCCCCATTTCGCGGAAAAAGGAATGAAAGTTCGTACGCGATTCACATCGCCCGGAAAATTGCCGAGATCCACAAGCTTTCAATAAATGAAGTGGCCAAAATTACTTCAACAAATGCTGTTAATTTATTCGGAATTTAGCGAGATGTTTGTTTAACTTTGGGGGCAAAAGTTAACGGGTGAATAGTCAATCAATACTCATAATTTATACTGGCGGGACCATTGGTATGGTTCAAAAGAATGGAAAGGGTGCTTTGGCGCCGGTCCGATTTGATCAAATTGCTGACGAAGTGCCTGAACTGAGAAGGCTGGGGTGTCATTTGGAATCCATCACTTTTAATCCACCGCTTGATTCATCGGACATGTCGCCCAAAACCTGGGGCCGATTAGCCAAGATGATTCAGAAGAACTATCGAAAGTTCGACGGCTTTGTCATTTTGCACGGGACGGATACCATGGCTTATACCGCTTCGGCATTGAGCTATATGTTGGAGAATTTGGATAAGCCGGTGGTGATGACAGGTTCGCAGCTTCCCATTGGGGTTTTGCGGACTGATGGGAAGGAAAATCTGATTACCGCAATTGAAATTGCAGCAGCCCACGAAAATGACATGGCTGTGGTGCCCGAAGTGTCCATTTACTTTGACAATAAGCTGTACCGGGGAAATCGGGTTGTTAAGCGACATGCCGACCATTTTAGCGCATTCGATTCTGTTAACTATCCGATTCTGGCCAAAGCGGGAGTTGACATTAAATTTTTTCATGAGAACATTTACCACCCTCAAAACAAGGGAATATTAAAAGTAAGCTCTAACTTTGACGACCGGGTGGTCATTTTAAAGATTTTTCCTGGAATGAACCGCGAGATATTTGAACAAATTATCAATATCGAAAGTATAAGGGGAGTCGTGCTGGAGACTTTTGGTTCGGGAAATGTTCCTACGCTGAGCTGGTTGATTCGTGTGGTGAAAAAGGCAATTAACCGAGGTGTCATTTGTGTTAATGTCACCCAATGCCAGGGTGGGACTGTGAAGATGGGGCAGTACCAAACCAGTCGTGAGTTAAAGAAAATTGGAGTTGTTAGTGGTAAAGACATGACCACGGAAGCGGCTGTGACGAAGCTCATGTTTCTGCTTGGGCAGTCGTTGAGTGACGAAGATATCAAGCTGCATTTGCGTAAAAATTTGAGTGGGGAAATAAGTGAGTAGCTTATTTCTTTTTCACAATTTTTTTGTATTTTGCAGCCCTGAAAAAACTGGTGCCAGGATATATTGGAGAGGTGCAGGAGTGGCTGAACTGGCACGCCTGGAAAGCGTGTGTACCCCGAAAGGGTACCGAGGGTTCGAATCCCTCTCTCTCCGCTGACAGGTTTAAGTTCTTTGTTGAAGATGGTCGCTTCTTACCTTTGATTTTCTCAAGAAGAAACAGATGTAAGATATTTTTATTCAATCAAATAAAAAACAAATAGTATTATAAAAATTAAAATTCAGAAGATTTACTAATTAAAATTAAAACCAATGATGAAAAAACTATTTGCGTTTATAGCAGTTTTTGGGATGCTCTACATTGGAGCGTCGAACAATGCCGTTGCTCAGGACGATACAGCAGAACAAGCAGCAACCGAAGCAGCAGCGCCTGCAGTTGATTTAGCCGCTGACGCGGAAGAAGAAGCTGCAGCAGCAGCCGAAGAAGGCAAATCGCTTCACAGTCAGTTAAAGCAAAAATTTATTGAAGGTGGTCCAACTTTCATGTCTTTTGTGTTGATTACCTTGATTTTAGGTCTTGCCTTAGCTTTGGAGCGCGTGATCTACCTGAACTTGTCAACAACGAACACCAAAAAACTATTGGTGAATGTTGAAGAAGCACTTGACAATGGCGGTATTGAAGCTGCAAAAGAAGTTTGCAGAAATACACGCGGACCTGTTGCCAGTATTTTTTATCAAGGTCTTGACCGCTCAGAAGAAGGTCTGGATGTGGTAGAAAAAACAGTCGTTTCTTATGGTGGCGTTCAAGCGGGCTTACTTGAAAAAGGCTTAAGCTGGATCTCTTTGTTCATTGCCTTGGCTCCGATGCTTGGATTCATGGGTACTGTAATTGGTATGATTGCAGCATTCGACGCCATTGAGGTTGCCGGAGACATTAGCCCGTCATTGGTAGCTGGTGGTATTAAAGTGGCCTTGATTACAACCGTATCTGGTCTTGTCGTTGCCATTATCTTGCAGATTTTTTACAACTATTGTGTAGCAAAAATTGACAGTATCATCAATAACATGGAAGATGCTTCTATTTCATTGATTGACATTTTGGTAAAACACAATCTTAAAAAATAATTTAGCTTATGAAACTAGAAAAAGTATTATCCATCGTATTGTGGGTACTTTTAGCAGTTTCAGCGGTTCTGATTGTGTCAATGATGACGAACATCAGTGAGAACGAAGCTGATCCCACTATGGGTGCCTGGATCAATACCACGCTAACTTGGTCATATATCCTGTTGGGTATTGGAGCAGTAGTAGCAGTTGTTTTTGCGTTAATTAATACATTTACAGACAAACAAGCTGCAAAGAAAGGCTTAATGGCCGTGGTTTTTGCGGGAGCTGTTTTGGCTATTTCCTATGCGCTTGCTTCTGATGCCATTCCTCAGTTTTATGGTGTTGATAAGTTTGTAGAAGACGGAACATTAACAAATACCGTTTCTAAATGGATTGGAACGACCTTGATTGCAACCTATGTTTTACTTGGGCTGTCTGTTGTAGCAATTGCTGCTTCAGCAGTAACTCGTGTTTTTAAGTAAGCATTGTGGTCAAGTAAAACAGGAAAAAATAAAATTATGGCAAAAAAAATTCCCGAAATACCAGCAGCATCTTTGGCAGATATTGCATTTATGTTGCTCATCTTTTTCCTGGTAACCACCACAATGGATGTTGACAGCGGATTAGAGCGTCGCCTTCCTCCTATGCCACCACCGGATCAAGAGGATGATGATACACCTCCGATCAAAGAACGCAACGTGTTTGTGGTATTGGTCAATGCCAATAACCAGTTGTTGGTTGAAGGTGAAATAAGCCGGGTTGAAGACCTTCGTGAAAAAGCAAAGGAATTTATGGCAAACCCTTATAATGAAGAAAACCTGCCTGAAAAAGAGCCCAAAACGGTTGACTTTTTCGGAGAGGTTGAAGTGACCAAGGGGGTCATCTCTTTGCGAAATGACGTGGGTACGCAATACGGAACCTATATCGCTGTACAGAACGAGTTGGTTGGTGCCATCAACGATCTGAGAGAAGAGCTTGCGAAACAGAAGTTTGGTAAGTCCTATGATAAGCTAGACAGAGATCAACAGGGGGCTATTAGAGACATTTATCCCTCCAGGATTTCGGAAGCTGAACCTAAAAAAGTGGGAGGAAATTAGTATGTCAAAGTTTAGAAAAAGCGGCAGTAAAGAAATGCCACCCATTTCTACTGCTTCGTTACCCGATATCGTATTTATGTTGCTGTTTTTCTTCATGGTGAGTACAACCATGCGGGAAGTTACTCTGATGGTGCAAGTGCACGTTCCGGCAGCAACTGAATTATCGAAATTGGAGAAGAAGTCTTTGGTTAGCTACATTTATGTAGGAACTCCCCACAACCAGTACCAGCGGGTATTTGGTTCGGAACCCCGCATTCAGCTGAACGATCAGTTTGCAAGAGTAAGCGATATTCAGGATTACATTACAAGTGAGCGTGAAGCCCGTGATGAAGCGGAAGTACCGTTTATGATTACGTCGCTCAAAGTGGATGAATATACCAAGATGGGTATCGTAACTGATATCAAACAAGAACTGCGGAAAGCTTCGGCTTTGCACATTAACTATTCTTCGCGTAAACGAGAAGACTTATAGTTTTTTGATCATCAATATAAAAAGGAAGGAGGACTTAGGTTCTCCTTTTTTTGTAGTTTTAAGGAAACAACACGATTATGGCAACATTAAAATTTGATGAAGTTCCTTATGAAGTTGTAAAAGAGGGCTTACAAAGAAAGATCATTCACACGGACCATTTGATGACTGTTTTGATTGATTTTACAAATGGACCTTGGGATGAACCCGAACCCAAACACCATCATCCACACGAACAAACATCGTACATTGCGGAGGGTGAAATCATTTTCTTTTGCGATGGCGAAGAGCCACAAAAGCTTAAGGCAGGCGACCTGTTTGCGGTGGCTCCCAATGTGCCCCACACCATCCAATTGCTGTCAAAAACAGCCAGGTTGGTAGATAGTTTTACGCCTTTGAGGGATGACTTTCTGAAATAAAAAAAGAGGCTGGTTAAGCCTCTTTTTTGTATCCTTTAAATTTGATGGTGGATCAAACTTTTCCAGGTCGATCTATTTCTTCTCTTTGAGCACCACTTTCAGATTCAGTTCATCCAACTGGTTTTGAGCAATGGGTGATGGAGAGTCGATCATCACATCGCGGCCCGCGTTGTTTTTAGGGAAGGCAATCACATCACGGATACTATCTAAACCTGCAAAAAGTGATACCAGGCGGTCGAAGCCAAAGGCAATTCCGGCATGCGGCGGCGCTCCGTATTTAAAGGCGCTCATCAAAAATCCAAACTGAGCCTGGGCTTCTTCTTTTGTGAAACCAAGCAAATCGAACATGCGCGATTGCAATTCCGAATCGTAAATACGAACCGAACCACCACCGATCTCCACACCGTTAATCACCAAATCGTAGGCGTTGGCTCTAACTTTCCCGGGGGCCGTATCCAGCAAGGCAATATCTTCGGGTTTTGGGGCGGTAAACGGGTGATGCATGGCGTAATGGCGCTGGGTTTCTTCGTCCCATTCCAACAAGGGAAAATCAACCACCCACAAGGGTTTAAACGTGTTTTTATCCATCAGGCCCAGCTGCTTGCCCATTTCCAACCGAAGGGCACCCAGTGCATCGAGCATAGACGCTTTTTCGCCCGAAAGCAGCAGGATCAAATCACCTGCCTTGGCTCCGCAGGCCGACGCCCACTTTTGCAATTCATCTTCGCTGTAAAATTTATCAACCGACGACTTAAACGTGCCGTCAACATTGCATTTCAGATAGACCATGCCCTTGGCGCCAATTTGCGGGCGCTTTACCCAGTTGGTTAACGCGTCCAATTGTTTGCGGGTGTAATCGGCACAACCTTCGGCACAAATGGCTCCGATGAATTCCGCATCGTCAAAGACACTGAAGTTATTGCCTTTTACAACATTGGTCAGGTCGTTGATTAACATGTTGAAACGAATATCGGGCTTGTCCGATCCATAGTTGATCATGGCATCGGCATACGACATGCGTGGAAAGTCTTCGACTTCCACATTTTTAATGGCCTTAAACAGGTGTTTCGTTAAGCCTTCGAAGGTATTGAGTACATCTTCCTGCTCCACGAAAGCCATTTCGCAGTCGATTTGGGTAAACTCGGGCTGGCGGTCGGCACGCAGGTCTTCGTCGCGGAAACACTTCACAATCTGGTAGTAGCGGTCGAAGCCAGCCACCATCAGCAATTGTTTAAACACCTGGGGCGACTGGGGCAGCGCGTAGAACTGGCCTTCGTTCATGCGCGACGGAACCACAAAGTCGCGGGCACCTTCGGGCGTTGATTTGATGAGCACCGGTGTTTCGGTTTCGATAAATTCCTGGTCATTCAGGTACGAACGGATGGCGTGGGCCATTTTCGAACGCAAAACCAGGTTTTCGCGTACCGGATTCCGGCGCAAGTCCAGGTAGCGGTATTTCATGCGAATGTCATCGCCCCCATCGCTTTCGTCTTCAATGGTGAAAGGCGGGACGGCCGATGGACTCAGTACTTTCAGGTCGGCTACATCAATTTCAATATCGCCTGTGGGCAGGTGGTCGTTTTTGCTGCTGCGCTCACGAACAAGTCCTGTAGCTTGAATCACGAATTCCCGTCCCAATTTTTTTAGTTTGTCGTTCAATTCGGCTGAAGCTTTTTCGTCGAACACCAGCTGTGTAATTCCGTAGCGGTCGCGAAGATCGACAAAAGTCATTCCTCCCAACTCGCGTTTGCGTTGTACCCAACCGGCAAGAGTTACTTCAGTACCCTGATTTTCCAGGCGTAATTCGCCACAAGTATGTGTTCTGTACATAAAAGGTTCGTTTTTGTTTGACTGCAAAAATAAGCAGATTTTAGCAATTTAAATTGTAGGTTTGTGATTAATTCTGAACGCATTTGGATGATGGAACCTTTTGATGATACCTATTTCATGAAGAAAGCTTTTCAGGAAGCCCAACAGGCCTATGAAAAGGGTGAAGTACCCGTTGGCGCGGTGGTGGTGGCCCAAAACCGCATCATTGCCCGCGCGCATAACTTAACCGAAACCTTGACCGATGTGACGGCCCATGCCGAGATGCAGGCGGTAACGGCGGCCGCCAATCTGCTGGGGAGCAAATACCTGAACGAGTGCACGCTTTATGTCACGCTGGAGCCTTGTGTGATGTGCGCCGGTGCGTTGGGGTGGTCGCAACTCGGTAAGCTGGTGTATGGCGCCAGCGACCCAAAGCGGGGCTTTTCGAAATTTGCGCCCCAATCGCTTCACCCCAAAACGGAAGTGGTTTCGGGTGTCATGGCCGATGATTGTGCCGATTTGATGACCGCTTTCTTTCAGGAAAGACGATAATCAGCTTTAGAAATTATTTAGACGAAAAAGAGCTTTCAACCCAGGTTGAAAGCTCTTCTTCGTTTAGTAATCTCTTGGCATGTTAACTTCCAAAGTCGTCAAACATGACGTTTTCGTCAGGGACACCCAAGTCGTACAACATTTTCTGAACGGCGTCGTTCATCATGGGCGGGCCGCACAGGTAGTAGTCAATTTCTTCTGGTTCTTCGTGTTTTCCGAGGTACATGTCGTGAATGACCTGGTGAATAAATCCTTTTGGTCCGTCCCAGTTGTCTTCGGGTTGTGGATCAGACAGGGCCAGGTGGAAGGAGAAATTCGGGAATTTTTCTTCAATGGCTCTGAACTGGTCGTAGTAGAAAACTTCTCTCCAGGAACGGGCACCGTACCAGAAGGTAATTTTCTTATCCGATTCTTTCAGGGTATGGAACAGGTGGAACAGGTGAGAACGCATGGGAGCCATACCGGCACCACCACCAATAAACATCATCTCGTTGTCGTTGTCTTTCAGGAAAAACTCTCCGTATGGCCCTGAAATGGTTACTTTGTCGCCGGGTTTACGCGAGAAAATGTAAGAAGAACAAATTCCGGGATTCACTTTTTGGAACCCACCATTGACACGGTCAAACGGTGGCGTGGCAATCCGGATGTTCAGCATCACAATGTTTCCTTCGGCGGGGTGATTCGCCATGGAATAGGCGCGGAATGTGGGTTCCGGGTTTTTCATGTTCAGGTCGAACATGTTGTATTGCTCCCATTCAGGACGGAATTTGTCGTCCACTTCAATGTCTTTGAAATCGACATCAATCTTCGGAACGTCAATTTGGATGTATCCACCCGATTTGAAATCGAGATTTTCGCCTTCGGGCAAGCGTACGACAAACTCTTTAATGTAGGTTGCCACATTGTTATTTGAAACCACTTCGCATTCCCACTTTTTGATTCCCATGATTTCCTGAGGAATCTTCAGCTCCATGTCTTCCTTAACTTTTACCTGGCAGGCCAGGCGCCAGTTGTCGTTTTGTTCTTTTCGGGTGAAATAACCGGTTTCAGTGGGGAGAATAGAACCACCACCATCGATAACCTGGCAACGGCACATGGCACAGGTACCACCACCACCACAAGCCGAAGGAAGGAAAATTTTGTTGTTCCCAAGTGTGGTCAAGAGGGTGTCGCCGGGGTTGGTTTCAATAACCGTGTCGCCTTTGTTGATGTCAACCTTGACAATTCCCGAAGGCATCAGTTTTTTCTTCGCGTAAAGCAAGATCGACACCAGGAGAATCACCATCAACAGGAAAACAGCGATACTGGTAATAACGACTGTCGTTTGAGTTGCTAAAAATATCATTGTTATGAGTTTTTTTATCAGATTATAGTTTTATACCCATGAATCCCATGAAAGCCAGTCCCATTAATCCGGTCACAATAAATGTAATGCCAAGACCTTTCAGAGGAGCAGGAACATGCGAATACTCAATTTTTTCACGAATGGCGGCAATACCCACGATGGCCAGAAACCAGCCAACGCCCGATCCCAGTCCGTAAACAGAAGCCTCGCCGATATTGAGAAACGCTTTTTGTTGCATGAATAACGATCCTCCAAGAATGGCGCAGTTCACCGCAATCAAGGGTAAAAAGATACCAAGTTGCGTGTAAAGTACCGGGGCAAATTTTTCAACAATCATTTCCACGAGTTGCACCATCGATGCAATCACGGCGATGAACATGATGAAACTCAGGAAGCTCAGGTCAACTGCTGCAAAGGTTGGATTTAACCAAGTTAGTGCGCCTTCTTTCAACACGTAGTTTTCCAGTAAATAGTCTACCGGTACGGTTATTCCCAAAACAAAAACAACTGCCAATCCAAGGCCTGTAGCCGTTTTTACTGATTTGGATACCGCCAGATAAGAACACATGCCCAGGAAATAGGCAAATACCATGTTCTCAATAAAGATGGATTTAATGAATATATTAATCAGGTTTTCCATAATTTTCTTCTTTTAAGCGGATTATTCTTCAATCAGTTTACGGTTTCGGCTACGCTGCACCCAGATAATAATACCTACGGTGATCAGCGCCATCGGAGGAAGAATCATCATTCCGTTGTTGGCGTAAAAACCGCCATTTTCAATGTACCAGCTTGCCGGGATGATTTTGTACCCCCAGACACTACCTGATCCAAACAGTTCGCGGGCAAATCCTACCACCACCAGAATCCAGCCGTATCCTGCGGCATTTCCAAGTCCGTCAAGAAAGGCGGGCCAAGGTTTGTTGCCCAAGGCAAAAGCTTCCAGACGTCCCATGATGATACAGTTGGTAATAATCAAACCAACAAAAACAGACAATTGCTTGCTTACGTCGTAAACAAAGGCTTTTAGAACTTGGTCAACCAAGATCACCAAAGCTGCAATGATGACAAGCTGAACGATAATCCGGATCCGGTTGGGAATGGTATTCCGAAGCAAAGAGATAATCACGTTGGCAAATGCCAGTACGGCCATCACCGAAAGCGACATCACCACTGAGGGTTTCAGTTGTGCCGTGACAGCCAGTGCCGAACAAATTCCTAGTACCTGAACCGTAATCGGGTTACTGCTGTTTAGCGGGTCGCTCAGCAGCTTCAGGTTCTTCTTTGAAAATAAAGGTTCTCTATCACTCATTTTCTTCTATTTTTTCTGGTTCAAAAAAGCATTGTAGGCATTCAGATCATCCAAAAGCATTTTCTCCAATCCTTTTGAAGTGATTGTTCCTCCTGAGATTCCATCAACGCGGTGCTTAGCCGGCGCTGTTTCGTTTGACTTGGCCACAATGATTGACACCAATTTGCCGTTATCGTAAATCTCTTTGCCCTGAAATTGGTCTTGAAAATTTTCCGTTGATATTTCAGCACCTAATCCCGGCGTTTCTCCTTGGTGGTCAAACGATGCGCCGTATATGGTTGACATATCATCTTCCAACGAAACATAGCCCCAAATAGGTCCCCAAAGTCCTGCTCCCCGAAGTGGGAAGATGTATTTCACGCTTCCGTCAATCTGGCATTCAAACACGGGAAGCAGTTGTTGTTCAACCGGCTTGGCCCGTTCTTTTTTCAGGTCGATGGTGAATGCGTTGCCTTCAACTTCTTCACCTTTCGAATTGACCACATAGGTGTTGACAATTCGTTCGGCGTAAATTTCTTCTGCATTCGTCGCATCAGCGGCAATGTTGACCGAAGCCAGGATGTTCTGCTTCTTTTCAACTTCAATGTTTTTATCCTGAAATGGTTTTAAATTGATGGCAGCCAGTGAAAGAATCGCAGCAACCAAAATCACCATTCCCGATGCGTATATAAATGTGTAAACATTACTGTTCCTATCCATTTCTTTTTTCTTTAAGGGATTAAGCGCTCTGTTGAACTCGTTTTAAACGACGTTTGATATTTCCCTGAACCACGTAATGGTCAATCAGCGGAGCAAAGGTATTCATCAGCAGGATGGCCAACATCATTCCCTCCGGGTAGGCTGGGTTCACCACGCGAATCAGAATGGCCAGTACTCCAATGAGGAATCCATAAATCCATTTTCCACGGTCGGTTTGAGCTGCTGTGACCGGATCAGTGGCCATGAAAACGGCTCCAAAAGCAAATCCGCCAATTATCAGGTGTTCCCAGAAAGGCATGGCCATGTAGGCATTGACTGCGAATATATTTAGCAAGATGCCCATAAACAGCCCGCCAAGCACGGTAGACAGCATGATTTTCCAGTTTCCGATGCCGGTAATGATTAAGATCGCTGCACCAATCAGGATGGCCAGGGTTGATGTTTCGCCGATTGAACCGGGAATCAAACCGATAAAGGCATTCCAAACATTGAGGTCGGTGTTTCCTAAAACGGCTTCAGCCATTGGGGTGGCGCCTGTAAACCCGTCGGCCATTTTCTCCACGCCACTCGCCGAAATCCAAACCGAGTCGCCCGACATTTGAGCTGGGTATGCAAAGAATACGAAAGCCCGTGCAACCAGCGCCGGGTTCCAGATGTTCATTCCGGTACCTCCAAAAACCTCTTTGCCAAAGATGACAGCAAATGCTGTTGCAATGCCAATCATCCAAAGTGGTGTGTTAATGGGCATAATCAGTGGGATCAACATCCCCGAGACCAGGAATCCTTCGTTGACTTCGTGGCCACGGAACTGGGCGAAAATAAATTCAATACCCAGACCAACACCGTACGAAACAATGATGACCGGCAGCACTTTCCACAGTCCGAACAGGAACAGGTCGAAAAAAGCGGCTGTTTCCAATTGGCCGAGTGCACCGAAATGCTGGTAGCCAATGTTGTACATTCCCATCAATAATGCTGGGACAAGAGCCAGAACCACGATTCCCATGGTTCGTTTCAAATCAATATAATCATGAACATGAGTTCCTGATTTGGAGGTATGTTTCTGAACGAAGGCCAAGGTAAAGAACGCATCATGCGTAGAGTGCAGCCAGTGATATTTGGCGCCTTTCTGAACATGTGGCTTCGTCTTTTCAAAAAAGTTTCTTAACGCTTTCATTGAATTATCTATTTTGTGTCAAGCAATTCGATCGGTTATCCCAGTTCTTTAATCATTGAGTTGATGCCTTCGCGCAGAATTTCCTGTACTTTGATTTTCGAAGTACAGGCATATTCGCAAAGCGCCAGATCTTCTTCAACCAACTCGTAGATGCCCAGTTGTTCCATTTTGTCAATGTCGTTGACCAAAATTGACTTGAGCAGGTGAACGGGAAGAATATCCATGGGAAGGAATTTCTCGTACTGACCGGATAGAACAAAAGCTCGTTCTCCGCCGTGCAGATTGGCGTTCAACACATACTCTTTTTTGGGAAGTAGTTTGGAGAAGAATGCCTTGCTCGCTGAAAATTTGTCAATTCCCGGTGCGGCCCATCCCATAAATTCGTACTCATCGCCTTCAGGAATGATGGTAATTTGCTGGTCGAAATATCCCAGGTAGCCATCGGTATCAACTTTTGTTCCTGTCAGCACGTTTCCGCTGATGATCCGTTGGTTTACCTCGTTTTTGGTCTTGCCTTTCAGCAAGTCAGTCAGCAGCGCACCGTGAATGGTTTTGTAGTATTTAGGTGCTTTTACTTCCGATCCGGTTAATGCAATGGTTTTGCTGAGATCCAGCTTGCCGGTTTCGAATAAACGACCAATGAATACCAAAGCTTGCGGGCTCAGGGTCCAAATCGTGGTTGATTTTCCAATCGGGCAGATTTTGCTGATTTGGATGCCAACATTTCCGGCTGGGTGCGGACCTTCGAATGTGTTGGTCTCCACATTTTTAAGCGAAGCAAAAACCCCGGCGGATTGCTTGGGTGAAAGTCCCAGGTAAACTTTTCCATCGGTGAGCTTCTTTACCGCGTCAATTCCCGATTGAAGGGCTGACTTTTCTTTCGAAAAAAGAAAGTCGAAATCAGCAGCCAGCGGGGCCGAATCGAAGGCTGAAATAACAATGTTGTTAGGAACAACCGATGGTTTCGCTATAATACCATACGGACGTTGTTTGAGGAACGGCCACAAACCACTCTTAAGCAGTTGATCACGAACTTCCTCGCGCGAAAGCTTGGAAGGATCAGCTTTGGTAAATTCACGGTGCTCGTTTTTTCCGTCGGGTTCAACAACAATCTCTAAAATTTTGCGTCGCTCTCCACGGTTCACGGCTTGTACCGTTCCGCTTACCGGAGAAGTAAATAAAATTTCAGGGTTGTATTTGTCGAAGAAGAGGGCATCACCAGCTTTGACCTGGGCTTCAGCTTTTACGCTTAACTTCGGCGTCAAGCCTGAAAAATCAGTTGGCTTGAGGGCAACTGATTTTGGTGCGGGAGCATCCTCCAGAACCGCTTCAGCAGCTCCTTTCAACCGGATATCAAATCCGCGTTTCAATTTAAAATGCTTTGACATTGTAATCCCTTGTTGTGGTTATTATTTAGGCTGGCAAAAGTACATATTTTAAAAACTTTTCCCAATCTTTGTTTCATAAACTTACACGAATAGAAATATTTATATACGTTTAATCGTTAACAAGTTTGAATAAAGTCGCAGGGGATGTTTAATGACGACTGAAATGTTTAAACGCACCTAAAAAAGGTAAAACAAATGAAGATTTTTTTTCGTCTGATCATCATAATTGGAGGTGTTATTTTTACGTTAAGTCCGCTTGCGCAGGAAGCGAACGAATATTATTACCAGAATGCGGTTTACAAAGAGGAAATAAAAACGGTACAATTCCACCGTGAAGGCTTCGAATTGAGCCACCCTGTTTATGAATTGGGAACAGCCGGGGCACTGCTGCTTAAATTTGATGATTTGTCGGACGAACCTAAAAATTATTATTACACACTCATTCATTGCGATGCCGACTGGAACGAATCTTACCTGCTTCAGAATGAATATTTGGAAGGTTTTTACGACAATCCGGTGGACGATTATGCGCCCGGGTTCAATACAACGATGACATATATCAATTACCTGGTTCGAATACCGAACGAGCAAGTTCAGATCACACATTCGGGTAATTATGTGTTGGTGGTTTATGAGGATGGGGATAAGGAAAACCTGGTACTTACCCGCAGGTTTCATGTGCTGGATCAGAAAGTGAATGTTTCGGGTGTCGTAAAACGCGCCACTTTCGATCCTTTCAAAGGCGATAATCAGGAAGTTGATTTCACGATTGCCCATCCCAACTTGCGCATTGTCAATCCGGCTGACGAAGTGAAGGTGGTGGTGATGAAAAACCGGAGATGGGACACGGCTATTCGAAATTTGAAGCCCCTTTTCATTCGCGAAAACGAGTTGGTGTATGATTACGACAAGGAGAATGTTTTTCCGGGCGGAAATGAATACCGTTACTTTGATATTCGTACCCGCCGCTACAATGGCGAAAATGTGCTGGAAACCAGCTTTCATCGGCCATACTACCACGTTACGTTACAGCCCGATGAGGTGAGGTCGAACAAAAAGTACTTTGGGTATCGCGAAATGAACGGCAATTATGTTGTTGAAAGTCAGGATCGGGTAGAGGATTTCGATACGGAGAGTGATTATTTTTTCGTGCATTTTACCTTGCCGCTCGAAGCCCAATTGATTGGTGGAACGGTTAATGTTTTTGGTGCTTTAACCGACTGGAATGCCAATAAAAGCAACGAAATGACCTGGAATTACGAGCAGGCAACCTACGAGCTTACCTTGTTATTGAAGCAGGGCTACTACAACTATCAGTATGTGTATGTTCCCGAAGGTGCGCAAAAAGCCGACGAAACCGTGATAGAAGGAAGTCATTATGAAACTGAAAATGAATACCAGGTGTTTGTGTACTACCGCGGAGTTTCCGGAAGATACGATCAGTTGGTTGGTTATCAGGTCTTGAATGCCGATTTCTAGCGAACGACTTGCAGGGTGCCATCACCGTTTTTAAACGGAATGCTGAAATAGAATTCAGAGCCTTGATCGATCGCTGAATTGACCTCAATTTTACCACCCAGCAGCATGCTGTAGTGTTGAGCAATGGCCAGTCCCAGTCCTGTGCCTTCGTACTTGCGCGTCGTTTTATTATCGATTTGGTGGAAGCGCTCGAAGATTCGTTTAATCTGTTCAACATCAATCCCGATGCCTGTATCCTTCACAAAAAACATCAGCCGGTCATTCCCTTTCATGCGGTAACCAAACTCAATTTCTCCCTGGTTGGTAAACTTCACAGCATTGTCCAGCAGTTTTTTCAGAATCTCTTCCAAAAGATATTTGTCCGTAGTGACGCCAAACTTCGGATTGGCATTTTGGTTGTTCAGTTTCAGCCGTATCGGCTTCGAAGTCAAATCGAAACTGTATTGGCGGTAGAGCTCAACCATCAGGTCGTTCACCTTGCAGAAGCTCTCTTTCGCTTTCACCTGGTTGCTTTCAATTTTCGACAAGCTGATCATATCGTTGATCATTTCCATCAGCAGCTTGCCATTGCTAATAATAATGTCGATGAAACGATTTTTTTCTTCCACATCAAAATCGGGCGATCCAACCATCTTCGAAAAGCCAATAATGGCATTCATCGGTGTCCGGATCTCATGCGAAATATTGGCCAGGAAAGCTGATTTCAGCTGGTCGGCTTCTTCAGCTTTCAGTTTGGCTTCTTCCAGTCGGATTTCTGCAATTTTTCGTTTCGTAATATCACGTGCAATCGAGATCACCGAATGATCGTCAAGCCGGGCAATTCGCATTTCAAACATGGCGGTGCCTTTCTCCACTTCCAGCGCATACTCAATGGTTTCAATCGTGTCGCGGTTAATGGCATCCTGAATGCACTGGAAAATTTTGCGGGACATTTTTTCAGAAAAGCCCACTTCAAAAATGGAGTTTCCAACAATATCGTCCGCGTTAATCTGGATGAGTTCCGACTCCTTAATGACAAAATCCATATAAACTCCATCTTTGTCGATGATGAAAAAGATGTCGGGAATCGCTTCGAGCAAGACTTTGTATCGTTTGCGACTTTCCTGCAGCGAATCAATGATTTGGCGCTGCTTTGTGATGTCGTAAAAAATGCTGGCGATTTGATTTGGAGCCGGTTGCAGCGAGAAAACTTCAAACCATTTTTCCAGGTGTTCAACGTAAACCTCGGTGCGTTGCCTGTTTTTTGAATGCAGATAATAATTATTCCAGTCGAATGAGTTTCGGAAAACCTTAGGAAAGATCACGTCGCCATCAGCCTGGTGCGTTTCGCGCTGGTTTACCCGAAACATTTTTTGAAAGGCGGGATTGGTTTTCAGAACTTTTAGCCCGGTTGGGTTATTCATTTCATCTTGTTCCACTTCCACAAGCAGTACGCCTTGCTGGAACGATCTGACGGTTTTGTTGATTTGCTGATCTGTTTCCAGCACCCGCGTTCGCAATTCCTTTAAGTTCAATTCAAAATTGACAGCGACAAGAAAAGTGGCTGTAAAAACCAGCGAGATTGTCGCAAACGGATTCAGAATCAATTCCGGAGTTGGCCAGAAAACCATTAACGCATCATTCATCCGGCCGGCCTGCTGCACATGAAATGCTACCGTGAGCAGGCTAATTGTTAAATAGATGAGTAAGTGTTTTTCGCTTTTTTTACTGAAAAGAAGCAGAAACAAGAAGCCGGGAACCATACTCCACATCGAATAGGGGATGCTGTTTGTAACCGGAAGAATGGCATATTGATCTGAAATAAAAAAGAAATAGATGGCTAAAGGAAGTACAAAAATTGTGAGGACAGCGCAGTTGGGTCGCCCACTTCTCAGGCAGTATAACCCGATAAGGCTTATCGTCATCAGAGTTACATCGCCCGGAATGCATTCGTTAAGCCGATAGCCGGAAAACGACAGCATTAACTCAATAAATGCATATAGCAATCCCAGAATTAAAATAACGTGAAGGCCGGTTATCTTTCGTTTATCTTCACCTGATTCAAGGAGATAGGGCTTTGTAATGAAGTGATAAATTGCTTTAAGCATGAAAAAATAGTGCCTTTAAAAATCGCACTAAATATAGTAATTTTTAAGTGGGAACAGGGCTGACCCGAGATATAGTTCGCTCTTTTTTTAAAACTGATATTTATTAGTAAAAAGCTGTTTCTGATTCTATAGTTTTGTTTCTAAAGGGAATACAAAAATATTTAAAAGTAAATTGTTATGCCAAAAGGTTTTTTTAATGTCCCGGTTGCTAAAAATGAACCGGTAAAAAGTTATGCGCCAGGGTCGCCCGAGCGAGCGTCGCTCAAAGCCAAAATAGTAGAACTTCGCAGCTCGGAAGTTGAAATCCCGATGATCATCGGGGGTCGGGAAGTGACCACCGACCGACGGATTCGGATTGCTCCGCCGCATGAAATTAACCATACCTTGGGATATTACTACCAGGGAGATGAGTCTCATGTGCAAATGGCAATTGATTCGGCATTGGACGCTCGCGAAAAGTGGGCCGCCATGAGTTGGCAACACCGGGCTTCCATATTTTTGAAGGCCGCCGATTTGCTGGCCGGACCTTACCGCGACAAATTGAATGCAGCTACCATGCTGGGGCAGTCGAAGAATGCTTTTCAGGCCGAGATTGACGCCGCCTGTGAGTTGGCCGATTTCTATCGGTTTGGGGTAAAATGTATGACCGATATTTATAAAATGCAGCCTGAGTCGGCTCCTGGAATCTGGAACTACAACGAATTTCGTCCGCTCGAAGGTTTTGTTTTTGCGCTCACGCCTTTCAATTTTACGTCAATTGCCGGTAATTTGCCGGTGGCTCCAGCCATGATGGGCAATGTGGCGGTGTGGAAGCCCTCAAAAACAGCGGTTTACTCGGCCGCGGTTATTATGGAAATTCTGCAGGAAGCCGGGCTGCCTGACGGTGTGATTAACCTGGTTTTTGTTTCGGGACCAGTGGCTGCCAAAGTGGTTTTTGGACATCCCGAGTTTGCAGGCATTCATTTCACGGGATCAACGGGCGTCTTTCAGGGTATTTGGAAAACAATCGGCGAAAATATTTACAAGTATAAGTCGTACCCGCGCATTGTGGGCGAAACCGGAGGTAAAGATTTTATTTTTGCTGACAACACCGTTGATCGGCAGGCGCTGGCCATTGCCATGGTTCGAGGCGCTTTTGAATACCAGGGGCAGAAATGTTCGGCAGCTTCGCGTTGCTATGTACCCGAAAGTATTTGGGACGATGTGAAAGAGCGGGTTGGAAAAGCCTTGGCTACCGTTAAAATGGGTCCTCCCGAAGATTTCACCAACTTTATTAATGCCGTTATTGATGAGTCGTCATTTGATAAATTAGCCGGTTTCATTGATCGCGCCAAGGCCGATGACGATGCCGAGGTGATTTTTGGCGGAAACTGTGATAAATCCGTCGGTTATTTTATTGAGCCCACCGTAATTTTGGCCAAAAAACCCGACTATGAAACCATGGTCGAAGAATTGTTCGGTCCGGTGCTGACTGTTTATGTGTACGAAGACGAGAAGATGGACGAAACATTGACCATTCTCGATAATACGTCAAATTACGCCCTGACCGGAGCTGTGATGTCGCAAGACCGCTACAACATTGAAAAGATTACGAAGCGACTGGAAAATGCCGCCGGTAATTTTTATATCAATGATAAGCCAACAGGCGCCGTTGTTGGCCAACAGCCATTTGGCGGAGCCCGAGGTTCAGGTACGGACGACAAAGCCGGTTCGGTTTTTAATTTTTTACGCTGGACATCTATTCGCACAATCAAAGAAAATTTTGTGCCGCCACACGATTACATGTATCCAAACTTTCTTCCGGATCAGGAATAAGAAATACCACAGGTTTAATTTTTAAGGAGATGATTTTGTTCATCTCCTTTTTTTTTGGGTGATAATACCTTATTTTTACCAGCAGAAATAAATCACTTCATGAAAGAAACCTTGTCATTCATCTGGAGCCGGCTGCGAACGAAATACGGAATTGTATTGGCGCTGTTCGTTTTGTGGGTCGGATTTTTTGATGAAGAAAACAGCTTGCTGCAGCATCTTCAGAATAGGCAAAAACTATCACAGCTAACGGAGCAAGAGGCTTATTTGAGAAGTAAGATTATTTCAGATAAACGAAAAATCCAAGAGCTTCAAACCAACCTGACCAACCTGGAGAAATTTGCCCGCGAAGAGTTTTTAATGAAAAAGGAGAACGAAGACGTTTTCCTGATTGTGGAAGAAGAATAGCTTCCAGCCATTTTCAGTTTATTGTGTATTTTTTCTTGTGTGCTTGGGTAAAATAAACCCAAGGAAAATCGGTTTAATTTTCGCGAATACAAAAAACGTGTTTGATTAATGGTTGTTTTTTTATAAATTGATAAGAATTTCAACGATTATGAACTTGGATACCAATCTGTTTAAAATTGAAACCAACCACGTGGCCCCCGAAAAAGGACGCATCCTGATTGCGGAGCCCTTTCTGCCGGGAAGCTATTTTAACCGGTCGATTGTGTTTTTGGTTGCGCATAGCGACAAAGGCGCCATCGGTTTTATTTTGAACAAAAAGATTGACTATCCTGTCAATGAAATTTTGGGCGACTTTCCTGATTTTGAGGCTGATGTGTATGTTGGAGGGCCCGTGAGTACCGATACCATTTATTTTATCCATTCATTGGGGCAGTTGATTCCGGGAAGTATTCATGTGAAAGATAATATGTATTGGGGAGGCGACTTTGACGAAGTGAAAAAACTGATTCGTGAAGGATTGATTTTGCCTGACCAAATTCGTTTTTTTCTGGGATATTCTGGTTGGGATAATGGCCAGTTGGAAGAAGAAATAAAGGAAAATTCCTGGTTGGTTTCTGAGATTAACGAAGATTTGGTTATGGTCGATCGTAAAACCGAAAGCATGTGGGTGCAAGCCGTTCGCGATATTGGGGGCAAATACACGCTTTGGGAGAATTTCCCCGAAAACCCATCCTTAAATTAGGAGCAGACTGTTCCATTCCTGATGAATTTTCCTGATTTCCTTGTTGAAATACCGCTTGTTTCTGAATGCATTAATCCATTGAATCCCGTCAGTCGAATTGACTAAAAAGAGCTCATCAGCCGCGAGCAGCACCTCCTCATTCAGCTCTTGGGTAAATTGCAAATCAAGCTTCAATTGCTGGCAAATCCGCTGCACTTTTTGCTGGCTAATATCCACATATGCACCCGTTTGAGGGGCCGGTGTGAGCCATGTGCTTCCTGTCAGGGCATAGATGTTTTTTAGAGGCGCTTCCACGATTGATGCGTCTTGATTGATGATTAGCAAGTCATCAAATGTTGACGTTTTTAATTCTGTATTTACAATTTTCCACAATGGAGATGACCCCAAATCCAATGAAGACAAGGGCGAAATCCCTTTTGGAATTTTATTGAACAGGCCAACTTTCAGGCCGGTTTGGTTAAGCTGGTACTCCACCGCATCAATCGCGTCGGTTTTAATGAGGTAGGAAATTCCGTTCTTATTGTCAATAAAATAGAGATGGATCAGGGCACTTCGGAATAATTTGTTTTTGACCAAGGTGCGTTCAATTTGTCTTTTAAGCTCCTTGCCTCTTGATGCCAGAAACCGGGGAATTGGCTGATTGAAAAGCTTCAGTTTCAAAACCATCATGTCCACATGTTGGTCCCAAAAGGGCATCAGGTTCCGAACAGCTCGAATTGGCTCTTCGAAAATCAAATCTTGGAGCATTTTGACTGCCAATTGTTGCTCCGACGTCTGGGAGAACTGACCATCAACTAAAATGTAGTTGTCTGACATTTCGATCTTTTCTTACGATAAAAGCCTGTTAGCGAGGCGAATATTCAGGCAATCAAATCTTTTCTAAATCACCATAAACAGCTTGTCCATGAATCGTTGAAACAAACTGCTGTTGAGTAGTATGGGAAAGACAAATCCGAAAACCGCTCCCAAAAAATGGGCATCGTGAGCCACATTGTCGTTTTGCTTTCGACCCATATAGTAGGAATAGGCCAGGTAAAGTCCGGCGAAAACAATTCCCGGAATAGGCAGAACGCCAAAAAAGTAAATCTTATTCCAAGGCTCAAAAAAGATGGCTGCAAACAAAACCGCCGAAACAGCACCCGAGGCACCAACTGCATTGTAGTAATAGTTGTTCCGGTGCTTGTATAAGGCGTAAGCGTTGGAAACCAGCATTCCCCCAAAATACAAAATGAGAAAATAAGCATTGGCCATGCGGCCGAAACCATACTCAAAATACATTTCAATGGCGCGGCCAAACGAGAACAGAACAATCATATTCACAATCAGGTGTTCCCAGTTGGCATGGACAAAACCATGCGAAAACAGCCGGTAATACTCATTTTTGTGAACCACTTTGCTGGCGTTAAACTGGAGTTTGTCCATCAAATCGGGTCGGTTAAATGCAATGATGGAAACAAGTGCCGTAATGGCAATAATAATTATCGTCATGTGTATAATTTCTAGTGTAAAATTTTATAAATCATTTCTTTTTGAAGGTCGCCCGCTGAGGTCGATACATTGCCAAAACCTTTTGATTTCATATCGTACTCGCGCAAAATTTCCATAATGGCGACCAGCTTTTTAGGGTTGTAAACTTTAGCCGCATCCATGTACGAGCGCACAAAAAACGGAGCGACCTGCAAAGCCGAGGCAACTGCGTTGGGCGACTTGTCCGTGAGGAAGTGCAAGGTCAGGATTTTCATGAAATAGTAGTACAAACTGGCAATGGTGCGCGTAATTGGGTTTGACGATGGGTTGGCCGCAAAATAGTTGATGATCTGATTGCTTTTCAATACGTTTCGCTCCGACAAAGCGTTTTGAAGCTCGAAAATGTTGTAATCTTTGCTGATTCCAATGTTCTTCTCAATGTGGTCGGGAGCGATTTTTGTCCCTTCCGGCAAGGTAATAATGAGCTTGTTGAGCTCGTTGGATACTTTGCCGAGATCGGTTCCCAGGTATTCGGCCAACATGGCGGCGGCCTGCGGTGCGATGCTGTAATTATGGGCCGCAAGGTAGCTGTTAATCCAGGCCGGAAGCTTGTTTTCGTAAATCTTCTTCGACTCAAAAAGCACACAACTTTTAGCCAGTTGTTTGGCAAAGCTCTTGCGTTTGTCTATGGTTTTGTATTTGTAATTGACGACCAAAATGGTCGAAGTCAGCGGTGCTTTAATGTAGGGTTCGAGCTCTTCAATTTTTTTGATGTTTTGGGCTTCTTTCACCACAACAACCTGGTGATTGGCCATCATGGGAAACCGCCGGGCGTGGGTGATAATCGTATTGACGTCTGTGTCTTTTCCATACAAAACATGCTGATTGAAGCTTTTTTCGGCATCAGTCAACACGTTTTTACTAATATAATCTGTGATTTGATCGATGAAATAGCTCTCTTCTCCCATTAAAAAATAAACAGGGTGGTAGATCTTTTTCTTCAGATTGACTAAAATATCTTGGTAATCCATCGTTTGCTTGAGCGTTTAAAATCGTAAATGTTTAACTGATCGTCCGTTGTTTTTGATTTCCATCAGGGCTTCGATGCCAATTTTTACGTGTTTTTCAACAAAATTTGTAGTCACCTTTTTATCGCTGGCTTCCGTTTTTATCCCGGTCGAAATCATGGGTTGATCCGAAACCAACAGCAAGGCTCCGGTTGGTATTTGATTGGCAAAACCAACCGTGAAAATGGTCGCTGTCTCCATGTCGATGGCCATTGCCCGGGTTTTGTACAGATACTTTTTAAAGCGGGCATCGTACTCCCACACACGTTTGTTGGTGGTGTAAACGACCCCGGTCCAGTAATCCATCTGGCTTTCGCGAATGGCCGTTGAAACGGCACGCTGCAAGCTGAAAGCGGGGAGCGCGGGAATTTCGGGGGGCAAATAATCATCTGAAGTTCCATCGCTGCGGATGGCAGCAATCGGCAGAATTAAATCGCCCAATTTGTTTTTTCGTTTCAGGCCTCCGCATTTTCCCAAAAACAAAACACCTTCGGGTTTGATAGCGCTAAGCAGGTCCATGATTGTTGCAGCATTGGGGCTGCCCATGCCAAAATTGATGATGGTAATGTCGCCATTCGAAGCGTTGGGCATATTTTGGTTGATCCCCAATATGGGCACCTTAAATTGTTCTGCAAACATTTCGACATACAGCTGAAAGTTGGTTAGCAGAATGTAATCTGCAAAGTCTTCCAGTTTGCGCCCGGTGTAGCGGGGGAGCCAATTGTCAACAATTTCTTTTTTCGTTTTCATTGGTAAAAGAATTTTTTTCGCACTTTTGAACGAAAATCAGTTTGCGCGAACTTCGTTCCGGAGCGCGGTTTTACAAAAATACAACTTTGTGTCAGCTAAATATGGTTAGCCAATTAAATTTACCAACATATCCGTTTCGTATCGATCAGCAGGATGGCAAAAATTTGATATTCGATGAAATACGAAAGAAGTTGGTCGTGCTTACTCCCGAAGAGTGGGTGCGACAGAATTTTGTTCAGTATTTAATTGGAGAAAAGCAATTTCCAGCTTCGCTGATGGCGATTGAAACGGGTTTGAAAATCAATCAAAATCAATTCAGGGCCGATTTGCTAATATACGACCGGAAGGGAAAACCTTTATTTTTGGTTGAATTTAAGGCGCCATCCGTAAAAATTACCCAACAAACTTTTGACCAGATCACTCGTTACAACATGACTTTTCAGGTTCCGTACCTGATCGTGTCGAACGGATTGAGCCATTACTGTTGCCTGGTTGACCTGGAGAAACAATCCTACGTTTTCTTGAAGGAAATCCCAATATTTAACCAGTTATTTTAGCAGAAGCTGGTAAAGCTCTTCGTCGAGCCAGCCGGCCGATGTTCTGATCCAGTCTTTTTTTGTTCCGACCCATTCAAACCCCACTTTTTTAAACAGGTGAATGCTGGCCTGATTATCGACCGTGATGTTGGCATAAAGCTGGTGCAGGCCCAATACTTCCGTGGCGTACAAAGCCATCAGGCGCAAGGCGTCGGTGGCCAGCCCTTTACCCTGGTTTTTTTTATTGTAGATGAGAATGCCGATGCCAGCCCGCTGATGAAACGGATCAAAGTCGAACAGGTCGACTGCGCCAACCGCACAGCCCGTGGAATCCTCAATCATCATCCGAAGTTGTTTGGTTTCGAAAATGTCGCGGTGCGATTCTTCGATGTACTGTTTTAAAATATAGCGTGAAAAAGGTGTGAGCGTGTTGCTTACCTGCCAGATTTCGGGATCGTTTTCCCACCGGTAAATTGTTTCCAGGTCTTCCGGCTCCAAAGGCCGAAAGCTGATTTGTCCGTGTGCCAGCTTTTTTAATGTCATCGTCCTAAGTTTTTCCAGCCTCGCAAAACAATGCGCGCATCCTGTTCGACACGGTAATTTTTTGCATAGACCATATTAATCTTACCGATTTCCGCTTCGGAAAGTTCATCCTTAAATTTGTCGGTGGGGGTTAAAACGCCTGCTTTGAGTCGCGGAAGTGTAACGGCTTTTGTGTTGTTCCGGCTCAAGCCCACCCAGCTTTGCGAAGCGACCAGCACCTTGATGATATTGGTGAAAAAGCCTGCTTTGTTCCGGACTGTCCAGCAAATAAGAGGGTAAGCCGCCAGAAACAACAAGCTTACAGTCAAGTCGAACAGGCGCTTTCGGCGCAGGTTGTTTTCTTTGGTGATGGCGTTTACTTCAAGCAAATACAGGTCGCCTGTGGTATCAATCGAGTTGCTACCAATAATCGATAAACTCTCTGGTGGAGCAATTTTATAGTCGATATTCAATTTGCTTAAATTGAGCATCGTCTGGATAATATGCTGAGAAGGCAAGTCGCTTGCACTAAAAATAAGTTCCTCAACCTTGTGAATTTGGATAATTTCTTCCAGCTGACTCAGGTTTCCCAGAAAATCGGAAGTCGCGTGTGCATGATTGGGCTGCACGATTCCAATCAATTTTATTTTGAGATGAGATTGGCTGATTAAACGGCTGATGCGTGTGGCTTCGTCAAGTTGAGCAATCATGACGACTCGTTTTTCCCGGTTTCGGTCAAAACGTGCTTGCTGCGAGCTGCTTTGACTGAGCAAATAGCGGTAAGCCAGCAGGCTGACGACGGCCCAGCCCGACCCCAGCAGGATGAGTGCCCGCGAGAAACGGAGGCTTTCGGGTGCCAGCGAATGAAAAATCAAAATGCCAACACTTCCCCAGAGTAGGCCTTTAAAAACCTGTAGCATTTTGATCGGTTTGTCGTATCCTCCGGTGAGCCAGATTCCTAAAGTCCAAATCAAAATATAAACCGGCACAACCAGTTGCAGAAAGTTTGAAGGATAGTAATCCGGTGTGTATTTCAACTGTTCCCAGTAGGGCAGGAGCCACAAAAAACCAAGAAAAATAAGCAGGATGTCGATGATTGGAAAAAATGCTGCTTTGGCGATTCGGCTAAGAACCGACAGGAAAGCCCGAAAATAGATGGCCAGGTTAATCAGCATGGCGAACATGTCGGCACGGCCTTTTGCAAAGTGCTTTCGTGCAAAAATAGTCATCGCTTGGTAAAAAATCTTCACATAGTTAAAGCTGCCTTTTTTGGTGCTTTCGCCTTTATAGTGAACAATGGTGGTGTCGGCAAAATAATAGTTTTTAAAACCGTACCGGGTAATTCGATAAGAGAGGTCAATGTCTTCGCCATACATGAAAAAAGCCTCATCCAGCAGGCCAATTTCATTTAAAACCGAGCGGCGCAACATCATGAACGCACCTGCCAACACCTCTACTTCGTGGGTCTGATTATGATCCAGATGCCCCAAGTGGTAGCGGGCAAAGCGTTTGGAGCGGCTAAACAGCCTCGACAAGCCAAAGATCTTGTAGAAAGCGACCATGGGCGTTGGTAAGCCGCGTTTCGATTCGGGTAAAAATCGGCCCTTGCCGTCAATCATTTTTACGCCCAGTCCGCCAGCGTCCGGATGTTCGTCCATAAATTGGAGGCATTTGGCAAAGCTGTTTTCTTCAACAATGGTATCCGGATTAAGCAACAGGACATATTCGCCTTTGGCTAGTCGAATAGCTTGGTTGTTGGCTTTCGAAAAGCCCAGGTTCTCCTGGTTTTCAATGAGCCTGACGTCAGGAAATTTTTCACGAACCATGAGGCAGGAGCCGTCAACCGAATTGTTATCAACCACAAAAACCTCGGCATCAATCGTTGTGCAAGCCTTCTGAACCGAATGCAGGCATTGCTCCAGAAAGTGCCGGACATTATAATTGACAATGATGACGGTGAGTTTTATTGGCGATTGGTGATTGATCATGTGTTCGTCAGGCGTTGGTCATTGTTGATATTCTCCGGTTTTTGTTTTGATCAGGTGGTTAACAAATTAAGTCTGCTTTGTCTTATTGCGACAAGGTGCTTTCAAAGTCGAGCCGGTTTTTAATTGACCGGCCAAGCGTAATTTCATCAGCATATTCCAGTTCGTCGCCAATGGAAACTCCACGGGCTAAGGTCGATATTTTGACATCTAGTTCTTTCAACTTTTTGTAAATGAAGAAATTGGTTGTGTCGCCTTCCATGGTGGTGCTCAGCGCCAGGACCACCTCTTTCACCGTTCCGCTTTTCACGCGTTCAATCAGGGAGTTGATTTCCAGATCCGACGGGCCAATGCCGTCCATGGGCGAAATGATTCCGCCAAGCACGTGGTAAAGGCCCGAAAACTGCTGGGTGTTTTCAATGGCCATCACATCCTTGATGTTTTCAACCACACACACTTCTTCGGGATGGCGGTTTGGATTGCTGCAAATGTTGCAGGTGTCGACATCTGAAATGTTGTGGCAAATCTGGCAGTGCTTAATTTCGTTTCGAAGCTGGATCAAGCTGTGCCCAAACAGCTCAACTTCCGATTTTTCCTGTTTCAGCAAGTGAAGGACTAATCTGAGTGCCGTTTTTCGCCCAATACCCGGAAGTTTGGCAAATTCGTTGACTGCATTTTCCAACAAGCGCGAAGGAAATTTTTCCGTGATCATGTTTTCTTTGTTTGATGGGCCTCAAATTTAATAACAGGCGGATCAAATCTGGCAAAAAGCCAGGCTTTATTTTAGGTAGTTCGCAAGCGTGTCCAGTAGCTCTTTCATTTTTATGGGTTTGCAAAGTACTTCGTTGCAGCCGGCATCCAAACATTTCTGATGCTCATCGCTCATGGCATAAGCTGTTTGTGCAATAATCGGAATTCCCGAATCGCTTTGCCGAATGGTTCGCGTAGCCTGATAGCCATCAATTTCAGGCATTTGAATGTCCATCAAAATGAGATCGACTTTGTTTTTCGAATATAAATTTAAGGCATCAATGCCATCTTTCGCCCAAAGTACGTTCGCTTTCGTATCCCTCAAAATTTCAAATAAATACTCGTAGTTGTAGTCAACATCTTCGGCAATGAGTACGGTGCAGTTTTCAAAATTGTAGTCGTTTGTCGTTTTTTTAGGCTGAGTTTTGGCCGGCGCGCTAATTTTGTCGTACGGAATGGTAAAATAGAAGATGGAGCCTTTGTTTTCAACAGATTTAACGTTCATGGAGCCGCCTAACAATTTAACCAGCCCATCGGAGATGGCTAACCCCAGTCCGGCACCGCCCTCACGATCTTTTAAACTATGCGCATGCTGAAGGGTGCGGTTAAAAATCGTTTTTACCTGATCTTTTGGAATTCCCTGGCCGGTATCTTCAACATAAAATTGCAATTTATTTTTATTGAGTAGCTGGTAGCCAATTTCGATATAGCCACTTTCGGTAAATTTCAAGGCATTGTCAAACAGGTTGACCAGAATTTGCTTCAGGCGTTTGGTGTCGGTGAAAATAAAATCGTGGTGTTTGAGTTTGGGCTTGCGAAAACGAATCTCGATTTTCTCCTTTTGCTTTCGTTCCATCATTTGCTGAAATTGGACCGAAAGATCATTAAAGGTGTTTGTCAGTGAGCAAGCATCTTTTTTGACCTTGAGCTCATTGGCTTCAATTTTCGAAATGTCGATAATGTCATCAATCAGCAGCAGCAAATACCGGCTGCTTTCCTCAATAATATCGGCATAGCGCAATTGCTGATCCTGCGTTAAATCACCTGCTTTCAACAATTCAGAAAAACCAATAATGCCGTTGATGGGCGTTCGGATTTCGTGGCTCATGTTGGCCATGAAGTTGGTTCGCGACTGGTTTTCAATTCGTGTGCGTTTTTGCGATTTGCGCAAATCGTCTTCCAAACGTTTTAATGAGGTAATTTCTTCGGAAATTTTCAGGTAATTGGTAATGATTCCGTGCTCGTCTTTCAAACTCGAAATGGAAGCCAGTTCCCAGTAAACCTTACCATTTTTATTTCGGTTTTTAAATTCGCCCACCCATTCGTTGCCTGTGGTAATGGTGTCCCAAAGTTCCTTGTAGTAGGTGGTTGGGTGGTAACCCGATTTCTGAATGTTGGTCTTTTTTCCCACCAACTCTTCTTTGCGGTAGCCGGTTATTTTGCAATAGGCCGGATTGAAAAATTCGATGTATCCTTCCAGGTCAGTAATGACAATGGGCACCGGACTTTGCATGATGGCCTGATGCAACATGCGCAGGTCGCCTTCATGTTTCTTCTCAACGGTGATGTCGCGGTTGGTTCCCAGAACGCGGACGGCATTTCCTTCGGAATCGCGCAGGGCAGCTACCCTGGATTTAAACCAGCGGTAAAGCCCGTCTTTGTGCTTTAACCGAAATTCCGACTCGAAAATCAACGCACTGCTTTTCAGGAAATTCTCAAAGGTTCGTTTCACCCGGTTGTAGTCATCGGGGTGGATGAGGTCAGTCCAGGTAGAAAATTTATCTTCAAGTTCATCTGGATAATAGCCCAGCAAGGCTTTCCACTTGCGCGAAAGATGCATGGCTTCATCGGCCACAACCCAATCCCAAACACCATATTCCGATGCTTCGGCGGTTAATTTATAGCGCTGTTTTTTATTGGCGTAGTTTTTTTCAAGCTTTTTTTGTTCGTTGATATCGCGAATGACGCCACTTACGGCAATCACTTCATTTTCATGGTTTCGCTCCGGAGTGAATCCAATGCTGATCCAAAAAGGCCTGTTGTTGTGCAAAAATGAAAACTCGTTGAAGAACGGTTTTTTGCTCTGAATCACCAGTTCAATCAGGTGGTCAACTTCTTCCGAAAGCTCCCTTAAATAACCCGATTCAGTAATTTTTTTCCCAATAATCTTGGTGGGTTCGTGTTGAAGTAGCGGGAGTAGATTTTCAGAATAGAAGGTGTGTTGCCGGTCTTTGTCGAAACGGACAAAAGCTTCGGGGTTGTTATTTAAATCGAAACCATCCGGAAGAGTATTTCCCTGAAATGACTTTCTTTCAGCGCTTTCACCGGGATGGAATCCGGCACGTTTTTTTTTTGGATACTTCATGGGCTGTTTCTTTTTTCAAACAGTTTAAAATTAGCGAATTAATATGAATAACTATTCCGGCTCCTAATTGTTTGGTCTGATCGGAATAAATACCCTTTATTTTTTATTATGTATTCGATATTTAAGTGATTTGGGTCACGGTTAGTTTTGGGCTGGTACTGCTGGTTAAGCGCCGTTGTTATGTTTTTAACTTCCAAGTAAGAAGAAAATTGTAGCGATTGTGGCTGCAAAGCAATGGGCAATAGTTGTTGGCGAGCAGCCTGGCCTGTTTTTATTTGCAAATGTTTTAAAATAAGCATTATTTTGCTCTCATTGCATGTGCGATGGGGAGGGAACAATGAATACTTCGATTTTAAAAAATAGGGAACAAAGCACGGGATTGATCGTGGCAACGCTTGTGCTATGGCTTCTTTTGGCAGGGTGTGGGCTCGTTGGGTTTGCGGCTCAAAATGAAATGAGCTTCGATTCCTTTTCGCAGGAAGACGGACTGCCCAACAATCAAATCCAGAACATTTATCAAGATCAGAAAGGATGGATGTGGTTTGGAACGAGTCAGGGCTTGAGTCGTTTTGACGGATATCAGTTTGTCAATTTTGTACATTCGGAAGATGATAGCCTGAGTCTGAGCGGAACCTTGGTGCGGGTGATTTGTGAGGATCGTCGCGGCAATTTGCTGGTTGGAATGGAGAACGGTGGCTTGAATGTGTTTGATCGCGAGTTGGAAGTGTTTTATCACCCCTACGAAGATCATCCCCTGTTTAAGGACCGGGAAGTTTCAGTAAACGACATCCAGGAAGATGCGGACGGAACCCTTTGGCTGGGGACAAATCATGGTATTTTGTTGGTGGATACGCTGGGGCATGTGACCGCCGTTTCGCAGACTGACAATCATGTCGGGTTGAGTCTGGAGCTTGAGTTTGTGCGGGTACTTCAGTTTGACCAAACCGGAAAACTGTGGGCGGGAACCAATACCGGAGTTTTTATTGTCGATCCCCGCGACCTTTCTGTTGAGCCTTTTTCCTTGCCATTGAAAGAACAACGGGACGAGATATGGGAAATTTTTTTGGATCCCGAAGGTGCCATTTGGATTGGAACGTACTCGAACGGAGCATTTGTCGTGGAGCCGGGCTCGCACGAAGTAAAGCCCGTTAAGCTGGAGCCGGAATATGAGCGGACAGAAACCGTCCGGTCGATTGCGGTGGGTGCCTTTGGAAATTATTGGATCGGAACACGCGGTGGTTTGTATGTTTACCACAAGAAGGACGGGCTGACCGCTTTTTACAGGCATGACGGGCGGGAGCAAACGTCGTTGATTAATAATTCGGTGCTGGATATTTTGCACGACAGGCGCGGCGAGACCTGGATTGGAACCCGCGGTGGGTTGAATTTGCTGGCCAAAAGCAAACAGGCGTTTCATAATTTCAGTTCCCATCCTTCCGATAGAAGTGATAAGTACTTGAATAGCAGCATTGTTTATGCTTTTTGGATTGACGATGAGAACAAAATCTGGATTGGAACCGAAGATGGCGGTGTAAATATTTATGATCCGGAAACCGAATCCTACAGCTACCTGATGGCCAATCCCAACGATCCCAATTCGATTTCCAGAAACTGCATTAAAGCGTTTCAGAATGATCGTGACGGAAATTTGTGGATCGGAACGTTCCTGGGTGGAATTGATGTGTTGGATCTGGAAAGCGGTCAAATGCAGCATTTTAAGGCCGATCCCTCCACTGCCGGAACTTTGGCTGATAATCGGGTTTGGGATTTTTTGCTCGATGACGGCGGCAATATTTGGGTGGCAACATCGGCAGGAGTTGACCGGTTTGACCCGAAAACAGGGCGGTTCGTACATTATCCGCAGTTGGCGGGCCAGGAGCAGGTGAATTGGATTGAACAGGATGCGTACAACAACATTTGGCTGGGAACAACTGATGAGGTGATTATTTACCACGCCGAAAGTAAGCAAGTGACACGCTTTGCCGAACATTCCCGGTCGTTTTTGGAGGACTCCAGTGGCCGTTTCTGGATTACCACGCTGGATCGGGGAATTGCGCAATACTCAAGCATTAGTGGGGCCATTCGCTACTACAATGTCGACGACGGCTTGTCGAACAACCAGGCGCTTTGCATGCTCGAAGACAACAACAAGAAGTTGTGGATCAGTACGTCCAATGGCTTGTCGAAGTTCGATCCGGTTCACGAAACGTTTCAGAATTACACCAGTAAAGATGGCTTGCGGAATAATCAGTTTTCGTACGGCGCCGCCTATAAAAAAGACGATGGAAGCCTCTTGTTTGGAGGCGTTTCCGGCTTTAACATCTTCAATCCTTCCGAAGTGAAAAGTGAGGACAATAATGTTCCGCTTGTACTGACTGATTTTCGGGTCTTCAATAAAAAAGTGGATATTGGGTCGGGAAGAAAGCCAATCTTGAAGAAAAGCATTTCAGAAACCAGCCACTTGGTTTTACCCTACGATCAGAATGTGTTTACCCTGGAGTTTGCTGCGCTGAATTTTGTGAACAGCGAAAATAATCTGTATAGTTATTACCTCGAGGGTTTTGATAAAGAATGGAATGAACCCAGCAAAAGCCGGACAGCAACTTACACCAACCTGAATCCGGATGATTATGTGCTGCGAATTAAACGTTTTGTGCCAGGGAACGAGGCTGCCGGAAATGAGTTGCAGCTGCTCATTACCGTTTTGCCGCCATTCTGGAAAACGGTTTGGTTCAGGAGCTTGATCCTGTTGGTTATTGGAGTTTTGATTTATTACCTGGTTCAGTTTTTTCTGTATCGCGAGAAAATAAAAAACGAGTTGATCCTGGAGCGGATGAAAGCACGGAAACTGCACGAGCTGGATATGTTGAAACTGAAGTTTTTTACAAATATTTCGCACGAAATTCGCACACCGCTCACCTTAATTCTGGCTCCCCTTGAAAAGCTGATTGCTCAAAAGTTGCCGCCGGAAGATGTGCGTGCCCATTTGGACATCATGTACCGAAACACCAAGCATCTGGATCGGCTGATCAGCCAGCTGTTGGATTTCAGAAAACTCGAATCCGGTAACCTGAAACTGGAACTGCGCCAAGGCGATTTGGTCGGTTTTGTCGCCAATATTGTTGAGTCTTTTCAGCCATATGCCGAAGAAAAAGGGATTCAGCTGAAATTTAAAAGCCTGAAGAAACATTTGATAACCAAGTTTGATACCGATAAAATTGAAAAGATTCTGAGCAATTTGCTGACCAACGCGTTCAAATTCACGGACAAAGGTGGGCGAATTTCAGTGAATCTCTCCTTGGTTTTCGACATCACCGAAGAAGATTTGTCGAGTGAAAATCCGGATCAGGAATACATAGAAATTACAGTGCGCGACACCGGCCAGGGTATTTCTCAAACCAATGCGTCAAAAATTTTCAACCGCTTTTTTCAGGCCAACGAAAAAGAAGTGCAGACCGGTGCCGGCATCGGCCTTTCCTTTGTCAAGGAATTGGTGAAACTGCACCGGGGCGAGATATTTGTAGTCAGCAAGCCCGGCAAAGGAAGTAAGTTCACAGTCCGCATTCCTTTCGAGAAAGAGCGCGCCGACGCCTTGCCGGTAAATGGTGTTGAGCACGAAACGCCCAGCGAGGCCTTGGACGTTGCCGATCAGCCAGCTGTCGACTCTTTAAACTCACGCATCATGCTTGTTGTAGAAGATAATCAGGATGTGCGAACCCTAATCCGAAGTCATTTTGCACCGAAATACCAGGTGCTTGAAGCCAGCGATGGGCGCGAGGGCTGGAATCTGGCTTTAGAGGCTGTGCCCGATGTAATTGTCAGCGATGTGTTGATGCCTGATGTGGATGGCTATGAGTTTTGTAAAAAAGTGAAAAAGGACGAACGTACCTCCCATATCCCTGTTCTGCTGCTTACGGCGCTTCATTCCAAAGAACACGAAATAAAAGGCCTTTCGAGCGGAGCAGACGACTACATCACCAAGCCATTTGATTTATCAATTTTGCAGACCAAGATCGATAATATGCTGTCGATTCGCGATTCGTTGAAACAGAAATATTCCGGAGAAATTACGCTTCAACCACGCAATATTATCATTTCATCGCCCGAGGAGAAGTTTTTACACAGGGCCGTCGAAGTTGTGGAAAACAACATTGCTGATGCTGATTTGGATATTGAGCGCTTTGCGCAGGAGGTGGGGGTTAGCCGAATGCAGCTTTATCGGAAATTGAATGCCTTGACAGATATGACGGTCAAAGAGTTTATCCGCAGCATCCGGTTAAAACGGGCAAGCCAGTTAATTATGCAGGAAAAAATGACCGTGAGTGAAATTGCCTATGCCGTAGGTTTCAAGGATATGTCGCATTTCAGAAAGTGCTTTCGCCAAATGTACGGGATGACGGCTACGGAATACAAGCAGAAAAAACTGAAGGAGCAATCAGACGAGGCTTGAAACCACGAACGCTTGTTTTCGACATGAAAAGCGAATGGAGGCTTTGTGCGAAATCAGACTCCTGCCTTAAAAACCTGGTCCAGGTTCTTCTGAAGTGAGTCGGTTTTTAAAGACTGAATTTCGGTGTTGGCATGCGGTTTTTGAAGTGCATCAATGTCCATCTTTTCTGTTGTGTTATGCCACGTCCGGTAAAGTGTGGCGTAAACAATCAGGCAAAACAAAAGGGCCAAAAAGTAATAATCTCTCTTCTTCATGCTTGTTTTAAATTTCTTAGACGTTCCGCTTTCATTTTTAGCGCGTGCAAAAGTAGACAAAGAGTTGATTGAAGATCTTCGCGCTTGAAAAATCATTGGCAAAGGCATCCGAATTAACAATGAGGTAATATTTGCATGCGCCTGTTTTATACGTTTAATTTGCAGAAATTGAGCAGGTCAATATATCAAAAATGGGACGAAACAACTATTTTCAGTTTAAGCAGTTTCTTGTTATTCAAGAGAAAGCGGCCATGAAAGTCGGAATTGACGGCGTTTTGCTTGGTTCGTGGGCCCGGCTGAACGGGGCCGAACACGTGTTGGATGTGGGGACCGGAACCGGCTTGCTTTCGCTGATGGCGGCCCAGCGTTCGGGCGCCATGGTTGACGCTGTTGAACTGGAAGCCGATGCTGCCATGGAAGCCCGGCTGAATTTTCAGCAGTCGAAATGGGCTTTGCGAATCCGCTTGACAGTTGGTGCGTTTCAGACGTTTCAAGCCGATAAGAAGTACGATCACATCCTGTGCAATCCGCCATTCTTTGATAACTCACAGAAATCCAATGATCAGAAACGAACCCAGGCCCGGCATTCGGATAGCTTAAGTTTGAAAGAACTGCTGGAGGGAGCCTGCCGGTTGCTGGCCGAGCGTGGAAAAATGAGTTTGATTTTGCCGGCTGATAAGGAATTGCGGCTGTTTGAGCTGGCTTCGGCCTTGAATCTGTATGTGGTTCGCATCACAAAGGTGGCGTCGGACGAAAGCCGGACTGCTCACCGCATATTGGCCGAACTGTGCCGGAAGCCGGCGGAATTATTGGAGTCTGACTTGGTGATTCGTGATCAGGCAACTGGTGAATATTCAGCAGCGTATCGCCAGTTGACCAAAGATTTTTACCTTGCTTTTTAGCACACTAAATCAAGGTAACAAAAGGAGAAAAGGTTTTGTCCATTTTCTTAGCGAAGTTTCGAATGGCTTCGTGATCTATTCTGCTTACGGTTTGCTCTACTTTGGCTACTTTTCGCACAATCAGTTTTTCGAAAAAGCGCATTTTTTCAAAGTTGAATTCGCCGCCTAAAATGGCTTCTGATTTAGCATATTGATGTAGCTTTTCGGGAAAGGCATTTTCGAGTTGCTGAAAGGCTTGATCCCCTTCGTACATGCAGCAGATGAAAAGGCCAAGTTGCTTGTATCCGAGTTTCTCTGTGTTGATGGTGCAAAAATCACGAATTTTCCGTTGAATTTGTCCGGCGTGGATCGATCCTCCTACGATTACCCGGTCATAGTCTTGGAAGTCAGGATCTTGGTCTTCTTTGAGGTTTTTAATGGTCACCTCTCCATTGAGTTGTTCTGCCAACTCGTGCACAACTTGTGTGGTGCATCCGTGGGTTGACATATAAATGATGAGTGTCTTCATGAATGGAGATTTTCTATCAAAAATAGGACAATTGCAAGAAACAAACGGCTTTTTTATCGGTTAAGTTAAGATTATAATCGGTTTGCAGAGATAATTTCAGATTCCAATGTCTTTTTTGGTTGAAATACATTACCTTTGCAGCCCAAAATAGAGATGCTATGTCGATAGAAGTTATGCAAGCAATTAAGATTGATGAAAGTTTTTACAAAGTGAAAGAGGTCAGGAGACTAACGGATGAAACTTTCTCGCTGCGCCTGCCCAAAAGCCGTTTTGCCTTTAAGGCCGGACAGCACATTTCGCTTGGTATTCAAGGCGATTATCAAAGCCGCGAATATTCCATTTACAGCGGCGAAAATGATGAGCATTTGGAAGTGTTGGTGAAGGAAGTGAAAGAAGGTTATTTTTCTCCCAAGCTGAGCCATTTGAAGCCCGGCGACCTGGTTGAGGTGAATGGTCCGTTTGGCAAATTCCGGATCGATGAAAAAAAGATCAACGACCATAAATTTGTCTTTATCGCCAGCGGAACCGGAATTGCTCCGTTTCGCAGCATGGTACGCACTTATCCGCAGCTGGATTACCAGATTGTGCATGGCGTGCGATACGGACACGAGGCATACGACAAAGAGGAGTACGATGCCGAACGCCATATTTTGTGCACCACAGGCGACAAAACCGGCCAGGTGCATGGACGCTTGACGAAGTATCTGAAAAAGACGACCTTTGATAAAACCACGCAGTTTTATCTGTGCGGAAATAGTAATATGATTTTTGATGCGTTGGAGTTGTTGAAAAACAAAGGCTTCGATCGCGATCAGGTTCATTGTGAAGTCTATTTCTAGGGAGTCCCTTGTCACGCAGAAGAGGACCTATTGTTCTCTGCTTTACAATGTTTTGGAATTTGAAATGTGAAATTTAATCGATGAAGTACCACTTAATTACACTGGGTTGTCAAATGAACCTGTCGGACAGCGAGCGTGTGAGCGCCGTGTTGGAACAGATGGGTTATGAGCGGACAGAAAATGAGGAGGAAGCAACCTTGTTGGGCATGCTGGCTTGTTCAGTCCGGCAAAAGCCAATTGATAAAGTGTACAACAAAATTGCCCAATGGAACCGGGCAAAAAACAAGCGTAACCTGATTACCTTTATTTCGGGTTGTATTTTGCCGGCTGACAAAGAAAAGTTTCTGAAGCTTTTTGATTTGATTTTCCCAATGAGCGAGTTAAGCCAGCTGCCCGACATGATTCGCAACTATGGCGTGGTGAATGCCGCATCGCTGCAAGCACCTCAACCAGTGATGCCAAAAAATGAGCACATCGTGGATCTGTGGCATATCAAGCCGAAATACGAATCAACCTACGAAGCCTTTGTGCCGATTCAGAATGGCTGCGATAAATTTTGTACTTTTTGTGCCGTTCCTTACACGCGTGGGCGCGAAGTGTCCCGTCCTTCCGTAGATATTTTGCAGGAGGTGCAGCATTTGGTTAGCCAAGGTTACAAGTCCATCACCTTGCTGGGGCAAAATGTCAATTCGTACGGGCTGGATAAACATGGAGAAGAAATCAATTTTGCCGAGCTGTTGAGGCAGATTGGCGAATTCGGAAAGCGTTCGGATGAAGAATTCTGGGTGTATTTCACTTCGCCTCACCCGCAGGATATGGGCCGCGACGTGATTGAAGTGATCGCGGAATACCCCTGCTTGGCCAAGCAAATTCACCTGCCCATGCAAAGTGGCGACGAAAAAGTGTTGATTAAAATGAACCGGCGCCACTCGATGGACAAATACCGGAAAATCGTGGAAGATATCCGCGAATTGATTCCGCAGGCCACCTTGTTTACCGACATTATTGTTGGCTTTACAGCCGAAGGCGAAGCAGAATTTCAAAATACAATTTCAGCCATGAACGAATTCCACTTCAACATGGCCTACATTGCCATGTACTCGCCTCGTCCGGGAGCAGCCAGTTACCGGTGGGAAGATGAAGTGTCGCAGGAAGTGAAGAAAGATCGCTTTCATCGCTTGTCCGAAGTAATGAAAACGCACACACGTCGCTACAATGAGCAACTGGTGGGGAAAACCCTGCGTTTGCTGGTCAACGGAACAGACCGGAAAACCGGGTTTAGTACCGGCCTCACCGAAGGAAAACTGAATGTTCGGCTCGATCGGAAAGCGCCGGAGTTAAAAGGAAAGATTGTGGATGTGAGAATCACTTCGGCTGCCGATTTCTCGTTGAGTGGCGAGTTGATTCTAAAGGAAGAACAGGTAGAGTTATGAACACAGGAAGGAAAAAAGTAGCCTTTAAAACATTGGGTTGCCGGTTGAATCAATATGAAACCGACGCCTTGGTTTCTGATTTTGACCAGGCCGGATACGAGATTGTTGATTTTAAGGATGCGGCCGATGTGGTGGTGGTCAACACCTGCACAGTCACCAATCAAAGCGATCAAAAATCGCGGAATGTCATCAGTCAGGCGGCCCGGAATAACCTTGGATCGATGGTGGTGGTTACAGGCTGTATGGCCAATAACTACAAGGAAAAGCTGGAAAACCAGCGGAAAATCACATATGTGGTTGACAACGAACGAAAAGCCAGCATTCGGCAGTTGGTCGATGCTCATTTTCAGGGCGAAATCCTCCATCCTTCAAACCTGGAAGGCGATGTTTTTCAGTTTAGTACTGTTGATAAAAGTTTACATACCCGAAGTTCCATTAAGATTCAGGATGGCTGCGACAATTTCTGTACTTTTTGTATCATCCCCAAAGTGCGTGGAAGAGCAGTAAGCCGGCCGTTGCCTCAGATTATTGAAAATGTAAAGAATACGCTGGCTAATGGCTTTAAAGAGTTGGTCATTACCGGGGTCAATATTGGGCGCTACGAGTGGGAAGATCAGCGCTTTGAAGACGTGCTGGAGGCAATTTTAAATGTTCCCGGCGATTTCCGTGTTCGGATTTCTTCACTTGAACCCGATGGTTTTGGCGATCGGTTTTATGATCTGTTCGAACACCCCAAGCTGGCACCACATCTGCATTTGTGCTTGCAAAGCGGAGCCGACAAGGTCTTGCTTCGCATGCGCCGGATGTATGATTATGCGCGGTTTGCTGAGATTGTTGATCGATTCCGCAGTCGATGGCCCGATTTTAATTTCACAACCGACCTCATTGTTGGGTTTCCCGGCGAAACGGACGAAGATTTTCAGGAAAGCGTGCGTTCAATCAATCGGTTTCAGTTCAGCCATGTTCATACCTTTAAGTATTCGGTTCGAAAAGGAACGCGGGCCGAGCGGATGGATGAGCAGATACCAGAGCCCGTGAAAACAGACCGTTCTGCGAAGTTGCGCGAAGCGTCGGAGAAAATGCGGGCTGACTACTTGGAGCGTTTCGTTGGAAGAGAACAAACCGTGTTGGTTGAGAAAGTTGATTCGCGTGGTTTTGCTTCGGGTTATGGAGAGCACTACGTGCCTGTCCGGTTTAAAGCAGAAGGCATCGATAAAAATACCTTTCACAAAGTGCGAATGACCGGAATGGCGGGCGAAGGGGAAGACGTGTATTTGCTGGGAGAATTAGACTAAAGGCCGGCTTGATCCGTGTTTTTGTTGTTCTGATTTCAACAATGGCGTTTGAATCGGTCACTTTTTTTTCTAGGCCAGGGTGAATATTGGTGTGATCGCGGATTCCTTTCTTAATTTTCACTTTTACATGTCGACTTGAAAAATTCACGGTGTTCAGTGAACTAATAGCCGCGTATTTTGTCATAGTAAGAGATTTTCCATTTGTAATTTGTTTAACGAGGACATGGATAAAGCTCAACAAAATAAACTTCGATACGGAGTCGCTTCTGAAGCGAGAAATATTGCTGATTACGAGTCTGTTGTGTCGGAATTTCGCGCGCGTCTGAAACGTGTTTCCTCGCACGGGCCGCAAAAGGCCATCGCGAAGCACCGTGAGCGTGGCAAGTTGTTGGCCCGTGAACGAATTGACCTTTTGATCGATCCTCAAACACCATTTTTGGAACTTTCGGCTTTCGCCGCTTTTGATCAGTATGACAATGCGTTTCCGTCGGCCGGAATCGTAACAGGAATCGGCTTGGTTAAAAGGCGCGAATGTCTTGTTGTGGCCAACGATGCCACAGTGAAGGGTGGAACATACATTCGTGAAACAATCAAAAAGCATGTTCGCGCCCAGGAAATCGCCTTAAAAAATCACTTACCTTGTATTTATTTAGTTGACTCGGGCGGTATTTTTCTGCCTGAGCAAGCCCATGTTTTTCCTGATCGGTTTGATTTTGGAAGGGTGTTTTACAACCAGGCCAGATTGTCGGCCGCAAGTATTCCGCAGCTGGCAGTGGTGATGGGCTCTTGCACAGCCGGTGGCGCTTATGTGCCCGCCATGTGCGACGAAACCATTATTGTTGAAGGGCAGGGAACCATTTTTATTGGGGGGCCGCCGCTGGTGAAAGCGGCAACCGGAGAAGAAGTTACCGCGGAGGAATTGGGAGGTGCCATGGTGCACACCTCGGTTTCAGGAGTTGCTGATCACCTGGCGAAGGACGATACACATGCCATTGAAATATGCCGCGAAATTGTGGATACTTTACCGATGGCAACCAAACGCGGGATTGAGCTGAAGGATGCGGTTGAACCCGAACATTCGTCTTCAGAAATATATCGTTACCTTTCAACCGACTTGAAAAAGCCCATTGATGTGCGGGCAATCATGGCGCATTTGGTTGATTCGAGTAACTTTCAGGAGTTTAAAGCCAACTACGGGATGACCTTGGTCACCGGATTTGCTCACATCAAAGGCATTCCCGTCGGAATATTGGGGAATCAGAGTTTTCTGACCGCCGAAAGTGCCCGAAAAGGGGCGCACTTTATTGAGTTATGTAACCAACGGCAGGTTCCTTTGTTGTTCTTACAGAATATCACTGGTTTTGTAGTTGGGAAAAAATATGAGCATGAAGGCATTGCACGCGATGGTGCCAAGTTGATTCATGCGGTTGCCAATTCCGTGGTTCCAAAAATTACCCTGGTGATTGGTGGATCATTTGGTGCTGGCAATTATGCCATGGCGGGCCGGGCTTACGAACCCGATTTTTTGTTCATGTGGCCGCATTCGCGCATTGCGGTGATGGGGGGCGAGCAGGCTTCGGGCGTGTTGCAAACCATCGGGCAAAACGGAGGCAGCAATAGCCTGGTCGATCAGTTTGAGCACGAGAGCTCGGCATACTACAGCTCATCGCGCTTATGGGATGATGCAATTATTGATCCGGCCGACACCCGCGATATTTTGGCTTTGGCATTCACGGTGACCCTTAATCAATCGATTCAGAAACCGCATTACGGCGTTTTCAGAATGTAAAGAGACGATACAATGAAAAACTGGAAGAATATAAAAATTGAAGTGACTGGCTATCGGGCCAACTTCATTCTGAACAGGCCCGAAGTGCACAATGCATTGAATCCGGCGATGATTGAGGAGATGCATGAAGCACTGGCCGAATTAGCGACAATGGATGATGTTCGGTTCGTCGTGTTTTCAGGCGAAGGGCAATCCTTTTGTGCTGGAGCCGACATCAACTGGTTTGCCCAGGCCATCAATAAAGCCAAGGCTGATAATTGGCAGGAATATTTGCGTATGGCCGAGTTGATGAAAGTAATCTATCAATTTCCGAAAGTGACGATTGCTGCGGTGCACCGGAATGTATTGGGTGGGGCCAATGGCATTGTAGCGTCCTGCGATTTTGCTGTGGCAGAACATTCTGTAGCCTTTGCTTTTGGCGAGATCAAGCTCGGCATCGTTCCAGCCATCATCACACCTTTCTTGAGCCGGCGGGTCAGCAATCAAAATCTGAAAAAGTTGATGTATTCCGGCGATCGTTTCGGGGCTGCCCATGCGCACCTGATCGGCCTGGTTGATTTTTTGGCCGAAGATGGCAAGCTGGAGCAGGTTGTTGGTAAGCTGATTGATGAACTGAAAGATTCGTCACCCAATGCTTTGCGCGCTTGCAAACAGTTGTTGTTAAAATCGGGCTCGGGCGAACTGACGATCGAAAATAGTGAATACACCGCAGCGGTATTGGCCGATCTGATTCATTCGGATGAAGGACAGGAGGGACTGCGGGCTTTTCTGGAAAAGCGAAAACCGGATTGGCAGAAACTAAATGTGATGGAAAACTGATGAGCCTTTTTCATAAAATACTCATTGCCAACCGGGGAGAGATTGCCGTGCGTGTAATCAAAACAGCCAGAGGTTTGGGGATTGCAACGGTGGCAGTTTATGCTGCTGATGATTCCGGATCGTTGCACGTAGAATTGGCTGATCAGGCCGTTTTGCTGGAAGGTACCCAATTGAGTGAAACTTATCTGAATCAGGAAAAAATAATTGAAACTGCTTTGGCCTGTGGAGCCGAAGCCATTCATCCGGGTTACGGTTTTTTATCGGAGAATGCTGATTTTGCCAATCGGGTGGAACAGGCCGGACTGGGTTTTATTGGCGCTACGCCAGATCAAATTCGCTTGATGGGCGAAAAAACGCAGGCGATTGCTTTTGTGAAATCACTTGGCATTCCTGTTATTCCGGGAATGACCGGTCTTGTTGACGATATTTTGTCGCGGAGCCATCAGTTAGTGTTTCCGGTCCTCGTCAAAGCTTCGTGCGGTGGCGGTGGCAAAGGAATGGAAGTGGTGCATGACCTGGCCGCCTTGCCCGCCGCCTTGAAACGTGCACAGCGACAGGCGGAACAGTATTTTGGGAATGGCGAACTGTTTGTCGAGAAATTTCTGTCAGGCGCCCGACACATTGAAGTTCAGCTACTGGGCGATGGACAAGGGAATGCGGTGCATTTGTTTGAGCGCGAGTGCAGTATCCAGCGTCGGTATCAAAAGCTGATAGAAGAGTCGCCGGCTCAGACACTTTCCGAAGAAACCAGGGGACAATTATACCAGGCAGCAGTTCAAATTGCCCGGGAAACCAAATACCGCGGTGCCGGAACGATTGAGTTTCTGGTGGATGAGGAAGACAACTTTTACTTCCTCGAAATGAATACCCGCTTGCAGGTGGAGCATCCAGTGACCGAGTTGGTGACCGGACAAGACTTGGTGGCATGGCAACTTCGTATGGCTGCCGGCGAGCAGCTGAGCTTGAAGCAATCCGATCTGGAAATAAAAGGACATGCTATGGAGTTGCGGATTTGTGCCGAAGACCCATTGCATGATTTCAGGCCCACATCGGGATTGGTCGGCCAGGTGCATGTGCCCAACGATGCCCGGTGGGATAGTTTTTTGCGCGATGGAACATCCCTCTCTTCAAACTACGATTCGTTGGTTGGGAAACTCATTGTTTGGGCGGAAACCAGAGACGAAGCCCGTGAAAAAATGTGCGGGTCGCTCGCGAGTTTACATATTGACGGATTAAGCACCAACCAGGAGTTCCTGCTGGAGCTGGTCAAGCAGCAAGATTTCAAACAAAACAATATCAACACGCGTTGGGTCGAAGATCAGCTGCCCACGATTGTCCAATCGTTAAACCAATCGGCCGATTCAACGGCTGCTGAGTTATTGACGGCTTATGTTTTGCATCATTTTTACAGGCCGGTGAAATCGACCAAGCTGTGGAAAGCTTTGGGATATTGGCGGATGATGCACCGTTTTAGGATTCAAAGCGGTGCCGAGTGGCATGAAATTGAAATGGTTAGGAAAGAAATTGGATGGGCGCTGACCTGGAACGAAACCACTTATGATTTAAGAAATTATCATTTTAATGGTTCAATAATTGATTTCCAACTCAATAATAAAGATATTACTATCTTTATTTCCGGGGAAGAGGATGCGACCGTCCTTCAGCTTAAAGGCAAAAAGTACCGGTTAAGAAGTAATCATATTCCGGGGCAGGTTTGTTTAAACAAGCTCGAAGTGGCGCAAGGTGAGCTGAAAATGGATCAGGTTGTTGCCAATCTTTTTGGTAAAGTCATTGCTGTTTTGGTGAAGCCTGGCGACCTGCTTCAGAAAGGGCAAAACTTATTGGTTATTGAGTCAATGAAGTCGGAATTTACAATACAAAGCCCGGTGGATGCTGTGGTGAAAAATATACATGTGAGCCAAGGTCATTTGGTGCAAGACAAACAATTATTAGTGGATTTAGAATCGTAAAAAAAAAAGAAAGTCGATATGAACGCATTTTTAAACGAAACTCATCATGCGATCCGGGCAAAAGTCAGAGACTTTGCTGAGAAATACGTAAAGCCTGTGATTGGCGATTTTGAAGCCAACGAACAGTTTCCGGTGGAGCTGATTCGTTCGCTGAAAAGCCTGAACGTCTTTGGAATGCATGCTCCGAAAAAATACGGAGGTCAGGGTAGCGACTACCTGTCGTACATTATTGCGGTTGAGGAATTGGCACGTGTTGACAGTTCCGTGGCGGCAACCCTGGCAGCGCACAATTCACTTGGTGTTGGTCCGATCATGGAATTCGGAACCGAAGAGCAAAAGGCCAAATACCTGCCACCACTTTGTACGGCTGAGAATTTATGGGCTTTTGGGTTGACTGAGGAGAATGCCGGGTCGGATGCCCAAGGCGTGGAGACTGTTGCGGAGGAAAAAGCGAATGGCTGGTTGGTCAATGGCCACAAAAAATACATCACCAACGGGGCTTCTGAAATGTCGGCTGGAATTAGCTTTGTGGCGAAAACCGGATTGCGCGATGACGGACGAAAGGAATTTACCGCGTTCCTGGTCTCGCAAGATACACCGGGCTACACCCGCCAGTTTATGAAGAATAAACTCCTGTGGCGTGCTGCCGACAATGGTATGGTGTATTTGAAAGACTGTCACATTCCGAATGAGGACATGCTTGGAGAACGTGGTGAGGGGATTAAAATTATGCTGAAAACCATTGATTCAGGCCGCTTGTCAATTGCAGCCATGGGGCTTGGATTGGCTCAGGGAGCCTTTGAAATGGCTGTGAGTTTTGCAAAAAAACGGAAGCAATTTGGAAAAGCTCTTGCCAATTTTCAGGTCATATCATTTAAACTGGCCGACATGGCCATGAAGATTGAAACGGCCCGGAACACCTTGTACAACGCCTGCTGGTTGAAGGATAACGGTCAGCCGTTTGGAACTCAGGCAGCCATGGCCAAGCTCTACTGCTCGCAGGTGGCCAGCGATGTGGCCAGCGAAGCTTTACAAATTTTTGGTGGCGCGGGCTTGTTCCGAAATGATGACTATCCGATTGAACGTTTTTTCCGCGACCAACGGCTGCTTTCCATTGGTGAAGGAACTTCGGAAGTGTTGCGTATGGTGATCTCGCGTTCGATTTTAAAAGATTAAGATGGAAAAAGATCGCAAACTGGATCATATCCAACTGGCGTTTGATTCGCATACAGGGATGCTTGAGCAAGACCGGCGCTTTATTTATGAGCCCATGCTGGCCGCTCACCCCGGGCAGGAACCTGAGCCGTTTTTGTTTTTGGGAAAAATGGTTCGAGCACCATTTTGGGTTTCCAGTATGACCGGAGGAACCGGAGTTGCTGAAAAAATCAACAAAAATATTGCCCGGGCGTGCCGCGAGTTTGGATTTGGAATGGGCTTGGGATCTTGCCGAAAAATTCTATTCGATAAAACCCATTGGGCCGATTTTGACATGCGCGACACCATTGGCCCAGATCAGCCATTTTGGGCCAATTTGGGAATTGCGCAAGTTGAAAAGCTGCTCAAAGAGCGGAATGAAAAGGCGATGATCGATTTGGTTGGCGGGCTGCGGGCCGACGGACTGGTGGTCCATGTCAACCCGCTGCAAGAATGGTTTCAGCCTGAAGGCGACCACATTGAACAACCGCCCATCGAAACGATCGAACACCTGATGTCGCGTATTCATCTTCCGATCATTGTAAAAGAAGTGGGGCAGGGTATGGGGCCAGCAAGTTTGAAGCGCTTGCTGAAACTTCCGCTGGCTGCCATCGAATTTGCGGCATTCGGGGGTACCAATTTCTCCAAGCTCGAACTGATGCGCGAAAATCCGGCTGTTCAGGAGATGTATGAGCATTTTGCTTTCGTGGGACAAACGGCCCATCAGATGGTGAAAAGCGTCAACCTGCTTTTGCAGGAAGTGGAAGAGCCGCAGTGCCGCCAGCTCATTATTTCAGGAGGAATTAAGAACTACCTCGATGGCTACCATTTGGTTTCATTAAGCCAGTTGCCCGCCATTTATGGCATGGCTTCTTCCGTTTTGAAGCATGCTACGGGCGACTATCATGAACTGAAGACCTATGTTGGAAACCAACTGAAAGCTTACCGTTTAGCGCAGCAATTTTTGACAATAAATCCCGACTATGACAGCGCCTAAACTCATCAGCGGATTTTCGAAATTGGATAGCGGACAAAAAATTCAGTGGCTTGTTGAAACCATGAATCTTGACCGGTCGACGGCGGACTTTTTCAAGTCTTTCGAATTGTCCGATAAAGAATTGCAAGCTGTTATTGCTGATTTAAGCGAAAATCACCTGTCCAATTTTCATTTGCCTTTTTCTGTGGCTCCCAACTTTTTAGTCGATGGGCAGTTGATGACTTTTCCTTTGGTGACCGAAGAAAGTTCGGTGGTTGCTGCACTGGCCAAGGCTGCCGGTTTTTGGGCAAAACGGGGCGGTTTTCACACGGAGATCATTGGCACCGAAAAGAAAGGGCAGCTTCATTTTTGCTGGAAAGGAGCGCCGGAAAAGCTGGTTGGCCTGTTTCCGCAAATCAAAAAGCAACTGTTGGATGAAGTGGCGCCACTCACGAAAAACATGGAACGGCGTGGCGGCGGAATGACAGCAATCGAACTAAAATATTTACCCGAAGTTTTACCGAATTATTTCCAACTCGATGTTTCGTTTGAAACCTGCGATGCGATGGGGGCCAACTTCATCAATTCGTGTTTGGAACAATTTGGACGCAGCTTGAAAAACTGGGCACAGAATAACGAAGCTTTTCAAGCTGAAGAAAAGCAGGTGGAAATCATCATGGCCATTTTGTCCAACTATGTCCCCAACAGTCGGGTTAAGGTTTTGGTGGAGTGTCCGCTTGAAGAGCTGGAAACTGATCCGATGCAAGCCCGGCAATTGGCGGAGAAACTGGTGCAGGCCGTGCAAATTTCACAACGCGATGTTTCGCGGGCGGTGACGCATAACAAAGGCATTTTTAATGGGGTTGACGCGCTGGCGATTGCCACAGGAAATGATTTTCGGGCCATTGAATCGGGTGCTCACGCGTATGCCGCCCGAAATGGCAGTTACAGCGGACTTAGCGAGGCCGGAATTTTGGACGGGAAGTTTTGGTTTAGCCTGGAAATGCCGCTGGCCGTTGGTGTGCTTGGAGGCGTCACACGCTTGCATCCGCTGGCGAAAGTGGCGATGAAAATTCTGGGGCATCCTTCTGCCCGGCAACTGATGAGCTATTTGGCGGTTGCGGGCCTGGCTTCCAACTGGTCGGCAGTGAAAGCGTTGGTAACAACCGGCATTCAGCAGGGACACATGAAAATGCATTTAAGCAATATTTTATGCAGTTTTAGCCTTTCGGATGAACAAAAACAGGCGGCCAGGCTTTACTTTCAAGATCGGGAAGTTTCCTTTTCCGAAGTACAAAAATATTTGAGTGAACATGCCTGAAGTTAATCAATCGTATTATGCCAACGGAAAACTGTTGCTCACCGGCGAGTACTTTGTTTTGCGTGGCTCTAAAGCGCTTGCGTTGCCCCTGCAATATGGCCAGCAAATGGATATTCTTGAAGGCCGCCCGGGGGTTTTACGCTGGAAAGCCTTTGGCAAAGAGGGCTTGTGGTTTGCCTGTGACTTGAAGCTGCCGGATTTAAAAATTGTCGCAAGTTCGGATTCGGAAAAGGCGCTGAATTTGCAAAAGGCGCTCACCACAGCGCTAAAGATGAATCCGCATGTTGAGCTCAATGGCGGTTTGGAGATTCACACCAAAATTGATTTTCACAACCAGTGGGGAATGGGAAGCAGCAGTACCATGATTGCCAACCTGGCGGCTTGGGCCAAAGTGGATCCATTCAAGCTCAATGAAGAAATTTTTAATGGTTCGGGCTTCGATATTGCCTGTGCTTCGGCAGACGGACCGATTTTCTACCAGATAAATAAAAAACCTGAGCCGGTGGATTTGGATTATCCGTTTCTTGATGCGCTTTATTTTGTCTATTCCGGAGCCAAAAAAAGCACCCGCAGCGAAGTTCGTAGCTTTTTGAAGAAAGAAACCCTGAGCCCCGCACAGCTGGATGAAATGAATTCCATGTCGGATCAGTTCAGCCGAGCCAATTCATTGAGTGATTTCCAACAGTTGATGGTGGCGCACGAAACCTTGGTTTCAAAGCTGTTGGATCTTCCAACGGTTAAGTCCGCTTATTTTAGCGACTTCGATGGCGAAATCAAATCGTTGGGGGCGTGGGGTGGCGATTTTTACCTGGCGGCCACAGCCATAGATAAGGAATGTGTTTTGCAGTACTTCGCGGGAAAAGGATTGCAGGTTGTTTTCCCTTGGAAATCACTGGTGTTAAATAATCGTTGATCTGGAATCATGATGGATAAAAAATCATATGAAGCTTCGTGGGAATGCCCGTCAAATATTGCGCTGGTAAAATATTGGGGCAAGAAACCAGGACAATTGCCGATGAATCCCTCCTTAAGTTTTAGCTTGAAGAAGGCCCAAACCAAAACGCGCATCCGCATTGAACCTGCCAGTTGTCGCAAGGTGGAATTTTTGTTTGAAGGAAAGCCGTCGGCCTTTGCCGGGCGGGTGGAAAAATACCTGGCGGCCATGTCGCTTGAACATGAATGGCTGAATAATTATGCTTTTTATATTGAGAGCGAAAATACCTTTCCGCATTCCACCGGAATTGCCTCGTCAGCATCGGCCTTTGGGGCGCTGGCCCTTTGTCTGGTTGATTTGAAGCAGCAGGTGACCAAGAAGACATTTACACCCCAGCAATTTTTTCAAAAAGCTTCGCGCTGGGCGCGCCTGGGTAGCGGAAGTGCCTGCCGATCAGTGTTTCCATCGTTTGCTCTGTGGGGGCGGCTGGACGATGCTCCCAATTCGACCGACTGCAACGCCATTCCTCTTACAGACAAGTTTCATCCGGCATACCAATCATTGCACGATGCCGTTTTGCTGGTCGATTCATCCAAAAAGCAGGTTTCCAGCTCGGCGGGACACGAGCTCATGAATGATCATGATTTTAAGGACGTTCGAATTTCGCAAGCCAACAAACATCTCAGCCAGGTGCTTGAGGCCATGCGCATTGGAGATCATGTGCGATTCTTTCAATTGATTGAAAAAGAAGCACTCAGCTTGCATGCGCTCATGATGACTTCCGATCCTTCCTTTGTTTTGTTGCATCCAAACAGTCTGTCGGTCATCGCAAAAATTAGGGCCTTTCGGCAACAAACCAGTTTAGCTGCTGGTTTTACAATTGATGCAGGCCCGAACATCCACTTGATCTATTTTGAGCAGGACAAGCAACAGGTGCATCGGTTTATTCAGGATGAACTGTTGCCTTTGACCGAAGACGGACAATGGCTGGACGACTGCATCGGAAACGGGCCAAGGAAGCTGAGTGAATGAAAAAATTTAATGCCAAGTTATTGTTGTTTGGGGAATATGGATTGCTGGTTGGTGCAAAGGCCTTAGCTGTTCCTTTTCCCCGGTTTAAAGGAGGTCTGGAGTTTTCGGATGGCGAAACGCCCGGCAACTTTAAAGATAGCCGGCTTGAGCTCGATCGTTTCGTATCCTATTTTCAACACCACCAAATAAACGCGAACATGAATTTTCCCCTTCGCCTGGAGGAAATGAAAAGTGATTTGGAAAAGGGAATGTATTTTGAATCGGATATCCCGCTGCAATATGGTGTGGGTAGTTCGGGAGCTTTGTGCGCTGCGATTTATGAGCAGTACGGCAATTATCAGCTCGACTTGAACGAGCTGAAGGATAAAAAGAATCTGTTGTCGGTTTTGAAGCAGGATTTTTCGTTGATGGAGTCTTATTTTCATGGACAGAGTTCCGGCTTCGATCCATTGGTTTCCTTTATCAACCGACCTGTTTTATTGGAAAAGCAGCAGATTGACCTGCCTTCTGCATCGCTGGAAACGCCGGACTATTCGGTTTTTTTAATCGATACCGAGGTGAAAAGTGCAACGGCACCACTCGTGCGCCTGTTTATGAATAAGCTGGATGATGAAGATTTCGAGAACAGCTTTCGAAAAGAATTTTTACCGGCGAATGACTTGGCGGTTCAGGCATTTCTGGAAGGTCGAGTTCAGGATCTTTTCAGGCAACTTGCAATTATTTCTAAATTTCAGATCGAGCACTTGCAAGAAATGATTCCGGCCCATTTTCGCCCATTGTACAACGAAATGCTGGCCTCCGGCATCCTGGTGAAATTGCTGGGGTCCGGCGGTGGTGGATTTTTACTGGCCTTTGTGCCCGGGGATGTTCAACTTCCGGCCGAAATAGATCGCATTAAAGTTTTTTAAGCCGATTGCCTCACGCTAATCTTGAATTTTGAAAATAATATGCTGTTTGGCATATTTTAAACAAAACAGGCGCTATTGTTCAGTTTTCTTAAATCCGGAGTTCGGTGGATGCAAATCATTGTTCTTGAGTGGTTTTGTATTTTGTAATGTTTGATTATCTTGTGCCGGTGTTTTTGAATGTCCTGTGAAAAATAATTTACGAAAAGAACTCATTGGATCGTTTTTGACGGATTTGAATACAAAAAAGCAAGGGGGAGATGAGGTGAGTAGAATGCTTTTTTTTTGTGCTTTAATGATTTTGGTGACCATGCTTTCGTTTGGTCAGTCGAATAGCATTGAATTTGACCATTACTCAACTGACGATGGTCTGTCAAATAGCTATGTTACTTCAATTTTGCAGGATAGCAGAGGCTTCATGTGGTTTGGAACGGGGAACGGACTCAACCGCTTCGATGGTATTTCATTTAAAACGTACGCTTTCGATCCGAACGACAGCACTTCAATTCCTGGAACCTGGATTACCTCGCTTAATGAGGACTCGCGTGGCAATATTTGGATTACGACTGCCAGCGGTTTGTGCCGTTTCAATCGCGAAAAGGATAGTTTTATAAGGAAAAATATTGCTGTTGACGGAGAGGTTATTAAAGACACCTATTTGATTACCAGTTTTATTGACCGTAGTGATTTTCTGTGGATTAGCTCTGAGCATGGAGCGTATGGTGTCGATATTTCAACCAATGAATCTCAAGCCAGTCGTGTTTTGGGCGCTAAGCGTTTTCGTGTGACCGAGGATGACGTTTCGGAAATAAATAAGAGTAAGATTTTTTCGTTTGTTGAAGATCAGTTTGGCGTAATATGGGCAGCAAGCAACAGTAAAAATCTCTTTCGCTTTGACCAGCAGCAAGGTCAGTTTATAGCTCACCCAATGGACCATCCTGAAGCTGATCGCTTTAGCAACAATCGGAAAAACATGCTTGAAAGTAGCGATGGTGTTTTTTTTATCAGCATAGAGCGAAATGGACTGATGGAATGGAATCGAGCCACGGGTCAGTATACTTTGCACAAGCCTGGCAAGCCGGAGACAGGCCCTAGGGGCGATGTGTTGTTCGCGATTGAAGAAGATGCCAATGGCGATATTTGGGTTGGCGATCGAAACGCGGAAGGAGTCAGTATTTTTCGTAAGAAAACAAGAACATTCAGTTATTGTCAGTCTCAGGAGTTGGATTCATATTCGCTCAACACCAATAAAATCAATGCGATTTACCGTGGTCAGGCGGGTACCATGTGGGTGGGAACCATCACCGGGATTGACAAACACAGCCCCGGCAAGCAAAAGTTTAAGCGTTATTACAGCAGCCCTGTTCTTCCCGACCGATTGAGTTTTAATAATGTCCTTTGTTTTTCGGAAAGTAAAACCGGCGATATCTGGATCGGAACAGATGGTGGCGGGCTGAATAAGCTGAACTATGAAACCGGCAAGTTTTCGTGGTACAAGCATGACCCTGACGATCCGGAATCATTGAGCAGCAACAGCATTATTTCTGTCTTTGAAGATCATGAAGGCGTGGTTTGGATGGGAACATTTCATGGTGGCCTGGCCCGCTTCGAAGATGGAAAGTTCAGTGCTTTTCTTCCTGATCCCGATGATCCGTACGCGATTTCGAACCGAAATATCTGGTATGTTTTTGAAGACAGCCAGCGAAACCTCTGGCTCGCCACGCTGGATAGCGGGATTGAATTGTTCGACAGGAAGATGAACCGGTTTTATCATTACAGCAGGGACGAAGGTGACCCGTCAAGTCTGGCGAATAATTCTCCGCTTCAAATATTTGAAGACAGCCGGCAGAAGCTATACATCGTCGGAAATCGGGGTGTAAGCATTCTTGATCTGAAGGAACAAGACTTTTCAGAGAAGCCGCCCCGCTTAAAGTTTAAAAACCTGTCGTTTTCTGAAACGGAAAACAGTCTTAGCAGCAATGACATTGTCTGTGTGCAAGAAGATAATAAAGGGAATTTATGGTTTGGAACAGCCGGATCCGGAATCGATAAATTGGATTTGACAACAGGTCGTTTTACCAATTATTCAACAGAAAATGGACTTCCGGGGAACTCGGTAGGCGCAATCTTGGTTGACAGTCTGAATAATTTGTGGCTGGCAACCAGCAAGGGATTGGCCCGGTTTAATCCTGAAACAGAAGCTGTTGACGTATTTACAAAAGCGGATGGTTTACAAAGCAATAACCTGAAGGGCAAAGCCATTAAAACCAGTTGGGGGGAGATGTTTTTTGGCGGCGCTACGGGCTTTAATTCTTTCTATCCGGAACAAATTCGACACAGAAACCAGCATGTGCCACCAGTTGTGATAACCAGGCTGAGAATCTACAACGAACCCGTTGGCATTGATGAACAGATTAACGGCAAAGTAATTTTGTCGAGCGACATCAGTGAAACAGATGAGTTGGTGCTTAGCTATAAAGAGAACTATTTCACCCTGGAGTTTGCTGCTTTGGATTATACTACACCAGCAAAAAATAGTTTTGCCTACGTGATGGAGGGCGTTGATAAGGGATGGGTTGAGGCGGGCACCCGGCGAGCTGCCAATTATACCAATCTTGATCCCGGCGAGTACGTTTTTCGGCTTAAAGCAGCAAATAGTGATGGGGTTTGGAATGAGCAGGGCGTCATGTTGAAAGTAATTATTACGCCTCCTTGGTGGGGAACATGGTTGTTCCGTCTGGCCGTAGCTATGTTGATCATTTTTTTGTTCACCTACCTTTATTTTTTGCGAGTTCGTCGTTTTAAAAGGCAGCAACTCCTGCTCGAAAAATTAGTTTCCGAGAAAACGGCTGAATTACAACAAATGAATGCCCGGCTAAGGGAACAGGCGAAGTCTTTAAATCAAACGAATGCGGTTTTGGAAGAGAGACAGGCCCAAATCAGGGAGCAACAAAGGGAGTTGACTGGTCAAAAGGATTCGCTGGTGCAAATGAACAAAGAGCTACAGAATCTGAATGCAACCAAGGATAAATTCTTTTCGATTATTGCTCACGACATTAAAAATCCGTTTTCCGCCATTTTAGGGCTTGCCGAAATGTTGAAGGCAAATTACGAGGAACTGGACGAGGAAGCGAGGCTTGAGATCGTTGATATGATCAACACCTCATCTCAAAGTGTTTATCAATTGCTCGACAACTTGCTGAAATGGTCGCGCTCGCAGCGAGGAGTCATTGAATTTAATCCCGAAAACATTGAGTTGCATGGAGCGATTGCCGATGTCATTGCGTTGATGAATGGCTCTGCCGAAACCAAGAAGATTGAATTTGAGGTTCAGGTGCCAAAGGGCTTGTCGGTTGGCGCCGACATGCAGATGTTGGATGTTATTCTGCGAAATCTGATCAGCAACGCATTGAAATTCACCAATACGGGTGGACGTGTTCAGGTTCAGGCTGAAGCTAGTGGGGAGTTTGTACAGATAAACGTTTCAGACAATGGCGTTGGCATGTCTCCTGAAGTGAAGGAAAAGCTTTTTGAGATCGACTCCAACCATACCTTGCGGGGAACGGCCAATGAAGAAGGTTCAGGCTTGGGTCTCATTCTCGTTAAAGAGTTTGTTTCGCGTCATGGAGGTGACATCTGGGTTGTGAGCGAACCCGGCAAAGGCAGCAGCTTTTATTTTACCTTGCCAGCTACCAATCCCTCAGGTACTTTTTCCGGCAATTGAAACCACGACCTTTAAAATTTTTCCGGCGAAGATAAAAAAAGCCTCAAGGTTTTTTAACCTCGAGGCTCTCTGTTATGACTTGGTATTCAGCTTGGCTTTGTTCTGCGCCGGGCGTTTCTTGAACTTCTTTTTTCTTCTTTTTTTCGTGGTTTGTTTTTCAAGAAAGTCTTCGTTTACTGAGCCGACACTCATCTTATTTTCAACTTTCACTTCAGGCGTCAGGTACTGCTCGATCGGTGGTCTTTTCCCGCGTTTGTTCAGCTGGATAATCTTTTTCACATCTTCCAGGTCCAGCACCAGGGGCTTTGTTCCGTAGGCTTCTTCCAGGGTGTACCAGATTTTTTTATTGAGAATTTCGGTTTTGAAATGACGGGCCAACCCTTTTTCTGTTTCCAGTGCCAGCAGTTCATTCGGAAAATCTTCCTGGGCTTCCAGGTAAGTATCCAGTTCGTACATCAGGCAGCACTTCAGCTTGCCACATTTGCCGGCCATCTTTTCGGCGTTGGGCGACAAACCTTGTTGGTGCGCCGCATCCGATGTCACGCTGTCGAAGTCAGTCCGCCAGGTTGAGCAGCACAGCTCACGACCACACGATCCAATGCCGCCAATTCGGCCAGCCTCCTGCCGTGCCCCGATTTGCTTCATTTCAACTTTGATTCTGAATTCGCGGGCATACATTCGGATCAATTCCCTGAAATCGACCCGCCCTTCGGCTAAATAATAGAAAATGGCTTTGGAGTTATCACCCCGGAATTCAACATCGCCAATTTTCATGTCCAGATTCAGTTCGTTGGCCAGTTGGCGTGCCCGCACCATCACCGGATATTCGCGTTTGCGGGCGATCTCCGACTTTTCCTTGTCAGCCGTGGTGGCCTTCCGGTAAATTTTATTCCATTGATAGCGATCGGGCTTTCTGATTTTTCTTGCAAATTGTTTTTCAGCCAGCGTGCCGGTCAGGGTCACCGTTCCAACATCGTGCCCGGGTGTGGTGGCCACAACCACCAGGTCACCTACTTTGAGCGGAAGTCCTTCTTCATTTCTGAAAAATTCTTTGCGCGTTCCTTTAAAACGAACTTCAACAATATCTGATAAATGTGTTGTATCTGGTAAGTCATTGAGCCAATCGTAGGTGCCTAGCATTTCGGGGCGGTCACCAGTCGCATTCATACTACATCCACTACATCCCATATGCTTCGTATTTTTATAATTTCAGACAAAAATATCTAAAATTAAATGCAAATGCTATTTTAAATCAATCTAAATAAGAAGCTGAAGAAATGCGATCGGGAAAAGATTTTCGATATAAAGCAGGTTTAGAGCTGCTTTTTTGTTTTTTTTGAATAAAAAAAGTCGTGAAAAAGATTGTACTTCTGTTTTTCCTCATTTTTCTCCTGGCTTTCTCGTTTCAGGGGAGTGCTGTTCATTTGAGTGAATCTGCCGAGATCAGCGTATTAACCTGTGGCCCCAGTAAGCAGGTGCACGCTTTGTACGGGCACACGGCCATCCGTGTCAGGGATCGGCAGCAATCGCTGGATGTCGTTTTTAATTACGGAGTATTCAGCTTTAACGCGCCAAATTTTGTGTACCGCTTCGCCAAGGGAAAAACCGATTACCTGCTCGCCACCGAACGGTTTGACGATTTCCTGAATGCTTACGAGCGAAGTGGCCGGAGCATTGATGAGCAGGTTCTAAACCTGAAGCCGACCGAAAAACAGCAGCTGCTCGACTTTTTGATTTGGAATGCCAAGCCGGAAAACCGCGAATACCGATACAATTTTTTCTTTGATAATTGTGCCACCCGCGTGCGCGATGTGGTTGAGAAGCACTTGGAGGGAAGGCTTGTTTTTCCGGAAGGAGCCGGACTCGGATGGACTTTCCGAAAGCATGTGGACGAATATCAAAAAGTACTGCCCTGGATTAATTTTGGCATTCACCTCACCTTGGGCAGCCCGGCAGACAAAACTGCTACAGCTTGGGAGGAAATGTTCCTGCCCGATTTTATTCTGAAACATTTTGCTACCGCCCAAATTACAGACGGCGATATTAGCCGGCCCTTGGTAAAGGAGACTCGCTTGCTGTATCAACCCGACAAAAAAGCAGCCGGATGGAATCCGCTGTCGCCAGGGATAGTGCTCTTTGTTTTGCTGTTGTTAGTGGTGGTGCTGAGCTACCGCCAGTTTCAAAGCAGGCAGGAGAGCGATTGGCTCGATTATGCTTTGCTGTTCCTAACCGGATTAATTGGCTTGGTTTTGCTATGGTTTGTCACCGTTTCCGAACATCCGGCCATGCAAGCCAATTACAATTTGTGGTGGGCGGTTCCGGCCAATCTTCCGTTTATGTTTTTATGGATGGTGAAAAAATGGCGTCCCGCACTGCTCTGGTACTGGAGAGCTTTGGCGGTTTGGCTGGTCTTGTTTTTTCTGTTCAATTTTTTCATCCCGCAAGCCTTTCCACTGGGATTCTATCTGCTTGCAATCATGCTGCTGTGCCGGGCCTTGCTGCATAGTTTCCCGTCGTTACGACGCAGGCAGCTTTAATTCCAATCTGGCGGATCACAATTTGTTGAAAAGTTTCGATGAACAATGGCGGGCGCTTTTGCTTTCTTGTAAGCACATCTTATATCTTTGTTGATCGTTGAAAATTAAATCCAATCGATTTGTCACAATCAAAAAAATATGTTGAGACGCCTTTGATGAAGCAGTATTACGCCATCAAGGACAAGCATCCGGATGCGGTGTTGCTCTTTCGTGTAGGCGACTTTTACGAAACCTTTGGCGAAGATGCCATTAAAGCGGCTGAAATCCTTGGGATAACTCTGACCCGGCGGGCCAATGGTGCCGCCAGTTATGTGGAGTTGGCCGGATTTCCCCATCATGCCCTGGATACTTACCTGCCCAAGCTGGTTCGGGCCGGGCAACGGGTAGCCATTTGCGAGCAGCTGGAAGATCCCAAAATGACGAAGAAAATCGTCAAACGCGGAATCACCGAGCTGATCACGCCCGGGCTTTCCATCAACGACAATATTCTGGAGCACCGGGAAAATAACTTCCTGGCTTCCGTGCATTTCGACAAGAAGATGGCCGGCGTGGCTTTTCTCGATATCTCAACCGGCGAATTCCTGACGGCTGAAGGCAGTTTTGAGTACATAGACAAGCTCTTGAATTCTTTCAAACCGAAAGAAGTCTTGTTTCAACGGGGCAAAGGCAATGATTTTATCGCGCTTTTTGGCGGAAAATTTTACACCTACACACTCGATGACTGGGTTTATACTGAGGACGCGGCTATGGACCGCTTGTTGCGCCACTTCGAAACCAAATCGTTGAAAGGATTCGGAGTTCAGGATTTGAATTATGGGGTGATGGCGGCAGGCGCCATTTTGCATTACCTCGACCTGACCCAGCATCACCAGGTACAACATATCTCATCGCTTTCGCGGATTGAAGAAGACAAGTACGTTTGGCTCGACCGATTTACCATTCGGAACCTGGAGCTTTTTGGGGTGATCAACGAAGGGGCCATGACCCTGGCTCAGGTGTTGGACAAAACCATTTCACCCATGGGCTCACGCATGTTGAAACGCTGGATCGCGCTGCCGCTGAAAGAGATTTCGGCCATCAACGACCGGCTTTCGGTGGTGGAATACTTCACCCAACATCAAAGCCAGAAAGACGAGCTTTCCGATCATATCCGGCAGATCGGTGATTTGGAGCGGATTATTTCCAAAGTGGCAGTTGGGCGCATCAACCCGCGCGAAGTGGTGCAGTTGCGCAGTGCTTTGCGTGCCATTGAGCCGATCAAGGAATACGCGGCCAGTGTTGACCAGCCGGTACTTAACCGCATGGCCGAACAGCTGAATCCCTGCAAATCCATTCGCGAACGCATGGAGCGTGAAATTACAAACGATCCGCCAGTGCAGGTTAACCGGGGCAACGTGATTCAGCCTGGCGTTTCGGACGAGTTGGATGAATTGCGCAAGCTGGCATACTCCGGCAAAGATTACCTGGCGCAAATGCAGGAGCGCGAATCGAAACGCACCGGGATCACTTCCCTGAAAATCGCCTTTAATAATGTGTTTGGCTATTACATCGAAGTTCGAAATTCGCATAAAGATAAGGTTCCTGAAGAGTGGATCAGGAAGCAAACCCTGGTAAACGCCGAGCGCTACATTACCGAGGAACTGAAAGAATACGAAAGCAAGATTTTGGGCGCCGAGGAAAAAATTTTGGCGCTCGAAGCCCGCTTGTTTAACGAGCTGGTGGTGGCTTTATCGGAGTACATTCAGGCCATCCAGCTGAATGCGGCGGTGATTGCACGACTCGACTGCCTGCTGTCGTTCGCTACTTCGGCGGTCGAATGCCAATACAACCGGCCCGAGATCAACGATTCGGTGAAGATCGAAATCAAAGACGGACGGCATCCGGTCATTGAACAGCAGTTGCCCATCGGCGAAAGCTACATCAGCAACGATGTGCTGCTGGATCAGGACGATCAGCAGGTGATCATCATTACCGGGCCCAACATGGCGGGTAAATCAGCCTTGCTGCGACAAACCGCACTGATTGTCTTGATGGCCCAGATCGGATCCTTCGTTCCTGCCAAAGCCGCTAAAATTGGCTATGTCGATAAGGTCTTTACGCGGGTGGGAGCGTCGGACAATATTTCGCTGGGCGAGTCCACCTTTATGGTTGAAATGAACGAGGCCGCCAGCATTTTGAATAACCTGTCGGATCGCAGCCTGATTTTGCTGGACGAGCTGGGGCGTGGAACGTCCACCTATGATGGGATTTCCATCGCCTGGTCGATTGTGGAATACATTCACGAGCATCCGAAAGCCAAGGCGAAAACCTTGTTTGCCACGCACTACCACGAGCTGAATGAGATGGAAAAGTCATTTGGACGGGTGAAGAACTACAATGTGACCATCAAGGAAGTAGGTAATAAGGTCATTTTCCTGCGTAAACTCGTGCGCGGGGGGAGCAATCACAGCTTCGGGATTCATGTGGCTAAAATGGCCGGCATGCCGCCTTCGGTGGTTAACCGGGCCAACGAAATACTGGGACAACTGGAGTCGGCCAACCGAAAAGACAGCCTGGCCAAGCCTCTGGAAGGAATGGCCGAACAGCGCGAGGGCTTTCAGCTCAGCTTCTTCCAGCTTGACGACCCGGTGCTGAAGCAGATTCGCGATGAAATTAAGAACCTGAACATCGACAATCTGACACCGCTGGAAGCACTAAACAAATTGCACGGAATCAAAAAGCTTTCGGGTCTGAAATAGGATTCCTTCGCCAAGCCTTAATTTCTCCGGTTTTTTTAAATATTCTTTTTGGAGAAAGAAAAATTAGCGATATATTTGCATCGCTGTTTTCGGAAGCCGAAAGCAGCACGTTCTTTAAAAAACACTTGCGAGCCTGGCTCATTGGGAAGAGCATCATCCGGCGATTGACGGATCGGGATCACGGTGACAAGGGAAACCAGAATAAAATATGCGAGAGTAGCTCAGTTGGTAGAGCACGACCTTGCCAAGGTCGGGGTCGCGGGTTCGAATCCCGTCTCCCGCTCCATTTTAAGGATGCCCGGGTGGTGGAATGGTAGACACGTTGGACTTAAAATCCAATGATCATTATGATCGTGCGGGTTCAAGTCCCGCCCCGGGTACCATTTACAGTTTTATGGCGAGAGTAGCTCAGTTGGTAGTGAGCGCGATCCGGCAACTGACGGATCGGAGTCGCGGTAACAAGGAAAAAAATAAAACAAGCGAGAGTAGCTCAGTTGGTAAAGTACGATCCGGCGTCTGACGGATCGGAGTCGCAGAGACAAGAGCAACCAAGTAGAATTAAAAAAAACAAGCGAGAGTAGCTCAGTTGGTAGAGCACGACCTTGCCAAGGTCGGGGTCGCGGGTTCGAATCCCGTCTCCCGCTCAATAAAAAGCACTTCATGAAAATGAGGTGCTTTTTTTATGCCCATAGTTTTGCAAAGCTTTGGACGGTTTGAGCCAAGTAGCTGCCTTTACCGCGCCCTTCCCCTGGTTACCGTTATCTCGCGAGTGTGTATTTTGTTGTCAATTTTCTTTTCTGAAATTAATTTCCCTTTGTTGAAGATCATTTGCAAGTAGGGCTTTACTTTCCAGGAATCAAGAGGAAAAAATGGGTCTTCTTTCGTAACAGCTTTTTTCACATAAAGCGTATCGCTAAACCAAATGGCTGGCAAAAGTCCAAAGATCTCTCCATGACCTTCGTTGGTCGGTGTATTCCTTTTCGAAAAACGCAAAAAATGCACACCTGTAAATTCTTCAATATCGGAATCAATCGTTTGCACTTTCTTTGTGCTGTCCGGAAAATCAATTTTACACAGATAGAGTTGTTTATCTTGTAGAATCCAGTAGGCCGTATAATCCTTCTCGCTTTTTCCAACTTCTCCAAAACGAACCGCTGGATGTGGAATAATGTGTTCAGTGATGACGATATCGTCTTCAGGTTCTTTCTTTTTTATAGAATCACCACCAAATAGGCTTTTGTATCTTTTAAAAAAGGATAAAGGCGACTTGTTCATCAAATATTTTTCAGCATGATCACCGATATATAATTCATCCGAAGTTTTCAACAGCCTGCTCGAAAACTCATCAGCGGTAACTTCTACTGTTTGTTGGTAGGTCTGTGCTGGCACTTGCACCGCGCCCAGGATTAGAATTAGAAATAGAGTCGGTATTTTCATGGAGTTGAATTTTTTTGAAAAAAACTTGTGATGATATGTTCGTTGATTTGAACATGCTTCACAATGGTTTTTCCATCCTTTCAATCTTCTTAAGATGTAAAATTTCCGGAGAGTCTGTAAGTTTCGGTTTAGTCATTTGTTTAGTTTTTTCAACAGCTTACAAGGTACAACTATTTTGTTATACATTATTCGTCAATAGGAAAGTTTTTTAACCAGGGTTATCGTGTATTTTTCTTTTGTTGTAAGCAGGACGGACGAGCGGTGATCTGCGCGAAAGTCCGGTTGGTTCTTAGTCCCTGGAGTCGTTTTTTTTGTCCATCGGCAGCTGACCATCCCTGGCGTGGTTCGCGATTCCGAAATTCTCTGTGTATAAACTGCATTTCAATAGTCAGGGGCTTGCAAGCCGTTCGGGTAAGCACATTATTTCACACCACAATGCGAATTTACATCCTAGTGCGATTGGATTGTGTGTTTCCTCTCGCGTGGTGACACATCAGCAACTAGGATTTAAAATGGCATCGGTCAGACCACTCCGATCATCATCAGCGGATCTGGTTCCATGCTTATGGCAATTGTTCAGCAATAGTCCACAAATCAAAGTCGCCGTAATGCTCCAAAGAGTTTCCACAATGAACGATGACGATTTCCTTGTCGGGAATGACATAAATGTTTTGTCCCAGATTCCCTGAAGCGGCAAACTGAAAGGTGGAGTCGCAGTTGGCATGGCCCCACCACTGGTACTTGTAATACACGTGTTTGCAATCCTCCCCAAACCAATCGGGATAACTGTCGCGGGCGATGCTTTTGTCTTCGTGCGTCGATTCCAGGACCCAGTTTTTGGAGATGATTTGATTTCCATTCCAGTTGCCCTCGTTCAGGAAAAGGCGACCAAATCGGGCGTAGTCAATTGCTCTTGCGATTAAGCGGCTGGGCATGTATTCGAAGCCAGATTTTTTACTGTCGATGGAAAACAAGGCATCGTACGCCATGATTTTCGACCATAGTTTTTCCTCCAGATATTTAGATACCGTTTTTTCAGTAGCCCTCTCAATAATTAATCCCAGGTAGCTTGTGTTGTAATTGTTGTATTGAAATGTTTCTCCCGGTTCGCGGGCAATGTGTACTTTTTGCAGGAGCAGTTTCCGAACGTTGGGATGGTAGTATCCAACAGCCTCATCGTGCCACGGTGCATGAATGTAGGTTCCCGGAAGGTAGCTCGTATTGTACGCAAGCCCTGAGCGCATTTCCAGCAAATGCTGAATGGTGATCTTACTGAAGTTGGGATCCCTGGTTAGCAGTTCCGGAACATACTTTGTCATCGGGTCATTGATGCCGGAAATCAACCCATCGTCGATGGCGGCACCAATTAAAAACGAGATAAAAGATTTGGCCATGGACTGCGAATGAAAATAGGAATCCCTGGAGAATCCGTTGAAATAGGCTTCATACAAGACCGTGTCTTTTCGAATGAAAATCAGCGCGGTTGTTTGCGATTTTTCTGCCCATTCGTCAAACGTTTTAAATCCCGATTGTGCCACCCTTTCGCTGAACAAAGCTTCAACATATTCCTTGTTTTGGCTTTCAGCAAACTGAAAGGCATTTTCAGCACCTTCTATCGTTCTGTTTTCATACAATTGATAATCATAAACATCGGCCACATTTTGCGTGATTAAGCGGTAAACATATACAGGCGAGTATTTTACAGATAACACAAGCAAAATGAAAACCAGAAGTATAATTGGGGTGAGCAGAATAATTTTAATTGCTTTTTTCATTTTTCAAGTACGGGTTTTGGAGTTGGAATTTCGGGATCCAAAGTAAATGAGCCAGAAAGCCAGCAAAATTTCTGCAAGTGCCATGGGTAGCGCAAGAAATTTTTCAACGGAGACCAGCAGCTGTTCGTCGAATAAACTCAAATGCCGAGCTCCGTGCAATACCGTATAGCAAGTGCCGCCGAAGTACAGTAAATAGCCCAATAGCTTGGGAACTGACACGGACTGAACCGATAAATAGCCCAAACCAATCAAATGTAGTCCAAACACAACCAGGCCAAGCGACCACAGGTTTTCAAACATGTGCAGATGAGATGAAACCTCAGATGCGTCAGGATTCACGGAAGATAACTCAGGAACAATTCTAAATAATTGGATGATTGCAGCTCCCAATACAAGGGTGTAAGTAATTCTTATGGAGGCTGTTATTGCGGACGTTTGCTTTGATGTACTGCGAAAAAAGATGTACAGTGCCATAGCGACTACCATGTCGGTTATGAAAATAATACTCCATCCGGCCAACTCAGCCAGGAACAGCGATTTGTTTGCTGCCAGGTTTTCCAGGGTGATTTCAGGTGAAGCTGTCACTAAACTGTTGTGGGCATATCCATAGGCGAATCCTGCTGCAATAGCCATGATAATCAGTGAAATTCCAGCAACGATTCCCTGTTTTTTTTCTTTCCGGTTCATTTGCATGGGTTTTAAGATGGTTGTATTAAAATACAAGTTGTTTTAGAAGCATTTGCAATATTTTAGTTCGGTTCAAGCTTGTTTGCTTTTCGCTTGCCAATGATTTTCACAATCCGCTTATAGGCGATTTCCGCCAAACTCCAGTCGTATCCGTCAAAATTAGTTGTGTTTACAAACTGGATCACCACCAGATCCAAGTCTTTGTGGTATTTGGCAATGCTTTGGTAACCGGGAATTAAGCCGGTGTGGTTGAATGTGTAGATGGAGGAATAAATTTCCTGCTCGCCTTCTTCAAACAGGGAGCCATCATTGAGTGCACGCAAAAATATTCCCACATCTTCGGCTGTAGCCAGCATGGAACCGGCTGGGTTTTTGAAATCATTATACTTCAAATCGGCATCATAACCAACATAGTACCCGCTCATAACGTCGTCTACGTTTACCTCACTTAGCAAACTGAATGTATTATTCAGCCCAAGCGGTACCAGAATTTCTCTTTTTATGTATTGGTGATGGCTATATCCCAAAGTTTTATCAAGTATTTCACCGATCAACAAATAGTTCGTATTTGAATACCTGTATTTTTTATCAGGTCCAAAGTCAGCGGGCTTATCCAGCACAAGCTCAAGATTCTCTTTGTTTGATTCTGGTGGATCTAACCAATAGCTGGGGGTATCGGTAAAATTCGGAATCCCACTCCGATGCTGAACCATCATTCTTAAAGTAATTCCGTCAGCATTTTCAATCCTTCCAGCAAGTTCCGGAAGGTAATCAGCGAGCGTATTATCCAAATCCAATTGTTTGTCGTTCGCCAATTTAGCAACGGCAACAGCAACATATAATTTGCTAATGCTGGCAATCTTGAACAAGGCATGCGGATCGGCAGGTATTTTGTTCTCCCTGTTTTTCCAGCCAGCAGCGTAGAACTCCGGTTCTGCTCCGCCCTGATCAACGTACACAATCATCCCGTCAAATCCATATTCAATAGTTTGATCCAGTTGCTGCTGCACGGTATCTGGCAGTGGCGTTAACATGGCCCTTAACAAGATCCAGGGGACAAAAAACATGGATATGATGGTTCCGGCAGCCAATGCGATTCTAATTATTTGTTTAATTTGTCTTTTGGTCATTACGCGATATTTCGAATATTTGACTTTAACTGAATTACAAAGAACTTGTAATTTACCAACAATGGGGTTTATAAGCCCAGCTTCAGTCGAATTTTTTGCGGTATTATTTTCTTGCGATCCCACTTGAGCCCAAATAGCGGACGCATAAAACCGATCCTTCGGATCATAAATTCATAAATGAGAAAACATAACACAAACGTAAAAGTTGTGATGAGGATGAATTTCATAAAAGCTGGCATGTCCAGCGGTAGAATCACCAGGGCACCTGCATAGAGGGCGAACATATGAACGATATAAACCGGATAAGCTGCCTGGCTTAAGTAGCTCAAGGTTTTTCCAGGCTTGTTCAGATACTGGTAACCAAAACCAAAAACTCCGAATATCCAGCAGTTTGATTCGATGGCCATCAGGTAGCCCGGTGAATTCGTTTCAAATACCAGTAACCGAATGGTGTACAAAACAGTTGCCAGACCAACGTACAGCCATTTCCATTTCGAGACAGTTTGCCAGAACGGTTTTCCGCTGTAAACAAACAGAAATCCAAAAAAGAAAGCCAGCAATCCCAGGAAGAACCCATGCAAAGTTTGGGCATATAAGGTAAACAGCTGGGGTTTGACCATGATGGCTTCGGCAACAAAGAAAACGGATATGGATAAGGGACCCAGCGGATGGGTCATCAAGCTGGAAAGTCCCTTTTTGAATTTTCCGTCTTCCCTTTTTTTCAGAAACAGCAAAAGTGGAGCGAGCAGCAGTACGTAAACAAAAATATTCCCAAGGAACCACAAATGACCGGCATGTGGATAATAGCCCAGCGGCAGCTGATAGTATTTCTGAAAAATCAGAAAGTGCAGTGGGGCAATCGCCACAATTCCAAAGAGCAGGGGGAGCAAAATTCGTTTGGTTCGTTCTGTAATCAACTGTCGGAAATTTCGTTTCCGCATGGCAAAGTACAAGCCCATGCCCGACACGTAGAACAAGAATGGAATCCGCCACACATTCAGCATGGTCATCGGTTTCCACAGGCCTTCCATGGTCTCGTCGTTTTTGATGAAGCCGATGAACATGGCCCACGGCTGAAATACAATGGCTATGTGATAGATGAGCAAAAGCCCGATCGCCAGCACCCGCAGCCAATCAATGTCGTATCTTCTTTCTGTAGTCATCGTGGTTTCCATTTGAGTTGATTATTGCAGCATCATGGCAATGACCGGGCGGTTTTTCTCGACTTCGTTCATGTCCAATTTCAAACCAAGTGGTTCCAACTGCTGCTGAATCATGCCATAAATGGGCTTCATTTCCGCGAATGGAGTCATCACGGTTTCCCGGGGAGTGGCGCCAAAATTATTTTTTACGGTTTTATCTGCCTTGGCGTCAATCAGCATCTGCACCATTTCAATCCGGCAAAAGAATGCGGCAACATGTAAGGCAGTCGCTCCTTCGTTATTTTTAATGCTTAAATCGGCATGGGCATCGATTAAGGCTTTGGCAATAGCTGTTTTTCCAAAGGTTACCGCAGTAATTAAGGGGGTTGAGCCACTCATCTGCTCTTGTACATTGATATCAGTTCCGGCTTCCAGGTGTTGTTTCACGATTTCGAGATTGTCCGACAAGATGGCCGCTTGAAGGTCCATTTTGGGTTTCTCAACTTTCGATGCTGCCTTTGGTTCATCTGCTGCGTGTTTGTTAGGGGCATCGCCCGACCTGCCACAGGCATTGAATAGTAAAAGGAGAACGAACGAAAAGCTTATTAGCATTTTGACAGCATTGGATTTTTGTGTTTTCATCTTTTTTGAATTGAAATTTTTAGATACTTTTTTCATGATGTTTAATTTTAAAAATTTGACTTTGAAAATCTGTGTTGCAAAGATGAAACATTCGGAAACGCAAGTCATAAAAGCCATGCAGCCAAGTGTATCACCTATGGGCAAAGCATAAAAACTATGACGCAACGATAAAAACTATGACGCAAAAGGCTGTTTTCAGGTCCTCGTCGAATTACTTTTTGATGGGCATGTGCACAAAATTCTCTACTTTCGTTTGATCAAAAAGAATGCAGTTTGAACCCATCCATTAGCAGAACAGATTTCATTGAGAAGGCAGAAGCCATGATTCTGGAACATATTTCAGAAGAGCAATTCGGCGTTTCTGAACTGGCGGAAGCGATGAATATGAGTCGCTCCAATTTGCTGCGGAAAATAAAAAAGGATACCCAGCTTTCTGCAAGCCAGTTTATCCGGCAGGTTCGGCTTGTCAGGAGTATGGAGCTGCTTAAACAGAATACGCTCACGGTTTCGGAGGTGTCGTACCAGGTTGGCTTTGGAAATACGTCATATTTTATCAAATGCTTCCGCGAACAGTACGGCTTTTCGCCCGGCGAACTGGGAAAAAGAAGCCCGGCCGATGAAAATGAATCGGATCAAACGAGCTTGCTCAATCGGTATAAATGGCACATTTTAACAATCGTCGTGCTGATCGCGCTGATTGTTTCTGTTGTGCTTCTCCGAAAAGAAAGTTCCGTTCGGGTTAAAAATCAACTGGAAAAATCAATTGCCGTCTTGCCCTTCAAAAATGAAAGCAGCGACACGCTGAACCTCTATTTTGTAAACGGATTGATGGAATCGACGCTGAACAACTTGCAAAAGATTGGTGATTTGCGTGTGATCAGCAGAACTTCGGTGGAAAAATACCGGGAGACGAACAGGAGCATTCCCGAAATCGCCGAAGAGCTCCAGGTGAATTATTTGGTGGAGGGCAGCGGCCAACGCGTGGGTGACCAGGTTTTACTCAATATTCAGTTGATTGAAGCTGCCACCGACCAGCCCATTTGGAGCGAGCAATACAACCGCGAAGTGGGTGATGTTTTTGCGCTTCAAAACGAAGTGGCCCGAAAAATTGCCGATGCAATCGAAGCTATCGTTACGCCGGCCGAAATGAATCAGATTGAGAAAATACCCACCGAAAACCTGGTGGCCTACGATTATTATCTTCAGGCACTCGATCCGTATTACACCAGAACAAGGGAAGGCCTGGAAAAGGCGATTCCCCTGTTTGAAAAGGCCATAGAAAACGATGCGCAGTTTGCCCTGGCTTATGCCAATGTGGCCATATCATACTATTTTCTCGATGCTTATCAGAAAGAAAAACATTATACCGAACAAATCAACAAGTTTGCAGACAAAGCGTTGCTTTACGATTCGAAATTGGCGGAAAGCCTCATCGCTAAAGCACTTTACTACATACAAATCGGCGAATATCCATTGGCGGTTCCGCATCTGGAGAAAGCCCTGGAGTACAATCCCAATTCTGCTGCAGTGGTCCAAATGTTGGCCGACATTTATGCCCGCGTCATCCCCAATACAGGTAAATACCTGGAGTATGCATTGAAAGGCATTCAACTTGATATTGCTGCTGATGACTCCATCGCCAGAAGCTATAACTATTTGCACCTGAGCAACGCGCTCGTCCAAAATGGTTTTGCCGACGAGGCCGTCACTTATATCAACAAATCGCTCGAATACAGTCCGGAGAATTATTATGCGCCCCTGTTGAAAGCTTTTATTCAATATGCGAAAGATGGCAACATTGATCTAACCAAAAGACTGCTGATCGCTGAATGGCGAAAGGATACAACGCGCCTCGACATCTTGCAGGAAGTGGCCAAAATCTACTATTATCAGGAAGATTTTGATAGCGCTTTCTATTACTATGAAAAATTTGTTGAGGCCAGGGAGAGGGATGGTTTGGACATTTATCCGCAGGAAGATGTGAAAATTGCCTGGGTTTATCAGCAACAAGGAAGGACTGACCAGGCTCGCAAATTTTTCAATGCCTATGCCGACTATTGCGAAAAGGATCAATCCATCTACAAAAGCGCCAGCACAGCTGTAAAGTACGCCTATGAGGGAAAGGTAGACGCGGCGATCGATCAACTCAAAGTTTTTGCCACACAAGACAATTACCAGTATTGGATTGTGTTATTTATGGAACTGGATCCGCTGATGAAGCCCCTGAAAAATCATCCGGAGTTTGTTGGCATCATGCAAAAAATAGAGAAACGCTTCTGGGATAGCCACAATCAGCTGGAAAAGCTGCTGGACGAAAAAGGATTGATTTAGTTGGGGCTTTTTCATCCGTACAATATTGCAGAAATACATTCACTTGCTTGTAGTTCCTGGTTTTTGGCCGTGCGGTGTTTCTTAATTTTCAAAGCCGAAACAAGCTGCCGGATTAAAACGCTTATTTGCTTTTAGGAAGCATACCTGTCATTTCAATACAAATATAAATTTGTCGGGATTGTAGTTCATTTGCATGGAACTGGAATCCGGGGCTTGGCTGTTTTTCGATGGATTGATCGCCCGGCGGCTGGTTTGGCCGGATGGTTCCGGCGTGAAAGGCAAAGACTTGATACGCCTTGCCCCTTACCTTTTCTCAATGGGTGCATTAAACCTAAAGCCGATGCCGTGCAGGTTAATGATTTTGATGTCGGGGTCGCTTTTCAGGTATTTGCGCAGGCGTGAAATAAAAACATCGAGGCTTCGGCCCAGGTAGTAGTCGTCCGATCCCCACACGTTTTTCAAAATTTCGGAGCGGCTCAATACCGCGTTGGAATGTTCGCAGAAATAGCGCAATAACTCGGCCTCCTTATAAGTTAGCGTGCGTTTTTCATCGCCATGTTGCAGGGTCAGGTTGTCAAACAGAAAGTCGAAGTGGCCTACCTTGCAACTGTTAAGCTCTTCGGGTTCGAGCTCGTCGGTATGACTTCGTTTTAAAAATACTTTAATCCGAAGCAGCAACTCTTCCATGCTGAATGGCTTGGTAATGTAGTCGTCTCCGCCAATGGTGAAGCCTTTGATTTTGTCTTCGGTCATCGCTTTGGCCGTTAAAAACAAAATGGGAATGGACTGGTCTTTCTCCCTGATTTTTTTGGCCAGCGAAAAGCCGTCCATTTTGGGGAGCATCACGTCGAGCAGGCACAGGTCGAACGGATTTTTATCGAAGATCTCGTAGCCTTCCTGGCCGTCGTCGGCTGCTTTTACATCGTAGCCCGCTTCTTCCAAATTGTCACGGATAATAAAGTTGAGGGTCTTGTCGTCTTCAACCAAAAGAATCTTTTTACCAGTCAGTTCCATAGCTAATTATCTTGTTTCGAGTTCAAGGTCTTTCCAGATCGAGGCGATCAGGAAATCGTCACCCGATTGTTGACTTTATTTCGGAATGACAATCGTAAATATACTTCCTTTTGGCGAATTATCAGAAACATCAATTTCCCAGTTGTGCCGTTCAATAATTTTCAAGACATAGTCGAGCCCCAAACCAAAGCCTTTGACATTGTGAATATCGCCGGTTGGAACGCGGAAAAAGCGGCCAAATATTTTTTTGCGGTATTCTTTGGGAATGCCAATGCCATTGTCGGCAAATTGGAGGTGGATGCTCTTTTTTGTTTGGCTGAGCCTCACATCGACTATTGGCGATTCGTCGCAGTATTTAATGGCGTTGTCAAGAATATTGAAGATGACGTTGGAAAAGTGCAGCGAGTCGGCCTGAATTCGCCAGTCGTCCACTTCACTCGTAAAATTTATGGCGTATTGATTCCCGTTCTGGCTGGTTTTAAAATCGGAAATGCTCTTTTGTACAAACTGGTTCAGCTCAATCATGGTCAGGTCGAGCTCGAGTCGCTGCTTTTCGATGCTGGCCATTTGCAGAACCTTATCAACCTGGGCCGACAAGCGTTGGGTTTGTTCGCTGATAATGTTGGAGTATTCCCTTAGCCGGTTGGGATGGTCCAGAATTCGAGGGTCGGCAATCACCTTCGACGAGAGATCGATCGAGGCGATGGGGGTGCGAAATTCGTGGGTCAGGTTGTTGATAAAGTTCTTTTGAATTTCGCTGAGCCGCCGCTGCTTGAAGATGACGAACAGGGTGTATCCAAAAAACAAAATAACAATGAGCAAAAATCCATTGACCACGTACCAGCCATGCACCTGACTGCTGTAATATTTGGATCGGTTTGGGAACGATACCCCAAAATAATAGGTGTACTTTTCGCAGGTGGGCAGGCCGCATTCTTTTTTTGCGGCTTGTGTGTTGTAGTGCTGTTCAAAAAGCGCATCCTCGGCATCGCACTCGTCCGACTGGTTACTGACCAGCAGCGTGCTTGTGAGGCTGTCATTTTTTTCCATCAGGTGTTTGCCGTACACCATCTTTTCGTTTTCGCAATCGTAAATGGCAAATTCAAAATCAACTTTCAGATTGTGATTTTTAAACTCTTCAATCAGAAAGTGCTCCAGCAAACCCGGGTGAATATCTTCGTTGACATTGACCACATAGTAGTTGTTCGAGATTTGATCGACCGCGTTGGGCAGATCTGCTTTCGCCTCCCTTCCCTTTACTTTTTGGTTGTACGAGACCAGTCTTTGAGCGACAACATTTAAGGCTTGAGTGGTAGATTCGTGAAACTTTCTTTCGTTTAAATTAACGGTATTCCGAAGAAAGAAAAACTGAATCAGAATAATGCCCAAAACCGAGAATGTTGCCAGTATGATGACGTATCTTATCGTGTTTCTTCCCATTCCTTTTCGCTTACGCAATTGACAACCACGAAACTACGGAATCTTTTCAAATAGCATGGCCTGTTAACACTTCATTAACAAAAGTTAGTGATGCATTAACAGCGATGAGGGTGAAGCTTTTATAGATTTGTTGCTGTCTGGTTAATTTGCCAGGGATTGTTATCTTTGATCGTGAATTCAATGCCTCAATTTAAATTATTGTCTATGAAAAATATGCTCTTTCTTTTAGTCTTGGTGTCCTTTGCTTTTGCTACGGCAGGCGTGGGACAAACAGTAAAAGCTAAAATTGATTTTGAAACGCTGGAACATGACTTTGGCACTTTTAAAGAAGAAGCCGGGGCACAAACCTACAGCTTTAAGTTTGTAAATAATGGTGCATCGCCACTGATCTTGAACAACGTTCGGGCCTCGTGTGGTTGTACAACGCCGCAGTGGACCAAAGAACCGATTGCTCCGGGGCGTGAAGGTTTTATTAAAGTGAGTTACGACCCACGAAACCGGCCGGGCCCATTTAATAAAACGGTTACCGTTTCGTCGAACGCCGAGAATGCGACCACCGTTTTAAGAATAAAAGGAGCCGTTGAGCAACGCGAAAGAACGCTGGCCGAACAATATCCGCGCGAAATTGGGCCGCTGCGTGCAAAAACCAACCAGCTGTCGTTTGTCAAGATTAATGAAAACGAAGTGAAAACCGAGGAGCTGGAACTGGTGAATGACACCGATCAGCCGGTAAAAATTGAATTTAAAACGCCTCCGTCGCATTTAGCGGTGAAAGCGGTTCCGGAAACCATTCCGGCCAAAGGCAAGGGAAAGGTTGTGGTAACCTACGATGCCAAGCAACTCAACACCTATGGTTTCATGATGCACCGGATTTATCTGAATATCAATGGCGAGTCGAACTACCGCAATTCCATAGGGGTGTCGGCTACCATTGAAGAAGATTTTTCGGCGCTGTCGCCCGAAGAACTGGCCAGTGCACCGGTGGTATCTTTCAACGAAAAAGCGCACGATTTTGGAGACATTAACCAGGGCGATGCCGTGGAATACACCTTCACCATTAAAAATGAAGGCAAGCGCGATTTGATTATTCGCAATGTAAAAACTTCGTGCGGTTGTACAGCAGTAACGCCTGAGAAAAAAATTATTTCGCAAAACGAAGTGGTGCCGCTAAAAGTTAAATTTGACTCAAAAGGTAAGCGCGGACGCCAAAACAAGTCGATCACAGTCATCACCAACGACCCCAAAAACCCAACGACCATTTTAAGGGTTTCAACCAATATTAAAACCGCCGGATAACAACAAAACGATAAGAATTGAAAGCCGCTTCATTTTTTGGAGCGGCTTATTTTTTTCTAGTCACCGATGTTTTACCTTCGTAAAAAATTTTTTTCAATGGCAGCAGATCGCGATTTCCATCATATCGAAAATGATGACCAATATAAAGGACTGAACGTGAACAAAGGAGTGGATCAACCGCAGACGTTTAATGAAGATTCGATCAAGCGCTTTTTGAAGCACAAGCGCAAGAAAGTGATGACCGCCGATACTTATGTCGAAGGGATCCTGGCCGGGAATATTACCATGCTGAGTCAGGCGGTAACCTTGGTTGAAAGTTCGAAAAGAGAACATCAGGAAATTGCCAGCGAAATTATAACCCGATGCCTGCCCTACAGTGGTAAGTCGCTGCGCATTGGCATTACGGGTGTGCCGGGCGTTGGGAAAAGCACCTTTATTGAGTCGATGGGCAAGTTTATAACCCGGCGTGGCGGTAAACTGGCCGTGCTGGCAATCGATCCCAGCAGCGAGCGTTCCAAAGGAAGTATTTTGGGTGACAAAACCCGGATGGAAGAACTATCGTCCGATCCGAATGCCTACATCCGTCCTTCGCCCTCAGCAGGTTCGCTGGGTGGTGTGGCCCGGAAAACCCGCGAAACGATCGTGCTTTGCGAGGCTGCCGGATTCGACACCATTTTTATTGAAACCGTCGGCGTGGGACAAAGCGAAACCATGGTTCACTCCATGGTCGATTTCTTTTTGCTGCTGATGCTAGCTGGTGCCGGCGATGAGTTGCAGGGGATCAAACGGGGAATTATGGAAATGGCCGATGCCATTACCATCAACAAAGCCGATGGCAACAACATTGAAAAAGCGGAGATGGCCCGCGTGCAGTACCTCAATGCCTTACACCTGTTTCCACCAACCGATTCGGGCTGGACGCCGAAGGTGTTGACTTGCTCTGCCTTTCATCACCTGGGCATCGATAAAATTTGGGAGACCATTGAAGCCTATGTCGAATTAGTGAAAAAAAATGGTTATTTTCAGCACCGGCGAAATGAGCAATCCAGGTATTGGATGTATGAAACCATCAACGACCGCTTAAAGTCTGATTTTTACCAGAATAACGAGTTAAAGGAAATGACGGCAGCCTTTGAACAGAAGGTGCTCGGGCAGGAGATGAGTTCGTTTGTCGCTGCTCGCGAATTATTGGAAAACTATTATCAATTTAAAAAATCGAACAAATGAGAAATTTAGGACTATTCATTCTTGCATTGCTTTTTATTGCTGGCTGCCAGAGCAATTCAGCAAAATATCAGATTAGCGGCACGGTTGCCGGGCTCGATTCGGCCATTGTTTATCTGGTAAAGGCAGAAGAAGGGCAGGCTGTAACCACGGACACGACCGAACTGGTGCAAGGAAAATTTAAATTTGAAGGAAGCATCGACGTTCCTGAGCTGCATTACCTGCGCTTGGGCGACCGGCAGTATTTTGCTCAGTTTTTCCTCGAAAATGCAAACATCGAAGTGGCGGCCAACAAAGATAGCTTGCGGAATACGACCGTAACCGGTTCGCCATTGACCGACACGTTTAATGAGTATCTGGATGAAGTGCAGTTGATGAATGAGAAGGTCAACGAATACCAGCAACAGTATTCAGCGGCAGCAGCTTCCGGTAATCAGGATGAAATGGACCGAATTCGCATCGATGCCGAAGCCACCAATGATAATATGCGGGTTTACGCCAAAAACTTCGTCAAGGAACACAGCAGCTCCATTGTTGCTCCGTTTATTACGCTCACCCAGCTGGCTCAGCAATTGGAATACAACGAATTGAAAGAGTTGGTTGACTTGTTCCCGGCAGAATTGGATTCGTCGGTGTACACCCGGCAGCTCAAAGAATTTGTTGAGCAAAAAGGCCGTACGGCTATTGGTACCAAAGCACCTGAATTTACGATGAACGATCCCGAAGGAAATCCGGTTAGCCTGGCTTCCTTCCGCGGGAAATATGTGTTGCTCGATTTTTGGGCAGCTTGGTGTGGCCCCTGCCGCCAGGAAAACCCCAATATCGTAAGTGCTTACAATGCGTTTAAAGATAAAGGTTTCGATATTCTCGGAATTTCGCTCGACCGCGACAAAGCGGCCTGGTTAAAAGCTATTGAAGACGACAACCTGGCCTGGACCCAGGTTTCGGATTTGAAATACTGGCAAAACGAAGTGGCCCAAATGTATGGGGTAAACTCCATTCCGCATTCTGTCTTGCTCGATCCCCAGGGCGTGATTGTTGCCAAAAACCTGCGCGGGCAGGAGTTGCACGAGAAGTTAGCTGAGCTCTTGAATTAGAAAGACATGACAATCATAAGAAAAGCCGGTCCCAAAAGGAACCGGCTTTTTCATTGGCCTTCGCTTGTCAATCTGGCGGCTGGTATTCGGTCCTTTGGAAAACTTTTTGCAACTTAAACTGTTTTTTAAAGCGATCAATCAAATTCAGTTAATCAATCATTATGAGTTACGATGTATTAGTTATAGGAAGCGGGCCTGGCGGTTATGTCGCCGCAATCCGGGCTTCTCAGTTGGGTTTTAAAGTAGGCGTTGTTGAAAAAGAAAATATTGGAGGCGTGTGTCTCAACTGGGGATGTATCCCAACCAAGTCCTTGCTGAAAAGCATGCAGGCTTTTGAATATGCCAAGCATGCAGCCGATTATGGCGTGAGCATCTCGGGCGAAGTGAAGGCCGACTTTGGGGCCATGGTTAAGCGCAGTCGCGACGTGGCTGGCGGCATGAGCAAAGGTGTGCAGTTCCTTTTTAAAAAGAACAAGATTGAAGTGATCAATGGTTATGGTCGCTTAAAAGATAAAGGCACCGTTGAGGTAGAAGATGAAAAAGGAAAGAAAACTACAGTTTCAGCCAAACACATCATTCTGGCTACCGGTGCGCGTTCACGTCAATTGCCAAACCTGGAGCAGGACGGTAAGAAAATTATTGGCTACCGCGAAGCCATGACCCTGGACAAACAGCCCAAATCGATGGTGGTGGTTGGATCGGGTGCCATTGGCAGCGAGTTTGCCAATTTCTACCACGCCATTGGCACCGAAGTGACTTTGGTGGAATACATGCCAACTTTGGTTCCAAATGAAGACGAGGAAGTAGCCAAAACCCTGGAGCGCTCTTTCAAAAAAGATAAAATGAAAATAATGACCAATGCTTCGGTCGAATCGGTTGACACGAAAGGAAAGCTTTGCAAAGTGGTGGTGAAAACCAAAAAAGGCGAAGAAACCCTGGAAGCCGAAATTGTTTTGTCGGCAGTTGGAATTGCACCCAATATTGAGAATATTGGCTTGGAAGACCTGGGAGTTGAACTGGAAAATGGTAAGATCAAAGTGGATGATTTCTACCGCACCAATGTGGAAGGCGTTTACGCGATTGGCGATATTGTTCACGGGCCTGCCTTGGCGCACGTGGCCTCTGCCGAAGGAATTACCTGTGTGGAGAAGATTGCCGGCAAAAATCCCGATCCGGTGGATTACGGCAACATCCCGGGATGTACCTACACCAGCCCCGAAGTGTCATCAGTTGGCATGACCGAGAAAAAGGCCAAAGAAGCCGGTTACGATATTAAAGTCGGTAAGTTCCCTTACTCAGCCAGCGGAAAAGCAAGTGCTGCCGGGCAAAAAGATGGCTTTGTGAAGCTGATTTTCGATGCCAAGTACGGCGAATTGCTGGGTGCCCACATGATTGGCGGAAACGTGACCGAAATGATTGCCGAACTGGTGGTCGCCAAAAAGCTGGAAATTACCGGACACGAGTTGATTAAATCCATTCACCCGCACCCCACCATGAGCGAGGCGATCATGGAAGCTGCTGCGGCTGCTTACGATGAAGTAATCCATTTATAGTACAATAAAGTTTAAAGGTTGACATGCTGAGAGCCGTTTCGGAAGATATTCCGGAGCGGCTTTCTTTTTCATGAAAAAACCGTTTACCAACCAGCCTTCCCGGTGGTTTCAAATCAAGCTTTCTGCTTCTGCTGGCCTTCCCAATGGGATCCCTCGATTCATGGCAGCTTCATTTCTTTTTTTTTTGTTTGTTGACCTGTTGTCGGGCAGGTCAAATCGGTAAACAATTCACTGAGGACCATGTTTTTTCAATGATGAGGCATTGGTAATTTGTTGGCTTGCTGAGCCCGTTTTGTGGGCAGAATAGCGGCCACAAAGTGAATCGAAATTGATCATAGCAAAATAAAAATCGAAGTTATAGTTTTCATCTATGTCTGGATAGAAACAATAGATAAAAAATATCGATAGGCTTTTCGTAAATTGTAGGTCATAACAAGAAAAATTAATCAAAAATGAAAAACGACACACATTCAAGTACACCGGGAGACGGCAAAGTTTGGGACGTGAACGAGTCCGGCAAATGCCCTTTTACCGGAGGCGCTGTAAAACAAACGGCAGGAACTGGCCGTTCGAACCGTGATTGGTGGCCAAACCAGTTGAATTTAGGTATCCTTCGTCAGCATTCATCGCTGTCGAATCCGATGGGCGAAGATTTCAATTATGCCGAGGAGTTTAAAAAACTCGATCTGAAAGCCGTAAAAAAAGACCTTTTCGATCTGATGACTGACTCGCAGGATTGGTGGCCCGCTGACTATGGGCATTACGGACCATTTTTTATTCGAATGGCATGGCACAGTGCCGGAACTTACCGTATTGCTGATGGCCGTGGGGGCGGGGGATCGGGCTCGCAACGTTTTGCACCGCTCAACAGTTGGCCCGACAATGCCAACCTGGACAAGGCCCGCTTACTGCTTTGGCCGGTAAAGCAAAAATATGGCAAACAGATTTCCTGGGCCGACCTGATGATTTTGGCTGGGAACTGTGCGCTGGAATCTATGGGATTCAAGACATTTGGTTTTGCAGGTGGACGCGAAGATATTTGGGAACCCGAAGAAGATATTTACTGGGGTGCCGAAGGCGAATGGCTGGGCAACAAGGAACGTTTAGCCGGCGATGAACTTGAAAACCCGCTGGGAGCCACCCATATGGGATTGATTTATGTGAATCCCGAAGGCCCAAACGGGAATCCTGATCCGCTGGCTGCAGCGAAGGACATTCGTGAAACTTTTGGACGCATGGCCATGAATGATTATGAAACCGTTGCCCTGATTGCCGGAGGACATACCTTTGGTAAAACACACGGTGCTGCCGATCCGGTCAAATATGTGGGGCCTGAGCCTGCCGGCGCAAGCATGGAAGAACAAGGCCTTGGCTGGAAAAATACCTACGGCACGGGACACGGCGAACACACCATCACCAGTGGTCTGGAAGGTGCCTGGACAAAAACACCGACCAAGTGGAGCAACAATTTCTTTGAAAATCTTTTTGATTACGAATGGGAATTGACCAAAAGCCCGGCCGGTGCGCACCAATGGAAACCCAGGGGACAAGCCGGTGCCAATAGTATTCCTGATGCCCACAATCCGGAGAAACGTCACGCGCCATTTATGCTGACCACGGATGTGGCTTTAAGAATGGACCCGGCCTACGAAAAAATATCAAGACACTTTTATGAAAATCCGAATGAATTTGCGGATGCTTTTGCCCGCGCCTGGTTTAAGTTAACCCATCGCGACATGGGGCCGGTTTCGCGCTATTTGGGGCCCGAAGTTCCACAGGAAGAGCTGATCTGGCAAGACCCGGTACCGGCGGTCGATTTCGACTTGATTGATGATCAGGATGTCGCTTCGCTGAAAAAGCAGCTGCTCGAAACGGGCTTGTCTGTATCGCAACTCGTGACAACGGCCTGGGCTTCGGCCTCCACTTTCCGTGGTTCCGACAAGCGCGGTGGCGCCAATGGTGCGCGGATTCGTCTGGCTCCTCAAAAGGATTGGGAAGTGAACAATCCGGCTCAGCTGGCCCAGGTGTTGGAGAAACTGGAGAGCGTTCAGAAAGCGTTCAATGGCGCTCAGTCCGGCAATAAGCGGGTTTCGCTGGCCGATTTGATTGTGCTTGGCGGATGTGCAGGTGTTGAGCAGGCAGCCAGAAATGCTGGTCAGGAGCTCACCGTGCCTTTCACGCCCGGGCGTACAGATGCTTCACAAGAAAAAACCGACGTGGAGGCCTTTGCTCCCCTGGAGCCAAATGCTGACGGTTTCCGTAATTACCTGAAGAAACGAGACAACATCAGCGCTTCGGCGGAGGAATTGCTGGTTGACCGCGCACAGTTGCTGACCCTGACGCCACCGGAAATGACGGTGCTACTGGGAGGAATGCGTGTGCTGAATACCAACTACGACCAGTCGCAACACGGGGTGTTTACCAAACGTCCGGAGGCGCTCACCAATGACTTTTTTGTAAACCTGCTCGATTTAAGAACAACCTGGAAAGCTACATCGGAGGAAGAAGTTCTGTTTGAGGGAAGCGATCGTTCAACCGGTGAGAAAAAGTGGACGGGTACCCGGGCCGACCTCATTTTCGGATCAAATTCAGAGCTTCGTGCGCTGGCCGAGGTTTATGGATCGGGTGATTCGCAAGAGAAGTTTGTCCGCGACTTTGTAGCGGTCTGGAACAAAGTGATGAACCTGGATCGCTTCGATCTGGCCTGAACATAGCAGAACCTGTAAAAGCAGGTTTGCTTAAAAAACAGAAACGGGGTGACTTGGCAACAGGTCACCCCGTTTGATGGATAGGCCCCCTTTTTACCGATGGGAATTGATATCCGTTGGTGTAAAAGATTTTGAAAAAAAATGCTTTTAGTTTTGAAATAATCAGTTTCGGTTTTAATAAATGCGGTTCTATTGTTGTAAAATGATGTATTACTTTTGCAAGATGATGTACGACGTTTGCGATATAAGGTACGGCTTTTGCAAGATGAGGTGCAACTTTTACTAGATGAGGTACGGCTTTTGTAAGATGATGTACGGCTTTTAAATAATGAAGTTCAACTTTTAAAAAAGAGGTAGAACTTTTGTTAGAAAAGGTAAGACTTTTGTAAAATGAAGTTCAGGTTTTATTGGAGGGGGTGCAGGTATGAATTAACGACGTACAAGTTTTATCAGAAGAGGTCATAGTTTTGTAGTCTAAGAAGCTTATTTTAGTTTAGGCTATTCTGATTTTGGAAAATGAACAGTTGGTTTTAATTTAAGCGAAACGATTGGGTTAAGCATAGATACCATTGGCAGAAACCCGAAGGCAAATTGGTTCACTTACTCGTCATAAGTCAGCCCAAAGCCAAACGGATACAAAGGATCTTTCGAATCGTAGGGTAAATCTTCTTTTTGGGTTTCTACAGCCTCCATCGACGAAGGCAGTTCGAAGGGAAGTTGCGCTTGCGGCTTAAAATCTCCAAAAATAACATCCAATACGGCCTCATCTTCCGCGCCAAAGTCGGCCAGCAAGCCTATACTTTGTTGCGCGATTTCGGGAATGACTGCCGCACGATCCAGGTGGATGCAAACGATGGTAGGTTTTTTCTGCATGATGTTGAGCAGTCGTGACAGTTCCGGCTCAGGAAAATTCAAATCGCCTTGGTGGAACATCCGCTCAATGAAGTCATCGGTGCGATTTTCAAACGGCGTTGTGAGCCGCAGTATCGCGAAGTCGGCCGCCTCAAGTTTCGTGACGACCGTCGCGTAGTTTGATGCCACTTCAGGATTGATGTTCTCTGTGTATATTTTTATTTCTTTTTTTAATGGAAGGACGTTCTGACGGTGGCCACCGGCTCCGTTTTTTAACAACACGATCGACTTCCGCTGGGCCAGTCGTCCCTTCTCTTTTGATGTTTTTTGATTCACAATTTCAACAGCCTGTTCCGGATCAACAAACGGATTGTCGAACAAGCCCAGTTCAAATTTAATCCGTAGCAAGCGGCGCGCCGACTCGTCAATCCGATCTTCCGACACCTCGCCTTTTCTCACCAACCGAAGCAGCTGCCGGGTGTGCATGTTTCCGCCAAGTTGGTCAACGCCTGCATCAATGACTTTCGCGATCCGGTCGTCAATCGATAAGTTTTCAACGCCCCAGTTTTTGGCTTCCACCAGTTCGTAACCCAGAAATGAGAATCCTTCAATAATACCCCAGTCGGTGCAAACCACGCCATCATAGCCGTATTCCTCGCGCAGCAGTTTGGTAATAATTTCCTTGTTGAAGCTCATCCCCACGTTTTCGCTGGTTTGGTCAACGGCAATGCCATAATAAGGCATCATCATCGCGGTGTTGGCTGCAAGGGCCGCTTCAAAAGGAATCAGGTGGTATTTGAAGTTATTACCCGGGTAAACCTGATTTTTCCCGTAATGAAAGTGAGCATCTTCACCGGCCTCTTGCGGGCCGCCGCCAGGCCAGTGTTTGGTCATGCAGGCCACGCTGTTGCTGCCCAGCGAGTCGCCCTGAAATCCGTAAATATAGGCGGCGGTCAGTTTGGCCGAGAGCCGGGCATCCTCGCCAAACGTGCCGTTAATTCGGGCCCAGCGGGGGTCAGTGGCCAAATCAGCCATCGGGTGAAGCGCGGTGTGGATGCCCACGGCACGATACTCCTGCCGCGCGATTTCTCCAAACTCGACCACCAGCGAGGAGTCGCCAATGGCTGCCAGTCCAACAGGCTCCGGCCAGCGCGACCACTCACCGCCCAGCAGATCCATGCCAATGAAGTTGGAAAGCCCATGCCGGGGGTCGGTACTGATACTGACCGGGATTCCCAGTCGTGTTTTCTCAGCCAGCTGCTGTAACCGATTTGACCAGATTGCCAGGTATTTTGCTTCCGGTACCGTAAACAAGTTGAAATGATTGAGCTTTTTGTGGATCACCGCATCGTAGGTGGACACGGCACTATAGATTCCGGGCTTGGTTTGAAGTTCTCCCTTTTCGCCAACACCAATGGGTGGATGCCACATGAGCCCGATTTTTTCTTCCAGCGTCATTTGTGAGAGGATGTCTTCCACCCGAACATCAACTGGCTGACGTGCGTCTTCGTATGGATCCAGCCGTTCATTCTTATTCAGGTCCCGAAACCGGAGTCCATCGATGGTTAACAGCTGAACATCCTGAAGTTCCTTTTCAGCCTTTTTATTCAATATGGAGTAATAGGTGTTAAAAGCGAGGGTGGCAACCAGAACAATTCCCACCGCGATAAGGAGAAAATAGAGGATGACCTTGAATAGTTTTTTCATCTCGATTCAGAGTTTCAGGTTTTGTACGAAAAGATAAGCCGAATAAAGCTTTTTACGAAATTTTAAGGCGTGTTCAATAATATGTTTTGATTAATTCTTTTCAACAAAAACAGGGAACAAATTATTGTTGATTTAAACTCCGATCCGTGGCATTCTATCAGGCATTTTCCTATCTTTAGGGAAAGCATTCACCTATGGAAATACCTCAACTCGTACAAAACGATCGATACCTTGAACCACATGCCGCAGTGATTATCGATCGTATAAATCAAGCCAAAGCCAAAGAACAGGAGCTGACACAAAATGGCTCGTTAAAAGATTTTGCAAGCGGACATCATTGGTTTGGCTTGCACAAAACCAGCGCAGGCTGGGTCATCCGCGACTGGGCGCCAAACGCGACCCAAATCTTCATGATCGGCGATTTCAACGACTGGCAGGAGCGGGATGATTATCGCTTACAGGCCATTGGCGATGGGCACTGGGAGCTTTCCCTGCCCGAAGACAAATTGGTGCATGGACAACTGTATGCCTTTTCGATGCACTGGAATGGTGGTAACGGCAAGCGAATACCTGCCTGGTGTAAGCGCGTGGTTCAGGATGAAGAAACCAAACTTTTCAATGCCCAGGTGTGGATTCAGGAAAAAGATTTTGAGTGGAAACATCCCAATTACATGCGGGCCGAAGAAGCGCCGCTGATTTACGAAAGCCATGTTGGCATGGCGGGCGAAGAAGAGCGGGTGCATACTTACAATGAATTTCGCGAGCAAATTTTACCGCGTATCAAGGCAGCCGGCTACAACACTGTGCAGCTGATGGCTATTCCGGAGCATCCCTACTACGGAAGTTTTGGCTATCACGTGTCCAGTTTTTTTGCGCCTTCATCGCGTTTCGGAACGCCCGAAGAACTCAAGCAGTTAATCGATGAAGCCCACGGAATGGGACTGGCGGTGATTATTGACCTGGTACATTCGCATGCGGTGAAAAATGAAGTGGAGGGATTGGGAAATTACGATGGCACCCGCTACCAGTTTTTTCATTCGGGCGCAAAAGGCGAACATCCGGCCTGGGATTCCTACTGTTTCAATTATGGCAAAAATGAAGTCCTGCACTTTTTACTGTCCAATATTCGGTACTGGCTCGAAGATTTTAAGTTTGATGGTTTTCGGTTCGACGGCGTGACCAGCATGCTTTATTTCGACCACGGATTGGGAAAGGCCTTTACGAAGTACGACGATTATTACGATGGAGGAGTAGATCAGGAAGCCGTCAGCTATTTCTACCTGGCCAACAAGCTTATTCATGAGGTTGATCCCAACGCCCTGTCCATTGCCGAAGAGGTGAGTGGCATGCCGGGGCTGGCCACCCCAATTGAAGGAGGAGGGTATGGCTTTGATTACCGAATGGCCATGGGCGTGCCCGATTTCTGGATTAAGCTGATCAAGGAAATCCCGGATGACAATTGGGACATGGGCCAGATTTTTCATGAGCTGACGTCAAAGCGTTTGGATGAAAAAGTGGTGAGCTATGCCGAATCGCACGACCAGGCGCTGGTGGGCGACAAGACCATCATCTTCAGGCTGATGGATAAGGAAATGTATTTTAGCATGCGGAAAGACCAGCCCAACTTGTTGGTTGACCGCGGAATGGCTTTGCATAAGATGATCCGCCTGGCTACCGTCACCTGCGCCGGCGGAGCCTATCTCAACTTTATGGGCAACGAGTTTGGGCATCCCGAGTGGATTGACTTTCCAAGGGAAGGAAATAACTGGTCGTATAAACATGCCAAACGAATATGGAGTTTGGTTGAAAACAAAGAGCTGCGTTACCATTTACTCTCTGATTTTGATCAGCAAATGATGCAGTGGATTCGCCAGGTTGGCTTGCTTGAAACTCCTGAGGTGGTCTGGCGATATGACAACAACGGCGATAAGGTACTGAGTTACCAGCGCGGTGAATTCCTGATGGTGTTTAATTTTAATCCCACACAATCCTATACAGATTATGGGATTCCGGTTGAACCTTCCAAGTTCAAAATCCTTTTTAATACTGATGAAGGGCGCTTTGGAGGTCAGGAACGGATCGACAAACGAATGACTTATTACACAAGGCCGTCGGCGGGCTTAACAAGCCAGCATTACCTGCATCTGTATTTGCCCGCCCGAACCGCCATGGTCTTGAAAAGAGAAGCTTTTAAAAGGGTAAGATAAATGAACCAGTATTACACGGAAGTGAGCATAAAGGATCTGGAATGGAAGATTGACTACCATTCAAAATTGATGTTGCTGGGTTCGTGTTTTGCCGAGAATATTGGGCAGCGAATGCAACGGCTGAAGTTTCAGGTTGACGTAAACCCCTTCGGCATTTTGTATAATCCGCAGTCGATTTCCAAAAGTCTGCGTTTGCTCGTGGAAGGGAAAGCGTATTCCGAAGCTGATTTGTTTGAACACGACGGGGTTTGGCACAGTTTCGACCATCACAGCCGGTTTTCATCAACCAACCAGCAGCAGGTGCTGGATGGAATCAATGAGCAATTGATCCTTTCGGCAGCACATTTAAAAGAAAGTGAGTTTTTGATGCTGTCGCTGGGCACAGCCTGGATTTTTGAGCTGAAAAGAACCGGACAAATCGTTTCAAACTGCCACAAGCTGCCGGCTGCTGAGTTTAAACGACTTCGCTTGACGCCCGGTGAAATTGTGGAAGATTACCGGGAGCTGATTTTGGCACTTTGGAGATTTAACCCAAAGTTAAAGATCCTGTTCACAGTCAGCCCTATACGCCATTGGAAAGATGGTGCTGTTGAAAATCAGCTCAGTAAATCGACGCTGTTATTGGCCGTTGATCGGCTGATTACCGGTTTTGGCGAAGAGCAATGCGCCTACTTTCCATCCTACGAAATTGTGATGGACGAACTGCGCGACTATCGGTTTTATGCGCCTGACATGTTGCATATTAGCGAGCAGGCTGTTGATCATATCTGGCATAAATTCAGTTCAAAACTGATGGCCGAAGAAAGCCTGAAGCTAACAGAGCAGGTTTTGAAAATCGTCAAAGGCATGGAGCACCGTCCTGTTCGAAAGCAGTCCAAAGCCTATGAAAGTTTTCTGTTATACAACCTAAAAGAGATCAATAATTTATTGAAAACTTTTCCTTTTCTTAATTTAGGAAATGAAAAGAAGTATTTTGAACTGGAATTGAATGGTTATCAGCAGGGAAGCATGAAATGAACGGATTCCTTTGCGTACATTTGTACAGAACCGCCATCCCAAACTGATTGCCTGTTTTATAAAAATTTATTTACTAATTTGATTAAGCCAACGTCTGGAATTATGAGCTACCTAAAATTTGATAAAAGTCGTTTAGTTAATCTGGAATACTCCCTTTCGCGGGAAGTTCTCCGGTCAAACCGGGCAGGTTCATACATCAGTACCACAATTTCCGGATGCAACACCCGAAAGTATCACGGATTGCTAATCTGTCAGCTCGATGAGCTGGATGGAGGCAAACACGTTTTGCTATCCTCTTTTGACGAGACCGTCGTTCAGCATGGCGCCGAGTTTAATTTGGGCATTCATAAATATGAAAACGATTTTTATGAACCCAAAGGGCATAAATACATTCGCGACTTCGAAGTGGACCAGATTCCGAAGACAACCTTTCGGGTTGGCGGAGTTGTGCTATCGAAGGAACGGATATTGGTTGAGAATGAGCAGCAGGTGCTGACCCGCTATACGCTGGTGGAAGCCAATTCGCCAACAACGCTCAAATTCAAACCATTTTTGGCTTTTCGGAACGTGCACGAGCTTAGTAAGGCGAACTTGTATGCCAACACCAAATACAAGAAAGCGCCAAACGGTATTAAAATGAAGCTTTATGAAGGCTATCCGTTTTTGCACATGCAGTTTTCCAAACCTGCCGAGTTTATTGCCGTGCCGGGTTGGTACAACAATATTGAGTACCTGAAGGAAAAGAACCGGGGCTACGACTATCGCGAAGACCTGTTTGTTCCGGGGTATTTTGAGTTGCCGATTAAAAAAGGGGAAAGTATCGTGTTTTCAGCATCTGTCAAAGAAGCGAACCCCGATACCATCAAAGCAAAATTTACGCGAGAGCTGAATAAAAGGCCGCCGCGTGATACCTTTAGAAGCTATTTGATCAATGCCGGACAGCAATTTTTTATCAAGCGGGGTGAAGATCATGATCTTGTCGCTGGGTTTCCCTGGTATGGATCGATGCCACGCCAAACTTTTGTTGCGCTGCCGGCGCTCACGCTCGATCAGGATGAGACCGATCTGTTTGAAGCCGTGGTTGACACCCAGCTGAAAAATTTGAAAAACGGCCTTTTCCCGAATGTTAACGGTCAGCGACAGCCGGTTTATAATAATATCGACACGCCGCTTTGGTTTTTCTGGGCCTTGCAGCAGTATGCGAACGAAACAAAAAATTGGAAGCATATCTGGGAGAAATATGGGAAGGTTATGAAGCAGATTCTGAACGCCTACCTAAAAGGAACCGATTTCAATATAAAAATGAATGAGCTCGGCCTCATTGAGGGTGAAGATGACAACCTGGCACTTACCTGGATGGATTCGTATGTGAATGGCAAGCCGGTTGTTCAGCGGGCCGGAATGCCGGTGGAAGTCAATGCCCTTTGGTACAACGCCATTTGTTTTGCGCTCGAGCTGGCTGAGGCCGTCGGCGATCAGAATTTTACCAGGGAGTGGGAGGCCTTGCCCAAGCAAATCGCGGATTCGTTTATGCGTCTGTTTTGGTGCGAAGAACATGGCTATTTGGCCGACTGCGTGAAAGATGACGTCAAAGACTGGTCAGTCAGGCCCAACATGGTGATAGCAGCAGCTTTGGATTACAGCCCGCTTGACCGGGAAAAACAAAAGCAAATACTCAGTGCCGCCAAACAACAACTGCTCACCCCCAGAGGATTAAGGACTTTGTCGCCCCGGAATGATCATTATGAGGGGATTTGCGCAGGAAGCATTTCCGAACGCGAAAAGACACTTCACCAAGGAACGGTTTGGCCGTGGTTACTGATGTTTTTTGTTGAAGGATATTTGAAAATTCACAAGCGGGGCGGGTTGCCCTTTGTGAAAAAGCTCATTGAAGGATTTGAAGAAGAGATGACGGAACACTGCATCGGTACCATTCCGGAGAATTACAACGGAAACCCGCCTCACCAGGGGAAAGGTGCCATATCGCAGGCCTGGAGTGTTGCCGCACTGATCAGAGCGAACAAACTGGTAGTAAATTTTTTAGAATAATTGTTTTAAACTGAATGCGCATGAAAGTATTAATGTTTGGTTGGGAGTTCCCTCCACATATTTCCGGAGGATTAGGAACAGCTTGTTACGGATTGACAAAAGGCTTAGCTGAATACAAAGATGTTGAGGTCATTTTTGTCGTTCCCAAGGCTCATGGTGACGAGGATCAATCAAGCATGAAATTGTTAGGTGCCAACGAAATTCCCATCACCCGAAAAAAGGTGCAATTTCGTGACCTTCAGAAGAAAATCGATTACTATGAAGTGGAGTCCGGCATGGTGCCTTACATGGATCCGGAGGAATTCTGGAAGCTGAGCAGCAAAAAGTATTCGGAGAAAACCCGCTTTGTGGAAACCGATGAAGATGGCCGGCTTGAATTTAGCGGCACCTATGGAAATGACCTGCTACATGAGATTTATAAATACTCCCTGGTAGCCGAGGTCATTGCGCGCGATCAGGAATTTGACCTGATTCATGCCCACGACTGGCTGGCCTATCCTGCCGGAATAGCCGCCAAGGAAGCCAGCGGAAAACCCCTGGTGATTCATGTACACGCCACCGATTTTGACCGCAGTGGCGGCAGTGTTAATCCGCAAGTGTTCGATATTGAGCAACGAGGTATGCGTGCTGCCGATAAAATCATCACCGTGAGCAACATGACCCGACGGATTGTTATTGAAAAATATGGTATCGATCCGGCGAAGATCACCACCGTGTACAACGCTGTTGAACCCATTAGCCGCGAAGAGAAAGTTCGGTTGAAGAAAGGTGTTGAGGATAAAATCGTCACGTTTTTGGGACGAATCACCATGCAAAAAGGGCCCGAGTATTTTGTTGAGGCTGCCAACCTGGTGCTCAAACGAATGAAAAACGTCCGCTTTGTCATGGCAGGTAGCGGCGACATGATGAATCGCATGGTGAAGCGCGCTGCCGAACTGAAGATCTCGGACAATTTTCACTTCACCGGCTTTTTGAAAGGTGACGATGTTTTCGACATGTTTCGCATGAGTGATGTATTTGTCATGCCCTCGGTTTCCGAGCCCTTTGGAATTGTTCCGTTGGAAGCCATGCAAACCAATGTCCCGGTGATTATTTCCAATCAATCGGGCGTTGCGGAAATATTGAAATATGCCGTAAAAACCGACTATTGGGATGTGCATGCCATGGCCGATGCCATTTACGGCTTGCTGAATTATCCCGGCATGTGGAATATGTTTATGAAACATGGAAAAAAGGAAGTGGACATGCTGCAATGGAAAAACTCAGCCCGGAATGTTCGCGATGTTTATTATGAAGCTTTAAAAATTGAATAAAAAAACAAAAGATATGAAAGCCATCTGTTTATATTTTCAAGTGCATCAGCCGTTTCGTTATCGTCGCTACCGTTTTTTCGACATTGGCAACGATCATTATTACTACGATGATTATGCCAATGAAACCATTCTGAGAAAGATTGCCGACCATTGCTATTTGCCAGCCAATAAACTGATGCTTGACTTAATCAAAAAGCACAAGGGAAAATTCAAAATAGCCTTTTCCATTACCGGAACAGCCTTGGAGCAGTTTGAACTGTATGCGCCCGAGGTGTTGGAATCGTTTCAGGAACTGGCTAAAACTGGGCAAGTTGAATTTTTGGCCGAAACCTATTCGCATTCGCTGGTGGCTTTGAAAAGCAAAGAGCTGTTTAAAGAGCAGGTCGATAAACACAGCGATGCCATGGAGCGCTATTTCGGACAGCGGCCTACCGTGTTTCGAAATACCGAGATGGTTTATTCCGACGAAATTGGGGTGGCAGTTGCCGACATGGGCTTTAAAGCCGTTTTAACCGAAGGAGCCAAGCACGTGCTGGGATGGAAGTCGCCCAACTTTTTATACTGCAACGCCATCAATCCGCGGCTCAAAGTATTGATGCGCAACTTTAAGCTGAGTGACGACATCTCCTTCCGGTTCTCCAATCAAGGCTGGAATGAGTACCCGCTCACCACCGAAAAGTTTGTGCGTTGGATCAGTCATGATCCCAAAGACGAGATTATCAATCTTTTTATGGATTACGAAACCTTTGGAGAGCACCAGGCCGAAGAAACCGGCATCTTCCGGTTTATGGAACATCTGCCGGACACCGTCTTTAAACAATCGGCTTTCCGCTTTGCAACGCCTTCCGAAATTGCCGACGACTTTCAGCCGGTATCGGCCGTGAGCGTGCCGAACACCATTTCCTGGGCCGATGAAGAACGCGACTTAACCGCCTGGCTTGGCAATGAAATGCAGCAGGAGGCTTTCGACAAAGTGTATGAACTGAAAGACCGAATGGCTAAAGTTGACGACGAAGCGCTAAACAAAGATTGGAACTACCTTCAGGTTAGCGATCATTTTTATTATATGAGTACCAAGTTTTTCTCCGACGGAGAAGTGCACAACTACTTCAACCCCTACGAGAGCCCCTACGAAGCATTCATCAACTTCATGAACGTATTCGGCGATTTTAAACTAAGATTGAATACGTTTGTTCCTGAAAGTGAACTCGAAGTCAAGTTGGCTGTTCTGAATAAAGCACTGCTTGAAAAAGAAGAGAAACTGAAGAAGTACGAACTTGAAATTGCCCAGCTGCAAACCAAAAAGAAACCGAAAAAAACAACGACCAAACCGAAACCAGCTTCAACTGAAGCAAAGCGTAAAAAGTAAGTTTAACCAGAATCTTGAACATCTTGGAAGAGATAAAAGTCTTTGATTGAAAGATTTTTATACTTTTGCATCTCTTTTCAAATCAGCATGTCTCATGTTGAAACTAAACTGGTTTTTATAGTAATTTAATTTATTTTGATGGAGATGAATACAGAAGGTGTAAGATTTATAAAAGGACCTGTTGTGGATATGCCAAATTGGAAAAAATTGTTTGTTGAATCAAACATTCCTGAAAAACTAGCTCCTCTAAAAGAGTTGAGCAAAAACCTGTGGTGGGTTTGGAACACGGAAACACGTGAGCTATTTGCCAAAATAGACCAGGAAATATGGGAAGAATCTGTCCATAATCCAATCGTTTTGCTGGAGCAGGTAAGCTACCAGCGATTTAAAGAACTGGAAAACGACGAGTCGTTTATACAGGAAATGGACAGCATCTACGAGCGTTTTCAAAAATATCAGCAAGAGCGGGAGCAGAAAATAGGCCCCAAGATTGCTTATTTCAGTATGGAATATGGGCTGCACGATAGCCTAAAGATTTTCTCCGGAGGCCTTGGAATTTTGGCGGGCGACTACCTAAAAGAAGCCAGCGATTCGAAAGCCGACCTGGTAGCCGTGGGACTCCTCTATCGCTACGGTTATTTCAAGCAGGTTATTTCGTTGCAGGGCGACCAGATGGCCAATTACGAAGCCCAGCAATTCTCGAAAATACCGGTGCAGCCGGCATTCGACAAGGATGGCAACTGGGTGCGTATTGAAGTGGAATATCCCGGACGTACCCTGCATGCCCAGGTTTGGGAAGTGAAGATTGGATCCGTCAGCCTTTATTTGCTTGATGCCGATATTGACGACAACAACGAAAACGATCGTTTTGTCACCCATCACTTGTATGGCGGCGACAACGAAAACCGGTTGAAACAGGAAATGCTGCTTGGCTTGGGTGGAATTCGCGCCCTAAACAAGCTGGGCCATGCCGATGCCGATATCTACCATTGTAATGAAGGTCACGCCGCCATGATTGAGCTGGAGCGAATTCACAATTTGGTGGTGGACAGCCAGCTGACTTATGCCGAAGCCAAAGAAGTGGTGCGGGCATCAACCTTGTTTACCACGCACACCCCGGTACCTGCCGGGCACGATTCTTTTCACCAGGACTTGTTTGCCATGTATATGAAAGATTATCCGGCCAAGGTCAACCTGAGTTGGGACGAATTTATCATGTTGGGAAAAGTGGCGCCACATGAAGACCATTTTAACATGAGCTTTTTGGCTGCCAACCTGTCGCAGGGAATCAACGGGGTAAGCATGCTGCACGGCGACGTGTCGAAGCACATTCTAAAACCCCTGTTTCAAGGGTATTTATCCGAAGAATTGAATATTGGTTATGTGACCAACGGGGTACACTACGCGACCTGGACGGCCAAAGAATGGAAAGCCATTCACCTGAAATACTTCGGAAAAGATTTTACCAATAACCAGTTGGATTTTGACTTGTGGGATAAGATTTATAAAGTGCCTGATCAGGAAATCTGGGATCTGAAACAAGATCTTCGATCAAAACTGATTGATTACATCAAGGAACGCTTTGCCGACAACTGGGTGAAACGCAACGAAAGCCCCAAGTTGATCAGCGAAGTATTGAGTTCGTTGAATCCGAACGCACTGACCATTGGTTTTGCCAGACGCTTTGCCACCTATAAGCGGGCCCACCTGTTGTTCCGCAACCTCGACCGCCTGGCCAAGATTGTCAACAACCCCGAACGTCCGGTGCAGTTTATCTTTGCGGGTAAAGCGCATCCGGCCGACAAAGCCGGGCAGGACCTGATTAAGTACATTGTTGAAATCTCCAAGCGCCCCGAATTCTTAGGAAAAATCCTCTTCCTGCAGAATTACGACATGAACCTGGCCAAGCAACTGCTTCAGGGCGTCGATATTTGGCTGAATACACCAACCCGCCCGCTGGAAGCTTCGGGCACCAGTGGCGAAAAAGGCGTGATGAACGGAACCCTGCATTTCTCCGTGTTGGACGGATGGTGGGTGGAAGGTTATAAGGAAGGTGCAGGCTGGGCTTTGCCCCTGGAGCGTTCCTACGATGTGCAGGACTTTCAGGACGAGCTGGACGCACAAACCATTTACAACCTGTTTGAAGACGAAATTGTACCGGCCTTTTACGACCGCAATGCCAATGATGTGCCGGAAGAATGGGTGGGATACATCAAAAAAACACAGGCCCAGGTGGCTCCGAACTTTACCACAACCCGCATGATACGCGACTACCAGGAGCGCTTTTACGCGCCCCAGGCCGAGCGTGGCGCACGGTTAAAAGCCGATGACTTTAAATTGGCCCGCGAAATTGTAGGCTGGAAAAGCAAGCTTGCTGAAAAATGGGACGACATTGAAGTCAAGGAATTTGAAATTGCTGATGGAATTACCAATGCCATCCGCATTGGCGAGGAATACCCGGCACGCGTGGTGCTCGACCTGAAAGGTTTGTCGGCCGATGACGTTGGGGTTGAAATTGTGATGACCGAAAACGGAGGCGGCGATGACCCGGAGCTGGTTGAATGTAAAGCGTTTGATGTTGTGGGTAGCCAAGATGGGCTGACCACCTACAAACTCGACCTTCACCTCACCCATCCGGGGGCATACAACTATGCCATCCGCATGTTCCCCAAAAACGAACATCTGCCACACCGGCAAGATTTTGGATACTTACGTTGGTTGTAGCAATCAAATAAAATGAAATAGGAAAAGGCAGGCTGAAAAGCTTGCCTTTTCTTTTTGCGCTGAAGTTTCGTTTGATAAGGTTCCTTATTTTTGTTTTAAAAGATTTTACATTTGTTGTCAGATTCACCAAACAAACGATCATGAAACAGAAGTACTTATTAGCACTCATGCTTCCATTTATTGCGCTACAACTTTTTGGCAATTATCCGAAGGAAAAGGGAACTTTAAAACCACGCATCGTGGTGCTTACCGATGTTTCGACTTGGGAAACCGATGATAGCGAATCGTTGGTGCGACTTCTTGTTCACGCTGATATGCTGGAGATTGAAGGATTGATTTTTACAACAGGCTGGAGCCTTGATGAAACCCGCGATGATTTTTTTCAGTTAATTCACGATGCCATTGACGCCTATGAAAAAGATTTGCCAAACCTTATGAAGCGATCGGAACAGCCTAGCTTCGCGGAAGATGAATCCAAACAGACGATTGGATATTGGCCCAGCCCCGACTATTTGCGAAAACAAACCATGTTTGGCAGTAAAAAAAGAGGGATGGATCAAATTGGCAACGACAATCGTTCAGACGGAAGTAATTTGATTGTTCAATTGGCTGATGAAGACGATGAACGCCCGGTGTGGGTCCTGCTTTGGGGTGGTGGAAATACCTTGGCACAAGCTATCTGGCAGGTTCAGCAAGAACGCTCGGAAACGGAACTAAACACGTTTTTGCACAAAATACCAACCTACGCCATTACCGATCAGGATCGCTCGTATAAGGAAGGTACGCCCTATGACATTAGCGCTCACCAGTGGATGCGCAGTGCGTTTGAAAAAGACCTGATGTTTCTTTGGGATGAATGTGCCTGGAAATATCAAAACGGCACCGGCAAAAAGAATTGGGATGAATATGCCCGCCACATTCAAACTCATGGACATCTCGGAAAGGTCTATCCAAAGTATAAGTTTGGTGTTGAGGGCGACACGCCTTCATTTCTGCATGTCATGCCTAACGGGCTAAATAACCCGCTTATTCCCGGGCAGGTTGGCTGGGGTGGTTATTTCGAATGGGGCCAGGGACCCGACAACGCTACGTTCGCATACACCAATCATGAAGGAAAAGCAAACGAGATTTGTGCCAAGTATGAAGCCTATTTTTATCCGGCTACCTTCAATAATTTTGCCTCCCGGATGGATTGGGCTGCCGAAGGTCGGGGAAATCGCAACCCGCTTGTCGTTGTTAATGGAGATCGTGGCCTTGAGCCCCTGTTGGTTGAAAGGAAAAACGGAAAATCGATTGCCCTGGATGCTTCAGATTCATTCGACCCCGAAAATGACCAATTAAGCTTTAAATGGTGGGTATTGACGGAAGCCGGAACTTATCAGCAAGCACTGACAATTTCAGGTAACAATTCACCCAAAGTCACAATTAAACTACCTGCTGATTCAGCAGGGAAAAATTTTCACGTGATTTGTGAAGTAACGGACAATGGAGAGCCTAAGCTTACAAGCTACCGGAGGATCATTGTTCACTCAAAAGAATAAGCTGCCAGCACAGCCCCGGCGCGAATCCTTTCGCGTGATAGGATAAAAAGCAAAACGCTTGCACAGCGTTTTAGCACGCTGCAATCGCGCGGCAGCGGCGAGAAACATTTGTTTTCAAAAAATAGACAAAAAATATGACTGTTTGATCGATTTTCGATTTTTAGTACATTTGTGAAATGAGAACGATAAAAAGCATAGAAACGAAGATAAATCAATTAAGCCCTGATTTGATCGAAGAGTTAGACAATTATTTAGACTATTTGATAAATAAAAGAATAACTAAGAAGTCAAAGAAATTAACTCAAAATTGGGCTGGAGGATTAAAAGGAGAAAATTACAATTCGATTGAATTACAAAAAAAAGCACTTGATTGGAGACAAAAGTAAGATACCTTGTTGACACAAATATCTGGCTTGAGAGATTATTAGATCAAGACAAATCAGATATCGTTTCTAAATTCCTTGATACCGTTCCCCTTGACCAAATTTTTATAAGTGATTTTGCACTACACTCGATCGGAGTAATATTGTCTAGACTAAAAAGACTCGACACACTTGATAAATTTGTAAATGACTTGTTCTTTAATGGATTGATCGAGCAAATATCACTTGACCCGCATGATTTTGTCGATATAATTTCAAACATAGAAAAATATGAACTTGATTTTGACGATGCTTATCAATTGACTATTTCTCAAAAATATGAGATGGCAATCGTAACGTTTGATAAGGATTTCAATATTGAGGGGATTGACAAAATGGCTCCTGATGATATAATTGGATAATAAGAACCACAGGCACAAAGGAGTAGCCGCGCCGCTTCCGCACGAATCCTTTCGCGTGGTGGATAAGAAACAAATAGCAAATTCCCGCTAGCGATCCAAATAAATAAATCCGCTTAGTTTTTCGTTGCCCCGGCCCAGGTCGAGGGTGTAATAGTAAGTTCCCGTGGGCATTTCCCCGTTGCCGGTTCGAATGCCACGGGTGGCTTTTCCATCCCAGAAACCATCGCCCCCGGGGCCGTAGTTTTCCGATTCGTACACCAAATTCCCCCAGCGGTTAAAGATTTTCAGCGTCACCCGCTCGTAGCTTCCAATGCCAACAATTTCGAAGTAATCATTCAGTCCGTCGCCATTGGGCGAAAAGGCGTTGGGCACAAAAAGGGCCTCGTCGCTCACCCGCACCAACACGGTGGCTTCGTCGCAGCGGTTAGAATAATCGCACACGGCATAAATAAACTCATCGTGCCCCACATAAAACTGGTCGGGGGTGTAGGTGATGATGGAGTCGGAGCTGATGGTGGCAAAACCGTGGCTGGGCGGCGATACAATGCTAACCGACTCGGGATCGAGTTGCCCTTGCGGTTTGTCGTTTCGCAGCACATTGATGTCGGCGTAGGTGTTTACCCGCACGTCAATGGTGTCGTCGATGGCGGTTACCTGCACCAGCAGTCCAACAGTCACCGAATCGCGCGTGGTGCAGCCAAACTGGTCGGTCGCTTCCACGTAATATTTACCCAGTCCCGACACTTGCGGCGTGGCGGTTTGCGAGCCGGCAATGATTAAGCCCTCGCCCGCGGAGCGCCAGCTGAAGGCCAGGTTGTGGCCGTTGCTGCCGGAAGCATCAAGCAGAATGACATCCGTAGGATTGTTGACAAACACCTGATTGTTGAGCACCAGCTGCGGCGGATCGATCACTTCAACCCGGACGGCATCCGTGGCCGTTTGTCCCCGGCTGTCGGTCACCGTTACGGTGTAGGTGCCATCGTGTCCCGGTGTCAATATCGGGCGCGGACTGGCCGGATCATCCAAGCCGGTTGTGGGTGTCCATGAAAAGGCTAGTTCGCCCTGCCCGGTGCTGCCCGAGGCATCGAGCTGGATGGGGGCACAGCTTCCGGTTTGCAGGCTTTCTTCTACAATCAGGGCAATCGGCCGGTCATCGGGCGGTGTCACCACAACGGTTTTGGATAGTACGGCCGTTTGGCATCCTGTTGCATTGGTGGCTTGCACGCTGAGCACATGCGCGCCTGACTGGTTCCAGTTGATGGACTCGGTGGTGCTCGTTTCGGAGCTGAGCTCCAAAATGGTTCCATCGGGTCTCACCAGGCTCCAGTGATACGTGTAGTTTGAAGGGCCCTGAGCAGCGTAGGAAGAAATGGTGCCAAAGGCCAGTTGGTCGTCGTTGGTATTGAAGGTAATTTGGGGCAACGACAAAATCGTTGTGCTCTGAATATTTTGTCCCTCGCGGGCTTGAATGGTTTGACTTTGGGCATCAGTCGCTTCTGTCAACTGGACGGTGATGCTGGTGTTTTGGGTGGGATCAGCCGAAAAACTGTCCTCGCTGATCTGGATTTGCTGGTTGAAATAAGTAAGGGTTTGAGGTGCTTGCGGCGTGCCATTGACGGTGTATGAAACCGTAACCGGAAACCGATCGGCAGCCCACAAATCACCCTGGGCATCAAAAAACTGAAGGTCAACCGTCAAGTCGTTGGCGCCTTCCTGGTAACATTGGCTGGTGGTGGCATTCGAAACGATGACTCCCCGCTGGCCCCCGGAAATGACTTTGAGACGAAGGGCCTTTAGGTTGCTGCATCCGTCAGGATCGCTTTCGTGCACCATGATAAAGTAAACCCCTTCGGACAGCCATTGAATCTCAACTGCGGAGGAGTTGGTTGAACTAAGAAATTGATAGTTGGCCGGATTGGCCGGAGTTAAAGGAACAAGCTGTTTGTAAACCTGCCACACATAGTCGTTGCCGGCATGCTCATCAACCCGGTACGTGTGGCTGGACCCCACAAAAGGGGAAATAGCATCCTGTGCGGCCACACAGGTGGCCGCCAAAGATAAGATTATCAACAGGATGCTATTTTTCACAGGAACAATACTTGTATTCAGCTAGATCTATAGTGAGCTAAGGCTGAGTATTCAGGTATGTATTACAGTCCTGATGTTGAAATGGTGGTAGTTGCAGGTCTGCCACTAATTGTTTGTAATTCAGAATCTGATGTTGCACTTTTGCTATTTACATCAGTCACTGGGTTCGAATTCTCATCGGCACCTGTAACTTCCAAAGTGATATCTGCATCGTCAGTTCCCTCATAGGTGGTTGAATGAGCTACAGCCAGTCTCAAATACACATTATCTGTTCCACTTACGGTATATGCAAAATCACTACTGCTAATGGCTCCGTCAGTTTCTAATTGTGTCCAAGTTGAACCATCATAAGTACCCCAATCCGCGTTGACAGTTCCATCAATAGCTGCTGCAATTGTTGGAGAAACAGTAACCGTCCAATCGGTATTAGCAGTATTCAGGCCTGACGCAGTGATATGGTAGTACAGGTAAGTAGTACCATAGTCATAGGTGAAGTTTGTTGCATCTGCAAGTGCTCCAGTATTTGAACCATCATAAGATGTAACTTCAACAGCTGGCGGACAAACAGCATAGGCCGCATCAACGTCTTGATCCGTCCCGTCAGTTGCAACGTTTACAAACAGTAATTCAAAGGCATTTTGTGGAACAACGGCAATAGCTTTGTGATTAGAACAGTTTGCTCCAGTTTCGACAACATGCACATAGTACGTTTCTCCTACCGTTGGATTGTCCCAAGTAATTGTCACTTCACTTGTTGTTTCTCCAGACAAAGAAACTAGTGCACCAGCACTTGTGTTCCCAGCGATATCAGTTGTTACGCTCCAGACGTATGAATTACCGTTGTCTGTAACAGAATACTTATGCTCACTTCCAACAAAAGGAGTGGTACCAGAATCAGTTTGCGCCATTACATTGGCGCTCATGCCCATTACGAGTAACAGGCTCAAAAGAGTAAAAAATTGTTTCATTGTATAAAAATTTAAAGGTTAAAATTTAAAATTAATTTGTCATCTATCTTGTTGTTTATTAATTCGTTTGTATATCAGAGGTGTTTGGAACACCCCAGAGGGTGATGTTGTCACTTTCATCGGTATGAATGGTTTGTTTGGTAATGCTAAACTGGTCGGTGGCCGACTGAATCGTCAGGTTAAAATCTTTGTCCACACCGGCTTCACTGACAAAGGTAAAGGCGATCTGCACGGCTGGTTCGCCTGGCGCTTTAGTGATGGCCACGGCATAGGTGCCATCACAGTTTTCAGTATGCACGATCGATTCTGAGTCATCTGTAAATAAATTTGAAACCTGTCCCGTGCAACCCTCTGTGCCATCAGAAATGCTAAACTCAAAGGCGTAAGGCTCTACGCCACCGGTAAAATCCACATCCCAAAAGACCACGGTGGGAATCCCTGTTCCCCCATCCTGGCAGGTAGGGCCCAAGGGTAGAACACCAGAGTTAAAATCGGTTTGCTGCACGGCAATGTCCAGTTCGAAAACAGCCGAGCAATTGCCTGTTAGCTGTTCCTTGATGACCTGGATCGTGTAGAAATCGCCTTCAGTAAAATGAGTTTCAGAAAAAGCAATGACCGCGTTTCGGGGATTTGAATCCGGGTAGCTGATATCGGGCTCAACATCGGTTCCCGACTGATCAAGCACCAGCCAGGTGTAGGTGTAGTCCTCGGGGGTAATTTCATCCGCGTCAATTTCATACGGGTGGGTGGAAGTGATAAACGGTTTTTGTCCTGAGCCGATCGCGCCAATGCCTGACTGGTTCTCGTCGTAAATCATTTCGGAGATGTCGAGCGGGGCCAGGTTGGTCAGGTTGACCATGAAGCTGCACGAATCCCGGTTGCCGTTTTCATCGGCATAAATCAGCCAGACTTCGGTATTCGTAAACACTTCAGTATCAACAGCAGGCCTTTGCGTAACTGTTGGATTATTGTCGCAGTTGTCGCTTAGGTCAGTTAACAAACTGGCATAGTCCTTCAGAAAAGCGGAGCATCTACCTTCAGCATCCAGATTCTGGTCAGCAGGACGGCTTGCGGTTGGCGGAGTTTTGTCGACAATGGTAATGGCTTGTTCGTAGGTTGCTATGTTACCGCATTCGTCCTCAAAGCTCCAGGTAATGATCGTTGTTCCTTTTGGGAAGGCAACATCTACAATATCTCCGGCTTCGCTGACGGGTGGTTGCCCTTCGACAGTATAGGAATGATAAACAATGGTGTCGCCATACAAACAAGCATCGCGAATGCTATCCGGAGCAGCAATGCTCATCACTTTTTCGCAATGGTTTTCAGTGAAATCAATGATGTCAGCCGGACGATCTAAAAATGCCGGGTTAGTATTATCGGTAATTGTAAAGGTTTGCGTGCAGCTTGCCACATTGTCGGATTCATCGGTAATGGTATAGGTTCGCACCACTTCGCAAAGGTTGATGGCATCCTTCTTATCGGTGACATCGTCCTTCCATGAAAAAATTAAGTTGTCATTCGTTGTGCAATTATCAGAAACCGTTCCGCCCAGCGCAATAAATTCGGCCAGGGTAGTTGCCGGGAGAGGAATATCCTTGATACAGCTCGCTATTGAACTGGGGGGGCAGTTGATGATTGGTGCGATGTCATCCTTTACCGTCACTTCAGTGGTGCACTCATCCGACAGGCCCCCGCTGTTGGTCGCTGTAAGTGTGATGGTCTTTTTGCCCAAATCAGAGCAATCAAAGTCAGATTGGCTTAGTGTATAGGTGAGATTTGCCTTGAGCGGCCCGTCATGAACATCTGCTGTCTGAATGCTGGCCTGCCCCGAAGCATTGAGGTAAATGGTTAGATCCTTACAGTCGGCTGAAGGTGGAACACCTCCAACCAGGGAGATGTAGAAATTATACAGGTCTTGATCATTTTTCAGATCATCCAGATCGCTGTATTCCGGCATCTGCCCTACCGGATCTGGATCAAGAATATAGGTTGTACCCCCGGCATTCGAAATAACACTCCAGCTATCAGGATTTTGAACCTCTCCGGCAAAGACCACTTGGCCTTCATTTTTTATGCTTCCGGATGTTCCGATGTAATCATCCAATACAATGAGTACCCCATTAGGGCCAATCGTTAAAGTAGGATTATCGGCAAAAAAGATTCCATCGACAACCAACGTATCACAAATATATTGCTGCGATCCACTCAGTCGTAAGCTTCCATTTAAGGTGATATAGCCATTAATTGTAATGGTTTGGGAACTATTCGGATCATAGGGAGGAGGTGTTTGCAACGAGTTGTCTGAAACGCCCCAGCTCGATTTATCACTCCAATTTCCTGCATAATTATCGCGGCTGTAATAGCCACTCGAAAACCCGCAGTCTGATACCAAAACATACGTTGAGTCCGTAATGGAACAGCCAGCTGTATTGGTCGCAGTACATGTATAGTACCCACTCATTGATGTGTTTACATTATTCAATGTTGGATTTTGTGTCGAAGCGGAAAAGTCATTGGGTCCCGTCCAAAAATATGCTACGGGCTTATATGCCCAGCTTGGGGAAGATTGTGCGTTTGCGAATAGACTTATTGTTTCGCCAGTCCGTCTAGTCCCATTGGAATGAGGTTTTCCTGAAATTCCATTCCATGTCGGTGAATTTTCTGGAACACATCCAATTTCTACATAAACTGAATCTTTCGTATAGCACCCAACTTCGGAATAGCAAGAGTAATAGTAATAGCCTTCATTCAATTCGGATGCATTTGAAATCACCACATTCATATCAGTATATTCGGTCGCCTGAAAGAAGTAGTTGTTGGGGCCAGTCCAAGTATAATGTTTGATTGTGTGCTGCCAGTTGACGTTTGCGCCAGTGCCCGTTAGCTGAATATTTCCCCCATCACCAATCGGGCTGTTTGATGAAATGCTTCCCCAAAATGACGGTGTGGACGTATTGTCACAACCTAATAGCTCAGTGACAAAGCCAGGCAGATCATCAAGATTTTCAATAAAGTTAGGCAGGGTTCCATAGTCACAATCGGCGCTACTTAAATTACCATCTGTTGAGGCGTAGTCGTCGCATGTGGTAAAGCTGGAATCCCATCCGGAAGTTTCACCAAAGATGTAGATGTGTGCTGGGGAGTCGATATCTGCAACAACTTCCAGGCTGCCTTGTCCCTCAGCTCCACTCTTCGTAAAATCGCCACGGACAATTAAGTAGCTGTCAAGTTGAATCGTAATCTTATTTTCTGCTGCAAAGTTTCCATCAACAATTACAATGGCACTACTCCCCATCTCGAAGGCTGTAAAATTGTCGATCATAGTCAGGTCCCCATGGATAATCAAAGTTCCATTTACGATCAGCTTTCCAATGTCATTTTTTTTTCCCGTTATTCCAAGACTAGCAATTTCAACAACTTGGCCGTAGGGGATTTCGACGATATTCTCCGAAATAATAACATCATCACCAGTACCGGGTATGGGGGTAAATGCCGAATTCCATTGAGTTTGTGCGTTTGCACTCCCCCAATACAAGAGAAGGTTAATAAATATTAGCAACAACTTAATCGACAATCTCATTCTCCACTTGTTCGGCTCATAGGAATGGCTTTACTTTTTTTACTTGATGGTTTGCCTATCCTTATGAAAATTAGTTCGATACTTGGGTTTTTCAAGTCGATAAAGATAGACGTTTGGGGGACAGTACAACGGGGGAATGAGCAAACCCTAGTTTACAACTAGCAAAAGGAAAATACTTCATAGCGAAGTGAAAAAAACAATCGGCTTACAATCGATTATGGAGCAGTTTGTCAAGCAGTTCTTCTTTGTGTTTTGGCGAAACAGGAAGCTGTGATTTATCACATAATTCAACCAGGCCGCCGTCGGTTTTCAGGTAGCGGTCCACATACTTCAGGTTCACCAGGTGCGACCGGTGAATACGACAAAAACCGTGCGGTACCAACAGTTGGTCAAACTCGAGCAAAGTGCGGCTAATGAGCACCGAAGTGCCATTCTGATAAAAGACCCGGGTGTAGTTGCGTTCTCCTTCACAGCGCAAGATATTGGTCACTTTAATGATAGCAAAGCCATTCATTTCGGGCAGGGCAATGGTTACATGCGAACTCTCACCCTTGTTGTCGATGCTGTTTTTCAGAACTTCAACCCGATGTTTTTCGCTGAGTACAGGAATTTCGCTGATTCGCTGGATGGTTGCTTTGACATTTTCAACCAGCACCGGTTTCAGGATGTAATCGAACGCGGAATATTTAAAGGCAGTAATGGCATAGTCGCTGTAGGAAGTGGTGAAAACCAGTTTGAAATTAACTTCCGGCAATTTTTCAATCAAATCGAAGCCGGTTCCATCAGGCAGTTCAATGTCTAAAAACACCAGGTCAGGTGCTTGTTTTACAATCAACTCAACGCCGGTTTCTACCGAGTTGGCTTCACCAACTAATTCAATGTCAGGGAAGTGCTGATCCAGTATGCGAAATAATACCCTGCGGGCTAACTGATCGTCATCAATAATTGCGGCTCTATACATTTTTCCTGAGTAAAAAATCAGTTAAAACTAATAAAAAATAGAAATTATTTAGTCATTAAGAACAATTTGTTTTTTAACAAAAAAGCGCTATTCGTTTTTCCTGATCATTTTAAGGGCTTGTTCTGTTAATATCTTAATTTTGTTGCCAAATTGAGACCATCATGACAATGATATTGAATCTTGAATCATCAACCGAAGTTTGTAGCGTTTCCATCGCGGAAAACGGCCAGCTGATTGATTTTGTTGAAAGCGACGAAGGCCAAAATCACGCCCGCTTGCTCAGCGTTTTCGCCCAGGAGTTGATGAGGCGAAACCAGCTTGAATTCAGCCAGCTAAAGGCGGTTGCCATTAGTAAAGGGCCGGGCTCATACACCGGGCTTCGGATTGGTGTTTCACTGGCCAAGGGGATTTGCTTTGCCAACCAAATTCCGCTAATCGCCATCAGTCCGCTAAAATCGATGAGTGATCATGTCCGCTCAAACTTGGCGGAGTATGGCATTTCGCCATCACCCGGTTTGCTGTTGTGCCCCATGATTGATGCCCGGCGAATGGAAGTTTATACCGCGCTATACGATCGCGATTTGCAAGAAGTGGAAGCGGTTTCTGCAAAAGTTGTCGACTTCAGCACCTTCGCGCCTCAGCTTGAAAAACATCCCGTCGTTTTCTTCGGAAATGGTGCTGCCAAGTGCAAAAGCGAGATCGATCATCCCAATGCCTTGTTTATCAGTGATGTTAAGACTTCGGCACAGTTTATGTGTTCTCTGGGCCTGAAAGCATATGAAAACAATCAATTCGAGGATGTCGCTTATTTTGAGCCTTTTTACTTAAAGGATTTTATTGCAGGCATTCCCCGAAAAAATATTCTGAAAAAATGAAACAACAAATAATTTTTATTTTTCTGCTTGCCAGTATGGTCGTCCGGGCACAACCCATTGAGGAACTGAAATATCACATGAAATACAGCTTCATTAAAGGTGGAGAAGCGACTCTAAGCGTTGAAGATACGACGTATCAGGGAAAGGAAGCGCTTCATTTACTGCTTGATGGCAATACCGTTGGGGTGACCAATATGCTGTACGGTGTTCATGATATTTATGAAAGTATTGTCGATCCGAAAACCTTTATGCCCTACAAGGCGATTCGGAACATTAAAGAAGGAAGTTACCGTTGGTACAACGAAGCGTTTTTCTTTAACGACCGCGATTCGATTTATTCGCAACGATCAGGTCCTCGTGAGGTTCCGCCGAATACTGTGGATTTTATCACCGCTTTTTTTCACATGCGAAATACGAATTATCTCGATCAGTTTGAAGGGGGAGAGGAATTCTCAATTCCCGTGTTTCATGCCGATGAGTATTTTATGATGAAAGTTAAATACCTTGGGAAAACAAAGATTAAAACCAAACTTGGAACAAAAAGATGTCATGTCATTCAGCCGCGTATCGATAAAGGGAAAGTGCTGAACAGTGACAGCGGACTCAAGTTCTATATTACCGACGATGAACACCGGATTCCGGTACTGCTCGAATTTGACCTGAAAGTAGGCGCCCTGAAATGTGAGATCTATTCGTACAAGAAAAAAGGAGTTGAACAAGTTGATTGAGGCCATGCAGGCGAATGGTTTAGCGTCGAAAAACTAAATTATTAAGCAGAAATTGCCTACTTTTGCAGCAAAATTCGTAATTCACTATAAAACAGGGATATGGCAAGTACATCAGATTTTAGAAACGGACTGACAATTGAATACAACGGACAGATTTTTACCATTGTGCAATTTCAACATGTTAAGCCGGGAAAAGGCGCAGCTTTCGTGCGCACCAAATTGAAAAATGTGAAAACCGGGAAAGTGATCGAGAATACATTCAACGCCGGTGTAAAAGTAGATGTTGTTCGGGTTGAAAGAAGACCGTACCAATATTTGTACAAAGACGACATGGGTTGTAATTTCATGCACACCGAAACTTTTGAGCAAATTTCATTGAATCCGGACATGATTGAAAATGCCGACTTGATGAAAGAAGGACAGATGATTGAGGTGAACTTTCAGGCTGAAAACGAAACGCCGCTGACGGCTGAGCTGCCTGCCTTTGTTGAACTGGAGATTGTTCAAACGATCCCCGGTGAAAAAGGCAACACAGCAAGTTCAACGGCTTTGAAACCTGCAACACTTGAAACAGGTGCCGAAATTATGGTGCCGCTTTTCATCAATGAAAACGATATCGTGAAGGTTGATACCCGCGATCGCAGCTATTGTGAACGCGTGAAAAAATAGAAAATTCCATATTTTCATCAGGAAGGCCCGGCTACAACCGGGCTTTTTTGATGGATGGCGAAGGCTTGATACTGGATACTTGATGCTCGATTCTTGATGCTGGATTGTTGCTCGATGAAATTGGACACTTTTGCTTGTGGTCATTTCATCGTCATTCTGTGCCAATGGTTGGACTTTGGGGATTTGGTGCACCATCTGGCGGTTGGACTTTGGAATTTCAAATTGGGATGCTGGATAAAACGTTGCTCCCGCAACACCGGCTTAATCGTCTGAAGCCGGCTGTTCGGATTTGGTGTAAAGATCATAAGCAACAATGATGGCGACAAATGCCCAAAAAGGAACCGAAGCTTTGTCTGTATCCAAAAAATTATTCAAAAAACCATGCACGAGGTAAGTGACGATACCAATAATTGCCGATAAAAGCAGGAGCCGTGCTTCCGGATCGTTGGTGGCCGAATAGGCGTGAATTCCGCGGTACAAAATCAGCGCAGCCAGTACCACAAAGCTCAGCAGGCCTAAAAATCCCGATTCGGCCAGCGGACCCAAATATTCGCTGTGGGCATTGCCGCGGTCAGCCGAATTGGTGCTGATAGTGGTCCGGTGTCGTGTTAACTGGAAAGGCGCGTACTGAAACATGTAAGTTCCGGGCCCCCATCCAAAAACCGGTTTTTCTTCAAACATTCTGATGGCGCAGCTCCATCGGTTTAGCCGTTCCAGGTTCGAAGCATCGCTGGTCACGTTGGTCATGGATGAAATGTGGGTCATCAAATCGGCCGATGATTCCTGGTCGTTGCGCTCCAGAAATTGCAGGATTGGCGCTTGAAATATCCAAACCAAGGCGATGGTCGAAACGGCTGTTACAAACAAAGGCCGGAAGCGAATCTTTAATCGAATCAGCAGCCAAACTGCCGCACCAACCAGCAAGCTAAGCCAGGCCGCCCGGCTGTACGAAAACACCAAGGCCACGGCAAACAGCACCAGGGCCACGGCAGCCAGCAAACGATAGCTCATCCGCAGCTTTGGAAACAAGGTGATGCCCAGCAAAAACGGAATAAAGAAAGTCAGCATGGCACCATAGGAGGTGTGGTCTTTATAGAACGGGTTCATTACAAAATGGGCTGCCTGCACGTTGTGAAAACCCAAAGCCAGGTGGCGCGACCAGGCATAAAAGATCACCAAAACGAAAACACCGCAATAGAGGCCAACAAACCAGTAAATATTTTTTATATTTCTGAAAAGAAGAATGCCCATCCAATAAAATGCGGTCAGAAACCAGACTTTGGCCAACCAAAATTTTAGCGAAACCAAGGGCATGGTGCTTGTCAGCGACGTGAGTAACATCCATCCCAGGTAAAAATAAAGCGCCAGCGACACCGGGTGTTTCAGCAAGCTTTTGTCGAAGCTGCGGTTTTCGGCCAGCTTAAAAAGAAAAAGCAGCAACAGTCCGAAAAGCAAGGGTTCCGTTGGCAGGTACATGTCGAAGGAAAGGCCTGGCACCAGCTTGTTGAGTGGGAGAGACAGGGGGGTGAAAAAGGCCACGAGCAACAGCAGCCGGTCCATACGAACTAGCGCTGTAAAAACGACTGCTGCCAGCAAAGGCAACAGGTTGATCAGTAGTGTTTCGCGTTGGACAAGAAAATAAAAATTGAGTGCTAGAAATAGAATCGAAACACTGTAGAACAGGATGATTTGAGTCGATCTTCGGAACAAAATCTTATGGTTTTGACGATTGAATTCCTTCGAGCCCCAGAATGGTCAGTACCGCCAGAAACTCAACCGCCAAAAAACTAACCACGACAATCAGCCAGCGGATGGGGTAGGCTTTTTTATCAGCAGGAAACGGTTCTTCAACAACCATGGTGTAAGTCACGTTTTTTTCCGACCTGGCCAATGCCTTGTCGTATCGGCTGGCAATGGTGTCGCGCTGCATTTCCAGGGCCAGCAGCTCTTTTTGAAGTAGAAAAAAACGGCCCCCTTTTTCTTCCAGGTTGGTCATCAGATTCTTAATATCGGCAATGGCACGGCTGTTGGCACCGCCTGCCAGCGCCGACATATAACCCTGAGTCACCTGTTCTGCTTGAATTTCGTAATCGAGCAAGCCATATTCTTTTCTCAGTGGCTCCATTTCGGCCGCAATCGCTTCAATTTCCTTTCGCTTGCGGTTCAAATCTTTCATGAAAAAAGCAGCTTGTTCCCGGGCTTTTTCTCGATTCAGACTGAGTACTTTACGGTTGTAAAAAACAATCAGCGAATCCACCAGGTCGCTGGCCACTTGCGGGTCAGCATCAAGCGCCGTGAGCTCAATCGATTCATATTCCGTTTTTTTACATGCGATCCGGTCATTGTATTCTTTCAGAATTTTGGTACGAAAATGGGCTTCGTCCGGCTTGATGTTGAACCGTTCCTGCAGCTTGAAAGTATGAATGATCTGCCACTTGAGATCGGTCGAATTCAGCACCTCAAGCATTTGCTCACTTTCCGATTCTTCGGAGTAGGTGCTGGTGTTGGTTGGGTAAATCCGTGCCTGCGACTCAAACATGGGCGTGATGAACCAGGGCGATGAGAATAGGGCAGCTCCGACAATGGCAATGGCGCCGATGGTAATCAAGTGCGTTTTCCATTTCCAAATCAGAGCCAGCAGGTTCTGGTTGTCAAAAAAGCTTTTCATAAGCGTTATCGTGTTAGGTCGTAATTCATGAACGGATTTCCCTTCCGATTATTATCAGGTTCCCACCCCTGCAGTTGCTATTCAGCAATTAGCAGGTAGTAATTCTTCTTTCCTTTTTGCACCAAAATATATTGATTACCAATGAGAAAATCGGTATTGACGATTAAATCCTGATCCGTAATTTTTTCCTTGTTGATGCTCAGTCCGTTGCCTTTGATGGTTCGTCGCAATTCGCCTTTCGACGGGAAAACGGCAGCGGTTTCGGCCAGCAAGTCCACCACGTTTATTCCCTTGGCAAGTGCCGCTTTGGAAACCGGAAACTGGGGAACGCCTTCAAAAACCGACAAAAACGTTTGCTCGTCCAGCTTGCGCAGGTTTTCGGCTGTTCCGCTGCCAAATAAAATTTGTGAGGCCTCCACAGCCATGTCAAAATCGTCGCGCGAGTGAACCATCACGGTCACTTCTTCGGCCAGCCTTTTTTGTAGTTCGCGTGCATGCGGCGCCTCCCGGTGTTTGGCAACCAGTTCAGCAACTTCAGCCTGGCTTAAGAGGGTGAAAATCTTGATGTATTTTTCGGCATCCTCGTCCGATGTATTCAACCAGAACTGGTAAAATTTATAAGGCGAGGTTAGTTTGGCGTCGAGCCACACGTTGCCACTTTCGGTTTTCCCAAACTTGGTTCCATCCGCTTTGGTAATCAACGGGCAGGTCATCGCAAAAGCTTCGCCACTCTCTTTTCGCCTGATGAGCTCGGTGCCGGTGGTAATGTTTCCCCACTGATCGGAACCGCCCATTTGCAGTTTACAGTTTTTGGTCCGGTAGAGGTGAAGAAAATCGGTTCCCTGAACCAATTGGTAGGAGAATTCGGTGAACGACATGCCGGTTTTTGCTTCCTCGCCCAAACGTTTTTTTACGCTGTCTTTCGACATCATGTAATTCACTGTGAGGTGTTTGCCAATGTCGCGAATGAAATCCAAAAAGCTGTATTCCTTCATCCAGTCGTAGTTGTTGACCAACTCAGCCGCATTGGGGGCATCCGAGTCAAAGTCCAGGAAGCGGTTCAACTGTGCTTTCAGGCAATCCTGGTTGTGGCGCAGCGTTGCTTCGTCCAGCAAGTTGCGTTCCTGCGATTTGCCCGAGGGGTCGCCAATCATGCCGGTAGCGCCGCCAACCAAGGCGATGGGCTTGTGTCCGGCCAGCTGAAGGTGCTTCAGCATCATAACGCCAACCAGGTGCCCAATATGTAAAGAGTCAGCCGTAGGATCAATGCCAACATAAGCTGTGGTCATTTCTTTTTGCAGTTGTTCTTCTGTCCCGGGCATGATGTCGTGGATCATCCCCCGCCAGTTCAATTCTTCAACAAAGTTCATGGGTAAGTATTTTTGATTTTAATTTTTTACAATTGTTGTTTGCTTGTTGCTTCCTGCTCGTTTTTTTGATGAGCTGATTAGCAGACTCGACCGGTTCCGACCGCGAAATCTCGGCAAAGATATAAAAATGAACCGTTAAGGTTTTGACGGTTATCGAAAATATTTGAAGGTATTTCGGTCACGCGTTTCTAATCCGTTCAGCTCGACTTTCAGCGAGAACGCCCGTTCGTCCGATTTTTTCAACCGAAAAAAAAAGAGCATTACGTGCGGAAAGTGCGAGAATGACAAGGGGACCGGGGCTTGACTTTTTCAGAAATGCTTACAGTTCATCGCGTCGCAGAAAAAAAATCAAAACAAATATCATTTATAATGTATAATACATTGTCAGAAAGAGAAAAAATACTTTATTTTGAATCGAAGCGCGCAATAGGCGTCAAAAAACCTTAAATCACCTATTTACAATGAAACGACTCGTGCCTGTTCTGTTGTTTTGTATGTCATTGGCTGCTACTCACGCACAAGACAAAATTATTACTATCCAAAAAGATACGATTGAATGCCGGATAATTTCAGTCGGTACTGAGCGGATAAACTACGAGCAAAAAACTTCTGAAAATTATGTTGCCGGAAAGTCCATAGCCATTGCCGATGTGTTGCAATATTTTCGCGCGCAGCATTCGGATGCGGTGCAGGGCATCGTCGGATTGAAAGTCAGCCGGCCAAAACCTGAACGTCGCTATTTGCTGACAATTCAAGGTGGGTTGGCCCATTCGTTTACCGAATTTGCCGAATCAAAGAATTATATGACTTCGATCGGAATTCCGGTATCGGAGGCCGATGACTACATCGGGAAACTCAAAAACGGGTACCATCTGAACGCGGGTTTTCACTATCTGCTGACAACTTTTCTGGGAGTTGGTGCCGATTATTCTTTTTTCTATGCTGCCTCGGAAGGCGAATTTTTAATCAACGGCTATGGTGGGATGAACCTTCCTGTTTTTGCCCAAATGGACTTGAATGAAAAAGTGTTTACCCATTTTGCCGGCCCTTCGGTTATGTTTCAGCAATTTCCCGGCAAGGAGCGAAAACTGAAGATTTCAGAAACGCTGTCGCCGGGTATTGTTGTGTTTCGCGGTGAGAGTAGAGGCACTGAATATCAGATGTATTGGGGCGAGGATGGATACTACTACGGTGAACCTCCGCAATATTACGACCAGGCCAATTCGGTGACGAAAAGTACAGCGTTCGGTGTTAAAGGCGGTTTGTCAGTCGAATATTTTATGGCGCCGCAACTGTCGGCAGGCCTGACAGGGAGTTTTCTCTGGGCGAAACTTCAGAGAATTTCAATGAAAAGTTTGGACTACGATGTGGAAGATCAGAAGCTGGAAAACGCGATCAGCGTTTCACGGATCGATTATGGGTTTTCTGTTCGCTACAGTTTTTAACCGAAAGTTGTACAATTAAAAAATGACCACGATGAAACGGATTTTGAAAAACAGCATCATACTATCAGCCGCCATTTTATTTTTTTCGTGCCGCGATGACTTTGTCAATGAACGCCTCGATCTTTCAGGAGTGGCCGCCTCGGCGATTATCATTTCGCCAGACTGGGACACCGACGATTACCAGTTTGAGTGCGAAGGTGTGGGAAGTGCCGGGTTCAGGATCGACAGCAAACCCGACTGGCTGAGCACAGACAGTCATTCAGGCAGCTTTTCAAACGACGTGGCCTTCATTCGTTGCAAGGCCAATACCGTAGCAGGTTTTTCAAAAACAGGGATTTATGTCGATCAAATGCTAATCACAGCAAACGAAAAGCAGTACGCTGTTCCTGTGTATTATATTACCGAAGGAAATCCTTCCGCAGAAATTAACCGGACTTTTGAAATCGATTACATCCACTATTACAGCCAGATGGAAATCTCCAATTCGGGCGATGGTATTTTGCTTTGGGACATTGTAAACATGCCCGAGTGGCTGTCGGTTGACATGAGCCAGTTCAACCTGGTGTCGGTTGTGCTGGGGCAAGGGGCCGTTGCCACGATTCCTTTTGTACTGGATGCTGGCAAAGCAGCTCAAAGCAGCTTGACGGGAACCATTACGCTGCTGACCAACGACAAAAACAATCCGCAAATTGATATTGCCGTTTCGGCCAATTTGGGAACGCCGCGGCTGACAGTTTATTCGTATTATTTACCCGTTGATTTTGGACCGACTGCCTCAGATAAATCGCTGAGTATAAGCAACAGTGGCAACGGAATCCTGATGTGGAAATTCGAAGGTCTTCCCGATTGGCTGGAAGTATCACCTGAAAACGGGATTTCTTATGGATACTCTGACTATGAAATTATGCTTACCTGCGTCCGAAGCAAATTGGCACCAGGATTAAATTTGGCTACTATTTATGTGAAATCCAACGACCCAACCCAACCCTCCTATCCGATATCGGTAATTGCCCGTGCCCCGGGCGACAACGTTAATGTGCGCGAGCTGGAAGGAAACTTGCTTGATGCAAGCTTTGATCAAAGCACCAATACCTTGTATTACGTGACAAGCCAGCCGAATCAATTGGTGGCTTATGATGTAACTTCAAAAGCAGTTTTGCGTGAAATTGCCTTGGATAAGGCTCCTACCTGTTTGGCTGTTTCAGAGGATTTTACAAAAGCTGCAGTTGGTCATGGCGGGATGATTAGTGCGATCAATTTGAATGATTATTCGGTTGAAAGAACTTTTGAATATGGCTATACCATTTACGACATGGAGTGGGCGAAAGACGATTGGTTCTGCTATACAAAAGCCGGAACTTACATGAATAATTTACTTTGGATCAACATTTCAAGCTCGGAGACCGCTGAAAGCGATGACAATGAAATGGACGAAGGAACTTATTTGAAGAAAGTGCCCCGGCAACCCTATGTTATTGCTGCCAGAAGACATTCCAGCCCATCGGGAATCACTGTTTTTGATCTCGATACAAAATTGGAGAAAAGTTATCGCCACCAAAGCATCGGCAGTTATTGGTTTTCAGATGATGGTCAATCTATGTTTGAATCGAATGGAAATGTTTACAGGACCAACGCGGTGGTTGCTCCTTCAGGATGGAATGTGGAGTATATTGCGCCGATCGGACAACTGCAAGGATCCAGCGCCTGGTCTTATGAAAACACGTTCCCTTGGATTAATCATTGCGATGCGACTCATTCGATTTTCGGAATAAAGAATCAAGATTATCAGACGGTTTCATCTCTAATTTACCAGTTTGAGGATAACGATTACACCCAGGTAAAAACCTACATGTACGATAATTTATATCAGCCCGACGCGCAAACTCCGGCCTATGAAGTAGAAGCACGTTATGTATTCGCGAACGGTTCAGGAACCGAATTGTCGGTTTTACGCAAAGGAAAAGACAACAATAACTGGTCGGTAGAGTTCATTTCTGTGGAGTAAAAAAAGGCTGCAGTATGTCGGTGTTTTTACAATCCATTTCCTATTGAAAGTAAAAGCACTGAATTGTTGTTGAAGCTTTTGTCTTTCAGGCATCAACCGACGAATTTGAATTGCCAATCCACTAATCATTTTATGTGCGTACCTGTGTGCAAATTACAGGCAAATAAAAAGGAGCTACAAATTCTATCTTCGTAACTCCTTCATTTTAAGTAGCGAGAGGCGGGCTTGAACCGCCGACCTCATGATTATGAATCATGCGCTCTAACCAGCTGAGCTACCTCGCCATTCATTTTTGCGGTTGCAAATATAGTATTTATTTTTTGTCGCCATAAGCCAAACCTAAATTTTTATCGATTCTTAAAACAAAAAATGTGACAAGGCTGTTTGTTCATCCTGTATTCATCGAAGCTCCAATGATGAACAGAACAAAAGTACAGGAAAGATTGGAATTTTTACTTGGTGAATTTCCAACGGATTGCTATATTGGAGCAGATTCCCTATATTGCACAAAATGAAAAACCCGATGTCAGAAAAAGCTAAAATTCGACTGGAATATCCAATTAATTGTTCGCCTAAGGTGTTGTTTAACAGGCTGAGTACGGCTTCGGGCTTGGCCGAGTGGTTTGCCGATGATGTTCGGGTGAAAGGCAATCTTTACACCTTTGTTTGGGAAGGAAGCGAACAACAGGCGGAAAAGACACTGCAAAAGGACGATCGGATGGTTCGCTTTAATTGGGTCGATGAAGAAGACAGCTATTTCGAGTTTAGAATTACCAAAGACGAGTTGACAGGCGATGTTTCGCTGATTGTAATTGATTGTTCGGATGAAGACGAAGCTGAAGAGACCTCCGGATTGTGGAATTCGCAGATTGCTGACCTGAAACACATCCTCGGCTGTTAAGTGATTTTAACTTTCTATTTCTCCAAAATAACTTAGCTTTGTATTCGTTTCCAAAAACAGATTATGAAGCGACTGCACCTATTTGTATTAAAAACTTTTTTCGGGCCATTTCTGATGACCTTTTTCATCGTTGTGTTTGTCCTGCTCATGCAGTTTCTGTGGAAATACATCGACGACATGGTTGGCAAAGGACTGGAGTGGAATATTGTGGCCGAACTGCTGCTTTACGCGTCCTTCGCGCTGATTCCCATGGCTTTTCCTCTGGCCATGCTTTTAGCATCGATTATGACTTTTGGCAATCTTGGTGAAAACTACGAGCTGGTGGCCATTAAGGCGTCGGGGATTTCGCTTTTTCGCATTATGCGTCCGCTGATTGTTGTTGCCGTTGCTTTAACCTTCTTTGCTTTTTACTTTTCAAATAATATTTTGCCAAAAACCAATCTTAAGTTTGGCGCTTTGCTCGTGAGTGTCAAGAACCAAAAGCCTGAGATGGTTATTTCCGAGGGCGTTTTTTCAAACGAAATTGACGGCTACAGCATTAAAGTTGATCGCAAAAGCAACAAAAACAACATGCTTTATGGGCTGTTGATTTACGATCACACCGACAACAAAGGCAACACCAACGTCACGGTTGCCGATTCAGGATTCATGAGAATTTCAGAAGACAAAAAGTACATGGTCATGACCCTGTACAACGGACAATCGGCTACCAACATGGATCCAAACAAGCGGGGTAAAGACCGGACGTTTCCATTCCGCCGTGAAACGTTTGGCAAGGAGGTCGTCACAATCTCGTTGGAAGGATTTGACTTCCAGCGAACCGATGAAAACCGAATGCGAAGCCAGTACAAAATGATGAATCTGGATCAGCTGACTCACCAGGAAGACTCCTTTTACACCGACTTTAAGGCCCGGGTCAGGCGTTTTGCCGTTTCGATGACTTATCCCAAACCACTGAACGATGCGGTAAATTTTATGACCCAACCCACCGATTCGCTAAAGAAAGATTATCGCGCAACACCCGATACGCTGGTGAATTTCGATTCGATCTACCATTCGCTGGAGCCCCACATTCAGAATGAGGTGATCAGCATGGCCATTAGCCAGGCCCGGTCGAACCACCAAACGATCAATCAGAATCTCCATGAGCTTTACAATCGAAAAACATTCATCAATAAGCTGACCATGGAAAAGCACAAAAAGTTCACTTGGTCGGTGGCTTGTCTTATTTTCTTCTTTATTGGCGCACCCCTTGGGGCTATTATTCGGAAAGGCGGGCTTGGAATGCCGGTTGTTGTTTCCATTCTCATGTTCATTACCTATTACATGGTTTCCATTTCGGGCGAGAAATTTGCTCGCGAAGATCTCTGGAACATGTCTACCGGCATGTGGTTTTCAACCCTGCTCTTTTTGCCGCTTGGCATCTTCCTGACCTACAAGTCAGCGAACGATTCAGGTTTGTTAAACCTTGAGACCTACGAACACAACATTAAACGTTTGTTCGGGTTTTTATTCAAAAGAAAAGAAAAAACCGAAACCCATTAGTATGCGAATTCTCCAGGTGTGCAACAAGGTTCCCTGGCCCCCGAAGGATGGCGGTGCCATTGCTACCTTAACCATGTCGAAAGGTTTTACGCTTTTAGGCCACGATGTGCATGTTTTGGCCATGAATACAAAAAAGCACCACATCACCATCGATGAAATTCCGCATGACCTGAAGGAAAGGATGCATTTTGAACTGATTGATGTTTCGGCAAGAATTACAACCATCGGCCTGTTGGGCAACTTGCTGTTTTCAAACTTACCCTACAATGCCAGTCGGTTTATATCCCGTCAGTTTAGCCGGAAACTGGCTGACTTGCTGCAAGCGAAAACCTTCGATCTCATTCAGCTTGAAGGCCTTTATCTTTGCCCCTATATTCCGTTGATTCGCAAACATTCCAAAGCATTGATCTCCTATCGGGCGCACAATGTGGAGCACGAAATATGGGAGCGTACCGCTGCGGTCACGCCGGGCTTCCGGAGTATCTATCTGAAGTTACTCGCTAGTCGGATCAAAAAATTCGAAATAAGTTACTTAAACAGCTACGATGTTTTGGTTCCGATTACTGACCGGGATGGCGATTTGCTCGACCAACTTGGGAATACCAAACCCCGGCACACCACCCAGACCGGGATCGATCTGGCCACCCTTGTGCCCAAAGCCGGGCAGCTCGAATATCCATCGGTTTTTCACCTTGGTGCGCTGGATTGGGCGCCAAACCAGGAAGGATTGCTGTGGTTTTTGGAAAACTGCTGGCCGAAGCTCCAGCAAAAATACCCGCAGCTCAAATTTTTTGTGGCCGGAAGAAATGCACCGGACTGGCTGCAATCGAAACTTCAATATAAAAATGTGGTTTTTTTGGGTGAAATTGAAGATGCCTATGCTTTTATGAATTCCAAAGCCATTATGGTTGCTCCCTTGCTCTCGGGAAGCGGGATGCGGGTGAAGATTATCGAGGGGCTGGCACTTGGCAAAGCCATTGTGTCAACCAGTATTGGTGCCGAAGGTATTGCTGTTGAAAAGGGCAAACACATCTTGCTGGCCGACGAAGCCGACGAGTTTATTCAGGCGGTGAGCAACTTGATTGAAGACCGCGACCTCTACGACCAACTCTGTAAAAATGCCATCGATTTTATTCACGATAAATTTGACAACCTGGCCATTGCCGAATCGTTAACCGACTTTTATAAGCAATACCTGAATGCTTGAAATTGTCTTTTTGATATTGTTGCTTGTTGTTGTTTACACCTATCCGGGCTATGCTGTCGTGGTGTGGGGATTGGCCAAAATCAAGCAAGCAATTGTTGGGCAGCAAACACTTCCTACGCTGGATGTAGAAGAATTGCCGAAAGTTTGCCTCTTTGTGACGGCTTACAACGAGCTTGAAATTGCCGAACAGAAAGTACAAAACTCCTTCAAGCTAAACTACCCGAAAGACAAAATTCAGCATTTGTGGATCACCGATGGATCGAACGACGGAACCGTTGATTTGCTTAGAAAACACCCCCGATTGCAGGTAGAACACCTTCCGGAACGACAGGGAAAAGCACAGGCCATAAACCGTGGGATGTCATTTGTGAAAGCGCCGTTGGTGGTGTTCTCCGATAGCAACACCCTTATCGCTGAGAATGCCATCCTTGAAATTGTCCGGCAGTTTGAAGATCCAAATACGGGTTGTGTGGCAGGTGAGAAGCGGATTGTTGAAAAAGATCAGGACACAGCGACTGCCTCGGGCGAAGGATTGTATTGGCGGTTGGAGTCGTTTATCAAGCAGATGGATGCCCACCTCCATACAGCTGTGGGCGCAGCCGGCGAACTGTTTGCCATCCGCACCCCGCTTTTCCAAACACTGGAGCCCGACACCGTGCTCGATGATCTGATGATTTCACTTCGCATTGCAGCCAAAGGCCATCGGATTGCCTACGCACCCCAAGCTTATGCCACTGAAACTGCTTCGGCCGGGATCCGCGAAGAGTTCAAGCGTAAAACACGAATCGCAGCCGGCGGCGTTCAAAGCATCGGTCGGTTGGCTCATTTGCTCAATCCCTGGCGCTACGGATGGCTGAGCTTTCAGTTCTTCTCACATAAAGTACTGCGATGGACCCTTGCGCCATTCGCCCTATTCCTGCTCTTTGTTATCAATTTTTTCATATTGTGCGAGCAGCAAAGTTGGCAGAGCCTGGACGTTTACACCGTTCTCTTTTATATTCAGGCACTGATGTATCTTATCGCGGGTGTCGGGTGGTTGTTCGAGAACAGGAAAATCCGCTTCAAACTCTTTTTTATTCCTTTTTATTTTGTAGCCATGAATTACGCTTCGATTGTTGGAATCGTCCGCTACCTCAAAGGCGGACAATCGGTTGTATGGGAAAAAGCAAAACGCGCGAAGGTGTAATTTGTCATTTGTAAATCGATAATTTTCCGTAGTTTTGCACCTGCATTTTGGAAACCAGATAATTATAATGGACGAGTTCAATTTAAATACGATACCAGAGGCCATTGAAGCCATCAGAAAAGGTGATCTGATTATTGTTGTTGATGATGAAGACCGGGAAAACGAAGGCGACTTTATTGCTGCTGCAGAACTAATTACCCCGGAAAAGGTGAACTTTATGGCTACGCACGGCCGCGGTTTAATCTGTGTGCCGCTGACCGAAAGCCGCTGCGAAGAATTGGAACTGGACCTGATGGTCGGCAAAAATACCTCGTCGCATCAAACCCCGTTTACCGTATCGGTCGATTTAATTGGACACGGCTGTACGACTGGAATTTCGGCCAGTGATCGGGCCAAAACCATACAGGCACTGGCGGATGAAAATACAGATCCGGAAGAACTGGGTCGTCCCGGGCACATCTTTCCCCTGAAAGCCAAAGACCGTGGCGTATTGCGCCGTAGCGGACATACCGAAGCGGCTGTTGATCTGGCGCGTTTGGCCGGAATGAAACCCGCCGGTGTGCTTGTCGAAATTATGAATGAAGATGGAACCATGGCTCGTCTTCCGGAGTTGATGGAGGTGGCAGAAAAATTCAACCTGAAAATCATCACAATCAAAGACCTGATCGCCTATTTGCTGAAAACGGAAAGTTTGATCGACCAGGGCGAAGAGGTGGAGATGCCGACCAAATATGGCGATTTCCGAATCATTCCTTTCCGTCAGAAATCGAACGGAGCCGAGCATGTGGCCCTGATTAAAGGTAGCTGGGAGGACAATGAAGAAATTCTGGTGCGTATGCACTCATCTTGTATGACCGGTGATATTTTCGCATCCTACCGTTGCGAATGTGGCGAGCAGCTGCATAAATCGATGGAGATGATTGAAAAAGCCGGCAAAGGCGTTGTGGTGTACATGATGCAGGAAGGCCGCGGCATTGGCCTGATGAATAAAATTGCCGCCTACAAACTACAAGACGAAGGGCTCGACACCATCGAAGCCAACATCCATCTGGGTTTTCAGGCCGATGAGCGCGACTATGGCGTGGGCGCCCAAATTTTGAGAAATGTGGGTGTACACAAAATGAAACTGCTGACCAATAATCCGGTCAAGCGCGTGGGAATCGAAGGTTACGGTTTGAAAGTCACGGAAATTATTCCGGTTGAAGTGGCTCCCAACGAACACAACCAAAGATACCTTAAGACCAAGCGCGATCGCATGGGACACTTTCTCCAACGATTTAAATACGATTAGTTGAGCGATGGGAATGTTCGATGATTTATTCCTCGACAGCTACGACAATTCCGTGGAAGGTGAAGATTATTACCTGACCCGCGAAGGCTATCGTGTGATGACCGAAAGTTTCCTTGTTAAGCGCGGCTACTGCTGTGCCAACGGCTGCAGGCATTGTCCGTACCATCCCAAAGCCCAAAAGGGAAACCGCCAACTGCGGCCCGATGTGGCTAAAAAATATCAGAAATAAAGTTTCATCTTTGGGTTTCAAGTTTAAAGCTTGAAACAAAGGCACTAACCGTGGTTGATTGACAAAATTACCACTTCAACCCCAGACTGAACTTTTAACAGTATGGTATGTTGATTTTTATCAGTTGGGAGGCGGACTTTCGATTCGACCCGTGAAGGCCATTTGAAGCGTAGTGATATCAAACTTTAATTCACATAAAATGAAAGCAAAAAACCTCATCTTGATGATTAGCGTGTTTGCCTTGCTGGCAAGCTCATGCAAACCATTTTACCAGTGCGGCCAAGCCAAGCCCGACAAAGATCTTTTTGTATCGCGGCGGGTAAACGTGCTCCTCGATGAGCGGGATAGCCTTTGCCAAACGCTCGACCTGAGGGAACGCGAAATTGTTTCGCTGAAATCAAACATCTCGGATTTGAATGGCGAAATAGCCGATCTAAATCAAACCATCGAAGACGTGGAGCGCAAGTACAATAACCTGGTTGGGGAGAATCTGTCGCAGTCGGAACAATACAACCGGGCATTGCAGCAAAAATCGAATGAATTGGAAGAAAAAGAAAGGTTGATTGAGGAACGCGAGCGGGCCTTGAACGAACTGCAGCAGGTGATTGCGCGGCAGGATTCGATTACCAACCGGCTGAACAACACTTTGCGAAATGCCTTGCTGGGTTTTCAATCGGATGAATTATCGGTTGAAATCAAAAATGGAAAAGTTTACGTCTCCATGTCCGATAAACTCTTGTTTAAATCGGGCAGTGCCGCCATCGAATCCAAAGGCAAGGAAGCCATTAACCTGTTGGCCGATGTGCTGGACAAGAACCGCGACATTGATATTCTTGTTGAAGGCCATACCGACAGCATTCCCATTCGAACGGCTGTTTACCGCGACAACTGGGACTTAAGCGTGGCCCGTGCGACCTCCATCGTCCGGATTTTGACCGAGGAGCACAACATTGCGCCCACCCGCTTAACCGCATCGGGCAAAGGAGAATATTCGCCCAAGGCATCAAACAGCACCGCCGAAGGCAGAGCCATCAACCGCCGAACCGAAATTATTCTCTCTCCAAAACTGGATGAAATCATGCAGTTGCTGAACGCGAACTAAAGCGAAAGTTAATCCTGAAAACCGGACGGAAACACCAAAAACCAGACGGAAATGGTATTTGACCTGGTTGAATGGCATTTCCGTCTGGTTTTTTCCATTTCCGTGCGGTTGGATCGCTCTTCCGTCTGGTTTTTTCCTTTTCCGTCTGGTCAAATGGCTCTTCCGTCACGTTTTTCCCATTTCCGTGTGGTCTGATCGCTCTTCCGGACGGAATTTCCGGTATCCGCGCCGAATGAGCGGAAGTGTTCAGGTGAGCTTAAAAAACCGCTGACAATTGCTCGCCGTGACAGTATTGTGTTACTGATTATTATTTCTACATTTAACAACAGTTTATCTGGATGATAGGATAACTACTAAAAACTTATAGACAGCCTTAAACGAAAACTAACCTGAACAACATGAAAGTAACAACAACATTGTTCGCACTACTTTTCTTCTTTATTACAACCTACGCACAAGAAAATAATATCAACGAAAAACTTGGTTCAATTGAGCTGCAGCAGATTAAAGATGGTGCTTGCACCGGTTTTAACTTCCTTGAGCAAACCAGTGGCAAAATTACGATCATTGAATTTTGGGAAACCTGGTGTGGTCCCTGTATTGAAGGGATGAGTCATTTAAATGCTTTGAAAAGCAAATTTCCAAATTCATTAAAAATCGTTTGCGTTTCAAGTGACAACTTTGAAAAGACAATTGATTTTATTTCTAAAAATGATTATCCATTCGACTTTATCTATGACAGCGAAAAGAATTTGTCAAAAATATTCCCTCATACGGGTATTCCACATACCATTCTTATCGACAAAAAAGGAATCATTCAGGCTGAAACTTATCCAGGTTATGTAACCGAACAAATCTTGAGTGAATTAAACAACGATAATCCAGTTAATCTGCCAGCAAAAAAGAATTTTGTTCCCTCTGAATTGGGACGGAATGAAAACAAAAGCTCATTGATAACATTCGAATTGCAAAGACATGAGCTTGGTGAACGAAACTATATTGAAACAACCACGAACATGGACACTCCCGTGAAGATTATAAATGGATATTCAGCGGGAATGTATTATGACACGCTTGAAACAATCAATGGGTGTATAATCGCCGGAAAAAACGCATTGCAAATTTATCAGTACGCCTACAACAATATTCCAATATCTCGTTTTTCATATGATAGCGACTTGAGCTATTTGGACTCGCATTTGCCAAATCACCTCTACAAAATGAATTTTTCATGTTCAAGTCTATTGGGCAATTATCAAACGATCTTAATTAACCAATTAAACAGTGTTTTTGGATTGGAAACAAAGATCATCGAAAAGGAGGTCGAAATTCTTATTTTAGATTCAATCGACACAAACAACGAAGCTTGCAACGAGTCAAGCGGCAACGTCCAAAGTCAGACGTTTCAGTACAGTTACAAAGATTATATTCTCAGCGGATCTGGTATTAGTGTGTCAGCCATTCTCAAAAGCATAGAGGATAAGATCAGTATGCCTGTTGAAAGCATGCTCGAAGAACCTACCCTTTTCGATTTAAATATCGCGATTAAAGATGAGGAAAATCAGGATGTTGATGTTTGGCTTAATCATTTTAAGGAGAATGGACTAATACTGAGACAAGATAAAAAGCGTATCCAATTTGTTAAAATTGAAAAAGCGGCTCATAATACCGTTCTTTCCAATATGTAAAAACCGAGTATATGAACTTTTCTATTTTGAAATCAATATTTGGAAGCCTGCTGATGCTGATCGTATTTAGTTCTTGCGGCAGCGATAAGAACACTGACGGAGGTTTATTGTGGCGGATAAGCGGAAACGGACTACAAGAAGCATCGTACCTGTTTGGCACAAACCATGGGATGAGTGGTGACTTTTTGAACCAGGTTCCTCATTTTTTTGAAGTTCTTGATTCGGTAAAACAACTGGCTGTTGAATCTGACCCGGCAACACCGGGAAGACTGGATTTAATTAAACCCGTAAATAAGTATTTGTCGCCCCAATTTTCGTATCGTGATTTGTTGAATGAAGATGAGATCGCCGTTTTGGACACTTTGCTTTCGCATTATGCAAAAGTTGATTCTGAGAAAATAAACTCAGCTCCTTTCCATCTTTTAATCAATCTGCAAATGGGAATTACCCGAAACGAATCCCTTAAATGGGCGGAAGTAAATCCGTATTTGCGCATGGTAGATTTCAGCAGAAACATCGATTCGAGAATATTGAAAATTGCCAAATTCAGATCTTATCCAATTGTTGAACTGGATTCGGAGGAAGAAATGGACCGGCTGGGACTAAGGGATTGGAGCATTCTGTTTTCTTCGGATGACTTGCAAGTTCAAGCAAAAGAAGTAATACGAGCTTTGGTTGATCTGGAAAAGGACTCGCTAATAGCAATTACAAAAAAAGGGCAGGAGGCCTATTATGCACAGGATCTAAATTCAACTGGTCAGTGGAGTACCCATCCGAAACTTTTGAAAGACAAAAAAGCGGAGGAGATTTATTACAACATGTGCACCGCTAGAAATATCTTTTGGATAGAACGGATTGTATCTGCAATCGAGCAACAACCAACGATGATCGCCGTTGGAGTTGGCCATTTGCCTGGTGAAAAAGGAGTGATCAATCTTTTAAGAGATCAAGGCTTCACTGTTCAACCAGTAGAATAAGATCAGAATGATTAGAAAAGACAGATAAAATCCCGAAAGCTGAGATTCTTTACCCCAACTCTTTTTTACATTTCGCGCAAAACGACCAGCTTTTTTGGTCAATATCTTCCACGTAGGTGCTGGATCGCATGACACAAGTGGGGTTTGGGCAGTGAATCAGTCCAAAGGCGTGCCCCAACTCGTGAATAACTTCCTTGCACAGGCGGTCAATAAACACACGTTCATCGGGCTTAAGTCCGTAGCGTTCGTTATACAGCCGGTAGGCCGAAGCAATGCCACAGCGCCCGTTTAAAAATGCCTGTCCAAAAATAAAGGTCAGAATAGGAATGTAGAGGTCGACATTGAACAGGGCCAGGGTTTTCACCCGGTCCGAAGCAAACTGCTTGTCAATATCGCGCAACAGGAGGTTGCCATTGTATTGCCGACGTGCGGGATCAAAATATTCGCTCAGGTCAAGATGGCCCTCCTCGATCACCACCGGAACCCGGAATTCACGTTCCACATCATACATGATCTCACCGAGAAATCGTTTCTCGAAATATCCAAATGAGATTAAGGTGATGTTTTCCGGCTTCATGCGCGACGCGGTTTAATGAATGGTTCGGGTGCGATCAAGTTTTCCGGTTTATTTCGTTTGCTTTAACTGGTACTTTTTGATCTTGTTGTACAGGGTAACACGGTCAACTTTGAGCGCTTTGGCCGAAGCTGAAATGTTCCAGTTGTATTTATTCAGAATTTGTAGCACGTGATGTTTTTCCAGCTCATCCAGGCTTTCAAAGGCCGGCATGGCTTCCGACTTTTCAATCGGCAGATCTTTCAAGGTGATTTTTTTGCCGTTTCCAACCACAATGGCCCGTTCGATCATGTTTTCCAATTCGCGGATGTTTCCCGGGAACGGAAACTCTTCCAACCTTTTTAAGGCTGCCGGATCGATCGTCATGATGGGCCGGTTCATGGTGGTGCAGTATTTTTTTATGAAGTAGTCGACCAGCAGCGGAATATCTTCGGTACGTTCACGCAGGGGCGGCACCTGGATGTTCACCACATTGAGCCGATAGTAGAGGTCTTCGCGAAACACGCCGTTGTCGACCATTGCCTTGAGGTCGCGGTTGGTGGCGCAGATCACCCGAAAGTCGGATTTGATTTCCTTGTTTCCGCCAACCCGAACAAAACTTTTGCTTTCGAGCACCCGCAATAGCTCCACCTGCATTTTGGAGGAGATGGTCGCAATTTCGTCGAGGAAAATGGTTCCGCTATCGGCCATTTCGAACCGACCTTTGCGATTATACACCGCACCGGTAAAGGCGCCTTTTTCGTGGCCAAACAGTTCGCTTTCGAGCAAGCTTTCGGACAAAGCGCCGCAATGCACACTCACCAGCGGAAAGTAGCGGCGGGGCGAGTTGGCATGAATGGCGCGCGCCACCAGCTCCTTGCCGGTTCCACTTTCGCCGGTAATAATCACCGAAGCGTTGGACTGGGCCACGCTTTCAACTTCGCGAAGCACCTGCATCATGGCTTCGCTTTCGCCAATCAGATCTTCCACATTTTCCAACGAAACTACTTTATCCTTCAGCACTTCGTTTTCGTCCATCAGCGAAATTTGTTTCGACGCATTGCGAATCAGGTGCGACAGGTCATCCGGATCAAAAGGTTTGGTGACATAATCGAATGCCCCATCCTTCAGCGCCTGAACGGCCGTTTCGACTGTTGCAAAAGCCGTCATCATAATTACAATGGCATCTTTCTGAATGGTTTTAATGCGTTTCAGCATTTCCAAGCCATCCATTCCGGGCATCTTGATATCGGCCAGCACAATGTCGAAACTTTCAGCTTCGAGAATAGATAAAGCTTTTTTGGCATCTTCGACACAATCAACATGGTAACCGTCTTCGATAAACCAATTGAACAAGGAATCCCGAACCGATCGTTCATCGTCAACAACTAATATGGAGATTTTCTTTGTCATGGCTCATTTTCATTAAGTTCCGTATAAATTATTTCATGTTTTTATTAGCGGCAGGGTGATAGCCATGGTCGTGCCGGCTCCCTGTTCTGACTTTGCTTCGATCTTTCCTTTGTGATTTTGAACGATGCCATGTACAATGGACAAGCCCAGTCCAATTCCGCTGGCCTTTTCCTTGGTCGAAAAGAAAGGTTCAAACACATAAGGAAGATCAGCTTCATCAATCCCCACTCCATTGTCAATCACTTCAATCCGAACATGTTCATCGTCGGGATTCAGCGTACGAAAGGTTATTTCGCCATTTTCGGTCACCGCCTCCGATGCGTTCACTAAAATAGCAATGCAGGCTTGTTTGATTTGGTTGGGGCTGCACGAAATCAAATCTCTTTTGGCTGAAAAGTCGCATAAAAAGTGGATGTTGGCAATTTTCATGGGGTGCGACATCAGCTCGGCAGTGTCGTGCAAAATTTCATGCAGATGCTTCGGCTCAAATCCTTCCTGGTCTTTTTTCGAGAAATCCAGCAAGCCTTTCACAATGTCGCCACAACGTTTGGTTTCGCTTTCAATCAATTTCAAATGCTTCAGCATCACTTCAACCTTCTCCGGCTCCAGATCAGGTTTACTCAGCTGTTTATGAATCAACTTCGTATAAACCAAAATACCGGACAGCGGATTGTTGATTTCGTGCGCTACCGACAGCGACAATTTACCGAGCGAAGCGATCCGCTCAATATTGATCAGTTCGTTTTGCGCCTGCCCCAGCTCTTCCGACTTCTTCTGAACTTTATATTCGAGCTGTTGCGACCAATTTTGAAGTTCGAGGGTAGCCGTGTGCAAATTGTCCAACATTTCGTTGAAAGCGTAGGAAACCATACGCATGTCGGAAAGTTGGTTCGGTTTGATTCTGAGTCGTGTGTTTTTATCACCTTTGGCAACCGCCTCGGCAGCCAGAATGATTTCGTTGAGCGGATTTTTAATTTTTTTGTTGGTGAAAAGCACTAAAAAGCCAATGAGCAAAACCGTCATCAGGGCAGCCATCAAAAAGAAGTCGGTGGTTGATTCCTGTAAGGCACTGTCCAGCTTTTCGAGCGGCATTTTAATGATCAATGAACCCAGCACTTTTTCGTCGGGACTATGGGCATGGCAGGCGGCTGTGTAGCACGAAGGATTATTCAGAATGGGCGACTTGATCATCAGGTTGCGGATGCTGTCGTTATCCGGATTCATGATACATTCGCTTTTGGCTTCGATAATCCGGTAGGATTTTTCTTCGCGCGAAAACATCTGCTCAAAATCCTCGTGACAGCTGGCACAGTCCGGGTCGCTGTGATTGGATGAGTGGGCTGAAATGGAGGTGTACGCCAGGTTGTTGTTGTTATCATACATGCTCACATTGTCGATGCCCGACATCGAGTTGATCAAGTCCAGGGTTCGTTGCAGTGAGGCCTGATCGTTTTTCAGCATGGCATCGTACAATGCTCCTTCAACCAGGTAGCCAATGTTGTTGCCGTTTTCGCTAATCACCGATTTCATGTAGTTCTCATTCACCGACCGGAAAATGATTCCAAAGGAGACAAACAGCACAAGCGAAGCGATGGTGATGACAAAAATAACACGCCCGTAGATGGACGACCGGAACTTGACATAGCCGTTGACAATGGGCGTTCCAATGCGGTTTTTCTTTTTTATTCTCTTATACCAAGGCATGGTGACAGGCAAAAGTTAGTTACTACGGACGAAGTTAATTTTTATAATTGAAATCGGATTCAAATGATGGTTTTGTTTTATAACATCTGTCCGGTTTTAAGCCCTAAGGGTGTATAGAACTTCGCAGTGGGAACAACAAATTCCGGCCGGCCTGCTTTGACCTTTCATGCCAAAGTTTTGCCAGCCGGAATCAGGCAGTTGCTTCAAAGGCCTAACTCAGAAAAGTCTCCTGAAAATCTTCCCAGACTTCTTCCGGCAGTTCGGCCAGTGGCTGGTCAATCAATTCGCCACCATCCTGCAGAACAACTTGGTTTGGATTAGCCAGATGCTTCATCACCGAAGCCGACAGAAAATCCTTGAAACGATCCAACTCCTGGGCTGCCCACTTGCTGGCATCTTCGGCCAGAAAATGGGTGTTGGTGTCGGCTTTCCAGTTCGACGGCTGAATGACGTACATCCATCCTTGCTGGTAGGGGTCGGCCTTCATCAGTTCAGGTTCATCCACCAACTGTTCGTTGGTTCGCACAATTTCGCCCGAGATGGGAGCAAAAATCTTAAGGCTTTTCCCATCATGGTTGATTTGGGTTAATAGCTCGCCCTTTTGTACTTTTTCGCCTGGCTCACGCAGGTGGCTGATACTGACTTCGCCGGTCAGGTGGAGCAGCAAATCGTCCAGTCCAACCCGGGCTTTTCCGGTTTTTTCGAGGTAAGCCCAGCTGTGGAATTTGCTGAAAAAGATTCCCTGCGGAATGCGTAGCGATTGGGCTGTGATGAGTCCGCCAGCCAGTTGGGTTTGCATGGATTGTTTCGACTTTCGCGTCAGTAACATCCAGAAAGGAACCATAATCAAAAAGAAGGCAATGATCGCCAAATATTCGATTCCTTTGGTTTCAAAAATATTGGTGTATGTAAATCCGTCCATAACAATTTATTTTTAGGTTGATCCTTGATTGCAAGGAACAACAGGTTTAATGACTGGTATTTTTAGCCCATTTGGGTGGTTCGTCCAGCACCGGCATGCGGCTGATGACCCACCTGAAAATCCAAATTTGAACGAGTATGATGGTGATGGCAACAACCACCTCCATCCAGGAAGGAACGTAGCGAACGGCGGCATCCCAGCGGAAAGCGATAATTGAAACATTGAGCCGGTTCAGAATAATCCCGACGATTGTGATGACTGCGGCCACCCGGCTCAGTGTGAGGTTGGATGTGCGCGATGCATAGAAGTACAAGGCCATAGGAAGTGCGACAAAACCGATCATTTCGAGCAAGAACCAGTAGCCCATCGAGGTGTTGAGCAAGTCCCAGTGTTGTCCGTGAATGAATACCAAAAACTGCATAAAGAGGTAGGCGAACATGCCAAAAGCACAAATCTTCGATAAGCTTTGAACCATGCTGTTGCGCGCCTGGCGGTTTTTCTCGCTGATCTTCCGGAAGAACACGCGCTGGCTGATGGAGCCTTCAAAAATAACCATTGACAAACCGGCAAAAACGCTGGACACAAGGAACAGCAGCGGAATAAACTCATTGTACCACAGCGGATGGATCTTTTCGCTGGCCATGAGGAACAAGGCACCCAAACCCGATTGGTGCAAGGTTGACAGCGTGATGCCAAAAATAACCGCTCCCAGTGTCAGTCCCGACAAGATTTTGTGGGCGCGCCGTGCTCCCAGCCATTCGGCCACAGCCGGCGAGAATTCAATCAGCTGAGCAATAATGTACAGCAAGAAGTGCCAAGCCACCAGAAATAACACCGAGCTGGCTCCAAAGTTATTGCCGATGATTGGGTTGAAGATGTTCCAGGGTTTACCCAGATCGAGCACCAGCGCACCGGCGTAAAACATGTACGCCAGAAAGCCGTTCAGTACCGTGACGCGAACAATGGAGTGGTACTTGTCGACTTTCAAAATATAAACGATGAAAGTTAGCACATAAGCTCCGCCCGCAAAGGCCACGCCGGTTACCACATTGAAACCTTTCCACAGGCCCCACGGAACTTCCTGGTTGATATTGGAAACAGCTCCGAGTCCTTCCGTAAACCGGATGACAATTAAGGCCAGTCCAACCAGAATAATCGGAATGGAAATCAGATTGAAAGGTGTGAGCCATTTTCCCCTGGGCTTGAGCTCGTTCATTAAAAATTGCCAGGTCGATTGGCTTTCTTTTTCTTTGGTCAAAGGATATATAGGACTAGTCATGATTTTCTTCTTTAGATTTACGTGATTTAGTAGCTTCATGAATTCCCAGCAACAGCGTTGGAACCAAAACAAAAACAGAAGGAACACTGTACAGGAATCCTTTGGTTAATGCCGGGTATGATGAGTTCTGCAGCCTCGTGTCGAATCCCAGTTCTTTGTGATCAACCGGAGCCAGGTATAAGTAGCCCGTTCCTCCGGCAACATGTTCACCATAAATCTGATCGATATACAATTCAGGGATTTCAGCAATCCGGCGGCGTGCCTCGGCAACCAGTTCGCGGCGGGTTCCAAAGAACAAAGCATCGCCGCAGGTTTCAACACAAACCGGTTTCTCACCTTTGATAATCCGATCGTAACACATGTCACACTTTTGAATCTTCGGGTTGGTGCTGCTGTATTCGAATTTTGGTACGTCAAACGGACATGAAATCATACAGTAACGGCAACCCATACATTTGTCTTCGCGCCAAATGACCGGGCCTTCCTTGGTTTTATACATGGCCTGGGTCAGACAGGCGGAAGCGCAGGCGGGCTCGTTGCAATGCATACATTGGTTCCGCACATACACTTCGCCTTGCGAAGTTTCGTAGGCGTTGATGACGCAGCGCTGATTTTCACTGGTTTTCCGGATGACGCCCACTTCTGGTTTGGCAGTGGGTTCAGGCAGGCCGTGGGCTTCGGCACATGCTTTTTCACAGGCCTGGCATCCGATGCAGATGCTGGAGTCGTAAAGAATGCCGTGAAATTCCGTATCGTCGTCGCCGGAGCCTTTTTTGCTGGCTCCTGAAGCATTCACACCGATAATGGTCATGCCTGTGATCGCGACGCTTTTGAAAAATTTTCTACGATCGATTGTCATAATTCTACTTTTAAGGATAGTGATTATAGAAGTTTAGTTTTATTTCGAGGTATCGATGAAGTGGGTTTGGAAGTCTTCCCACACTTCAGGACCTAGATCTGCCAGTACGTTGTCGGTCAGTTCGCCCCCATCCTGAAGAACGATGTGGTTGAACACCATCGTGTTGGAGTTGGCCGATGTTGCCAGGAAATCCCTCAGCCGGGTGAATTCATCTTCCAGCCATTCTGTATAAGTGTCGGCCATAAACAGCAGGCGTACTTCGCGGGTCCAGTTCAAGGGTTCAATCTGGTACACCCACCCGTCGGTATAAGGATCTGTATTGACTTGCTGTGGCATGCTTAAAAGCGACTCGTTGCGGCTTTTGATGATTCCGGACACCGGCGCGTAAAGGTCCAGTTGCTTGCCATCGCGAACAATGCTCAGTATTTTTTCACCTTTTCTAACTTTTTCGCCCGATTCTTTCATTTTAATGTGGGTCAGCGATCCGGTGAGGTGCTGCATGAAATCATCGACACCGATTTTTACCAATCCGTCGCGTTCCATAAAAGCCCAGGTGTGTGTTTTATCGTAGTACAAGCCGGCTGGTGCCTTGATTGAATTCTCATTCATAGCTGGAGTCATTTCAATGTCTTCGCTGTCAATCCCCAGCTTTTCCTTACGTTTTGACCGTACGAGCAAACCAACCAATAGAAGCACCAGTGCCATTCCGATTGCAAGCATCCAACCGAAAGACAAGAAGGCTTGATTGCCATTGCTGGCTCCGGGAGTTACGGGTTTAGTAAATGCCACCATGTTGGCATTTTTTTCCCGGCTTGACAGTTGGCTGAAACCTGCGTGAGCCAGTTGCTCCTGTCCGTCGCTGCTTATCCAGCTTAGAAAGTCGATGGCCACTTGGTTCGTGGGTTCGGTGACTGCCAGTGCACAAATATCACCACATAGTTCTTTGGGGTATTTACCAATCCAAACGCCTCTGGTCAAGGCTTCAGGGCTCGAATAAATGTTTTCAAACTGATCTAATCGGGCATTGCGGTTTTTGTCGATAGGGAGTACACTGATTTGCGGGGCAAAAGTATTAGTCTCCACATTGATGATGTCGATGAGTTTGCAAAAGCCAATGGCATTGACGTCCTGCTGCACTGCTGCAATGAGCTCAGCGGCGGAACTCACCCTCGTAGCTCGAATTTCAGCTTGTGCATAAGCGGCGAACTTATCCGTGACCTGCTGATCATTAATGACATACGTTTTTACCGGGTTTGCCGGTGCGTCGTCAACAAGCATCGACCAGTTGGGGGTTTCGGCAAGAAGTATGGCAAGATCTTCAGCGTTTACACCTCTTTGGGCAATTGCTTCAAACAAGGGATTGTTTGAGTTGACAATTGGAACGACCACATCGTGCCCAACCACCATTTGCCAGGCTGAGTCTTCTTGACCGGCAATCTGTTGCTCAGGGCTTAGCAGGTAAAGAGCCTCTGCCGATAATGATGATTCATCAGTGAGTTGGGTAATACGAATGTTTAATGCTGGGTGTTGAGCTTCAAAGCTGGAAACCCAGGTAGAAGTCAGATCGAATAACTCCGGAGAACTCACAACCTGCAAGCTTGTTGCTTCTGTCTGATCTCCTGTTTTGTTATCATTTTCAACATTACCCAAAGCGGCCATGCTGAAGATTAAAAATGACAACGTAAAAATGGAAGAAAAAATGGTTTTCATAACGTTGATATTAAGTGTGGTTTTTATTCTAATAAGTTTATGATGCTGATAGTCAGCTGATAATTCATTTCGACTATCCTTTTGCCAAATAGAATGCCAAAAAAACCAAACCCAATAAACAGCTGATAATGAGAGTTCAAAGAGAAAGCCTATTCAAAAATTAAACAATCCGACTGTTGAAGATTTAAACAGTGAAAACTAAACAGCAGGCGAACATGCAGAATAACAAGTCAATAGACGACGTGTTGTCTTTTTCAACACCGATGAATATCGCAACACTTTTTCCAATAGTCTTCTGGAATCAATCGATTCACAGCGCAAAAAAAAAATCCAGGTAAGCTCCTCTTTGGGGCTGAATAAAATTGAAGAAGCTTAGGTTTTTTATTTTCCACTGGTGGACGCAGTATGCCCATCTGTATCAATCCTACGAGGCTTTTGGAATAGAAAACAAGGGACAAAATTTAGGACGTTACCGAAATTTAAGCGTATTTGACATGGAATAAGAAGTTAGGCTGCACGGCATTTTCAATTGGTAGCTATTCATTGGGGTAAAGCTTGTGATGACGAACGCAATTCACTTGATTCTTCTTCCTGCCCAAACGAAAGTCTTCTGCCAATCATGATCAATGCTTATTAAAGAGTCAAAGGCCGTAGAATGTCCTCTGTTTCCACAAAAAAAGAGATAGAAAAAGAGTTGCCCCTTAATCTATCTCTAAACCCATGAACTAATCGTTCACCCAATCAAGTATTTTTAATCGAAAGCTCGGATTCTGTCATCCTTCTGCTTCTTTTGATTGATCTTCTCCAGCGCGAGAACTTGTTCAAAAAGAGATAGAAAAAGAGTTGCCCCTTAATCTATCTCTAAAACCCATGAACTAATCGTTCACCCAATCAAGTATCTTTGGTCGAAACCGAACGATATATTATTCGTCAGTTCCTTCACCTGTTCCTTCGTCGCCTTCAGCTGGCGTTTCTTCTGCCTCTTCTGGTTCCACCAAAATGTCTACCGTTACAGCTTTGTTCGATGTTACTGCAACATCTTCCACTTCTGCTTCAACATATCCGTCAGCCAGCACTTTCAGGTCGTACTCACCCAGTGGCAAGCCAATGGCTGCATAAAATCCGGTGCTGTCTGTCAGGGCCGAAGTAACTAAGGAATCCATGTCGTAAAATTCAACTGTTGCGTTTCCAACAGCCAATGTATCTCCAACAGTGACGTGGCCTTCAATGCTTCCGGTTGCTTCTTCCACAACTGCACGAATGACTGGCTTGAAGATGAATCCTTTGATGCCAGCATTGGTCAATGGATTGCCTTGAACGACAAACGATTTGCTCACATCAAAGTCTAAAAGTACCGTTGCGAAACCGCCATCCTGCACAACAAGGCCATCTTTGATGTTGATTTTGAGTCCGCTGGATGATCCACTTGGGATCTTCAAATCAAAAGTTGTACTGGCTTCATCACTCAGAACCACGCTGGCATCAACCACATGCAACCGGATTTGGTCGTAAGTTCCTGCATCCAGCTCCGCGTTGGTCAGCTCGGCGGTTACACCGTTTCTCAGATCCAACAGGTTGAATTCCATGGTTTCTTCACTTAGAACCATGAACGAGGATCCTTCGGTTTCCTCTCCTTCAGCTTCATCCGCTTTACGAATTTCAATTTTATCAATGGTCACATTGGCTTGCGCAACTAAATTGGTTGGGAATGGGGCGTCGGTCACTAAAAACGAAACCGTTCCTTTTCCATCCGGATTTTTTGAAATATCCTCATCGTTGGTACAGGATGTTGCAAATCCTACGATCAGTCCAAGTAACAGGATCATTCTTGTTTTCATCTTGTTCTTCATAACTTTTTAATTTTCATTAATGATTAATCTTTCTTACACATTTTACTCTCACTACTTCGTCATTAATTTCGCATATATCCTGTTCGTCAAATTTCCTTGTTTCTTAGCTTCACTGATGGTGATCTGGTTGGCCGGATTCGTTTGGCAATCGAGGTTGAGCGAACGGCAAATAATCCCGATCGCCGTTTCAGCGTCAGCCGAATCAATGGTGCCGCTAAAGTGTTTTGAACCTTCAATTTTCAACTGGATGTCAAGATTAAAAAACCGTCCAAGATCATCCATGACCTCCTCCAGGCTCTCATTGGAGAACGACCGGTTGAAGCGGGCTACTTTTGGGTATTCTGCATCCAAACTTGTCAGCTCATTTAAAGTTTGGTTTTTGTATTGCAAAGAGTTTCCCGCGGTAACCAATTGTTTTTGTTTTTTATTTGCAAACTGTACCTTCCCTTCGTAACAGTTCACCGTTAGTTGGTTGTTTAGCTCCGAAACCAGGAATCGTGTTCCGAGCACCTGAACCTCACCATTTGATGTTTCAACAGTAAATTTGTTGCCTTTTTCAACTTCAAAATAAGCTTCGCCTTTGAGTGTTACTTCTCGTTTCCACCAATATTTGGGGTATGTGGCGGTGCTGTTTTGGCTCAGTACGATCCGCGATTGGTCAGGAAGCCGAAGTGATAGGGCCTCCCGGGTGTCGTTTTCGAAAGTTGATTTGGCCAGAAAAACATGAAGAAGGAAAATCAGAATAAGAGAAGCCGCAACCGGAATAGTGAGTTGATAGATGACATTCAGGCGTGATAATTTTCCCCGAGACTGACTTTTACCTTCTTCAATTTTTTGTAGAATTTGATCGAACACAAGCTCCTTCTCTTTCGTGTCAGGTATTCTATAACTGCTAATTACCTGATCGATCTGCTCTTGCTTGAATGGCAGGACAAGTAATACAGGAAAAGAATATTTGTTTTTGCTTGTGAACATCATGCAATAAATATGTTGATGCCCTTAATAGTCATTCGGCACAAAATACCCTACCCTAAAAATGAAGTTTTTTCAAGAGTGTGTTCCAAGTTGTTGACTTATTGTAATTTAATATTGAAGAAAAAAACAGGCGTGAATCGCATGGCCGTAACATCAGTACGAACAGAATAGGATCCGGCCTCATCAGCAATGCTGAAGTTGTCGATTTCAAGCACATTCTCGCGGTTTAAGAAATTAAGCAGCGAAACGCCTGAACTTAGGGTGAAGAATTTGTAGTTCCATCGTTTGATGAGTGAAAAATCAGCTTGGACAAAGAATGGCAGGCGCCCAAATTCCTGGCTGCTTTCCCCTTCTGTCATAAGAAAAGGGCTGCCGGTATGATAGGTTAGGTTGGTTGAAATAATCCAGCTTTTGTAGCGCGCCATTTCGGTCCAACGCAAACGGTGGCGCTGGTCATCAAACGACGGATAGTCTTGTCCGTTGTTAAATACTTCAAATCGCTCCACCGATTCCGATAGCGAATAAGCCAGCATGTGGGTGAAAATGCCTTGTTTGTAGTGAACCAAGGCATCCAGTCCGTAGTTTCTGGCTTCACCACTTCGCTGCACATAGTGGATTGTTTTTTCCTTCCCCCCGCTGGTTTCGGCATACAAATTCAACTTACCGGTAGTGCTTTTGTAGTAGGGTTCCACATCGACTGACAGACCATTTTTTTCGTAGCGGAAACCCAAAACATGCTGCTGCGATTCAAGAATTCCCATGCCCGCTGAATCTGGTAAATACCAAACCAGGTCGCTGTTGCCGTTGCTGTCGATCTTCCGAATTCGCGATAAAAACTGGTAGTAAGTACCTCCGGAGTAAAACAGTTTGACTGCGTCGGAAAGATCGTAACTCATTCCCCATCGGGGTTGCAGGTACAATTTGTTTTGCTGGTTTTCATGGTTGACACGCATGCCCAAGCGGGCTTGCAAACGGTCAGTTAATTGAACTTTCTCCTGAAGGTAGGCATGCAGGATGGTCAACTTCGAATCGTAGTTGATGGAATCGGATTGAATAGCTCCGGTGGTCCGCTTGCTTAGGTAGGTGTACGATACCTGGTCGTGGTTAAACCCAAATCCAAAAGCATGGCTATAATTGCCGGTTGTCCATTCGGCCGACATGCTGGCAATCAATTCCTGCAATTGGTTGTCGTCTGTGTCCAGCTCTTCTTTGCCACCTTTTCCTTGTCTGTTTGGCTGGAGCCCCGCAATTGATCCGGATGACCGTTCAAGTTCATTATAGCCTGCATTCAGGTGGAGCTGCCAGTTTGTATTGGGCTGATAACGCCAGTTTCCGGCGATTCCGCGATTTTTGCTGTCGGCTTGCTGGTTGCGGTAAAGGCGTGAGTTTTCATTGAAAAGGAATTCCCGGTCTTGCCAATCGTTGCCTTCGAGTACGCTGATACTAATTTCCTGTTTTTCGGATGGTGTAAGGCTGAATTTGAAATTGAGATCGTCATAGGCGACTGTTGGAACAACAGCAGACTCATCTTCGCCGCTCGGGGAGCCTTGCTCCAGAATTTGCCGGTAGAGATAATTTTCCCATTGGTCGATGTATGATTTTCGATAAGCGCCGCTCAGGGAGGCCACTTTTCCAATTGGGACGGTGCCGGTGGCATTTACATTCAGTAGGTTGGCCGATAAATCGAGGCTAGGGCGATAGTAGTTGCTTTTTCCGGTGAGTTCGACAATTCCGGAAATTCGTTCGCCGTAGCGGGCATCAAAAGCCCCCCGCGAAACAAAAGCCTGCGAAATGTATTTGGCATTTAATACACTTAGATTACCAAACAAATGGCTGGTTTCCAATACCGGCATGCCATCGAGTAAAATCAGGTTTTCAGATGGTGATCCTCCCCGAATCGAAATGCCTGCGTTCTCACCTCCCAAAAAATTGACGCCGGGAATCAAGGTCAGTGCCGTCACCAGATCGCTGTCGTCAATGCGCGGCAAATTTTCTGATTGTTTTGGGTTGAATGCCATTCGGTCTGGCTGGCTCCCCAATTCGAGTACATTTTTCTCTTGCTGGTAAACATTGATCGTTTCAATATGAATGTCGAACGGAACAAGTGACAATTGATGAAACGGCTGGCTGGCGATTTGCAGCGTGGTGTCGAGCTGGCGGTAGCCCAAATGACTGATTTGAACGCGGATGTCGGCTGCTTTTTCAACCTTGGCACTAAAAATACCCAGTTCGTTGGTTATTGTACCCTGCTGTTCGCCCAGGCCAACATTGCAAAACAGGAGCGGTTCGCCCGTGTTTTGGTCAAACACTTTTCCGCGGAACGTGATGAGTTCGGGTTTTGGTTCGGGGAGGGGAGCGGGATTTCGGTACAACACGTAGGTTCCATCCATCTCGTCATATAGCAGGTGGTATTTTTTGCTCAGCTCATTCAAAAAGTCGGTCAGCAAAACCTGTTCGTATTGCAGGTTAACTTTTATTTCAGAAAAATAGTCGGCATCAAACGCAAACCGGATGGCGGCGGTTTCGGATAATTCTTCCAAAACAAGGCTCAGGCTTTTATTTTCGGCTTGAACTGAAATCATTTTTTCCTGACCGGCGACTGGCAAACTCAGCAGCATAATCAGCAGGAAACAAGCCATATTGTAACTAGTCTTTTTCAACGATCTGCAGCTTGTTGTTATTTAATTGATAGTCGAAGTTCATGGCTCGTGCCAAAATGCCAATGGCCTTTTCGGGTTTATCCAGTTGCAAGGGGCCTGTGAAGTTTTTCCGGAGGATCTGATCCGCAGCTTCCAAGGTGTAGTTTTCGCGCTGACAAATCAGTGTCAAAACCTCTCTGAGCGGGCGGTTTTCCCAGTAGTAAGTGTTGTCAGGCAAGTTCAGCTTTTGTTCGGGATTAATGTTGAAAGGGCCACCTGTGCCGGTTTGGTCAAAAACGATGGCCTGTCCTCCTTTGAGTATGAAATGTTGCTTGTCTAGCTTCACTTTCACCGATCCGCTGAAGCAGTCAATTCGGGCTGATTCTTCAGAATAGGCCTGAACGGTGAATTCGGTGCCCAAAACTTCCAGGTGCCCGCCCGGAAACTCAACCTCGAAGCGATTTCCTTCTTTAACCTCGAAGCGGGCTTCACCGCGCAATTCGATTAAGCGGGCGCCACCAATTTTTTGGTAGTGGTATTTTACAGCCGAATAGGCTTTCAGTTGAATCAGGCTGCTGTCGGGTAGCCAAACCGTTTGACTGGCCATGGCCTGGTTGTGCTCGCGGTGTGCCAAAACGCCCGATTCGGCCAAAACAAACACAAGCAAGACAGCAGCGGCAAGGCCAGCCGCAATTTGCCCGATACGGCGAAAATCAATTTTTCTGACGGGCTTATGCTGGCTTTTGGCTTCCATCAAGCGTTCCCAGGCAGCTTGTTCTCCAATCGATTCGGGAACACGCCAGTTGGAAATGTGCTTTTCTATTTTTTCATTTTCCTGGCTCATAACTTTTTGTCCACTTTTTGCCGTAACAATTGCAAGGCTTTACTCATGTGCTTTTCGACCGCTTTGTTGCTCAGTTGCATCACTGTGGCAATTTCGCTGTAAGTCATTTGGTCAATGCGGCTCATTAAGAAAATAGCACGGGTTTTATCTGGAATCTCCGCAATTGCTGACTGCAACTTTTGATCAAATTCCTTTAGCTCCAAAACAAACTCGGGTGACTCGTGGTTTGGTTCGTTGATCAGCTTGTTGACGAAATTCAGACGAACGGCTTTTTTTTGATGATGTTTGAAATACCGGTTCTTTGCGATGGTGAATAAATAAGATTTAACGGTTTCATCCTTGATCTTATCGCGTTCTTCCCACAAAAACAAAAATACATCCTGGGTCAAATCATCAGCCAGGCTCAGGTCCCCGGATAAGTAGTAAACAAAGTTTCGAATCACTTTGTAGTGTTTGTCAAATACCTGTCGAAACCAGTTGTTGTTTCTCTCTTCAGCCGTCATTGGTGGCGTTTTTTCGTGTCATAGCCTTGCAAATATAGAGAATTACAACCATCAAAACCGTTTGCCGGAGGATATTATTGTTCTTCAGCCGGGAAAGTCCGGTGCGCCCTAGACAACCCTTTCTACTTGCCAGCAATCAAGTATAAATCTGTCAGAATATTTCAGGAGAGGTCATTCATCCTGCTCAACCGCCGTCCCTTGATGCTGGTCTACCCATAACTACCTGTCGTTTATCGTTGACAACCTGTTGCCTATTGTTGGCTACGTCCTTTCTGTCCTTGACTACCTGTCGTTTATGGTTGACAACCTGTTGCCTATTGTTGGCGGCTACGAGTTGCCTGTTGTTGCCTACGCGTATTGTTCAGCGGAGCGTGTTTTTTACTATTTTTGCCAGCCTATGAAAAACGCTATGACACCAAAAACAATTGTGGGCATTGGAAGTGCCTTGGTTGATATTCTCGTTCAGTTGGAAGATGACCAGCTACTTAATACTTTTCAGCTGCCCAAAGGGAGCATGACCTTGGTTGATGCCCTGCTTTCGCAAAAAATCCTGGATTCGACTGAAGGGCTGGAACGCTCGATTGAAACCGGAGGATCCGCTGCCAATACGATCAGGGCCATCGCGCAACTCGGTGGCAACGCAGGCTTTATCGGTAAAATTTCGAATGATCCGATGGGCCACTTTTTCAAGGAAGAATTTGAAAAAAACCGAATCGCCCCCCACCTGTTTTATAGCCAGATTCCTACCGGGAAAGCGGCCACGCTGATTTCGCCCGATTCGGAGCGCACGTTTGGAACTTACCTGGGTGCGGCCAGCGAACTGAGTGTTGATGAGCTTTCTCAGGAACTGTTTTCAAACTACGATTACCTGCATATTGAAGGTTACCTGGTTTTCAATCATGCTTTAATTGAGGGCGTGTTGAAGTTGGCAAAAAAGCAAGGGCTGAAAATTGCGCTCGACATGGCCAGTTTCAATGTGGTGGAAGCCAACCTTGACTTTTTGAGACGTTTGATCGGTGAATACGTCGATATTGTATTCGCCAACGAAGAGGAAGCAAAAGCCTACACCGGCCTGGAGCCCAAGGCTGCATTGAAACAAATAGCCAGCCAATGCGAAATAGCCGTCGTCAAAATTGGTCGCGATGGCTCCCTGATTCAGGCGGGCGACCAGTTTGTGAAAGTTGAAACGCCCCAGGTCAAAAGCATCGATACCACCGGAGCCGGCGATGTTTACGCCTCGGGATTTTTGTACGGTTTAGCCAATGGTTTCAGACTGGAAAACTGCGGAAAGTTGGCTTCGCTGCTGGCGAGCAAGGTGATTCAAGTGTTTGGCGCCAGAATTCCGGACGAAGAACTACAGCTGATCAAGCAGGAGGTTGACTCATTTAAGGGTTGATAGCGCAGTTTTCTGAACAATCCATGACAATTGAATGACAATCATTGACTTGCAGCCAATCGTTCACAGGCAAGATGTGGAACACGCTATCAACAGGTTAAGAGTTCGCATGCGCCGTAAACGGCTTAAAACAAACCGTGAATCTGTGCATCAATCTTATCAATCACACTGCTCAGGTCTTCCGGGTTGTTGGTGATATCGATTTTATCGACATTGATGATCAGTAATTTGCCTTCGTTGTAGTGACTGATCCAGGCTTCGTAGCGCTCGTTCAATTGCTTCAGATAATCCAGGCGAATGGAGTTCTCGTATTCGCGTCCACGTTGCTGGATCTGGTTGACCAGGGTGGGCACGTTGGCCCGCAAATAAATTAACAGGTCGGGCGCTTTCACCAGCTTGCTCATCAGCCGGAAAAGCGTGACGTAGTTGTTGAAATCACGCGTTGACATTAAGCCCATGGCATGCAGGTTGGGCGCAAAAATTTCGGCATCTTCGTAAATGGTCCGGTCCTGAACCACGGTCTTTCCCGAATTCTGGATGTCCATAATTTGCGAAAACCGACTATTTAAAAAATAGATTTGCAGGTTGAACGACCACCGTTGCATATCTTCGTAAAAATCATTCAAATAGGGGTTTTCGTCCACATCTTCGTAATGTGGTCGCCATCCGTAGTGTTTAGCCAATAAGGCAGTCAGGGTTGTTTTTCCGGCACCAATGTTACCTGCGAGAGCAATATGCATGATTTCTTTATTTTCAATTTTGATTTACAAATTTAGTCGAGCTACCTGAATCCGGGCTATAAATTACAATCTTTTTTGCAGCTCGATCAATTCATCCAGGTATTTTCGGTCGTTGGCCAGTCGCGGAATCTTGTTTTGTCCGCCCACTTTGCCGCGTTGTTTCATCCACTCGTAAAATAAACCCGGCTTGGCCACCAATAGGTGAGGCTTTTCCAAAGTCAGATTTTTGTGGCGCTTGGCTTCGTAATCCGAGTTGAGCGTCTTCAGCGAGTCGTCCAGCACATCAACAAAGTACTCCAGGTCATTGGGTTCCTGCTCAAACTCAATGATCCACTCGTGTGCTCCTTTCTGATCCTGCTTCATAAAAACCGGCCCGGCCGTGTATTCCTTCACAATGGCTTTTGTACGCCCGGTGGCAATTTTCAGTGCCTGTTCGGCATTGTCCACAATCACTTCCTCGCCAAAGGCATTGATAAAATGTTTGGTTCGCCCGGTAATTTTTATTTTGAAGGGTTTTTTGCAGGTGAATTGAACGGTGTCGCCAATAATGTATCGCCAAAGCCCGCCGTTGGTGCTAATCACCAAAGCGTAGTTTTTATCCAGTTCAACCTCGGACAGGCTGAGTGTTTTTGGATTTTCATCCTCCAGATTTTCCATCGGGATGAATTCATAATATATTCCGTAGTCGAGCATTAAAAGCATGTCGCTGCTGTCGGGGTCGTCCTGAATGGCAAAAAAGCCTTCCGAAGCATTGTAGGTTTCCATGTAGTTCATGGATGCCGATGGGATGATGCGCTGGTATTGTTCGCGATACGGATCGAACTTAATTCCACCGTGAATAAAAACTTCCAGGTTGGGCCACACGTCCAGGATGCTGCTTTTGCCCGTGTGTTCCAGAATCCGGTTGAGCAGCACCAAAAACCAGGAGGGAACTCCGGCCAGCGAGGTCACATTTTCATCCAGCGACTCGTCAATGATCTTGGCGATTTTTTCTTCAAACTCTTCCAGCAAAGCCACTTCGACCGATGGGGTGCGAATAAACTCGGCCCAAAAAGGCGTGTTCTCAATTAAAATGGCAGAGAGGTCGCCAAAATACGATTTGTTGCTGAAGTTGTTCACCTGCTGGCTGCCACCCAGGGTGAGCGTTTTCCCGAACAGCACGCCCGAGTCGGGATTGTTTTTCAGGTAGAGTGCAAAAACATCCTTGGCTCCGCGAAAGTGAACATCTTCGAGCGATTGCTTGCTGACGGGGATGAATTTGCTTTTGTCGTTGGTGGTTCCCGACGATTTGGCAAACCATTTGATTTCGCCTGGCCAAATCAAATTTTTCTCCCCTTGACGCAAACGTTCGATATAGGGTGCAAAATCTTCGTAATAGCGAATGGGGACACGTTCTTTGAATTCTTTTTCGGAGCGAATGCTTTTGAAGTCGTATGTTCGCCCAAACTCTGTGTCGCTGGCTTCTTTCAGCAGATCGAAAAATACTTCGAGCTGGGTGTCAAAAGGATGTTCTTTAAAGAGGTCGATTTCATTGATTCGCTTGAAATTGATCCAGTTGATCACAGAATTAATAAACGGCATAGGTCTGATTTTACAGGGTTAAAACAAATGACAGAATCCTGTTCTGTAGCAGTCAAATTTATCTTTTTTGATTGAAACTACCTACTGACCATCTTAGCAAAAATATTTTTCTATTTTTACTTAAAAATATTTTCAGGCAAAAATCAACAACATTCATCTGGCCATTTAAATCTATTGACGTGAATTATATCGATATTATTCTTGGGGTATTGCTGGTACTGGCGGCATTTCGCGGATTTTATAAAGGCTTTGTAGCCGAAGTGGCGTCGCTTGCCGGACTGATCTTGGGTATTTGGGGCGCCATCCATTTTTCGCACCTCACGGCCGGGTTTATCGTTGATACCTTCAACTACCAGCCCGAACACCTCGGCTTGGTTGCATTTATCGCTACCTTTATTGTTATTGTACTGCTGGTCCATTTAATTGGCAAGGCGGTCGAAACCATCATTTCGGCTGTTGCCCTGGGCTTCATCAACCGGCTGGCCGGCATTCTTTTTGGCATCATCAAATCGGCATTGATTTTAAGTGTGTTGCTTATTGTTATTGATGAATTGGATGAAAGTATCGGCCTAATTCCGGAGGACGTAAAAGCGGATTCGCAAATGTACGAGCCGGTAAGAAATTTACTGCCAACGATTTTTCCTTTCCTGAATTTCGGCCTTGAGGATGGTAAGTTGTTCGAAAACGAGCGGTCGGAAACTCAGCCGGTTGCCATTTCAACGTTCAAATTCCAAGGATAAGCACGACGCGCGTGATCGCGAAAACGGTTTTTTAAGGTGAGCACATTCCGTGGTTTTCATGCTTTTTGGTATTTTTCCTTGTTTGATTCACGATCGCGTTTAAAGCGTTGGTTTTGCCTGCGTCACCATGAATGGGTGGTCTTTCAGAAATTAAAATTTGCCACGCTTTTAGGCAGAACCCCCGCAATTTTATACCTTTGCAGGCCTGAATTTGAACAGATTCACAGAAAATAATCACTTAAAATAAAAAATTGATATGGCATTGATTAATGAGCATTATCTGAAATTGCAAGCGGGCTATTTGTTTCCCGAAATTGGACGGCGCGTCAACGAATTTGTGGCAGCCAATCCCGACAAAAAAATCATAAAAATGGGTATTGGTGATGTCACCCGCCCTTTGGTTCCGACCGTGTTGAAAGCCTTTCACGAAGGTGTTGACGAGCAGGGAAAGCCCGAATCGTTTAAAGGATACGGACCGGAGCAAGGCTATGAGTTTTTGCGCAAGGCAATTGCGGAAAATGCGTATCAGGCCAACGGAATCGATATTCCGGCTGATGATATTATTGTTTCTGATGGTTCGAAGTGCGACACCGGAAATATCCAGGAGATTTTTGGCGCGTCGAACAAAATTGCGATATGCGATCCGGTTTACCCGGTTTATGCCGATACGACCGTGATGTCGGGCAAAACAGGAGCCTGCCAGCCGAATGGCTACTACGAAGGGGTGATTTACATGCCCTGTACCGATGAAAATGGCTTTACGCCCGATTTGCCAACCGAGCGCCCCGACCTGATTTTCCTGTGTTATCCGAACAACCCAACCGGAACCGTGGCCAGCAAGGAAGAGCTGACCAAATGGGTGAACTATGCCCGCGAAAACAAAAGCATCATCTTGTTTGATGCCGCTTACGAAGCGTTCATCACCGATGATTCGATACCACGTTCGATCTACGAAATTGAAGGCGCCAAAGAAGTAGCCATCGAATTCCGCAGCTTCTCGAAAACAGCCGGGTTCACCGGAACACGGTGTGCGTTTACGGTCATTCCCGAAGAGCTGAAAGCCTACGATAGCCAAGGCAATGCCCACTCGGTGAAGAAATTGTGGTTGCGTCGCCATTCAACCAAGTTCAATGGGGTGTCGTATCCGGTTCAAAAAGCTGCGGCTGCCGTTTATACACCCGAAGGCAAAAAAGAAGTGAAGGAAGTGATTGCCTACTACATGGAAAATGCCCGGATTATGCGTGAAAGCCTGAATGAAATCGGCTATACCGTGTATGGTGGAGTGAATGCTCCGTATGTTTGGGTGAAAACCAAAGGAGGAATGAGCTCGTGGGAGTTTTTCGATAAGGTGTTGAATGAAGCCAACGTGGTAGGAACACCTGGTTCGGGTTTTGGGCCCGCCGGTGAAGGTTACTTCCGCTTTTCCGCTTTTGCTGATCGCGAGGCTGTGCTTGAAGCCATGACCCGAATTAAGAACTTGAGTTAAGCGTTGAATAAAACGATAGGATAGAAGCCCGGACAAGTCATTTGTTCCGGGCTTTTTGTATTAAATCTGTACCCTGCAGATGTGCTGTGCCCATTGATCTTGCGCTCAAAGACATAAATATTGTTAAAAGCGTGGCACCCCTGCGGCTTTTCGTTTATTATCAGCCTTAAAATATTAAATTTGTTGCTGGCATGAAAAAAGCACTTATCCTATTTTCGTTGTTTTGTTTCTTCCTGAACGGAGGCCAGCTTGTGGCGCAAGACTTCATCGATGTAGATCCGATTCTGATTCACCTCAATGGGCAAATTCTGAATCGCGATGATGGTTTGCCTGTTCCCTACGTGCATGTGGTCAACATGCGCAACCATGCCGGAACAACGACCAATACGCAAGGGCGGTTTTCTATGGAGATGCTGAATGTGGATAGTCTGGCGGTGTCGGCCATGGGATTCATGAAGGAATTTGTGCATGTGCCGCCCAAGCACCACCCCGACAGTGTGTTTACCATCTGGATCAGGCCCATTCGCTTTGCCATTGGCGAGGTTGAAGTCAAAGGAAAATCAAATGCCATCAGCATGGAGGGAATTTCAACAGGTAAGCCAGTGGATATTGATCCGGAGCTGCGCGGCGATGCGTTCAACTCGAAACCGCCTTGGTATGCGGCTGTTTTTTCGCCTGCCTCGTTTCTGCAATATCATATTAGCCGAAAGGAAAAGCAAAAGCGCGAAGTGCGAAGTGCCATTGTTTCTGAAAAGCGATGGGAATACCTTTCGCAATACTACAGCAAAGAGATTGTGATGGAGTTGACTGGTCTGGATGAGCTTGAAGCTGATTCATTCATGATCTACTTCAACTCGAAGGGAATATTAAACGATGTAAACAACAACTACCAGGTTCGCGAAGCTATTCTGGAGCAGTTCGAATTGTATCAGCAAGAGCAAGAGTAGGCGATCTGAAATCAAAATTAACATTGTTGGCTTATAATTCCTATTTGTGCTGTCCGGGCTGTCAATGATCGTCATTCAGCGGTCATTTTTGTAGTCATTGATCGTTTCAAAACAACGGAATGCTCCACCAATGACCACTGAATGACTTTTTAATGACATTAGGCGTTGATTTTCACACTTCCATTTGCAACCTGATTCCCTGTGCCAATTGCATTAATTGGCCAATCTTGGCTTGCCATGTGCCAATCTAAATTCTTTTTCCGAACTTTGCGACAATTTGAAAACCAGTTATGACAAAGAAGTTTAAGTTTGAAGGACACGATAATCAGCAGCAGGAGCAGCCCGGCGATGGGCAGCCTGTTTCTGGAAACAAAAAAGTAAGCCTGATCAAAAAGTCGGATCGGGAGATTAGGTTGAACAAGTTTATTGCCAACGCGGGTATTTGTTCGCGTCGCGAAGCGGACCAGCTTATTGAAAAAGGCGAGATAACAATCAATGGCGAAGTGGTTACCAGCCTGGGCTATAAAGTAACTTCGAAGGATGAGGTGGCCTACAAAGGCAAGGTGATCAGCGCCGAGAAAAAGGTGTATGTGCTGTTGAATAAGCCCAAAGGTTTTGTCACCACGATGGATGATCCGCATGCGGAAAAAACAGTGATGAGCCTGGTGCAGAGCGCCTGCCCTGAGCGAATTTACCCGGTAGGTCGTCTCGATAAAGACACCACGGGGCTGCTGCTGTTCACCAACGATGGCGAAATGACCAAAAAACTGACCCATCCCAGCTACGAAAAGAAAAAAATTTACCACGTTTTTTTAGACAAAGAATTTGCTCCGGTTGATCTGGAGCAGGTGAAAAAAGGGATTGAGCTGGAAGACGGACCGATTGCCGCCGATGCCATTAGCTATGTGGTGGATGAGGATAAACGACAGGTTGGCATCGAAATTCATTCGGGCAAAAACCGGATTGTTCGCCGGATATTTGCCCATCTGGGTTATCGGGTGATTAAACTCGACCGGGTGGTGTTTGCCGGGCTGACCAAGAAAAATCTTCCCCGTGGCAAATGGCGTTTCCTCTCCGAAAAAGAAGTCGGCTTTTTGAAAATGACTTAGTGTAATTTCTTTTGAAAAGTCAAGACTAATACCATCGCTTTGGAAAAGGAATTTGTTCAAATCATATCACAAAATCAGGGGATCATTCACAAGGTGTGTTCCATCTATTGTGATTCTGAAGAAGACCGTCGCGACTTGTTTCAGGAAATACTGGCGCAGTTGTGGAAGTCTTTTCCTTCTTTCCGGAGTGAATCCAAATTCTCGACCTGGATGTACCGGGTAGCCTTGAATACAGCCATTACAAGCTTCAAAAAAAATAAACGACAGCCAGACAAAAGTGGACTCGGAATTGAGAATTTCCAGTTGGCTGTTGAGGAATACGATCACGAAACCGAAGAGCAAATCAAGCTATTGTATAAGTCGATAGCCAACCTCAGTGGAATTGAAAAGTCCATTGTTCTGTTGTATCTTGAAAACAAGAAATACGAGGAAATTGCGGAGATTACGGGGATTACTCAAAATTATGTGCGTGTAAAGATGAACCGGATCAAGGCCAAACTGAAGAAATACATGAACATCTGAATTTGGAGGAATGGAACTGAAAGATTTAAAATCGGCCTGGAATAAATTTTCGTCTGACGATGCCAACAAGCACCGGTTGGAAGAGAAAGCGATTTATGACTTGCTGAAAAAACGCACCCTGAATTTGATTGAGCGCATTGACCGCAACATCAAAATTGGCTTTGCAGTACTCATCGCGCTCAGCCTGCTGTTTGTTCTGGATGCCTACTTTTTCACGCCGCACCTCGTGGCTGGCTACGAGCCAGCTCCCGGATGGATTCAGTGGATGGAAAGCCTTGGCATTTTGTTTATTGCTGGTTCCTTCGTGTATTTTTGGCTGGGATACCGCGGGGCCACCCGCGATTACTCGCAAAGCAACGATCTGAAGAAGGTGCTGCATGCGATCGTCCGAATTTTGTATGTCTATCGAAAACTGTTTTATCTGGCTCTGGGCATTCTTTTACTTATCATGAGTATCAGTTTTGTCACTGGCTTGTATAGCGGAGTCGACTTGAAGGCCCACGAACTGGGAGCAACGCTGACTGATGTGAGTAGCGCGCCCGAAATGATCAAGACAATTGTCCTGGGCATTACTATTTTTCTGGTGTTTATGGCGGCTCTATTTGTCTTATCTAGCTGGGGCTTTCGGAAACTTTACGGCAACTACATCATCAAATTAAAAGAAACACTGAAAGAGCTTGATGAAATTGAATAAGGGTGCAAGAATAAAGTTATACTTCATTTTACTGCTGTTTCTGGCTTCGTTTCAACTGGCTGGACAAACACTCAGTTTGCGGGTTGTTGATGCCGAAACTTCCCGCCCACTTCCCTTTGTCAGCGTTCTGTTCGATGGGCAAAGCCTTGGAACAAGTACCAATATTGATGGTTTTTTTAGTTTAACCCGGCAAGCGGCCGACACCATTTGGTTATCGTACATTGGCTATTCAAAACAACAATTGGCTTTAACTGATTTGCACGATGGCGACCAGATCAGGATGTCGCCGTCACTTGTTCAATTGGGCGAAGTCGAAGTGTTTCCGGGTGAGAATCCGGCGGATGTCATTCTGGCGAAAGTTGTGGCCAACCGCGAAAAGCACCGGCCCGAAAATCTGGATTCGTACCATTACCAGTCGTACAACAAACTCACTTTTTCGTTGGATGATACTTCGCGTCGGCAGTTTGCAGCATCCTTGAAAGAAAAGCCCGACTCAGCCAATTCGGTGCTGAAAAGGTTGTTGGAGCAGCAAGACTTGTTTCTGATGGAATCGGTCAGTAACAAGATTTATCAGAAACCGCAAAAAGAGAAGGAAGTCGTGATTGCCAGCCGGGTTTCCGGATTGGAAGATCCATCCTTCTTTCTGCTGGCTACGCAATTGCAGTCTTTCACATTTTACCAGGATTATGTGCGGCTTTTCGAGAAGCAGTTTTTGAGTCCGGTTTCGCCTAATTCGTGGAACCGCTATTTGTTTATTCTGGAAGAAACCTTGCATACTCCGGCCGGTGACAGTTTGTTCGTGATTCGGTTTCAGCCACGGAAAAGCAAAAATTTTCAGGCGTTAAAAGGTATTCTGAAGATTAGTTCGGATGGGTATGCCATCGAGTCGCTGCGGGTGAGTGCTGCCGACCCTTCGAATGACCGGATTCAGCTATCTGTTGAGCAATCCTACGATAAGCTTCCGTCGGGCGACTGGTTCCCAAAGGCATTAAACTCCGAGATTTCGCTGAAGGGACTGAACCTTCCAGGCAGCGGTTTTCCGGCAAATTCGGTTAATCTGAAAGCCTTCGGGAAAACCTACCTGAGCAACCGCCAGGTCAACTTGTCGATTGACAGGCAGCAGTTTCAGGGCGCACAATTGAGTGTTAATCCTTCGGCCACCCATCCCGAAATCCCGTGGGATACCCTGCGCTCGGTTTCATTGTCGGCCAACGACTCGTTGGTTTACCAGCTCATTGACAGCCTCGGGCAGCAAAATCGTTTTGATGCCAAGATGTTCCTTGTCGAATCGCTGGCGGATTACCGCTTGCCGGTTGGGAAAATGGATCTTGTTCTGGACCGGATGATCGGATTGAATAAGTTTGAAGGAGTTCAGCTTGGGCTGGCCTTGGAAACTAACCCCAAATTCAGCCGGTGGTTGAGCTTGGGTGGCTATTGGCGCTATGGGTTGAAGGACAAAAAGGATAAATACGGAGGCGATGTTCAGTTCAAAATACATCAGAAAAGCAACACCAGCCTGTTTTTTCATTACGAAAACGATGTCCGTGAGGACGGGGCGATTTCGTTTTTGGAGCAAAAGGAGCCGTTTATATCCCGACAGTTGGATTCATGGTATCGGACGAATTTCACCTATCACGAAATGTGGCAGGCCGGTGTTGCGGGGCGTCCATTTCCTTCGCTTTTGACAAAAGCCTATTGGAAGGATTATCGGCTCAAAACCCCCACGTTTATTGTTGACGGGCAGGAGATTCAGCCTGTAGATTACCAGTTGGTTGGCGTGCAGTTCCATTTGGCATTTAAGGAGCGTTTGTTTCGTCGGCGTGGTGAGATTTATTCTCTGGGCAGCGACTTGCCGGTGCTACATTTCAACTACGAACGGGCTTTGGCGAATCGCTCCGACCGGCCATACGAAGCCGTGGAATTCAAACTGTCAGACTCATATCGTATCCGAAATTTGGGCGAAACAGAAATGGTGATACTCGGCGCATTTCGTGAGTCGGGTGGGGTGGCCAATTTGTTGGCAAGCCCGCCATCATCGCGTCCCCGCCTGTTTTCTTTTTACAACAAAGCGTCGTTTGCGACCATGCGCATCAACGAGTTTGCGAATGATGAAATGCTGGCCCTGTTTTTTCGTCATAATTTTGGTTCGTTGTTGTTCAGGTACAAACAAATTCGGCCGGATATTTTGTTGGTTTTCAACGCCGGCGTGGGTTCTTCGGCCTACGATCAGCAAACTGATTTTGTCCGGCCATACCCTTCCATATCGAAAGGGTATTACGAAGGCGGCGTGCTGGTTGCCAAGCTCCTGAGGGTGGGGCTGTTCAAGCTGGGAGCCGGCGCGTTCTATCGTTTTGGTCCCTATCAGCTGGATTCGTTTCAAGATAACCTGGCCTTGAAGTTTACGCTCGATTTGGCCATTTAAGCACAGGATGCTTGCTTGCTGAAATCCGTTCCATGCGACTAATTTCGGGTTTTTTGACGATCTGTAAGATTGCCTAAAGTCATTAATAGTCATTCCTGGTCATTAAGTTGTTTCGAGACAATCAATGATAATTGAATGACCAGGAATGACAACGATTGACCGCCAGGGCAGGAGAGAGAGGCAGTAAGGGTACAATCTGTGCCGATTTTAAATGCGTTGATGTGTTGTCATGCCATGAGCTTTCTTCCAATTAATTGTTTATCTTTGCGCCGTTTTTAAACACTTCATTTTTAAATAAATGGCACATAAATCAGGATTTGTAAATATCATTGGAAACCCAAATGTCGGGAAATCAACCATCATGAATTCTTTGGTGGGCGAGCGTTTGTCAATCATTACTAAAAAGATGCAAACTACCCGCCACCGCATTAAAGGGATTGTGAGCGGTGAAGATTTTCAGATAGTCTATTCCGATACGCCGGGAATCTTGAAGCCCAATTACAAGCTTCAGGAATCGATGATGAAGTATGTCAACACGGCCTTGATTGATGCTGATGTGATTTTATACGTGACCGATGTGGTGGAGCAGCCCGATAAAAATGAAGAGTACCTGGTAAAGATTCGAAAGTCGAATGCACCAGTGATTGTTCTAATCAATAAAATTGATTTGTCGAATCAGGGCGATGTGATGAAGTTGTACGAATACTGGAAAAACCTGCTGCCGGCTGCCGATGTATTTGCCATTTCGGCGACCGAACGATTCAATATCGGGCCAATCTTTGACCGTATTCTTGAGTTGCTGCCCGAAGCGCCGCCTTATTTTCCAAAGGACGAACTGACGGACCGGAACGACCGTTTTTTTGTTTCGGAGATCATTCGCGAGAAAATTTTGTTGTATTACCAGAAAGAAGTGCCCTACTCGGTTGAGGTTGAAGTGGAGGAGTTTAAGGAAGAAGACAAAATTTTGCGCCTGCGTTGTGTGATCAATGTGGCACGCGACAGCCAGAAGGGAATTATCATCGGGCACCAGGGAGCGGCACTCAAAAAGGTCGGTACAATGGCTCGTAAGGATATGGAAGAGTTTTTTCAGAAGAAAATATTTTTGCAGTTGTACGTGAAAGTGTCGAAGGACTGGCGTGACAAAGACCGGATGCTGGGCAACTTTGGATACGACTTTCAGTAAAGCAAACGCCGGGCCATATGCTGCAAGGCAGAAACTTCCGGTTGGCATCAATCCTTGTTTGGATCTGAAGTTGGGATGGGCAAGGTGAATTTTGGAATTTTAAATTTGGAACTTAATTAGAAATGAGCAATATAGTTGCAATTGTAGGAAGACCCAATGTGGGCAAATCAACTTTGTTTAATCGTTTGGTCGAGAGCCGCAAAGCGATTGTTGATGAAGTTTCGGGCGTAACGCGTGACCGGAACTATGGAAAATCGACCTGGAATGGAAAAGATTTTTCGGTGATTGACACGGGCGGCTACGTCACCAATTCGGAAGATGTTTTTGAAGAAGAAATTCGCAAGCAGGTGCACCTGGCTATTGAAGAGGCCGATGTGATTATCTTTGCTGTCGATGTTGAAGGAGGAATCACGGATTTGGATCAGGCAGTGGCCAGTATTTTGCGCCGTGCCAAAAAACCGGTTTTCCTGGCTGTTAACAAAGTTGACAACCACCAGCGCATCATGGATTCGCATGAGTTTTATGGGCTCGGCCTTGGCGATTTGTATTGCATTTCAGCCATGACCGGCAGTGGAACGGGCGAGCTATTGGATGCCGTTGTCAAAAACTTCACGAAAGATCAGGAAGTTGAAGTTGAGGAAGGGGTTCCAAAGTTTGCTGTTGTGGGCCGACCGAATGTCGGAAAATCATCGTTTATCAATGCGCTAACCGGCGTTGAGCGGAATATTGTGACTGAGGTGGCCGGAACAACGCGCGACGCGATTAACACCCGTTACACCAAATACGGCCATGATTTTTACCTGGTTGATACGGCCGGCTTGCGTAAAAAGGCCAAAGTTCATGAAGATCTGGAGTTTTACTCGGTGCTGCGTTCGGTTCGATCCATCGAAGATTCCGACGTTTGCATGTTGTTGATTGACGCGACACGTGGTGTTGAAAGCCAGGATGTTAACATTTTCAACCTGATGATCCGCAACAAGAAGGGCGTGGTTATTTTGGTGAATAAGTGGGATTTGATCGAGAAGGACAACGCGTCGGTGAAGAAATTTACCGAGCAGATCCACGAGCGAATTGCGCCATTTGTTGATGTGCCCATCATTTTCATGTCGGCATTAACCAAGCAGCGTATTTTTAAAGCGCTCGAAGCCGCCATTGAGGTTTATGAGAACCGTCAGCAAAAACTGAAAACTTCGAAGCTGAACGAAGTGCTGCTCGAAGCCATCGAACGTTATCCGCCGCCTTCGATCAAAGGAAAGTATATCAAAATAAAATACGTGACCCAGCTGCCAAGCCCAACGCCATCGTTTGCCTTGTTTGCCAACTTGCCGCAGTATATTAAAGAGCCCTACCGGCGTTACATTGAAAACCAGATTCGCGAGAATTTTAATTTCTCGGGTGTGCCGCTGCAAATCTTTTTCAGAAAAAAATAGGTTTTTGTAACGGCTTGATCTCTTTCGTTAGTCACGGCTGTGTGGATGAACAATAAATAGAAACATCGGCATACGTGTCGGGATAAATTTTCACACGTACGCAGGTAAATCTCCATAAGTATCGGAGTAAATTTTCATAAGTGTGCAGTCAAGGCTGCATGCGTATGGAAGTCGTACTTACGGTGTGTAAAAGTTTAGCTGCACACGTGTGCAGGCTCAGCTACAGACGTATGCAGCCGAGGCCGCACACGTGCGCAGATTTGGCTACGCACGTGTGCAATGCTTAGTTCCTTTTCAGATGTTATGATACCCCGGTTCTTTGGCTGGATAGATTTTTGTACGGGGCTGTAGATCATTCGTTTAGATATTCACCGCTTAAAACCCCCGAAACACTCCAGTGGCTGAAACTGTTGCCTTCGTCCGGACCTTGGTCAATGACCACTTGGAGCGAATGCTTGCCGGGGCTAAGGTTGTTGAGCGGAATGACATACGGTGGCGTGAGCGTGGCCGGACACCAGTTCGACCGGCTCAGGTCACTCGACGACAGGCCGTTGCCGAAATTACCCGATGCCGGATTGTACAGTCGGTAAGTGGCACAGTCGGTTCGCCACGGAACCACCTTGTAGAAGGGTTCGCCGTCAATAAATATTTCGTTGAGCTTTGGGTTGAATTCATCGCCGCCACCCCAGCCGCCATGCCCCGTTGAGGTATAAAGCAGTTGCAGGTTTTCGACGTTTTCAGGCACTTCAAACTCCAGGGTAAGTGTATCATTGCGAAATAGTCGGCCGTAATTCTGTCCCGACATTTCCATGATATTAACGGTGTAGAACAGCGGTTGAATGTATTGAGCGGGCTCTTCCCGGTCGCCAAATGATGGATAGAAATTGAGCTCCAGGCTGACTTTGTGTCCGCCTTGGTCGTAATTCCCGATAAAAACACCCACCCAAATTTCATCCTGATCGTTCGGCAAAACCGTACTTACATCCTGCTTATAGGTGGCTTCGTATTTCCAGGGATAATTGTTGATTTCGCGGAGCTTATTAAAATGACCAACGCCAAACGACGTGAAAAAGCGCATCAATTCAATCGGGCTGTCGTAGTTGGTTGTGCTTGTAATTCCTTGGTATTCCGAGCCTTCATTGTCGGTGATAACCGGCAGTTGATCCAATCCATTTTGAAGGGCGTCGAGCATCGATTTTTTGTCGGTAGCCGCAGGAAGCGCAAAAACAGAGCCGGTTCGGTCGTAGGCATCGCCATTGGACCAGCAGCTGAGCTTGGCAAATACCTGTCCGCCGCTTTGCCAGCTTTCGGGCAGGCTTATTCTTTTAACGATCACGCTGCCTTTCGAAAAGCGGTAAGTCCGGTTTGATTCCAGGTTTTGACCTTCGTAGCTTTCTTCCAAATTTTCAAAATTGACGATCTGGTTCTCGAAAACGGGAAGAGTCGTATAGCGCGACTTGATTTTTAGCTCTTCCAGCTCGCTTGCCGAAACTGCTGTTGCCTGGCTAAACGGATAGTCGGGAACCGAATCCTTGTCGAGTTTTTCGATGGATTTGGCGAGTAACGTGCGGCTTCCGTTGACGGTGACTTTCAAAACCAGTGAGTTCCTGTCGGGCAAATAGGCCTGGTAGGGCGAACCTTTGGCGCCGGTTTTATCCGAGTACCAAATTTCAATGGTGTTTGAAAATGACGAAAGTACGGCATATTGGCAGTCAAACCCTAAAATCGTTTCGGTTTTGTCTCCAGCCTTTGGTTGCGGAAGCGAATCGAACGGCGTGAGCGTTTTATACAATTCATCTTCATAATTCAACAGGGTTACGGTCTGGTTCTTCCCGTAGTCGATGAAATTTTGAATTTGGTCGTCCGATTCGGACAGGAACGCTACGTCATCGCTAAAAATCAAAGTCATGCCACGGCCCGGTGATTCGGTACCATTGTGAATGGCTGCATAGTTCACTTTGAAGGCGTTCTTTTTTTTCGATTTTTGGGCATGGGCCGGCGTTGCAAAAATGAAAGACAGCAGCAGGCTAAAAGTAATTAGTTGTTTCATCGCAGTATGTTGTAGTTTGTTTAAAGCATAATTTGGTAGGTGCCAGCAAAAAAGTTAAGGACAATCAAATGTCCTTAACTTTTCAAAAATATCGAGTAATGGCAATCGGGTCAACCAGTAAATCAAACCAAGTTGATTTCAGGTCGACAGATTAATCTTGTAAAAACTGGTTCAACAGTCCGCCTGATTCTTTCCGCTGGTTGCCGCCGCGTGGCGACAGTTCGGCAATCAGTTTGCGGATGGGCATGGATTGCAGCCACACTTTGCCGGTGCCGCGCAAGGTAGCCAGAAAAATACCTTCGCCGCCAAACACCATCGACCGTAAGCCGCCCGATTGCTCCACGCTAAAATCAACGCTGGGTTCGTATGCCACAATGCAGCCGGTGTCAACCCGCAAAACCTCATTGTTCAGCTGGCGCTCAATCACGGTTCCGCCGGCATGAATAAAGGCTTTCCCGTCGCCCTGCAATTGCTGCATGATGAAGCCTTCGCCACCGAAGAAGCCCGCACCCAGGCGCTTATTAAAAGTGATGGTGATTTTTGTGCCGAGTGCTGCACACAGAAAGGCATCTTTCTGGACGATAATCCGTCCGCCCAGCATTGGAAGGTCGAGCGGAATGATGGAGCCGGGGTAAGGCGCTGAAAAAGCAACGCATTTTTTCCCCCAGCCCTGGTTGGCAAAGTGGGTGAGGAAAAGGGATTCGCCGGTAATGATCCGTGATCCGGCCGATAGCAATTTGTCGAAAAATCCGGCGCGCGGGTTGGATCCATCGCCCAGCTTGGCTTCGAAACTAATGCCGTCTTCCATGTAAATCATGGCGCCGGCTTCGGCGATCACCGTTTCGCCCGGGTCTAACTCAACTTCAACCAACTGCACATCGTGCCCAATAATTTTGTAGTCTATTTCATGTGATTGCATAGAAATTGTGATTTTAAGTGAATTTGAGAGCTAAATTTACGAATTGTCGCCAAGCCACGTGCAGCTTTTCGATGAAATAACGATTTTTCGGGATGAACTAATCGTCCAGCGCACGCTGGTGTGCTTCGTTGATGCTGGCATTTAGTTCGAAGCCAATCAGCAGAATGAGCGACATGAGGTAAAAAAGGATCAACACAACCAGCAAGGTTCCGATTGATCCATACAGTTTGTTGTACTGCCCAAAATTGGTGATGTAGTAGCTAAATCCAACCATCGTGATAAGACTCAGGATGGTAGCCAAGGTTCCGCCGGGAGAGATAAAGCGCCAGCGGGTTTTCTTGGCCGGAGCGAAGTAGTACAAAAAGGCAAAGGCAAAGAAAAACAAACCGATGGTAATGATCCACTTGCCGGCAATTAACAAATAGTAGGTAAAGGTGTCGTTCAGCAGTCCTTCCCTGTCCATGTAGTCAATGGCAAATTGTCCACCTGTAATCAGGGTGATGGCCAGGGTAATTAAAACCGAAAGTATAAAAAGCAGCATGGTGGCCACCAGCCGTTGACTCAGCCAACTTCGGCGTTTAAAGGTGTGCAGCGATGCGTCAAAAGCACTCATCATGCTGGCCAGTCCGTTGGTTGAAAAAATCAGCGCCATAAAAAAACCAAGCGACAGCAAGTCGCCCCGTTGGCGGGTCAGAATGTCCTGAATGGTCTGTTCCACGGTGGTAAAAGCATAGGGAGGAAGTAAATCCTGAATCAGTAAAAACAATTCCACCTGGAAATTCTTGATCGGAATATACGGAATCAAGGTAAATATAAAGATGATGGCCGGGAAGAGCGCCAGGAAAAAGTTGAAGGCAATGGCTGAAGCCCGCGTGGTAATTGCTCCTTGCACGATGCTTCGGTAAAAGAAAACGCCGACATCGTACAGGGCAATCTCATCAAAGCCGGGAAAGCTGACTTTTCGGGCCCTAATAAAAAGCTTGAGAAAGAAACGCTTCATCTTATGGCTTCGACTGCTGGCCGCCATGCAGTTTATTGTTTTTCAATTCGAAACTGATGAATATAGGCTTTTTGACCCTTTTCCTTCAATAGAAAATACACCCTGAAAACGCCCGTTGCGGTGGTTAGGTTGCCAATAGCATAGCGCGCACCTTCTTTCCCTCCCTGGTGAATGATGGCGAAACGCTGCGGTGAATTGGCCGAAAAAAATGAGGCTACAATTTGTTTGGCCTGCTCTTTACTGTAAACATCGTCTTTATCCAAAACTACCAATTCAATATTTTCATTGAAATAATTGGAAAGGGTTGATGCATCTCCGGTTTTCAGGCTCAAAATCACTTCGTCAGGGACCTGCGCCAAGCTCACAATTCCGGTAAAAAAAAGGAGAAGCGCCGGAATGATGGTTTTAATCCATTGATTTTTCATTTCATATCGATTTAAAATGCCCTGTTCCACTTCATAAACTGTACCAAAACGCTGAAGTACACAACAGGATGCATAACTTTGTAAAGTTAATAATTTTCAGGGGACCATCGCGGGCTGAATCCCTGATCATTTTTAACTGGCAAAAGGTACTCACTTTTTCAGATAGAATGCTGATATTTATCGATAACAATTCGCCCAACCTGAAAAAAGGAAAAAAAGCGAAGCCATAGGATTTAAAAAATTATAGCGTGAAGATTAAGTTGGTTGTTATAGGAAAAACGGATCAGGGGTATTTGAGGGACGGAATTGAAGATTACCACAAGCGGATTCCGCATTACCTTCCTTTTGAATATCAGATCATTCCAGATTTGAAAAATACCCGTAAGCTATCGGAGGAGCAGCAGAAAGAAAAAGAAGGTGAGTTGATTTTGGACCAGCTTAAAGCCGGCGATGAATTGATTTTGCTCGACGAGCGGGGACAAACCTTTCGGTCGGCAGAATTTGCACGGTTTTTGGAGAAGAAGATGCTTGGCGGGCTGAAGACCCTGGTTTTTGTTATCGGCGGTCCCTACGGATTTTCCGATGCCGTGTACCAAAAAGCTGCCGGAAAAGTGAGCCTGTCAAAAATGACATTCTCGCACCAGCTAATTCGGCTGATTTTTAGTGAACAGTTGTACCGGGCATTGACCATTTTGAAGGGCGAACCCTACCATCATGAATAATTGACCTGAATCCGGTTTATGGAAAACATTAGAAAATACAGTTTCCTTATTCTTTCACTCACTTTTTTTGCATTTGCTTTTTTACTCGAGCATCAACGTTTACACCATGCACCGGAGGTGAAGTTGATTGACCAGTTTGAGCAGCAACTGCACGAACAGAAGAAGCTGCTGAATAGTCGCTTGGATGAGATTGATGAATCGCTGACCGAGGCTGATTTTAACGGAAATCTGCAGGCGACACTTTTTCCATATTCCTCATTGTTTCCCAATCAGGGCCTTGGTTTTGTGGTGTTGGATGGCAACGAACTCATTTACTGGTCGCACAATCATTTTGCTTTTACCAGTCGGTTCTCCGGCAAAATGGCAAGCCAGGAGCTGTTGGCCTTGCCCAACGGGATCTACCTGAGTTTGACCCGGAAGGTAGATTCGCTCCAAGTGGTTGGCTTAATTCATATCAAAAATATTTACAGCATCGAAAATCAGTACATCAGCAACGAGTTTGTTGAGCCTTTCGTGTTGCCCGAAAGTTTTGTCATTCAGCGTGAAAAATCAAGCTATAATCTTCCGGTGCGCGATGAAGTGGGGGATTATTTGTTCTCGGTACTTCCGGCAGGAAAAATAAAATGTACCAGCGCACAGCTGTTGTTTCCCGCTGCCCTTTTTGTCCTGGCCTTTTTGTTTTTGCTCGTGTTCACACGAAAAATGGTCAAGCATTTTCGTCATGAGGATTTCCTGATGCGAATCATGGTGCTTGCGCTGGCACTTTTTGGCTTTTACTGGATTCATATATTATTTCGTTTGCCCCAGCTGGTTTACGCCTTCGATTTGTTCGATCCTTCACTTTACGCTTATTCCTTTTGGCTTCCATCCCTAGGCGATTTGCTTTTGCTGGCGGTTCTGTTCTTTTTTTGGAGCATGAATTTTGCCAGGGAATTTTCCTTTTCGAAGGGGAATAACCGGAACGAGATTTTTTCGGCTCACTGTTTTAGTTTGCTTGTTTACCTGTTTGCCAACTATTTAATCGGAAATCTCATTCAAAACAGCAGCATTTCTTTTCAGCTAAACCGGATTGATGATGTGGACCAGTATAGTGTGATTGGATTCATCATTGTCGCCTTACTCTTCTTTGCCGCTTTTCAGATCAACCTGAAGATTGTGGAATCCAGTGTGCGTTACCTTTCCAAAAAGCGTTTTTTGTGGGGTCACCTCTTGTTGATCGCGGTTTTTGTTGGCCTGTCGGTTCACTATAAAAACAGCTATCTGTATATGATTTGCCTGTTTTTGCTAACCAATTTTTCAGTTTTGGCACTCGAGAACACGCACTTTAAAAAGCATTCCATTTCGTATATCATCTATTTCGTGTCGCTTTTTGCTTTTTTCACACTGATTAATATTCAGTACTTTAACCAGCAGCGAACCATCGAAAGCCAAAAGCTGATGGCCGTTACGCTCAATTCGGAACATGATCCGGCGGCAGAAATTTTCCTGACGGATATTCAGCAGGAACTCAATGTCGATTCCGTCATTCCGTATTTGTTATCAACAACTTACCAGGAACTGGAGAGCTACCTGGAGCGACAATATTTTGGCGGTTACTTTCGGAAATATGAGCTGGACATCATTTTGTGTAGTGGTTCGGACAGCTTGTTGGTTGAGCCCGAAAACCAGTGGGTGCCGTGCTTTCCATTTTTTGAGGAGATGATTGAGGAATCAGGGACACGGATTCCGGGAACCAACTTCTATTTTATGGATAACCTGAATGGCCGGATTTCTTATATGGGCCGGATTTTTTATCCTTTGTCGGCCGATTCACTTGGTACATCGGTGTTTTTCGAGCTTAACTCCCGTTTGCTGCCCGAAGGTGCCGGTTTTCCCGAGCTACTTTTGGATCGTTCCATGGCCAAGCCGCATCGCTACCGCCATTTTTCGTATGCTAAGTATTTCAATCACGAGCTGGTCACTTTGAGTGGTGACTACCAATACAATTACTACATTGATTCGTATGATGTGCAAACCGACAGCTCGGAGTTTGTGCTTGCCAGGTGGGATGGCTACGATCATTTGACCCATGATCTGGGGAAAGGGAACTTTATTATTGTGAGTTGTGAGACATTCGAACTCATGGACTACCTGATTTCGTTTCCTTACCTTTTTGTATTCTACTTTGTCTTTGTGTTGTTGGTTGTTTTTGGTGGCAATTCATCATTTCGAAAAAAAGCGAAACTTTACGATTTGAAGTTCAAAATACAAGCGGCAATCATTACAGTGGTACTGGCTTCGCTTTTTGTTGTAGCTGGCGGTACTATTTATTACAACATTCAGGAATACGAAAACCGACATCAGGATGATTTGAACGAGAAAATGAAGTCGATAAGCGAGGAAATCGGGATAAACCTGAATGATGTGAATGCGTTGTCGCCCGACTTGGTTGATTGGTTATGGCGCGAACTGAATAAGTTGTCGATCGTTTTCCGCACCGATATCAATATTTTTGGGGTGAATGGCGAATTGATCGCTTCCTCGCGCCCCGAGCTTTATTTGCGTGGCATTGTTTCGAACCGGATGAACGCGGAAGCCTACTATGAGCTGATTGAAAACTACCAGATCAGCTACTCGCAACCAGAACGGATCGGTGATTTGTCTTACCTTTCTGTTTACGAGCCAATTATTAATGACATGGGCGATTACCTCGGTTTTATCAACCTGCCTTATTTTACGCGTGGCGACGAATTGAAACAGGAGATATCCACGTTCATCGTTGCCTTTATCAACTTGTATGTGTTGTTGTTTTTGGCGAGTGTGCTTGTTGCTGTGTTGCTTGCCAACCAGATTACACGCCCGCTGAGTATGGTGCGCGAAAAATTGAAAGGCATTCAGCTGGTGAAAAAGAACGAGCAAATCAGCTACCAGCGCGACGACGAAATTGGCGCCCTGATTAAGGAGTACAACCGCAAGGTGGAAGAGCTGGCCGAAAGTGCCGAGTTGCTGGCCCGGACGGAGCGCGAGCTGGCCTGGCGCGAAATGGCCAAGCAGGTGGCCCACGAAATTAAAAATCCGCTGACCCCAATGAAGCTCAACATTCAATACTTGCAGCGGGCAAAAAATGAAAAAGGCGCTCATTTTGATGAATATTTTGACCGGGTGACACGAACTTTGATTGAGCAAATAGACACGTTGTCGGACATTGCGACCGAGTTTTCCAATTTCGCCAAAATTCCAAAAGCGCGAAACGAAGTTTTCAACCTGGCCACGCAGTTAACCAAAGTTACCGAGCTTTTTGAGTCAAGTACGCACATCGACTTGTCGGTTGAATTGGACGGGCGGGACGAACTGCTCGTTTGTGCCGACCGGGAGCAGATTTCGCGAGCCTTGGTCAATCTGATAAAAAATGCTATCCAGTCTATTCCGCCCAAACGAAAGGGGAAGGTGAAAGTTGTTTTAGCCAAGAAACAAGATTGGGCTGTGATCTCCGTGCGCGACAATGGCACGGGCATCCCCGAGGACATTCGGCAACAAATGTTTCAACCCAATTTTACAACCAAAAGTAGTGGGATGGGACTTGGACTGGCTATCGTAAAAAAAATCATTGAAAATGCGCACGGTAAAATTTGGTTTGAAACGGAGCTGGATCAAGGGTCAACTTTTTACATTGAACTTCCTTTACACCAAGAGATCAGCTGATCAGCAGCAGTTTTCAAATCAGCCTTCGAAGGTGGGTACGCGTTCATGTTCAGTCGTTTTCCTGCAGCTCAGGCGCTATGAGCAGTTCCAAAATACCCAGCTTGACCAGTTTTTCAGAAGCTGCCATGCCATTTGGATTGCAGCCGGGAAGGCCCTCCGGAATGTCCATGTTCAGTTTCCGGTAGTGGTTCACCCAGGTCGGATCAAATGCTCCGGTTTCCGGATTCTTAAAAGTCATGGGGTTCAAGGTAAAAATCGAGTCTTTTTCAAAAGCCAGGTAAATAAACTCGGAGCAATACAAGCTGGTATCCGACAGCACATAACTGAAATTGTAGGGTTTTCCCAGCAAGCTTTTGGCGGTGGACACCGCTTCGGGAATGGCGGCCTGATAGTCCTTTTGCAAGCGATAAACCGAAACGCGTGCCATGTCGCCACCGGGCTGCGAGAATTCGAACAATGAAACCCGGCACGTGCCGCCAATGGGGCTGGCGTGAAGCACATAAACCGAATCGTTTTCAATAATGGCCAAGCCAACATGCGAGAAATGGGTTTGCTTTTCGGTTTGAGTCACCTGATCAATGGCCTGCGATAGGTTGCTTGACGCGGTCTCGCGAAACAACAAATCGCCTGTTCGAAGCTGGCTCCGACTAATTTTTTGGGCTTCCGTGTTCATTCCTAAATTCAGGAAGAGAAAGCTGATCAATACAAATTTCATTCAACATGAATTAAACTGTTTGGCACTTTCAATTTCAGTATGCATCAATTTGTTCACAAATCAATTTTCCCCCGCCATTTCTTTTTTTCGCCGGTTTGTTTTTTTGTGGTGATGCGTTTTTCAACCGACGTACGTGTGGGTTTGGTCGGCCTTCGTTTTTTCTTTGGTTGAAGGGCTTTGGCTAACAAGCTATAAAGCTTTTCGATCGTAATTTCTTTGTTGCGCAGTTGCGAACGTTCTTTCTGACTAACGACAATCAAATCGCCGTCGGTGGTTAGTTTATTTTCGAGTTTCTCTTGAAGGATTTCTTTTTGAAGCTCCGTGAGCAATTGGGAGTTTTCAATGTTGAAACGCAGCTCCACGCGCGAATCCACTTTGTTGACATGCTGTCCACCCGGTCCGCTGCTCCGCGAAGTGCGAAAAGAAAACTCGCTGCTTAAATCGGGAATATGGACAGATTGGTCAGTCATGATGCTGCAAAAGTAGCTATTTCAAATTCCAAATTTCAAAAACCAACTGGGGGACAAATTGCAGGTTGAGGCTTCGAAGGGCTGGCGCTTTTTAAGGTTATTTTCCCATTTTAAAAAGCAATTCTTTTTCTTCCTTGGTCAGTGAATCGTAGCCCGATTTGCTGATTTTCTCCAGCACCCGGTTAATTTCTTCCTGCTTGAGGTTGCGTTGCCGGTTGTATTCAACATCGTCAACCGGTGTCCCTTTGTAGGTCACCTTAATTTTTTGTTTCGGCTTGAAAAGTTTTTCTCCCTGGGCCAAAATACTGGAAACCCCTTTCGTGAGGTCCTTGTTTTTTCGGTACTGCAACACAAAGAGCATTCCCATGAAGGCGCCACCCAGGTGGGCCAGGTTGCCTCCTGCGTTCGACGACGCAATGCCAATAACGTAAATGACCAGTGAAAACAAGGCAATGTATTTCATTCGAATTGGCCCGATAAACAGCAGGTTGATCGTGTGGTTGGGTGCCCACATGGCCACGGCAATTACAATGGCAATCACCGATGCCGAGGCGCCCAGTAGCCTCGAAAAAACAATGACTTCAGTAAAGGCCGGGAACAAATTGTAGGCCGCCAGAAAAAAGACACCGCCGGCCAGTCCGCCCAGCAGGTAAATGCCCACCAACTGTTTCGAGTTAAAGTAGATGAGGAATATTTTGCCGAGCCAGTAAAGCCACAGGATGTTGAACAGGATATGCAAAAAATCAAAGTGCAAAAACATGTAGGTGATCAAGGTCCAGGGTTTGTAGGTCAGCTGGTTGATGTCGGCAGGCAAAGCCAGCCAGTTGACCAGCGAAAAATCCTGATTCAGCAAAAAAAAGAAAACATTGAGGATGCGGATAAACAGAAAAACCCCCAGGTTAATATAGATCAGCCGGGTCAGCACCGATCCTTTTTTGAAAGACTCCTTGATTTCGTCGATAATGCTCATAACCACAGCCTAGTAAAAGTTTCGCGTGTTCTTGTTCCAGTAACGGATGAGCAAATACCCAAAAAGCATCCCTCCCAAGTGGGCAAAGTGGGCTACGTTGCTTCCCGGGCGCGACAAGCCGAGGTACAATTCCAGGATTCCGTAGCCAATAACGAAATATTTGGCTTTGATTGGAATGGGAGGAAAGAGCAACATCAGTTGGGTGTTGGGGAACAACATTCCAAAACCCAGCAGAACACCAAATACAGCGCCGGAAGCTCCAACGGTTGGGACATTCAACAAGAGGTTTAACTTACCCATTAAAGGGTCGGTGTAATTTTTTCCCTGCATCCAAATGCTGGCCCCATTTTGCATCACCAAATCAATTTGTTCGGGCGACATTTGCGAAACAACCGACTGGTATTCGATCCAGTTGACAAAGGTGTGCAAAACCGCAGCACCCAGTCCCGTGGCAAAATAATAGATGAAAAACCGTCGCGGCCCCCAAACGCTTTCCAAAATCCGGCCAAACATCCACAGGGCAAACATGTTGAACAGAAGGTGCGTGAAGCCACCGTGCATAAACATGTGGGTGACAATTTGGTAGGGTTCGAATTTTGGCGATGCAATGTAATGAAGGCCCAGTATCCGGGCTAAGTCAATATTCTGCATGCTCATGACGTAAGTCGCCAAAAGCATCAGCACATTAATAATGATCAGGTTTTTGACGACCGGCGGTATGGAGCTTAAGTTGGGTCTGAAATTCTGCATAGTTGAAAATTTAGATGCTGGCTGCAAGAGCCACGCCAAAAGTTGTTTTCAATACAAAGTAAACAATTCTATAGACAATTTGTCACTTCAAAAGTTTTTCGAAATGCTCAATCGGAACAATTGTTAACACTTGTTTTCCCGTAGGCGAAAAGTTGGGTGTAGCGCAGGCAAATAGTTGGTCAATCAACTGGTTGATCTCTTCCTGCTTCAAATTGTAGCCATAGGAAATAGCCGATGCCCGAGCCAGCGAAGCGGCTACTTTTTCGCGCGCTTTTTCCTTCAAATCTGAGGCCGAGCTTTTAATATCTTCAAGCAAGGTTTCGATAACCGACAGGGGCGACGAATTGTCGAGCATGGCCGGGGTACCATTGATGATGAAACTGTTGTTGCCAAAGTCGCGGATATCGAAGCCAAGTGCTTTCAAATCGTCCAGCACCGAGCGAAGCAGCTCCGCATCGGCGGCGTTTAGGTCGAAAGTGTGTGGAAATAATTGTTGCTGGCTGACTGTTTCCTGGCTTTCGATGACGGCCATAAAGCTTTCGAAAAGAATGCGTTCGTGTGCCCGCTTCTGGTCAATCACCATCAATCCCGATTTTACCGGAGTGAGGATGTATTTGTTTTTAAACTGGATGAAGGTTTTTCCGGAGAAGACTTCGTCGTGCTCGATTTCGCCGGATGTTTCTTCCGGCTGCGAAACCGGAATTTCGTCAGCCGGTTCGTCTTTTTCAAAATCCTGGTACAGTTTTTCCCAGTATTGGGTTTGCGATTGATCGCGGGGAGATGAAGAATAGGCGCTGCCCCCTGCTTGTTTTTTATCCGATTCAAACGGGTTGTAGGTGGGATCGATTTTGATTTGTGGCGGGCGAATGTCGCCTGTATTTTTGGCGGCCACCGGAATATCGAGGCTGCCGGCCTGGTCAAAATCAATGGATGGAACCACATTGTGCTTTCCGAGCGATTCGCGCACGGTGGCTTTAATCATTTGCCAGATGGCCGACTCATTTTCAAACTTGATTTCTGTTTTGGTGGGGTGAATGTTGATGTCAATATTTTCAGGATTCACCTCGAAAAACAAAAAGTAGGACGGGATGCTGTCGGGCGGCAAAATCTTTTCATAAGCCTGCATGACGGCCTTGTGAAAAAAAGGATGCCGCATAAAACGTTTATTGACGAAGAAAAACTGTTCGCCAAAGGTTTTTCGGGCATGCTTGGGTTGACCGATGTAGCCGGTTATTTTCACCAGGCTGGTGTCGGTATTCACCGGAATCAGGTTTTGTGTGCTGTGTTTGCCAAACAACGCTACAATCCGCTTACGAGTGTTGTCCTGTCCCAACTCGTAAACTGTTTGCTGGTTGTGAATCAGCGAAAAGGCAATATCCGGATTGGCCAGCGCGACACGCTGCACTTCGTTGATGATGTGCTTCAGTTCAGCCGCGTTTGATTTTAAAAACTTGCGCCTTGCCGGAACATTGAAAAACAGGTTTTTCACTAAAAAATTAGTCCCGTTGGCACAACTGGTGGCCTCTTGTTTCAGCACGTTCGACCCGCTAATGTGAATCATGGTGCCAATTTCCTGATCGTGCTGCTTGGTGTGCAGTTCAACATCGGCAATGGCCGCGATGGACGCCAGCGCCTCGCCCCGGAAACCCATGGTGCGAATGGCAAACAGGTCATTCGCCGCTTTGATCTTTGAGGTGGCGTGTCGCTCAAAAGCCATGCGTGCATCGGTGTCCGACATGCCACAGCCATTGTCGCTCACCTGGATGAGCGTCCGTCCGGCATCTTTTAAATTGATTTTTATTTGCGATGCCCCGGCATCAATGGCATTTTCCACCAATTCCTTGACAACTGATGCCGGTCGTTGAATAACTTCACCGGCAGCAATTTGGTTGGCAACCGAATCGGGAAGGAGTTGAATGATATCTGACACAAAAGAGGTTTAAAATTTAAAAAACAGGTAAGCAGCAATCGATAAAATCACAATGAGTGTAATCAACCGGGTGTTGGAACGGCGCCTGGCTTCCGAAGCAGTTTTTGATGAGTTGCCCATGGCCTGACGAAACTGTCCGCGAATGTTGGGGCGGTAGTTCTTATTGAACTCTTTTTTTTCATGAATACCCAATTCTCTTTTAATCCGGTCCTCACGGTTTTGCATTTCTTCCTTTTCCGGATCGTAATACCTGAAAGGGATGCTGAAACGACGATGGCTGGGTAAATGAAAAAAATTCCCGATCATGATTTTAAATTATTGATTGACTCGCAAAATTACAAAAATCAAGCCAGACGATGAAGGGGCTGAGGGAAAAAGTAAGCGCTACGATTTTGCTTGAGAAATGCACAACACCACTTAATTGAGCTTCCCTCCGCACTTTTTACAAAACAACGCATCGTTTTCATGCTTGTCGTACAAACAATGCGGGCAAACCTGCGTATTCGTTTGGTTGGATGTCCGGATCATTTCGGCAGTTACAATGCCGGTAGGAACCGCAATGATGGCATAGCCCGCAATCATTAAAGCACTGGCCAGGAATTGCCCGGTTGGCGTTTGCGGTGAGATATCGCCGTAGCCAACAGTTGTCATGGTCACAATAGCCCAGTAGATGCTGGTTGGAATGCTGGTAAAGCCATTTTCGGGTCCTTCAATCAGGTACATTAAGGTGCCGACAATCAACACCACGTTAATCACAAAAAAAAGGAACACGAATATTTTTTCACGGCTGGCTTTCATGGCCATGGCCAGGTTTTTTCCGGCCATGGTATAACGGTTCAGTTTAAAGATCCGGAAGATCCGTAACAACCGAATGGCACGAATCACAGCCAGACTTTGACTGCCGACAAAAATCAGGCTAAGATAAGTTGGTACAACGGCCAGCAGATCAATAATGCCGTAAAAACTAGTCACGTACTTCAGTGGTCGTTTAACAACGAGAATCCGAACCAGGTACTCAATAGAAAAAATTCCCGTAATGACCCATTCCATAATTCGCAGCAAATCATGGTGCCTGGCATTGATTGACGGCACACTTTCGAGTACCACCAACAGGATGCTGATTAAAATAATGACCAGCAGAGTCACATCAAAAAGCTTCCCTTTTGGCGTATCCGCTTCAAAAATAATCTCATAAAGTTTCTGCTTCAGGGGCATATTTCTTTGGATTGAATTTGAGATTAAAGATAGAGAAAATGAACAACAGATTGAAAATTTGCAATTCAGTGTCAATCGTTGTAAATTTATGTTTTGTCTAAAGATAGGCCTAAATTCCACTTCTATGATGATTAAAACCTTTGCCGCAGCAGTTCATGGTATTGATGCCACCACGATAAGTGTTGAAACCGATGTGACCCAAGGGATCAAATTTTTTTTGGTTGGCTTGCCCGATAGTGCTGTAAAAGAAAGCCAGCAACGGATTGAATCCGCACTTCGGCTCAATGATTTTAAGTGGCCTCGGAAAAAAATTGTGATCAACATGGCGCCGGCCGATATCCGGAAAGAGGGCTCGGCTTACGACTTGCCGCTGGCCGTGGCGGTTTTGGCGGCTTCGGAACAGCTGGCACCTGAAAAACTGGAAAGCTATTTGATGATGGGCGAGCTGTCGCTGGATGGCACTTTGCAACCGATTCGCGGAGCCCTGCCCATTGCAATTAAGGCACGCGAAGAAGGTTTTGAAGGCTTTATCCTGCCCAAGCAGAATGCGCGCGAGGCTGCTGTGGTCGATCAACTAAAAGTTTATGGTGTGGAAAACCTGAGCCAGGTGGTTGATTTTTTTAACGATCGGGTGGAGCTGGAGGAAACCATTGTGAATACCCGCGAAGAATTTTATAAGAAATTGAATCATACCGATTTGAATTTTTCAGATGTCAAAGGCCAGGAAAATGTCAAACGGGCACTGGAAATCTCTGCAGCCGGCGGACATAATGTCATCATGATTGGGCCGCCGGGAGCTGGTAAAACCATGCTGGCCAAGCGGATTCCAACCATTCTGCCACCCTTTACCTTGCACGAAGCGCTGGAAACGACCAAGATTCATTCAGTAGTTGGCAAGATTGATAAAGATACTTCGCTGATGACCGAACGCCCTTTTCGGAGTCCCCATCATACGATCTCGGACGTGGCGCTGGTCGGTGGCGGAACTTATCCGCAGCCGGGCGAAATTTCACTGGCCCATAATGGCGTGCTTTTTCTGGATGAATTGCCTGAGTTTAAGCGCACGGTGCTTGAGGTGATGCGTCAACCGCTTGAAGACCGGAAGATTACGATTTCCCGGGCGAAAATTTCGGTGGAATATCCGGCCAGTCTGATGTTGGTGGCCTCTATGAATCCCTGCCCCTGCGGCTATTACAATCATCCAACCAAAGAGTGCGTGTGCGCTCCGGGCATGGTTCCCAAGTACCTGAACAAAATTTCAGGCCCGCTGCTCGACCGGATTGATATTCATTTGGAAGTGGTACCGGTACCCTTCAAAAAACTATCGGAGCTGGCCGAGACAGAAAACAGCGAGACGATTCGCGAGCGGGTGATTCGCGCCCGCGAGGTGCAATCGAAGCGATACAAGGGAATGGACGGTATTTTTTGTAATGCGCAAATGTCGTCGCGCCAAATTCGGGATTATGTGGAGTTGAATGATGCCAGTAATCTGTTGTTGAAAAACGCGATGGAAAAACTGGGGCTCTCGGCCCGTGCATACGACCGGATTTTGAGGGTGGCCCGAACCATCGCCGATCTCGAAAATTCGGATCAGGTTGAAGCGCATCACATTTCCGAGGCCATTCAATACCGCAGCCTGGACAGGGAAAATTGGGGGAGCTGATTTTCTTTAATAAATCGAATAGCCCGACATCAAGCTATTCAGTTGTTGCGGCTTGTAGTAAATCTTACGTTTATACTTTTTATACTTTTCCGAAACGTTGGATTCATTCAAAACATAAGAAGAAAACTCCATGACTTGATGGCCCAACCCGCGGGCAATGGCAATTTCGTCCACTTTTCGTTCCAGCTTTTTCCGGTAGGGGTGAAATAGGTAGCCGATGCCGGTGAACACTACTCCCATGGCGGTTTTTTCTTCGTAGTCGACGACATGAGCCAGCTCATGCCCAATAATTCCAACCTGGGCATTGAATGGAACGTCGCTCAGTAACAAGCCTTTCTCATTTTTCACGCTGGTGTCGATGAAAATTTTATATTTCCGGTTTTCCTTTTTTCTGAAAATGAAGTCCATTGCCGGTCGGGCAGCCATTGTTGTTTTAATGTCTTTCCGAACAAATTCAATTTCGATTCCTTTCAGATCGGGATAATAGCTCATGGCAATTTGTGCCTGGGTCTGGTAGCTGGCTTCAAGTACTTTGTGCTCGTAGTCTTCGTCATGCAATTGTGCCCGGTGAATATTAAAAGAATCACGGTAGAAAATTTGAATCGGATCCGGCCATAAGGCCCATGACTGGGATAAAAACAGACAAAAAAGCAGGGTCAATAAATATTTCATACGCGGTGAAACTAATGAATTCCGGTTACAGTTCCAAATCCCAAAATTGGTCGTATTGTGTTGATTGTTAATGATCATCACGGTGAATTGAACCTATGTTTTCCGGAAATAAAAGACGGCTTGGGCTGCGTGCTGCCACACTTTCCGGCGGTAATGGCCGGGCAGTTTTGATCATCTGGTTTCAAAATTAAAGCAAAGGCATCCGGATGAACAATTTCTATTTTTCGTCGTACCTTTAAGCAAAAAATTTGCAAATCATGAAACAGGACGAACCGTACAAACTCAACCGCCGTAATTTTATCCGCTTGTCGGCAGCAACAACTGCCGGAGCTAGCCTCCTTCCCCTCGATAGTTTTGCGCTGGATAAGCTTCCCGCTCCCATGAAACGGAAATTTGGCAAAATCGATTTTGAAGTCACCACACTTGGTTTGGGTGGTCAGGCGTCCATTCAGTGGACACCGGAAGATGTGGATCCCGTTCCGATTATCCTCAAGGCCTTTCAGATGGGAATTAATTATTACGATACCTCCAACTTGTACGGTCCAAGTCAAACAAATTTTGGCAAAGCTTTCCGAAAACTGAATCTGATTCCGGGTGAAGAGAGTTATGATGAGAAGCTGCGAAAGTCGATCTTTCTGACCACCAAAACACATATTCGCTGGGGAAACAACAAGTTTCCGGCAGATACCGACACTGTTCGCAACTGGACCAACGGCGATCATGGCATGGGAGCCATTGGCGATTTGAAGCGTTCGCTGTCTCAGCTTTTTGGCGATGGCCAAGGCAATTATCCCGAAGGAGCCTATGTGGATATGATTTTGGCGCACAACCTGAACTTTATGGAAGAAGTGGATGTGTTGTTCAAAGGTCTGGAAACACCGCTTGATCCCGACGGCGAGTTTGGCGCTTTTGTCGCCCTGCGCGATTATCGCGACGGAACCAATTTGACCGGACTCAACCCGAAGCATGAAAAGCTGGTCAAGCACATTGGCTTTTCCGGCCACTACAGCGCCCCGGTCATGATGGAGATGATTCAACGCGACCGTTTTGATTTACTGGATGCCATGCTGATTGCCATCAATGTAAACGACCGCCGCATGTTCAACATGCAGTACAACGCCATTCCGCTGGCCAAAGCAAAGAATATGGGAATTATTGCCATGAAAGTATTTGCTGATGGGGCCATGTATGATAAAGATGCCAAGTGGTCGAATGTTCCGGCTGATGTGGTGCGCAGGGTGGGAACCAAGGCCATTCCGAGCCGTCCGCTGGTCGAATATTCATTGACGACTCCCGGCGTACACACCGCCATTATTGGCATCGGCCAAATTGATGATGACCCGATGAAGTGCCAGTTGGTTCAGAATTTTTATGCCGCGCAAATCGGGCCGGATGAACTGTCGGAAACCGAACGGCGGGAACTGGAGGAGTTGGGCTTGAAAGCCAAAGATGGAAAAACCAATTATTTTCAGATTGAAAAACATGAGCTGAGTGCGCCCAATGATGTTCGTGTCGAGAAAGCCGGGACAGTGGCCGAAGTTTCCTGGCGCATGGCTTTTGCCGGTGACGAACCACTTAGTCATTACGAGCTTCTGAAAAATGGACAAAAGGTTTCAGAGTTGGAGCACAAACCCCTGGTGACCAAAGATAAAATGATTTATCGTTTTCCGGATAGCCAGCCCGGCGATCACTTTCAGGTGGTGGCAGTGGATCGAATTGGACGAAAGGCCTCCTCAGAGTCGCTAACAGCATAAAACCTTCGTTAATTTATAGGAAAGCCTGTTTGTTTGCCAGTCCATATCAAGCAGGTTTTTTAATTTTGCATAAAATGTGAAATCCTCAAAACATTTTGGATTCATCAAGGTTTTAGTTCTAAACTGATAATGAAAATCATATGGTTGATAAAATGTCTGATCCAATTGGCCGGCTAATGGGGCTGCGGTATAAATCACATCCCTGGCACGGGGTGTATATCGGCAAGGATGCCCCCGAGAAAGTGACTGCTTTTATTGAAGTGGTCCCAACCGATACGGTGAAGTACGAAATTGATAAGGACAGTGGTTATTTACGACTGGATCGTCCTCAAAAATATTCGAATGTGGTGCCTGCCTTGTACGGTTTTATTCCACAAACCTTTTGTGGTGATGAAGTCGGTGAATACTGCATGCAGAAAACCGGTAAAACCGGCATCAAGGGAGACGGCGACCCGATTGATGTATGTGTGTTGACGGAAAAAGACATTACGCACGGTGATATCTTGGTTGATGTCAGGCCTATCGGCGGTTTCCGAATGATTGATGGCAATGAGGCTGACGATAAAATCATCGCCATACTCAGCAACGATGTCGTGTATGAAGGTTATAAAGATGTTAAGGATCTTCCCCCGATTGTAATTGAACGATTGAAGCACTACTTCTTGACGTACAAGGATATGCCGGGAAAAGATAATGAAACGGAGATTACCCATACCTACGGGGCCGCGGAAGCCTTCGAAGTGATGATGCACGCTATTTCCGACTACCAAAAACGCTTCGACAACTTGGGGAAATTAATGTATTAGTCGGGACGATTAGCTTCTGGCCAATATCAAAAAAATGCTATTTGTAAAAGTCACGTGTGATTCCTTCGAAAGTCACGCGTGACTTTGCTGAGAGGCACACGTGATATTACTCAAAGTCACGCGTGACTTTTTAGCTTTCTAAGCTTGGAGAAATTTTCTTTCTAAATTGATGTAGGAATAATCAAACTTGTTTTTTTCATCATGAAAGTCTTCCCGGCTAATTTGCTCCCATTCAGCATAGTTAATTTCAGGGAAATAAACGTCGGCATCAAAGTCCTGGTGCACAACGGTTAGGTAAAGTTTGCCGGCCAACGGATAAAACTGCCGGTAGATCATTCCCCCGCCAATGATGAAGGCCTCGGTTTCATCTTTTACTTTTTCAATGGCTTCTTCAATCGACGAAACCACTTCACAGCCTTCAAAACAATCGTCAAGTTGATCACTGATCACAATGTGGCGTCGATTGGGCAAAGGCCATTTGGGTAGCGACAGCAAGGTGTTGCGGCCCATAATAATGGTGTGCCCCGAAGTGATTTCCTTGAAATGTTTTAAGTCGTTGGGCAGGTGAAACAGCAAGTTGTTGTTTTTGCCAATCGCGAAGTTTTGCGCAATGGCGACAATAATGGAAATATTTTTGTGAATCATGAAATTTTTATTTTCTCATTTAATGATGAATAATAACCGATATTTAGTCACAACGAAAAAAACGAAAGACACAAAAAGAGATACGTCTTCGGCCTAACTTGTACAGCCTTTCCCGGTGCAACCGGTAGCTTTTGACGGATTGAAAATTGCACTGCAAGTTTCTTTTCGTGTTTTTCGCGCATTTCGTTGTTTAATAAGCTATGAAAATGTTTTCGTACACCCCAAATGTCGAGGGCGATGCCAAGTTTTCCTGTCGTTTGTCTATGTATTGTACCCGCCGTGCTTTTTGTAGGGGCTGGTAAGTTTTTTGCAATAACTGCTACCGAGCGTGTTAAGTAAAACAAATTTTAATGGTTATACCGAAACTTTTCCCGGAATATGGGGATGTGCTTCGTAATTAATCAATTCAAAATCTTCAAACTTAAAATCAAAAATCGACTTTACATTGGGGTTGATTTTCATTTGTGGCAATTTCTTCGGAACGCGTGTTAGCTGAAGTTTTACCTGTTCCAGGTGGTTGAGGTAAATATGCACATCGCCACCAGTCCAAACAAATTCGCCGGGTTTTAGACCGGTCACCTGGGCCATCATCATGGTTAATAAGGCATAGGAAGCAATGTTGAATGGCACACCCAGAAATACATCGCAGCTTCGCTGGTAGAGCTGGCAACTTAGTTTGCCATCGGCCACATAAAACTGAAACAGCAGGTGGCAGGGCGGCAGGTTCATTTGGTCAAGCTCGCCCACATTCCAGGCGCTCACGATCAGCCGGCGCGAGTTTGGATTGTTTTTGATGGACTGCACCACTTCCGAAATCTGATCAATGTGTTGGCCGTCGGGTGTTGGCCACGAACGCCATTGGTATCCGTAGATGTGGCCGAGGTTTCCATCCTCGTCGGCCCATTCATTCCAAATTCGAACGCCTTTTTCTTTCAGCGTGTTGTTGTTGGTGTCGCCATCTAAAAACCACAGTAATTCGTGAATGATGGATTTCAGGTGAAGCTTTTTTGTTGTTAATACCGGAAATCCTTCTTCGAGATTAAACCGCATTTGATGTCCGAAAACACTAATGGTTCCTGTGCCGGTGCGGTCTTCTTTTTTTACACCATTTTTGGTGACATGATCCAGTAAGTCAAGATATTGCTTCATGATAAATCCTTCAAAGGGGGTTTGGTATTGTCTCAAATTTTTGAAAGGTGAAAGTTAAGCTTTTTGCTTGAATGGGAAAGGCAAACTTATGAACATTCAGTTGGGAAACATAAAAAGAGCGCAGGCATAAAGGCCTGCGCTCTCCGTCAAATGACCGGTTCGATATCATTCAAATACTTCCTGCTCGGCAACAAAACCTTCAGAAATGACGGTCATTCTTACGTTTTGCTTATTGACAACCTGACCCTCCAGCAAGATGGCCGGAACCAACTGATGTCCGTTGTTAACCGTGAAACTCATATTGTCTGTCGGATTTTTTCCTTTCGCCAATTTGACTGCCGCTGCAGCAGCGTTGAAGGCCATCGATTCCAGCGGTTTGTACACGGTGATGGTTTGGTTTCCAAAGACAATATTTCGAATGGCGTTGATGTCGGCATCCTGGCCGGCAATCAGTACTTCGCCATCCATGTCGTGTTCATGCAGCGCCTCGATTGCACCGCTGGCCAATGCGTCATTTCCGGCAATAATCGCATCAATTTGTTCGCCTGCATCCAACAAGCCTTTAATGACCTCATAGCCTTTTTCCGGCTCCCATTCATCGACAAAACTGTTGGACAAAAGCTTGATGTCGCCTTTGTCAACCAAAGGTTGTAGTACATTCATCCAGCCCAGGTAAAGCTGAACCGAGTTGTTGTCTTTTGTTGGGCCGCCTATGAGTACATAGTTTCCTTCGGGCTTGGTTTTGGTCAGATATTCAGCCTGCTTTTCTCCAATCTGAATATTGTCCGTCGAAATATAGAAATCCAGGTCGCAGTCCCAAATGAGACGGTCGTACGCCAGCACCGGAATGTGGCTTTTTTTTGCAGTTTTGACAATGCCTGCCGCCACGGTTTTGTCAACCGGAATAATCACCAGTGCGTCAATACCTTCATTGAATAACTCGAGCGCCTGCTGAAACTGCACCGAAGCATCCGAATCAGCTACTTTAACAATGACTGACCCTCCCAATTCTTTAACTTTTTCGACAAAGAGGTCACGGTCTTTGGCCCATCTTTCCCGCTCTATGGTGTCCATCAAAAGCCCGATCACAGGCTTGCTGTCACAGCCAGGAAGCAGAAAGATCAATAAGAACAATCCGAATATTAAGTTGATGTTTTTCATAACAGAAAGTTTTTGAATGATTTTTTATATCATGTCTTACGTTAATAAAAACCTGATTGTTAGGTATTAAAAAACATGAAGTCGGATGTAACCTTTGAACCTTGTTTTGGCGTGGTGTGGAAGCGGCACAAGTTCAAATCGCTTTCGGTGATCGATCTGAAACGGCAAAGCTTTAGCCAGGTGTGACTAATCACGAATAAGTTTCGCCGCTAAATTTGGTGTTTCTATCCCAAAATCATCCCAATAATGGTGGCTGACATCAGGGACGCCAGCGTGCCGGCAATTAAGGCAGGCATGCCGTACTTGGACAGGGTGACCCGCTTGTTTGGAGCCAGTGCGCCAATGCCACCAATCTGAATGCCGATGGATGCGAAGTTGGCAAAACCACAAAGAATATAGGTTGACATGATCACGGATTTGTAGTCGGCGAAAGCGCCGCCTGCTTTGAGCTCCGCTAGGCTGATGTAGCCAATGAACTCAGTGAGAATCAGCTTTTCGCCCAGCAGTCGGCCAACCAAAAGGATGTCTTGCTGACCGATGCCAATCAGCCACATGATCGGCGCGAACAGGTAGCCCATTAAAAACTGAAGGGAAAGTTCGTTGAATCGGCCGTCTGTTCCCTGGGCGATTAAGGTGTTTAAGCCGGTCCAGTCGCCAATTTTTCCAAAAGTGAAGTTGAACATGGCAATCAGGGCAAGAAAGGCCAGCAGCATGGCCCCCACGTTGACGGCCAGTTTTAGTCCTTCCGAAGTACCGTTGGTAATGGCATCGAGCACATTGCTGCCAATGCGGTCTTTGCTTACTTCAATGTCTTTGTTCACCGTGTCGGGGTTGGGCACCATGATTTTGGAGAAAATTACGGCGCCGGGTGCGGCCATCACGGAGGCTGTGAGCAGGTGTTTGGCAAATTCGAGCCGCAGTACCGGGTCGTTTCCACCAAGCATGCCAATGTAGGCGGCCAAAACCGCGCCTGCCAAGGTGGCCATGCCGCCGGTCATCACCAGCATGATTTCCGAATTGTTCATTTTGGGCAGATAAGCTTTGATCATCAGCGGAGATTCGGTTTGTCCGAGAAAAATATTACCGGCGACCGACAGTGCTTCAGCGCCCGATAATTTCAGCAGTTTGGTAAACACCCAAGCCAGCGCCCACACAATTTTCTGAATGATTCCCCAGTAAAACAACAGGCTGGTTAGAGCTGAAAAGAAAATGATTGTGGGCAAAATTTGAAAGGCGAAGATCATTCCGAACTGGTCGAAATCAACCAAGGTTCCAAAAAGAAATTCGCTGCCCGCTTTCGTGAAATCCAGGATCTTGACGAAAATTTGCCCAAAAAAATCGAAGCCTGCCCGTATAAAAGGAACGTAAAGCACGCCCAGTGCCAGAACAATTTGGAAAATCAATCCGACGCCGACAGTTTTCCACGGAATATTTTTTCGGTCTTTAGATAGCAAGGCGCCAAGTCCAACCAGCACCAGCATGCCCAACAATCCCCGGAAAATGGTGCTGAAGCTAAAAGCCCGTTCACCGGAGCGATCGATTAAAATGTTGGATGTCGTGGCTGAATCTTGCTGAATAAGGAGGGTGTCGCTGTTTGTTGGTTGTGTGCCGGCATAAGTCGAAAAGGACAGGGTAATCAACAGGCAGCAGATGACCAGCACGAGGATTGGGAGTTTGTTCATTTTCCGACGGGTGTTTATTTTTTGCGACGGTTTAACTCATCTCGGATCTTCGAGGCTCGCTCGTAATTTTCATTGCTGACGGCCTCATTCAGCATTTCCTTTAGCTCATTTTCGTTGTAACTTTCAAACTCGCTTTTTGAACCCGGCGTACCCGATCGATCCTCAAATTCAACGGGGCTGTCACCTTCACTGTCCATCACAATGCCAGCCTTATTGAGAATATCCTCGTTGGTATAAATCGGACATTTAAAACGAAGCGCCAACGCAACGGCATCCGAAGTTCGCGAATCAATTCGGATTTCGTCTTCGCCCAGGGCACAAACCAATTCGGAATAAAAAATACCTTCTTCCAACTTGTAAATCACAACTTCGGAAATATTAATATCGAACGCAAAGGCCAGGTTTTTAAACAAATCGTGCGTTAAGGGGCGCGGAGGTTTTAAGCCCTCCAGCTGAATGGCAATCGACTGGGCTTCAACTGGTCCGATGATAATAGGAATCCGGCGGTCCCCATTTTCTTCGGCCAAAACCAAAGCATAGGCACCTGATTGTGTTTGACTGACTGAGAGTCCAAGAATATTTAGCTTTTTCTTCTGCATAAAAATAGAACATCAGCAATGAATGCAAGCAAATATAACAATAGTTTTAGTGTTTCATTAAATTTCAGACCTGTTTCTCAAATCCTCATGGCATTGAAATGATCGATCACAATTGTAATTCAATTACACTCAGGAAAAAAGATCATTGAATCTTTGCTTGTCATTAAAAAATATCTACTTTTGCAGTCCGAAGTTTTCGAGCAGGCTCTAAAAAGTGAGATGATACCCTATTTCCGCCTGCCGGAGGTAATTATAAAAGATAGAACATGTACGCTATTGTAGAAATTGCAGGACAGCAGTTTAAAGTAGAGAAGGACAAAAAGATTTTTGTTCACCGCCTTCAGGAAGAAGAAGGTGCAAGTGTTGAGTTTCAAAACGTTCTTTTGGTCGAAAATGATGGAAATATCCAGGTTGGAACACCAAAGGTTGACGGTGCTAAGGTGAGTGCGAAAGTACTGGAGCACATGAAAGGTGACAAAGTAATCATCTTCAAAAAGAAAAGAAGAAAAGGTTACAAGAAGAAAAACGGTCACCGTCAGTATTTGACTCAGATTCAGATTGAAGAAATTATTGGATAACCCTAAAAACATTAGACCATGGCTCATAAGAAAGGTGTCGGTAGTTCGAAAAACGGACGCGAATCGGAAAGTAAACGACTTGGTGTAAAAATTTACGGCGGTCAGGTTTGCAAAGCTGGGAACATTATTGTTCGTCAGCGTGGAACTTCTCATCATCCTGATAATAATGTTGGTATGGGAAAAGATCATACATTATTTGCATTGATTGATGGAACTGTTGTTTTCAGAAAGAAAAGAGACAACAGATCGTATATTTCTGTTGAACCCATTGTGGCAGCAGAAAACTAAGCGATTTTATGATATGTTTAGGAGAATCTCCTGTCTTGGTTAAGGCAGGAGATTTTTTATTTTATAACTTTGCCCCACAAAATTTAAACCTGTTCAGAAATGCTCAATTTACGTTTTATCCAGGAAAACCCGGACTTGGTTGTTGAAAAGTTGAAGAAGAAGAATTTTGATGCTTCAACCATCGTTAAGCAGATTAGTGATTTGTACAAATCAAAGAACGAAATTCAGGTGAAAGCCGATCAGTTTAAGGCGGAGATGAACCAGCTTTCGCGCGAGATTGGGCAGCTGTTTCACGAAGGGAAACAAGCCGAAGCCAACCATGCAAAAGAAAGAACGTCGGAACTGAAAGAAAACATCAAACAACTGGATGACGATTTTGCTAAAATTGACGAACAGGTTTATGAGTTGCAGGTACAACTTCCCAACCTGCCAGCCGATGTGGTGCCTGCCGGTAAAACGCCTCAAGACAATGAAGTGGTGAAAACCGGCGGTGAGACTCCGGTGTTGGAAGCTACAAAATTGCCGCACTGGGAATTGGCTGAAAAATACGATTTGATCGATTTTGAATTGGGTGTAAAACTGACGGGAGCCGGATTTCCGGTTTACAAAGGCAAAGGTTCGCGGTTTCAGCGGGCGCTCATCAATTTCTTTTTGGATGAAGCGCAAAAAGCCGGTTATCTTGAAATTCAGCCACCGCTGATGGTCAACGAAGACAGCGGCTTTGGCACCGGCCAGTTGCCCGACAAGGAAGGACAAATGTACCATGTGACGGAAGATAATTTGTACCTGATTCCAACCGCCGAAGTGCCGGTCACCAATTTATACCGCGATGTGATTTTGGATGCCAAACAGCTTCCTGTCAAGAATACGGCTTACAGTGCCTGTTTTCGCCGCGAGGCTGGTTCGTACGGAAAAGATGTGCGCGGGCTGAACCGTTTGCACCAGTTTGACAAAGTGGAAGTGGTGCAGGTAGCCCACCCCGATAAAAGCTATGAGGTGCTGGAGGAGATGGTAGCCCACGTCGAAAGGCTGGTGCAAAAGTTGGGTCTGCCGTATCGTATCCTCCGTTTGTGTGGCGGCGACATGAGTTTTACCTCGGCGCTGACTTACGATTTTGAAGTCTTCTCAGCCGGGCAGGAGCAATGGCTCGAGGTCAGTTCTGTGTCCAACTTTGAGTCGTTTCAGGCCAATCGGCTGAAGTTGCGTTTCCGCGAAGAAGGCCAGAAGAAGCCGCAAATTGCGCATACCCTGAATGGTAGCGCGCTCGCATTGCCACGCATTGTTGCAGCCTTGCTCGAAAACAATCAAACGCCTGATGGGATTAAAGTGCCGGACGTGTTGGTTCCTTATTGCGGATTTGACTTGATCAATTAAGCAAGCCAATTTTTGCATTCATCAAAAAAAGGCCGAAGAAACATGCTGATTTTCTTCGGCCTTTTAGACTCGTATCTTTTTTGACGTAGACTTACTTGACCAACTTTGAGATCGCCCGAAACTCCTCGGCTGCTGACGATCGGGTCAATTCAAACAAAATCGATTCATACGAAGTCATCATAATGCCTTCGTGGCGAAAACGCTCGGCGGCCAGATCCACATTGTCCAGCGAGCGCGACGAAACACAATCCATGACCACCACCGGATTGTATCCAGTTTCTTTGAGGTCGATGGCGGTTTGCAGTACACAAACATGGCTTTCAATTCCGCAGATAATGATGTTTTGAGCACCATTGAGTTTCAGTTGCTCGCGAACCGAAGTTTCATCGCAACAGCTGAACGCTCGTTTTTCAATCGGGCTAAAGTTAGGTATGATCGAACTGATTTCGGTGATGGTCTCGCCCAAACCTTTGGTGTACTGTTGTGTCACCAACAATGGAATGCTCAAGGTTTGCAATCCTTCAACCAGAATTTGGCAATTATTCACCAACGTTTCATTGTCGGCCATTGCCGGCACCAGTCTTTCCTGAATGTCAACAACCAATCCAATCGTATTTTCTCGAGTAATTCGCATGGTTTATTTTTTAGTTTGAAGAAGACGAGCCTGGGTTCGCGATTTATCCCCCAAATAGCCGCCATGGTGACGCTTGGCGTAGTCTTCATTTGTAAATCCAATTTTCTTCATCATCAGCACCACCAGCACATCCCCAATGACGGTCATCGTGGTTGTTGAGGTGCTGGGTGTGAGGCCGAGCGTACAAACCTCGTCCGGATTGCCGGTAAACAAGACCGCGTTTGCCAGTTTGGCCAGGTCACTATCCGGATTTCCGGTAATCACCACAATCGGCAGATTTTCATACAGGTTGTCAGCCAAATTTACCAGCTCCAGAATCTCGCGGGTTTTACCGGAGTTCGAAATCAGCAGCAAAACATCGTTGGGTTGAATGACACCCAGATCGCCATGTTGCGCATCGCTGGGATGCAGAAAAACGGCTGGCGTTCCGGTCGAACTGAAAGTGGTGGCGATATTTAAGGCAATTTGGCCGGCTTTACCCATGCCACTGGCCACTAGCTTGCCTTTATTTTGGTGAACCCGCTCTTCGATCAGCCGCACGGCTGCTTCGTACTGGTCGCTTACAGGAATGTTGGCAATGGCCTGGGCTTCCTGTTTAATGAGTTGAGTAACTTCGTCTTTCATCGGTTGTTTAATTATTCTGAAGGCTATATTAAGCGATTGTGTCAACTTCAAATTGTGGATTGAAGTGAAATATTCGCGCCCAAAATTACGGTAATTTTTAGCTTTTGCCAATGTGCATGGCTATTTTAAGCGGGAAAGTTAATTTGGGTTAAAACGGTGACCTGCCGATGCAGCAAAACACTTCTTGGTCTCAGTCCTGCCGGTCTAAAAGCAGCACTTTCTATTCTGAACAAATATCAGCGGGCAACATTCAATGGTTGACTGGAGGAATTTTTTAAAAAAAGAACTTGTCTGGTTGAAGGTCGCGCAGAACGGACTTTGGGCGCATTTGCAATCGATTGCAATTAAATGGAATATTTGGACAAACAATTCGGTAAAACGGCTGTTCATATGTTATAAAATAGGACAGGGTACAGTACAAATTACTTCCAGACCTATAGATATTTTGATACATTTATACCGAACTAGAATTTTCTAACCTTTTTTAATAAATAATTTATGAAGATACACGAATATCAAGCCAAGGAAATCTTCAAGAAATACGGCCTTCCGGTACCGAACGATGTGCTTTGCCATTCGGTAGAGGAAGTAGAAAAAGCAATGGCAAAGAAAGAGGGCATGGTTGTCGTAAAAGCGCAGGTGCTCGTTGGAGGACGGGGAAAAGCCGGTGGGGTGAAATTAGCTAAAACAAAGCAGGAAGCGCTTGATGCAGCCAGCCAAATCTTAGGCATGGACATCAAAGGGCTGACTGTCGAGAAAATTTTGCTAGCCGATGCGGTTGACATTGAAAAGGAGTTTTATGTCGGGTTGATTAACGACCGGAACACCAAGTCGGTAACCCTGATGGCCAGTGCCGAAGGGGGGGTGGAAATTGAAGAAGTAGCAAAAAATACGCCCGAGCTCATTCATAAGTTTCCGATTGATCCGCTAACCGGCTTGCTGGATTTTCAAGCTCGCGAAATCGGCATGCAGCTATTTGGCGATGTAAAGCTTGCCAGAAAGGCTGCCGACATGCTGCAAAAACTGTACACCTTGTTTGTGGAAACCGATGCGACGATTGCCGAGATTAACCCTTTGGTGTTGACGCCTGACAAAAAAATATGGGCGATTGACGGCAAGATGAACTTTGATGACAATGCCCTGTATCGTCAACCTGAGATTGAAGCGATGCGTGAAGCAGATGAAGATGAGCTGAAAGAAATTGATGCCCATGAGAAAGGTTTGTCGTATGTGAAGTTGGATGGAAACATCGGATGCATGGTAAATGGTGCCGGACTGGCCATGGCCACCATGGACATGATTAAGCTGTATGGTGGCGAGCCGGCGAACTTCCTGGATATTGGGGGAAGTTCAAACCCGCAAAAAGTGGTGGACGCCATGAATATCCTGATTTCAGATAAGAATGTGAATGCCGTGATGATCAATATTTTTGGTGGAATCACGCGTTGCGATGATGTAGCCCGTGGATTGATTGAGGCGCTGGACACGATCAAGTCGGATATGCCGATTGTGGTGCGCTTGTCGGGAACCAACGCCGATGAAGGCCTGGCTCTGCTAAAAGACAAGGGATTGCCAACGGTGCAAACCATGAGCGAAGCCGCTCAGAAAGCCATTGAGTTAAGTCGAGTTCAGGAATCATAAAAATCGAAAAAAATGAGTATTCTCGTAAATAAAAATACAAAACTGCTGGTGCAGGGAATTACAGGCCGCGACGGACAATTTCATGCTGGCCGGATGAAAGCATATGGAACCAATATTGTTGCCGGAACTTCGCCGGGAAAAGGCGGGCAGGAGGTTGACGGAATCCCTGTTTTTGATACTGCTGCTGAGGCTGTAAAGAAAACCGGGGCCAACACCTCCATCATTTTTGTGCCGGCAGCCTTTGCTGCTGATGCCATTTTGGAAGCGTCGTACGCCGGAATTGAGTTAGTGATTGCTATTTCCGAAGGTGTCCCCATTCAGGATATGATCCGCGTCAATTCAATCATTAAGCGAAACGGAACCAAACTGATTGGTCCGAACTGCCCCGGATTGATCACGCCCGATGAGGCGTTGATCGGCATTTTGCCGGGAATGATTTTCAAAAAAGGAAATATTGGATTGATTTCGCGAAGCGGAACTTTAACTTACGAAGTGGTCAATATGTTGACCATGAACGAGATGGGGCAAAGTACGGTGGTGGGTATTGGCGGTGACCCGGTTGCCGGGCTGTACTACATCGATTTACTTGAAATGTATGAAAATGATCCGGAAACGGAAGCTGTTGTGTTGATTGGTGAAATTGGTGGCGATGCCGAGGAGCAAGCGGCCGAGTATATTGCCAAGCATATGACCAAGCCCGTGGTTTCGTTTATCGCCGGGCAGACTGCTCCCCCCGGAAAACGGATGGGACATGCCGGTGCGATCATCTCCAGTGGCTCGGGAACGGCCGAAGAGAAAATTAAAGCTTTTGCCAAAGCCAATGTGCCGGTAGCCAAGGAGCCTTCTGAAATTCCAGGATTGCTAAAAGAAAAGTTGGCCAAGGCCAACGCATAAAACAAAAAATCCCGCTGCCAAGCGGGATTTTTTGTTACCCTAATTTTGATTGCGAGCGTTCATCAAGTTTGTTGAGCAGCGCAATGAGCAGCTCGTTGTTCTTGGTCACGGAAGTCTGGTCGGCCAATATTTGCTGTTTCGATTGCACGTAGGTGTTTGTGATCAGTTCGCTTTCGCCAGCTTCAAGCATGTCGTGCAATGAGTCGGGCGTTATTTCCAAATGAAACTGTAATCCCAAAACCGTATCGGAATACGCAAAAGCCTGGTTCGCGCACGCCGCCGAAAGTGCCAGGTGAGTTGCATCCTCTGGCAGCTTGTAGGTGTCGCCATGCCAATGAAAGACTTTAAACGTTTCCGGTGCTCCATCAAAAAGAAAATGGCGCTTTCCTTCCGGGGTGAGTTGCACCTCAAACCAGCCGATTTCCTTTTGGTCGTTGCTGAAGATTTTTGTCCCCAGGGCGCTGGCAATAAGTTGCGAACCCAGACAAATGCCAAGAACGGTTTTGTTAGCGAAAATTGCTTTTTCAATGAAGTTCTTTTCTGCTTTTAACCACGGATATTGATCAAAGTCGTAAACACCCATCGGGCCTCCCATTACGATCAGCCAGTCAAACTGGTCGAGTGCTGGCAATTGATACTGATCTTCATAAAAGTGGGTGTAAGTCAAATGGTGCTGCTTTTCCTTGATCCAGCTTTCAATGTATCCCAGGCCTTCAAACGGAACGTGCTGAAGACAGTGAATCCTTTGCTTTTTCATGTTATTCATGGATGTTTTGGAGGTGCGAAGTCAAAAAAAATCCTGCATCAAGCAGGATTTGAAGTTTATCGATTTTCAAGATATTCCACGAAATCTTCCATATTGTCGAAATCCTTTTCTTTTTCGCAGGCTGATGTAATCCAGGTGGACAGGTAGTTGGTTGGTTGCGAAATCAAGATGTATTCCGTATCCGCTTTTTGTGTTTGGATGAAATCAGTCGGATCATACAAGATCGCTGCTCCGATATTCAGTTGAAAAGCGGCAACATCTTCGGGATGCAAACCCCAGGTAGCCAAATAACCATCGCCTTCTTTGGTGGCTGTTCCTTCGTGGTAATTGATGCCAGTGGTAAATTGAACGGGATTGGAGCTAAAAGCAAAAGCTTCGACCTTGGCCTCGCGCATTCCCGAATAGACGGTTACCCGAACCAGCACGTCAATGCTGTCTCCTTTGTAGGGCACATTCTCCGACAACATTTCCATGTACGACTGATTGGCTTCTTTTTTAACACGTGCTGTCCGCTTGCTCACGGGGTTGAGTAAAACAACTTGCTCGCCGTCCCACAGGCGGACGCCTCCGAGTCCCACCGTTTGTCCGGCTTTATACTGATCGGCTCCCCAGCCTTCTTCTTGCTGCTCGGATGTTGGATACCATTTGGCCACGTCCAGTTCGAGCTGTGGTTTGGTTTTATTGTATACATCGATGGCTACTTTGTGATCAAAATAAAGTCGCAAAGCCAGCCATTCATTTTCCACGGCTGGCCCGTGATGCCCAACTTTTTGGTATAAATCGCCAACCTCTGATTCAATCGAACTGACTTGTTGCGGATTGTCTTTCCAAAATAAACTAACATCGGTCTTGTTCTGCGCAGTTGCTTGCAAACCCATGAGTGCAGCAAAAAATAAGGCGAATAATGTTTTCATAATATATTGTTGATTGTCGATTTGAATAACAAAGATAAAAATATAGCCGATGAATTTGCATCTATGCGAAGAGAACGCTTCGTAGTTGCTGATATAGGATTGGATTCGGATATTTATTGGCGGTGAAACCGGGACATGCCATTTCAAAGGATTGAGCTTTTTGACGACCTCGAATTCTAGATTGTCTATTCAAATCTTAAAAATTAGAAGAGGCTGATTCAAATTGAATTCAGCCTCTTCATTTTGGGTTGGTCTAACTACTGTGACCCAAGTTTACCTGGTTTTATTCAGGTTGTATTTGCATGTGTTCAAACAAGTTTTTTAGTGCATTGTCTTGCTATTTTTTATAAATGATGCGACCTGTTTGAACGCTTTGGTTGATAGTCAGCCTGTAAATCAACATGCCTGGTGTTTCATTTACAGGAGTATACTCAATCCTGTTCAGCACGCCTTTTTCAACCGGGCCATCAAGCAATGTTGCTACCTTTTGACCAAGTAGGTTGCTGATTTCAAGCGTTGCATGCGCATTGCTGTGGGTTTTGAATTCGAAAGTTACTGTCTCGCTGAAAGGATTCGGGTAAACTTTCAAATTGGTAGACTTCAAGCTCGATGTGGTGACCGATTCAGATTCTGGACTTACAGAAGCTGAAGCCGTACAAGCAATCGTATTGTTGTTGCTGTCGCTGTCAGCCATTGGATCAGGCGTGTAGCCTTCTATATAACATCCAACCCCGTGAACGATTACCCAAACATCACCAGATACATCGGCAAAGTCAACGGAATAGCTGGTAGCCATATCCATCATGTCTCCATGGATATATTGTCCCGGAGCAATAGTAGGGTTACCATTTTTCTTCATCGCGTACCATTCACAGCCAACATTAACGTGTGCTTCAGTCAAGTAATAATCACCATACATGTCATAGTCAACCGTCAATGTACCACCTATGGTGTAGGTTATTGTAACCATTCCAACAGGCTCGGTAATTGCACTGCAATCTGGGTTGCCTGCATACAATGGCATATAGTAAACAGTATCACCCACCTCGGGCTGTTCGATGAAGTTGCTCCATCCCCAGTTGCTGTAACCTTCATTCAAGAAACATTTAACGTTAGCAACAGCATCACCAGGTTCAAGTTCTTCCGGATTACTGAATGCGTAAACGGTATTACATACCGGGTTACATGGAGGAATCGTGAAGGTACAGGTGGCTGAATCACTTGAACAGATGTCGCTCACTCTCAGTGTGAATGGAACTTCGTAACCATCAACCATATTACCGAAGTTTCTCCAGTCAAGAGCCATCAACTCATCCCAGTTGGTTGTTAATGGTTCGCAACCACCACCATAGCTAAATCCATCTTTCCAAGCCTGGAATTCAATATCCAGTTGCTCTTCGGTTAGACAAGCATCTGAGGCAGATGATGTAGAACCATTTTCCGGACTGCAACTTGCCCAAACGGGGTCAGGAGCTGTTACGGTGTATGTAGCATCAAACATGACAGTATCACACAGGTCGGTAATTGTCCAGGTGACTGTTCTTGAATCACCCATGCACAGATCAGGCGCTGTAGT